>JACXTT010008019.1_pt1 | contig 14730 bp, 6 predicted proteins | sample 9270951 | NCBI WGS metagenome assembly JACXTT01 (sample SAMN15532306, study PRJNA645909) | rock metagenome | isolation source: weathered quartz diorite | place: Puerto Rico | collected 2017-06-21
GGGCAATCGGCGCGCCGCTCGGGTGGTTTTGTTCCGGGCTTAGGCCCGGGGGTTGGGGGCTGGACAACCTGCGCGGGCGCGGCGGGCAGTGGAAGGGCGGCGTGCAGGGCGGCAGCGCCGCGGCTCAGTAGAGCAGCAAACCGGGATCGAGCCCGAGGAGCGTCCGGCCGTAGCCGCGCACGCCGGCCTCGGCGTTCAGGCCCACGTGCTGTCCCATCACCTGCACGTCGCGCCAGATCCGCTGCAGCGGATCGTCCTCGAAGATCGCGCGGGCTCCGGCGTGCTCGACGAGGCGCTGCACCACGTCGCGAGAGCGCTTCGGGACGAGCGCCCGCCAAGCGAACCATCGCGTGCGGTCCTCGTCGCCACAGGAGCGCTCGCCGCGGCCGACCTCCATCAGCTCCTCCGCGTGGCGGTAGAGCAGCCCTTCCAGCATGTCGAGCTCGACGAAGCTCTCGGCGAGCGCCGCCTGCGAGAGCCCGAGCTCGGCCTGCCGGTTCTGGAACAGCGGCACGCGCGCCTTCGCGCGCTCGCGGAGGCGGCGTGCCGCGCCTTGCGCGCCGCCGAGGCTCGGCGGCGCGAGCGCGAGCCCGAGACCGGGGACGATCGGGATGCGGAACAGCGGGCCTCCGTTGACGGCGAGTCCCGGTGCGTCGCCGGTCGCCGTGACGTAGCCCATGCGAAACACGCGATGGGTCGGCACGAACGCGCCGTCGATCTCGACGCTCGCGCTCGCCGATCCGCGGAGGCCGACGGTGTGCCAGTCGTCGATCGTCCGGTAGTCGCGCTTCGGCACGAACAGCATGAGGTACTCCGGCTCGGCGCCCGCTTCGCGCGGGGCCACCACACCGACCGCGATCCACTGCGCCCACGGCAGTCCGCTCAGGAACCCCCAGCGTCCGCTGAGCCGGAGCCCGCCGGACTCCGGCACGGCCGTCCCGGTCGGGGCGAACGAGTCGACGAACACGAGATCGGGATCGTCCTTCCAGAGCTCGTCCTGCATCGCGGGCTCGGCGAGCGCGCCCCACCAGTGGTGGATGCCGATGATGCTGTAGACCCAGGCGGTCGAGACGTCGTGCTGCGCGAGCGTCTGGCTCACACGGACGAATTCGGGGAAGCCGAGCTCGTAGCCGCCGTGGCGCTTGGCTCCGACCACCTTGAGCAGGCCGGACTCGAGCAGCGCGCGGGCGACGGCGTCGTCGAGGCGGCGGTTCGATTCGGTCCGGGCCGCCTGCTCCTCCGCGACTCGACCGACGGCACGGGCACGATCCAGTAGCTCTTCGATCGAAGGCATCGTCGATCCTCCGCGACGGACGATTGTCACCGCGCGATCGCGAAATCCAGGCCGCAGCGATCCTTGCGGTCGTCGGCGGCGGTGCAGTACCACGTGCGAAAAGGAGTCGACTTCGATGGACTGTGACGTCGTCGTGGTGGGCGCTGGCATCTCGGGCCTCTACCTCGTCCATGCCGCTCGTCGCCGTGGCCTCTCGGTCGTCTGCGTCGAAGCCGGCGCGGGCCTCGGCGGTACCTGGTTCTGGAACCGTTATCCCGGCTGTCGCGTCGACATCGAGAGCTTCGAGTACTCCTACTCGTTCTCTCCGGAGCTCGAGCAGGACTGGAGCTGGAGCGAGCGGTACGCCGCCCAGCCCGAGGTGCTGCGCTATCTCGAGCACGTCGCCGACCGCTTCGAGCTTCGCGACTCGATCCGGTTCTCGACCCGCGTGACCGCCGCTCGTTTCGAGGAGGCGAGCGGCCGCTGGCGGATCGAGACCGACCGCGGACCCGAGATCACGGCGCAATTCTGCGTCATGGCGACGGGTCTCTTGTCCGAGCCGCTCGAGCCGTCGTTCCCCGGGCTCGACGACTTCGCCGGCCGCCACCTCATGACGTCGCGATGGCCGACCGAGCCGGTGAGCTTCGCCGGTGCGAGCGTCGGCGTGATCGGCACCGCGGCCTCGGGAATCCAGGTGATCCCGCGGATCGCCGATGCAGCCCGGCGGCTGACCGTCTTCCAACGGACGGCGAGCTTCACGGTGCCGATCCACAACCGGCCGATCGGCGCGGAGGTCGAGCGGCGGACGAAGGCGCGCTACGCGGAGCTCCGCCGCGCCGAGGCCGGATCGTTCGCCGGAATGGCGAACCATCATCAGCAGCCCGAGGCGCCGGCGACCCGTTCGGCGCTGGCCGTCAGCGCGGAGGAGCGCCTGCGCGAGTACGAGGATCGGTGGCAGTCGGGCGGGCTCAGCATCTACAACGCGTTCACCGACCTGCTGACCGACCCCGCGGCGAACCGCACCGCGGAAGAGTTCGTCGCGCGCAAGATGCGCGAGAGCATCTCGAAGCCGGGCCTCGCCGACCGCCTGATCCCGACGGCGTTCCCGATCATGACCCGTCGCCTACCCGGCAACACGAACTACTGCGAGACCTTCGACCGCGACCACGTGCGGTTGGTCGATCTCCGCGAGACTCCGATCGAGCGCTTCGTGCGGGAAGGAGTGCGGCTTTCCGACGGCGAGACGATCGCGCTCGACGCCGTCGTCTTCGCGACCGGCTTCGACGTTGCGACCGGCGCGATGAGCCGCATCGACATCCGCGGCCGCGGCGGCGTGACGCTGGCGCAGCACTGGGCCGACGGCATCCGCACGTATCTCGGCATGATGGCGCACGGGTTTCCGAACTTCTTCTGGGTGCAGGGGCCCGGCTACGCGTTCGTCAACGGATTCCAGATCGCAGAGTACCAAGGGGACTGGATCGATCGCGCGATGGCGCACGCGCGCGCGAATCGAATCCAATCCATCGAGCCCACCGTCGGTGCCGAATCTGCCTGGACGGCGCACCACCGCGAGGTCGCCGACGCGACGTTGTTCCCGAAGTCCGACAACTACTACATGGGCGACAACGTGCCCGGTAAGCCCCGCGTCCCGCTCTTCTACTTCGGAGGCTTCCCGCTCTACCGCCAGCACTGCGAGGCGGCCGTCGAGCGCAGCTACGCGGACCTCGCGTGCGCGTGACGAGCGGCTAGAGGGGGACGTTTCTCACTTGTCACACTTCGGAGGCGTTAAGTGTGACAAGTGAGAAACGTCCCCTTCTTCTGCTTCACCACGTGTCGACGCACGGCCGCTTCTTCCCCGTCCGCGGCGGTGGCGGCGGGATCGCGGCGAGCAGGCTCGCGAGCCAATGGCGCGAGTCCGCGGGATCGATGACGTCGTCGATCTCGAAGTGCGTGGCGGTGTTCAGCGCCTTGCCGTGCGCGTAGGCACGGGCGACGCGCTCTTCGAACGCGCGGCGGCGCTCCTCGGGGTCTTCGATCGCCTCGAGCTCCTTTCGGAAGCCGAGCTTCACGGCGCCCTCGAGGCCCATGCCGCCGAACTCGCCGGTCGGCCACGCCACCGTGAAGACCGGCGTCTTGTGGCTGCCGCCGCCCATCGCCTGCGCGCCGAGGCCGTACGACTTGCGGAGGATGATCGTGAAGAACGGCACCGTCAGGTTCGCGCCGACGACGAACATGCGGCTCACGTGGCGGACGAGCGCGGTCTTCTCGACCTCAGGGCCGACCATGATGCCCGGCGTGTCGCAGAGGAACACGATCGGCAGGTCGAACGCGTCGCAGAGCTGCATGAAGCGCGCGGCCTTGTCGGCGGCGGGGGCGTCGATCGCGCCGGAGAGATGCTTCGGGTTGTTGGCGATAATGCCGACCGGGCGGCCCTCGATGCGCGCGAGCGCGGTGATCATGCCGAGGCCGAAGCGGCGGCGGAGCTCGAGGACCGAGCCTTCGTCCGCGATCGTGTCGACCACGGTGCGCACGTCGTAGACGCGCAGGCGGTTCTCCGGAATCACGGTTCGTAGCACGCGCTGGTCGCGGGCTTCGAACGCGGGCGTCGTCCCCTGGAAGTAGGAGAGGTAGCGCTTCGCGACCTGCACGCCTTCGGCCTCGTCTTCCACTTCCACGTCGACGACGCCGTTCGGGCCCTGGATGTCGATCGGCCCGACCTCCTCCGGACGGAACACTCCGAGCCCGCCGCCCTCGATCATCGCCGGGCCGCCCATGCCGATGTTCGAGTTCCGCGCGGCGATCACCACGTCGCAGCAGCCGAGGATCGCGGCGTTGCCGGCGAAGCAGCGGCCGGAGTTGATCGCGACGAGCGGAACCAGGCCGGAGAGCTTGCCGAAGAGGTTGAAGGCCATGCAGTCGAGCTGCGCGACGTTCGGCGCATCGGTGTCGCCGGGCCGCCCGCCGCCACCCTCGGTGAAGAACACGACCGGGAGGCGCAGCCGCTCGGCGAGCTCGAACATGCGGTCCTTCTTGCGGTGGTTGTTGAAGCCCTGCGTGCCGGCGAGCACGGTGTAGTCGTACGACATCACGATGCACGAGGCGCGCGCGTCCTCGAACAGCCGGCCGTTCACGCGACCGATGCCGGCGACGAGGCCGTCGGCCGGCGTGCGGCGCACGAGGTCGTCGAGCGTGCGGCGCTGGCGCTGCGCCGCGATCATCATCGGCCCGTACTCGACGAACGAGCCGGGATCGCAGAGGTCCTCGACGTTCTCGCGTGCGGTGCGCTGGCTCGTCGCGCGGCGTCGCGCCACGGCTTCGGGACGCGCGGCGTCGAGGCCGAACGCGTGGCGCTCGACGGATTCGGCGAGGTCGGAGCGGATCGCATCGAGGTCCACCGCGGCGGAGACCGCGCCCGACGCGGCGTCGCCTTCGCCGTCCTCGATCAGTGCGAGCAACTGGCCTTCCGGGACCGTGTCGCCCGCCGCGACGGGAAGCTCGAGCACCGTGCCGCTCGCGGGCGCCTCGATCACGTGCTCCATCTTCATCGCGCTCATGATCATCAGCGGTTGGCCGGCGGACACGGCGTCTCCCCGGGCCACGTCGACGGACAGGATCGTGCCCTGCATGAGCGCGAGTGCCGGCGTCGTTCCGGCGGGCGCATCGAACGCCGCGGCGGAGGAGAGCGCCGTCGGAGGCCCGGCTGCTGCCGTTCCGCCCTTGCCGTACGACAAGACGGCGAGCGGATCGACGGCGTCGACGCGCGCGCCCGCGAGGGCCGCGGACGAGCCGGGCTTCGCCTCGGCCTCCGGCACGGCGGCGAGCTCGGCGACGTGCTCGTCGAGGAACTGCGTGTGGACGCGGTTCGCGACGAAGTCGGGATGGCGGACGAGATTTCGCAGGAACGCGACGTTCGAGCGGATGCCGGCGATCTCGAGCTCGTCGAGAGCGCGCTGGGCGCGGATCGCCGCGTCGGCGAACGCGCGCGACGACGAGTGCACGACGACCTTCGCGAGCAGCGAATCGAAGCGCGGATTCGTCTCGGTGCCGGCCGCCGCGGCGCTGTCGACGCGAACTCCGGGCCCGCCGGGAAACGAGACCGCCGCGATGCGGCCGCCGCCCGGCCGTATCTGTCCGGAGGCGTCGATCGTCTCGGCGTTGACCCGGATCTGGATCGCGTAGCCGCGCGGCGCGTGCACGGAGTGTCCGTCGAGTCCGAGCTTTCGCAGCGTCTTCCCCGACGCGATCTCGAGCTGGAGGCGCACGAGGTCGAGGCCCGTGACTTCTTCGGTGACCGTGTGCTCGACCTGCAACCGCGGGTTCGCCTCGATGAAGGCGTAGCGCGCCTTGCCGGCCGCCATGTCGCCGGTGACCAGGAACTCGAACGTGCCGGCGCTGCGGAAGCGCTCGGCGACCGCCATGCGGAGCGCGTCGGCGAAGAGCCGCGCACGGAGGTCGGTCGAGAGGCTCGGGCTCGGCGCGATCTCGACGAGCTTCTGATGCCGTCGCTGCAGGCTGCACTCGCGCTCGCCGAGCTGGATCACCGCGCCGGTCCCGTCGCCGAGCACCTGGACCTCGACGTGGCGCGGGCGGACGAGCCGCTCCTCCGCGAACAGCGATCCGTCGCCGAATGCCTGGGCCGCTTCCGACGCAGAGCGCGCGAACGCGTCGCCGACCTCTTCGGCGCACTCGACGACGCGCATGCCGCGGCCGCCGCCTCCGGCCACCGCCTTCAGCACGATCGCGCGGCCTTCGCCGAGCGAGGCGAGGAATCGGCGTGCGTCGTCGGCGGAGGCGAGCACCCCGGTGCCGCGCGGCACCGGCACCCCGCAGCGCTCGGCGAGCGAGCGTGCGCGCGTCTTGTCGCCGAACGCGGCGAGCGTCGCCGGCGTCGGCCCGACGAACGTGATGCCGGCGGCCTCGCAGCGCTCGGCGAGCTTCGGGTTCTCGCTCGCGAAGCCGTAGCCCGGATGGATCGCGTCGGCGCCGTGCTCGCGCGCGGCGGCGATCAGCGCTTCGATGTCGAGGTACGCCGCCGGGCCGAAACCGGGTAGCGGGTGCGCCGCGTCGGCGTTCGCGACGTGCGGCGCGCCGGCGTCGTCCTCGGAGAAGACGGCGACGGTTGCGAGGCCGAGCTCCACGGCCGCGCGCCGGATGCGGATGGCGATCTCGCCCCGGTTCGCGATCAGCAGCGTCTTGATGGCCACGACGTCAGAGCCCCATCTGCCGGGCGGCGAGATCGCGCATGATCTCCTCCGAGCCGCCGCCGATCGCCTGCACGCGCACCTCGCGGTACAGCCGCTCGACGAGCTGGCCGCGGAGGAAGCTCGCGCCGCCGAGCACCTGCGCGGCCTCGCGTGCGCAGAACTCGTAGCAGAGCGTGGCCTGCACCTTGGCTTGGCAGATCTCCGCGACCGGGTCCTGCCCGTGATTGAGGCGCCAGGCGAGCATCTCGAGCAGCGCCTGCGACGCGTTCACCTGGCGCGCCATCTCGACGAGCTTGTGGCGGATCACCTGGTGGTCCGCGAGCCGCTTGCCGAACGTCTTTCGTTCGCGCGCGTAGGCGAGCGCTTCCTCGTAGCAGAGCTGCGCGCTCGCGGTGGAGATCGCGACCATGTCGAGACGCTCGTAGTTGAAGTTCGAGACGATCGCGCGGAAGCCCTGGTTCTCCGCGCCGAGTCGGTTGCCGACGGGCACGCGGCAGTCCTCGAAGTAGAGCGTCGCGGTGTCGGAGCACCACCAGCCCATCTTCTTGAGCGGCGTCCGCGTGAAGCCCGGTCGATCGCGCTCGATCACCAACAGCGAGACCCCGCCCATGCCGGGGCCGCCGGTCCGCACCGCGACGGTGTAGTAATCGGCCCGCATACCCGACGTGATGAACGTCTTGCTGCCGTTCACGACGTACTCGTCGCCCTGGCGTACGGCGGTCGTGGTGAGTGACGCGACGTCGGAGCCGGCGCCGGGCTCGGTGATCGCGAGCGCGCCGATCTTCCGGCCGGAGATCGTCTCCGGGAGGATCCGCGCCTTCAGCTCGTCCGAGCCGAGCTTCAGGATCGGCGGCTGCGAGATGTAGAACGAGCCGACGAGGCTCGCCTGCAGGCCGCCCGCGCCGCAGCGGGCCATCTCCTGGTCGATGACCAGCCGCGTGAACACGTCGGAGTTGCCGAGGCCGCCGTACTCCTCCGGGAAGCCCGCGCCCATCAGGCCGATCGCGCCGGCCTTCTCGTAGAGCTCGCGCGGAAAGGTCTCGGCCTCGTCCCAGGCGTCGGCGAACGGACGGAGCTCCTGCTCGACGAAGCTCCGGATCGCCTGCCGGAACGCCTCGTGCTCCTCGGTGTAGAAGGGATGCTGGCTCATCCCCTCGCGTTATCATTCCGAGATCAGCCCGCCTACCTCGCCAGGGTTCGAGTGAAACGCGTCGAGCGTGCGTCGTCCCGACCCGAGCGCAGAAGCGAGCGACGCAGGCGTACACGCCAGTACGTCGAGGAGCGAGCGACGAGCACGGGTCGAGACGATGTGCGATCGGCGCGTTACGCCGAACCCTGGTGAGGTAGGCGGGGCTAGCGCGGCGAGCCGGACCACGACAGCTGCGCCGCGCCGCGACGCCCGGCGCGCGTGAACGCGAGGCGCATGCGGTCGAGGTACAGGTAGACGACCGGCGTCGTGTAGAGCGTCAGCAGCTGCGAGAGCAGCAATCCGCCGACGATCGTGATGCCGAGCGGCCGGCGAAGCTCGCTGCCGGTGCCGACGCCGAGCGCGAGCGGCAACGCCCCGAGCAGCGCGGCCATGGTCGTCATCAGGATCGGACGGAAGCGCAGCAGGCACGCCTCGTAGATCGCCTCCTCGGGAGGCTTTCGTCCTTCGCGCTCGGTCTCGAGCGCGAAGTCGATCATCAGGATCGCGTTCTTCTTGACGATGCCGATCAGCAGGATGATGCCGATCAGTGCGATCACGCTGAGGTCGGTCGCCGTGAGCAGCAGGGCGAGGATCGCCCCGACGCCCGCCGAGGGCAGCGTCGAGAGGATCGTCAGCGGGTGGACCGTGCTCTCGTAGAGCATGCCGAGCACGATGTAGACCGTGACCAACGCGGCGAGGATCAGCACCGGCTGGTTCTCGAGCGACGCCTGGAACGCCTGCGCCGTGCCCTGGAAGCTGCCGTGGATCGACTGCGGCATGCCGAGCTGGCGCGCCGTCGCCTGGATCGCGTCGACCGCCTGGCCGAGCGAGACGCCGCCGACCGTGTTGAAGGACAGCGTGATCGACGGGAACAGCCCCTGATGGTTCACGGCGAGCGAGTTCGCGCGCGGCTCGAACTTCGCGAACGCCGACAGCGGCACGCTCGTTCCCGAGGGCGAATGCACGTACACGTCGTTCAGCGACTCGGGGCTCTGCCAGTACTGCGGCGCGACCTCCATCACCACGTGGTACTGGTTCAGCCGCGTGTAGATCGTCGACACCTGGCGCTGGCCGAACGCGTCGTAGAGCGTCGAGTCGATCATCGCGGGCGTGATGCCGAAGCGCGCCGCGGCGTCGCGGTCGATGCGCACCGAGACCTGCAGGCCGCCGTTCTGCTGGTCGCTGTTCACGTCGGCGAGCTGGTGCATCTTCCGCATCGCGTCCATCATCTTCTCGGACCAGGTGCTCAACAGGCGAAGGTCGTCGCCCTGCAGCGTGTACTGATAGGTGGCGTTGCCCATGCGGCCGCCGACGCGGATGTCCTGTACGGGCTGGAAGAAGAGCGTGGCGCCGGAGATCTTCGCGAGGTTCTTGCGCAGGCGCGCGATCACCTCCGTCACCGGCGGGCGCCCCGAGAGCGGCTTCAGCTCGACGAACACGCGGCCGCTGTTCGAGCTGCCGCGCGTGCCTCCCGAGAAGCCGACGATGCGATCGATCGCGGGATCGGCGCGCACGGCGTCCATGAACTCCTCGAGCTTCTGCTGCATCGCCTGGAACGAGATGTCCTGAGAGCCTTGGATGCTGCCCATCAGGCGTCCCGTGTCCTGGTCGGGGAAGAAGCCTTTCGGGACGACGACGTAGAGCGCGATGCTCGCGGCGACGGTCGCGAGGAACACGACGAGCGTGAACGCGGAATGATCGAGCACCCAGCGGAGCGTGCGCGCGTAGAAGCCCAGCATGCCGTCGAACAAACGCTCCGAGGCCTGGTAGAGGCGGCCGCGCGGGCCCTCGGCCTCCGCGCGAAGCAGCTGCGCGCACATCATCGGCGTGGTCGTCAGCGAGATCAGCAGCGAGACCAGGATCGCCGCGGACAGCGTGACGGCGAACTCGCGGAACAGCCGCCCGACGATGCCGCCCATCAGCAGGATCGGGATGAACACGGCGACCAGCGAGACGCTCATCGAGACCACCGTGAAGCCGATCTCGCGTGACCCGCGGAGCGCCGCCGCGACCGGCGACAGGCCCTTCTCGAGGTAGCGCTTGATGTTCTCGATGACGACGATCGCGTCGTCGACGACGAAGCCGGTCGAGATCGTGAGCGCCATCAGCGACAGGTTGTCGATGCTGTAGCCGAGCAGGTACATCACGCCGACCGTGCCGATCAGCGAGAGCGGCACGACGACGCTCGGGATCAGCGTGGCGCGCAGGTTGCGCAGGAACACGAACACCACCAGCACGACGAGCGCGATCGAGGCCAGCAGGGTCAGCTCGACGTCGTGGACCGAGGCGCGGATCGTGGTCGTGCGGTCCATGATGATCGAGAGGTCGATCGCCGCGGGGATCGACGAGCGGAGCTCGGGCAGGAGCTCGCGGATGCGGTCGACCGTCTGGATGATGTTCGCCCCGGGTTGGCGGTTCAGGATCATCAGCACGGCGGGGTTGCCGGCGGCGAGGCCCGCGTTGCGGATGTCCTCGACCGAGTCCTCGACGGAGCCCACGTCGGAGAGCCGCACCGGGGTGCCGTTCTTCTCGGCGACGACCAGCGCCGGATATTCCTCGGCCTTCAGCAGCTGGTCCGTGGCGCCGATCTGCCAGCGCTGATCCCCGGTCCAGACCTCGCCCTTCGCGCCGTTCGCGTTCGCGGCGGCGAGCGCCGTCCGCACCTGGTCGAGCCCGACGCCGTAGTGGTTCAGCGCCGTCGGATTCAGCTCGACGCGCACGGCCGGGAGCGAGCTGCCGCCGAGCGTGACCTGCCCGACGCCTTCGACCTGCGCGATCTTCTGCTGCAGGATCGACGAGGCCACGTCGTAGATCTGCGGCTTCGTCATGGTGTCGGAGGTGAGCGCCAGCAGCAGGATCGGCGAGTCCGCGGGGTTCGTCTTCTTGTAGTTCGGGTTCGTCGGCAGGTTCGCGGGCAGCTGCCCGCGTGCGGCGTTGATCGCCGCCTGCACGTCGCGCGCGGCGGCATCGATGTTCCGCGAGAGATCGAACTGCAGCGTGACGTTCGTCGACGAGTACGTGCTCTGCGACGTCATCTCGGTCACGCCCGCAATGCGCCCGAACTGGCGCTCGAGCGGCACCGCGACGGAAGACGCCATCGTTTCGGGGCTCGCGCCGGGTAGGCCCGCCGACACGGAGACGGTCGGGAACTCGACCTGGGGCAGCGGAGCGACCGGCAGCAGCTGGAACGCGACGATGCCGGCCAGCGCGAGGCCGATCGTCAACAGCGTGGTCGCGACCGGACGGCGGACGAACGGCGCGGAGATGTTCACACCGGTCCCACCGGACGTTGCTCGGGAGCGGCCACGTGCTCACGCCCGCCGGACAAGCGGACCGCGAGCCGATCGAACGCCAGGTACACGACGGGAGTCGTGAAGAGCGTCAGCACCTGCGACAGCAAGAGGCCGCCGATGATCGTGATGCCGAGCGGATGGCGGAGCTCGGACCCGGTGCCGCTGCCGAACGCGAGCGGCACGGCGCCGAGCAGCGCCGCCATCGTCGTCATCATGATCGGGCGGAAGCGCAGCAGACAGGCCTGGTAGATCGCCTCCTCGGGTGCCTTGCCGTGCTCGCGCTCGGCCTCGAGCGCGAAGTCGATCATCATGATCGCGTTCTTCTTGACGATGCCGATCAGCAGGATGATGCCGATCAGCGCGATCACGCCGAGATCGGTGCCGGTCACGAGCAGCGCGAGGATGGCGCCGACGCCCGCGGACGGCAGCGTCGAGAGGATCGTGATCGGGTGGATGTAGCTCTCGTAGAGCACGCCGAGCACGATGTAGACGGTGACGAGCGCGGCGAGGATCAGGATCGGCTCGTTCGCGAGCGAAGCGCGAAACGCCTGCGCCGTGCCCTGGAAGCTCGGGTGGATGCTCGGCGGCAAATCGATCTCCGTCGCGGCCCGCTCGATCGCGTCGACGGCGCGGCCGAGCGCCACGCCCGGGGCGAGGTTGAACGACAACGTCACGACTGGGAACTGACCCTGGTGGTTGATCGCCAGCGCCGTCGTCTTCGGCTCGAAGTGCGCGATCACCGACAGCGGCACCGGCGGCCCCGTCGGCGGGCGCACGTAGAGATCCTTCAACGCGTCGGGGCTCTGCCAGAAGCGCGGGTCGACCTCCATCACCACGTGGTACTGGTTCAGCTGGGTGAAGATCGTCGAGATCTGGCGCTGGCCGAATGCGGAGTAGAGCGTCGAATCGATCATCGCCGGCGTGATGCCGAGCCGCGACGCGGTGTCGCGGTCGATCACCACGGTCATCTCGAGACCGCCGTTTTGCTGGTCGCTCGCCACGTCGCGGAGCTCGGGCAGCGCGGAGAGCTTGTCGAGCATGCGCGGCACCCAGGTCTGGAGCTCCTCGGCGTCGGCGGACTCGAGCGCATATTGGTACTGCGTGCGGCTCACGCGGTCCTCGACCGTCAGGTCTTGTACGGGCTGGAGGAAGAGCGAGATGCCGTGGACCGCGGCGAGCTTCGGCTGCAGGCGGCGGATGATCTCGGGCGCGCTCGCGTCGCGTTCCTCGTGTGGCTTCAGGTTGATCTGCAGACGCCCGCTGTTGACGGTCGTGTTCGTGCCGTCGACGCCGATGAAGGACGACAGGCTGTCGACCGCGGGATCGGCCAGGATCACCCGCGCGAGCGCCTGCTGGCGCTCGGCCATGGCGGCGAACGAGATCGTCTCGGGTGCCTGCGAGACGCCGAGCAGGACGCCCGTATCCTGCACCGGGAAGAAGCCCTTCGGCACGATCACGTAGAGGAGCACCGTCGCGACCAGCGTGCCGGCCGCGACCCACAGCGTGAACGTCTGGTGGGCGAGCACCCAGCGGAGGCCCTGGGCGTAGCGGTCGATCGTCGCCTCGAAGAACCGCTCCGACGCGACGTAGAAGCGGCCCTGCTCCGCAGGCGGCTTCAGCAGCCGCGCGGACATCATCGGCGTGAGCGCCAGCGACACGAACGCCGACACCAGGATCGTCACCGACAGCGTGACCGCGAACTCGCGGAAGAGGCGCCCGACGATGTCGCCCATGAAGAGCAGCGGGATCAGCACGGCGATCAGCGACACGGTCAGCGACACGATCGTGAAGCCGATCTGCTCCGATCCCTTGAGCGCGGCCTCGAGCGGCGAGTCGCCCTCCTCGATGTAGCGCGAGATGTTCTCGATCATCACGATCGCGTCGTCGACGACGAAGCCCGTCGAGATCGTGAGCGCCATGAGCGACAGGTTGTCGAGGCTGTAACCGAGCAGGTACATCGCGCCGAACGTACCGACCAGCGACAGCGGCACCGCGACGCTCGGGATGATCGTCGCGGAGACGTTCCGCAGGAACAGGAAGATCACCAGCACGACGAGGACGACGGTGAGCGACATCTCGAACTGCACGTCGTGCACCGAGGCGCGGATCGTCGAGGTGCGGTCGGTCAGCACCGCGACCTGGACGGACGACGGCAGCGACGACGTGAGCGTCGGCAAGAGCGCCTTCACGCGGTCGACCACGCCGATGATGTTCGCGCCCGGCTGGCGCTGGATGTTCACGATCACCGCGGGGGTCGTGTTCATCCACGCCGCCTGGCTCACGTTCTCGGCGCCGTCGATCACCTGCCCCACGTCGGAGATGCGAATCGGCGCGCCGTTCTTGTAGGCGATGACGAGCGAGCGGTAGGCGTCGCCCGAGGTGAGCTGGTCGTTCGCGCCGATCGTGTACGCTTGGCGTGCGCCGTCGAATCCGCCCTTCGCCTGGTTCACGTTCGCGGCGCCGACCGCCGTCCGGACGTCGTCGAGACCGAGCCCGTAGGCCGCGAGCGCGTGCGGGTTGAGCTGCACCCGCACCGCCGGCTTCTGGCCGCCGCTGATGCTCACGTAGCCGACGCCCGCGACCTGCGAGATCTTCTGCGCCAGGCGCGTGTCGGCGAGGTCCTGCAGCTTCGGCAACGGGAGCGTTTCGGAGGTGAGCGCGAGCGTCAGGATCGGCGTGTCGGCCGGGTTCACCTTGCTGTAGACCGGTGGGTTCGGCAGGTCGGCCGGCAGGAACGTGCCGGCCGCGTTGATCGAGGCCTGCACCTGCTGTTCGGCCACGTCGATGTCGAGGTCGAGCGCGAACTGCAGCGTGATGACGGAGCTGCCGTACGAACTCGTCGACGTCATCTGGTTCAGCCCTGGTACCTGGCCGAACTGGCGCTCGAGCGGCGCCGTGATCGAGGACGCCATCACGTCCGGGCTCGCACCCGGGTAGAACGTCATGACCTGGATCGTCGGGTAGTCAACCTGCGGCAGCGCCGACACCGGCAGCAGGCGGTACGCCACGCCACCGGCGAGCAGGATCGCCGCCATCAAGAGGGACGTGGCGACGGGCCGCAGGATGAACGGGCGAGACGGGTTCATGCGCCCGCCGGAGCGGGGCGCGTCGGATCGGGCTCGTGGAGCTCGACCTTGGTGCCGGCCCGGAGCTTGTCCGCGCCCTCCACCACCACGCGGTCACCGGCGGCGAGGCCGTCGTCGATCGAGGTGTCGAGACCCTGCGTCACGCCGAGCGTGACCTTGCGGATCTCCGCGCTCTGGTCCGGCTTCACGACGTACACGAACGTGCCCTGCGTGCCGCGCTGGATCGCCGCGGTCGGCACGATGATCGTGCCCGCGCGCGTGTCGAGCAGCAGCTTCACGTTCACGAACTGGTTCGGGAAGAGCCCGTGGTCGTGGTTGTCGAACTCGGCCTTCAACTTGATCGTGCCGGTCGTCGGGTCGATCTGGTTGTCGGCGGTGACGAGCGTACCGTCGGCGAGCTTCGTCTTGCCGGCGCGGTCGTAGGCCTCGACCGGCAGGCGTCCGCCGCCGGCGAGCTTCTTCAGGATCGGCGGGATGCGGTCTTCCGGCACCGTGAAGACGACCGTGATGGGCTGGACCTGCGTGATCACCGCAACGCCGGTTGCGTCGCTGGCGTGCACCATGTTGCCGATGTCGACCAGACGGAGTCCGACGCGGCCGCCGATCGGCGCGGTGATCTTCGCGTACGTGACCTGGAGCCTCGCGGTGTCGATCAGCCCTTCGTCCATCTTCACCGCCCCCTGGA
>JACXTT010008020.1_pt1 | contig 14730 bp, 10 predicted proteins | sample 9270951 | NCBI WGS metagenome assembly JACXTT01 (sample SAMN15532306, study PRJNA645909) | rock metagenome | isolation source: weathered quartz diorite | place: Puerto Rico | collected 2017-06-21
ACCATCAGAAGCATAAGGCAACTGGTCGATATATATTTAATTGGAGTTTTCATTTGTTTGATCTTTAATAGGGTTAAAAGGTTACATTCACACCTACAGTAACTACTTTTATCTGTGGATAATATTGGCCAGTACTTGAACTTACTTCCGGGTCAAAATTTTTGATCGGGCTCCAGGTTAACAAGTTTTGCCCGGCTACATAAAATCTGATAGACTGCATACGCAATGAATGCATCACGCTTGCCGGCAATGAATAACCTATGTTGGCCGTTTTCAGCCTCAGATATGAACCGTTTCTGATCCAGAATGAGGATGTTTGCGTATTGTTAGCAGTAGGCTGCGTCGTGATCCTCGGATTTGCGGCATTTGGATTAGATGGAGTCCAATAATTCAATGCGTCAATAGTTGCAGATGCTGAATTATCAAATGGATATACGCCATCATAGAAATCACGGTTGGCAGCTCCCTGGAATAATACAGACAGGTCAAAACCTTTATAGTTCACGCTTGGTGATATTCCATAAACGATTTCGGGGTTATAACTTTTACCTATAGGTACTATATCATTGTTATCAATCTTTCCGTCACCGTTCACGTCCTTATATCTTATGTCGCCCGGATAGACCTGTCCCCATGGTTGAGACGCAATACCAGGTTTTAGATTGCCTGCTGCATCAAAATCGTCTGGCGTGAAAAAGCCAACTGATTGAAATCCAAAACGTGTGCCGAGAGGGCGACCTGTTATTCTGCGGTTGGGATTATCAAATGTTGCTGAGGTTTCATACACCTGTAACAATTTATTATGAGCATAAGTGATATTTCCACTCAGGCTTACGCTTAGATCCTTGTTAAATCGGTGTGTTGTCCCCAAAGTAAGCTCGATACCCCGATTATTCATTGCGCCCCCGTTTGTCTGTGCTAATGCTATACCATATTCGCCCGGAGCAGTTACGGTAGGAGGAACCAGCATATTGGTTCTTTTTTCGTAAAAATAATCGGCCTCGAATGTAAGGGCGCCATTCCAAAGTGTTCCTTCAATACCTACGTCAGTCTTTTTTGCCTGTTCCCAGGTTATAAACGGATTGGCCTGAGGATTCTCAGATAAGCCCTGGGTACCCCCGTAATTAAGAACGGCCGAATTACCGTAGAGCTGATATGAAGAAAGGTATTGGAACGGACCGCCCGCAAGCTGGCCCGACATGCCCCATGAACCTCTGACTTTCAAATTGTTGATCCAGTTGAAATTATCTTTAATAAAAGATTCTTCTGACATGCGCCAGCCGGCAGCAAAGGATGGAAAGAAAACAAAACGGTGACCCGGTGCGAAATAATAATTACCATCGTATCGCCCTGACGCCTCAAACAGGTATTTATTGTCGTAGGCATAAGTGGCCCGATAAACAGCTGACAATTGCTTTGATTCAAACGAATAACCTCCGTTACTGATGTCGGTACTGTTTGAGCTTCCGTTATTCAATTCAGGTATCGGGATATTATAATTGATCCTGCCGGCACTAAATACAGAAGCTTTGGTATTCCTGCTTTCTAACACAACCAAGCCTGTAATATCGCTTTTCCCAAAAGTATTATGATAATTAAGGTACCCCTGGTAAGTAAATGCCTGTGATTCAGCAAAAGACTCATAATATTGCGGGTTTGATGGCCCGTCGTTTCCGGCCAGTGCAATTGCTTTAGTGGTCGGGTCATAAGAATAATAATAGATAGGGGTTAGCCATACCCTGCTGAAAGAAGTAATAGGTGCCGATTGATCTCCGGGCTTACTTGCATTAAATGGGTTGTAATCATAGCTTACCACTCCCTTTATGCTTAACCCTTTAACAAACGGCAACTGCTGCTCAATACTCAATTGACTAAGCACAGTATGACCCAATGAATCTGCATACCCGCTGCCATGTATATTTCCATAAGCCGAACGGCTGATATAAGAACCCGGCAAACCATTGGTGAAAGTAAGAGGCGCAATTGGCGGCGTACGGAACGCCTGATAAAATATACTTCCGGAAGAAATACCTGGGTAACGGCCATCTTCTACACGGCCATTTACAGAAACACTTACCTTAGTTGTTTTTGTGGCATCTGCTTCTATATTAGCTGTAAGATTGTACCTTTTGTAATTGGTTGGGCCCCACAATCCATTCTGTGAAAGATAACCGATACCAGTATAATACCTTACATTGTCAGAACCACCAGATAATTGGAGGTTATTACTTGACATCGGTGCATTGCGGGTGATCAGTTCACTTAATACGTCATGATCAGGGTGCCCGTTGGGGTCGCTGTGGTCCTTAAACTTTTGCAGATCATCAGCACTATAAGCATGTGGCGCTGCAGGATGCGCATTATCATCTGCGGCGTTAAATAATGTAGCATATTGATAAGCGTTAACAAATTTGGTCAACACAGTTGGATTCTGCCAGCCATAATAGGAATTATAAGTAAGTGTTGGCTTGCCACTCTTACCTTTTTTTGTAGTAATCAATAATACCCCATTGGCTCCGGCTAAACCATATGGAGCTACAGCTGCAGCATCTTTTAACACGGATACGGATTCAATACTATTCGGATCGATCTGGGTATAGTTTCTCGGCACACCATCTACGATCACCAAAGGCTGTGAGTTACCCGTAGTACTCACCCCACGGATCTGAATGTCTGCGCCATCTTTGCCAGGCTCGCCACTGCTCTGAGTGAATAAAACGCCTGCTACATGTCCACCAAGGGCATCAGTAATATTCGCAACCGGCTGAGACGCCAAATCTTTCCCTTTTATTGTCGATACTGCGGCGGTTACAGAGCTTCTTTTCTGCGTTCCGTAACCAACTACAACCACTTCATCAAGAGATTTGGAGCCGGTTTTTAATTGCACCTGCAGTTTGTCCTTCCCTTTCACAGCCACTTCCTGATCGGTGAATCCAACGAAATGGAATATCAAAATGCCTTTGCCATCTGGAATATTAATGGAAAAGTTTCCGTTCATATCAGAACTTACGGTAGTTGAACTTCCCTTAAGGGTAACCGTAACACCTGGTAACGTTTCCCCTTTTTCATCTCTGATTGTACCGGTTATTAATTTGGTTTGTGCAGCTGCTATTGTGCTTATGATATTCAACAGCAACACAATCACAAACAATTTTCCTCTGTTCAGTAATAGCTTCTTCATAGAAGGAGTTGAGAACAAGGAAAATTTCTCGCTTGTAAAATTTACATTCATAAAGGTTGGTTAATTGGTTAAATTGGTCTTAACAGTAACAAATATGATATAAGACGCCCTTTGAATAAATAGATGTTTTTACTTTAAAACTGGATTATGTTATTAAAAAGCGAGCGCTGTTAAAACCGCATATATTTCAAATACAAGCACATCCGGTATAGGAAAAAATTGAAACAGGATTAAAGGGAATAATTTTTTAAGCCAGTGCATAGTCAGCACTGGCTTTATCTAAAAACCGGTTGTTTGGAGCGTGAAGAAAAAGACTACTTGAAAAGTCCTTTGAGTTTTTCAGTTTTCACCGGCACAGATGGTTTGAAAGCAGGTGTATTCATATAAGCTTCCAGGCTAAATAGCAACTGTTTAGCTTCAGGGCGTTTTTCCTGGTCAGCCATCAGGTCGATACCTGAAACCAGCAGGCTTCCGTTTCCGGCCTTACACTCAAAGATCAATCCCAACGGCCTTGCGGTAAACCAATCATCTATAACTCTGACGATAGGCTTTATATCCCCTGAAAGACTATCCAGACGGATCGCATTACTGTGGCGCATACCATCCTGCCATTCCCAGTTGCTATAGCAGTCCGTAGGAAATTCTGCTAACGCAGGATGTTTTGGGTTACACAAAATGCCTAATGTATGCGGCGGCTGGTTATTGGTCCAGGAAGTGTTCCAGAATATACTGGAGAATCCAACTACAACATCCCCTCCCATATTCGGTTTTATGGCATCCTTCTTTAAGGTAAGTAACACCTTACCTCCATTATTAAGGATACCTAGTGCCTTTTCATCGAGTGTTTGGGTAACGTAAATATTTTTGTTCGGTTCAGGGCGATGCGAAGGATATACAAAAATATCCCATGAGTTGGCATACCCACCTACATTAACCTGGAGGGTCAGTTTCTCGGGCTTAGTGATAGCTGACAGGGGTTGACTAATTTGACCGAGCTTAAAACCGTTCCCGATAGGCACATCGGTTGTTCTCAATTTCCCACTATACAAAACTTTACCGGTTTTATCCTGTAGTTGCCATTTTGGCGTAACTTGATTTAAAGGAATACTACCATAGTGCGCGATCTCTACAGCAGCTTCGAGTTGTTCGTTATTTTCATAAATCAATTTGGCTGTTCTGATCAATGGCACTGTCGAATTGCAAAAACGGCTGTATTCTTTGGCTGTCACATAGCCTTTGTCATCCCAAAACGGATCCAATACCCCAACCAATGCCGTACCCTGACCCGGGAAATCATGCAGATCAAGCAACTGGAACCCACCAAATCCTTTTGTTCTTAATGCGGCTTCTATATCTGCTTTATAACATAGCACCTGAAGTTTACCGGATGCATACAGAAAGCTATCAGCGAGGCTTTCAAGGTGATGTTCTTTTAAACGGTCATAAAATATCTCAAAATTTTTAGGTTTAAGGACACCATCGTATTTTTTAACCTCTTTAAAATTAGGATAAACACACCATTGACCTATCTCGTGGCTCACAGTAGGTTGCGGCCATTTATTAATTATAGAAAACCAGTCATAGCTTGTGCTTGGAGGTTCAGCGTTGATGATGCTATTGACACCGGCACCCCAGGCCTGTATACGCGGATCGGGAGAGCAGATATAATCGCTTTCCGGAATCACTGGCCACCCGGAAGCTGTAGTATATAACCGCCTGGAATCTTTTTGTTTCCAGTATTTAACAAAGCCTGTCAGATATTCCTTCAAATGGTCGCCTCCAGGCTCATTGCCATAAGGCATCATACAAAATGAAGGATGGTTTCCAAAGGCATCAACAATGTGATTGCTTTCCTCATAAATGAACCTGTCGATAGGTTTACCATCTCCTACGGTCGCCCATGCCGAGCATTCAATGGATAAGTAAAATCCAGCCTCATCGGCGGCCTCAAAAGCTGCTTCCGGCGGGCACCATGAGTGGAACCTCATGTGATTAAGCCCGTAAGACCTGGCTATGCGAAATATCCTTGCCCAGGCAGCCTTATCAGTGGGAGGAAAACCTGTTTTAGGAAAAATAGCGCACTCCAGCGTACCCCGAAGAAAGATAGGGCGGTCATTAATTGTAAGTTGTCTTCCTTTGGCAATGAATTTACGCATGCCGAAAGTAATTTCCCGGCTGTCTGCTCCACTTTTCCCGTTCAATGTTACTTTCATACGATAGAGATTCGGATTGAATTCATCCCACAATAGCGGATGCGCCCCCATAGGATAAGTAAAAGACACGGTCGTCGAATCTCTTCCGGCAACGATTGCTTTCTGAACAGAAGGCAGTTGCTGATGAACAGCACCATTATTTTCAGCCACATCAATGCTCAGTTTTAATTTATCGGCATTTCCAGACAGATTATTGATCCTGATTTTTGCTACCACGAGCTTCCTGTCCACATCCGGAAATAATTTAACCGACGATAGGTAAACAGCCGGACTAGCAGTAAGCTTCATATCGCCAATAATGCCATTCCAGTTGGTTTGTGTATTATCTGTTATACTGTGTGCATCCGTTCCGGGGTCAATATCTTTTACCCGGTTATCAATCCTTAAGGCAATTATATGTTTTCCGGGCTTGAGCTGATGATCGAGCTGATAGATATGCGGCGCGCCTAATGCATTCTGCATGCCAATTTTTTTACCATCTATCCATAGTATCGTTTCCCAATGACATCGTTCAAGGAACAATTCAATATGTTGCCCTGACCAATCGCGGGGAATGACTACAGATTTTTGGTACCATGCAGGTCCCACGTAATGTTTAACAGGCTGCAGCCAGAACGAAACTTTAATATTACCTGGTTGGCGGTATTTTGCGTAACTCGAATCTTTATACCATTGCATATTCCACATACCTCCGGTCCAGGGTGTGTGCAGGGTAACATCATCCCCTTTCCCGTTTGTAGCCATTGAACCCGGCAGATGGACAGTTTCCGGTAGTTTATTAATAAACCATTTATCTTTCACTCCCTGATCCAATGAATCTATCGCAAATGACCACGTTCCGGAAAGATCTATTCTTTTATTTTTAATAACTTGCCCGTTACCGGCAAAACTAAAGCAGATAAATATGCCTGAAAGGACGATATAAATGATTTTCTTCATGTTAGAGAGTTGTAAGTAATGCAGGAATAATTGGTTAACAAATTTGACAGTTAACCACCTATTTAAAAATGAAAATTAACACGAAAAAACTGGACTATTTTATTCTATTTGGGCCTTCTTATTTAATCACAAAAGGCTATCATAATACACGCCCATGATTATGCATCCACATAAAGAAATGTAACTCCGGAACATGTCGTCAGAACCTTTCGAGAAAACGGTACAATCATAGGAATCGAGGAAGCTGCAGAAGCGCTAATTACAAACATTATGTTCCGTCCTACTATTTGAGGGCAGGGCAGTTAAATGTGAGTTTTATCTTCTCAATTAGTATTCTAGATGTTTATCTATATCAATCCGTTCAATTTTTTGTACTCACCCGGAGTTAGACTGGTGACCTTTTTGAAAGTTTTCGAGAAATGCGGTAGGTTCTCAAATCCTGTTTTTTCTGCAATCTCGGTATACGACAAAGTGGTGGTTGCAATTAAATATTGCGCCCGTTCTATTCGTTTTTCGTGTAAATAATTTAGTGGCCTTTGTCCGGTATGTTTAAAAAACAACCTTGAAAAATAATCCTGGTGCAGGTTCGCCCTGGCGGCTAAATAACTCACCGTTAGATTTTCTTTAAGGTTTAATTGGATGTACCTTGCAGCATCTAAAATTTTTGAGGGAACAGGATCAGGGCTTTTGTTTTTAAACCCCTGGGAGTTCAAGAAGCGAGAAATTAACTGGAGAATTATACCCTGCGTTTCAAAATAAACAGAGTCGCTAACCGTGTTATTTAATTCCTGGTAACTTTTATAATAGGCATTCTTTTCGTAGACTATTGGATTGTCTGACCGGTTGATGCCTCTGCCAGGGTTTATATCCAATAACTTTCTGAAGTTTATAATGTCTGTCTCGGCTGCGGCAACTTTTATGACTTTTCTGTTATTTTCAAAAATTGAAATCCCCTCGGCCGATTCCTCGAAAAAGTGAAGGAAATACTGGCTCAAGTATGAATTGCAGAAAAGGTGACATAAAGTAAAGCTCGGAATAATATAAAAAAAGCCTGGCTCAAGCTTAATCTTTTCCTGTTTGGTAGAAATAAATCCCTCCCCTTCATCAATATAATAAACACGGAAATAAGGACTGATCACGTTTGGATAGTTCCACTTTTCATTCAGTTTAACGTAATCCACGTGTAATAAGGAAAAATTGTGTCCAAGTAGTCTTTTACTCATTTAATTACTGGTAAAGTTCAGTAAAAAGTCGGATTTATATAAAACAAAGTCCATTTAATACAACGATTAACACAAGGTTGCCTAATATATTTGATCCTAACCAATTTCACCTACTTTCAAGTATACGTTATGAACACGTCGCTCCCCCAAAATGTGGCTGCAACTAAGGCGTCCAAAGCTGGGCTCGCATTTATTTTAGTGACCTCTTTATTTTTTTTATGGGGTTTTTCAAACAATTTGAATCCGATACTGATCCCCCATTTAAAAAAATCGTTTACCTTGACAACTACACAATCAACTTTAGTTGATTCTGCTGTTTACATAGCCTATTTCCTGATGGCTTTACCCGCTGGTTATGTGATGAAAAGGTTTGGGTATAAAATTGGTATCATAACGGGACTATTATTTTTTTCAACCGGGGCATTTTTATTTATCCCGGCGGCTAATACACAATCCTATATATTTTTTCTTTTCGCGTTGTTTGTAATTGCTTGCGGTTTAGGATTCCTCGAAACAGCTGCCAATCCTTACGCCGCGGCACTAGGGCCACATGAAACAAGTACGCAAAGATTGAATCTTGCGCAGTCATTTAATGGATTGGCGGCTGCGCTTGCACCCGTTATAGGTGCAAGAGTGATTCTTGGTAAAGGATATTCCGAACAACAGTTAAACGCTATGGCTTCTGATGCAAAACGACTTGCGCTGGCATCAGAAGCGTCTTCAGTTAAAACCCCTTATCTTATCCTGGGTACAGTTTTATTAGTTATAGCAATAGCATTTGCACTAACCACATTGCCGAAGATTCAACATAAAGAAACGGGAAGAAAAAAAAGTCAAAACATTTTGCATGCATTTAAACACAAACATCTCACATGGTCTGTAATAGCGCAGTTCTTTTATGTAGGCGCACAAGTTTGTGTTTTTAGCCTATTTGTGCTATACGCCACAAAATCCGCAAGCATTAGCGAAATGAAAGCTGCAGATTATTTAGCCGCCTGCGGTATAACATTTTTAATTGGCCGTTTTCTTGGCACTTTTCTTATGCAGTATATTAAGCCGAATAGATTACTCACCATTTATGCGTCGGTTAACACCTTGTTATGCATCATGGCAATAACCGCTCACGGAATGACAACGGTCTACGCAGTCATTGCCATTTGCTTTTTCATGTCTATTATGTTTCCGACCATTTTCGCCCTTGGAATAGCTGACCTGGGAGGTGATACCGAATACGGCAGCAGCTTGTTAATCATGTCCATTGCAGGTGGTGCCATCCTGCCCAGATTATTCGGAATAATCAGCGACTCGACCGGCGATATTCAAATGGGCTATGTAGTCCCGGTAATTTGTTTTGTTATCGTAGCCTACTTTGGCTGGAAAGGACATAAAACTGCCCGGGAAGTTGATTTTGAAGAAGAACCGGCAGTCGACGCAACATTATAACATTTCAAAAAAACTAAGAAGCAAAAAAATGAAAGAATATGAAAAGTCCAAAGTAAAAGGATTGGATAAAGCAGGGCTAAATCTTCCGCCGATCATATTCGGGACCAGCGGTTTGGGAAACCTGTTCGTCGCACTGGACGAAGAAGAGAAACTGAACATCGTAAGTGAATGTGTCCGACTATCAGGCGGCAGAGTGGTATTTGATTCCGCAGGAAAATATGGCGCCGGACTTGCATTGGAGGTACTTGGAAAATGCCTCCGGAAACTAAATATCCCACAGGAAAAGGTTGTCATCAGTAACAAATTAGGGTGGCTCCGGACCGACCTGAAAACAAAAGAACCAACTTTTGAACCTGGCGTTTGGAAGAACTTAAAACATGACGCCGTTCAAAATATTAGTTATGACGGAATTATCGATTGTTTCGAACAAGGTAATGAATTACTTGGCGGATACATACCTCAAATGGTTTCCGTTCATGATCCCGATGAATACATTAATAGTGCAAAAGATCATGATCATGCAGAGAAACTGTATAATGATGTTCTTGAAGCATATGACGCTTTGCACGATTTGAAGGCACATGGGGAAGTGCAATTTATTGGCGTTGGCGCCAAAGACTGGAAAATAATCAAGCGGATCGCCGGGGACGTCCCACTGGATTGGATCATGATCGCTAACAGCATGACCATTAAAAGCCATCCGGAAGAGCTGTTCGATTTTGTTGCAGAAATGGAAAGAAAAGGCGTCTATGTGATCAATTCCGCAGTGTTTCACTCAGGTTTCCTTGTTGGCAGTAATCATTTCGACTATAGGCTGATTGAAAGAGGCACCTCACAAAATGATGCTTTGTATAAATGGAGGGATCATTTTTTTGAAAAATGCAGTAAATTCAATATAAAACCTTCTGAAGCTTGTGTTCAATTCTCGCTAAATGTTCCGGGCGTAAAAAGCATCGCCTTAAACACGACTAATGCTGCTCGTGTTCAGTCGAATTTGGGCATGCTCAATGCAAATATCCCCTCGGAATTTTGGCAGGAATTAAAAATCAATGACCTGATCGAAGTGGACTTTGTATCCTGGCTTCAGCAAGCAACTGTGGCGTAAAAATTAATAGAACCAAATGAAGACTTTAGTGTGCAAAAAACCTGGTGAGTTTGAATATGCTTTCGGAGAACAACCACAATTACAACCGGGACAAGCCATCATAAAAATTAAACGAATTGGAATTTGCGGAACCGATTTGCATGCGTTTGAAGGAACGCAACCTTACTTTGAATACCCGCGCATTTTAGGTCACGAACTTTCGGGCGAATTGGTTGCAGTTGACGGTGCTCCGGGCTTTGAGACTGGAGAAGCTGTCACATTCATACCCTACTTTTATTGTGGTAAATGCATCGCCTGCCGAAAAGGAAAACCAAATGCTTGTGAAAATATAAAAGTATGCGGCGTGCATCGGGATGGAGGCATGGTTGAATACATTTCTGTTCCCTCCTATTCCCTGGTTCATAGCGACGGATTGAGCTTTGATGCATTGGCCTTAGTCGAACCTTTAGCCATAGGTGCCCATGGCGTAAGAAGAGCCGGAGTAACAAAAGATGAATTTGTATTGGTGATTGGAGCAGGACCTATTGGACTGGGCACAATGGAATTCGCCCGAATTGCAGGTGGAAATGTTATTGCGCTTGATATCAATGATGACCGATTAAAATTTTGCAAAGAAAAATTGAATGTGAAACACGTTGTCAATGCAATGGATGCGAATGTTGTTGAGCAATTAAAATCCATCACAAATGGCGATATGCCAACAGTTGTAATTGATGCAACCGGAAATTTGAAAGCGATCAACAACGCATTTCAATATATGTCACATGGCGCAAGGTATGTGCTGATTGGATTGCAAAAAGGAGAGATTTGTTTCAGTCACCCCGAGTTTCATAAACGGGAAGCAACCCTTATGAGCAGCCGGAATGCAACCAGAGAAGATTTTGAACATGTCGTATCGGCCATGAAAGAGAAATTAGTCGATCCAACCACATACATCACACACCGTGTTTTTTTTGACCAGGTGAAGGATGAATTTGAAGGATGGTTAAATCCGGCCAATGGCGTGATAAAAGCAATGGTAGAAATCGCTTGAGTTATTAAAAATCAATCATTATTAAAACTATAAAATGAAAAAATATTGCCTAGCAGTCGATCTAAAAGATGACCCGGAATTAATTGCCGAATACGAAAACTGGCACAAAAAGGAAAACGCATGGCCCGAGATAATGAAAAGCATCATCGGCTCAGGAATTAGCAATATGGAAATTCACCGGACAGGCAACCGGTTGTTCATGATCATGGAAACTGATGATAATTTTAGTTTCGAACGCAAAGCAGCTATGGACGGCTCCAATCAAAAAGTTCAGGAATGGGAACAGTTGATGTGGAAATTTCAGCAACCATTGCCCTGGGCAAAAGAGGGAGAAAAATGGGTTTTGATGAGTAAAATTTTCGAATTGTAATTATAGCCAATCGGCAACCACTTATAAACTTTTTAGAATGAAACGCAGAACATTAATCAAAGGAACTGCCGCTACCTTGTCCTCCTTATGGCTATCAAGAGCATTGGGCAAGAGCTTTTATAACGACCAATTAAATGAACCCATTGCAAGCGGCCCGTTCAAACCGACCTGGGAATCGTTGCAAAATTATAAAACACCTGAATGGTTTCGTGATGCTAAGCTGGGCATGTGGGCACATTGGGGGCCTCAATGCCAGCCGGAGGCCGGCGATTGGTATGGCAGAGGAATGTACCAGGAAGGTTCGTGGCAATATAAAATCCATCTAAAAAAGTATGGCCATCCTTCAAAGTTTGGATTTAAAGATGTGATCAATGAATGGAAAGCCGAGAAATGGAACCCGGAAGAACTGGTAAGTTTATACAAAAGTGCAGGTGCTCAGTATTTTATGGCGCTTGCTAACCATCATGATAATTTCGACTTATACGACAGTAAATTTCAAACATGGAACTCAACTAAGATCGGCCCAAAGAAAGACCTGATTGGCGGCTGGGAAAAAGCGGCAAGAAATAACGAATTGCCGTTTGGCGTAAGTGTCCACGCGTCACATGCATGGCACTGGTATGAAGTGGCCCAACGTTCTGATAAAACCGGTCCTTATGCAGGCATTCCTTATGATGGAAAACTCACAAAAGTAGATGGAAAAGGCAAATGGTGGGATGGATTAGATCCGCAAGAACTATATGCACAAAATCATCCGCTGAGCCAGGGCAGTTTAGATGATAATTTCAATGCTGATCAGTGGGATTGGGGCAATGGTGCATACCCGCCAAGTAAAGCCTACATCGAAAAGTTTTATAACCGCACTATTGAGCTCATCAACAAGTACAATCCTGATGTCGTTTATTTTGATGACGATCAGCTTCCGCTCTGGCCGGTTAGTGATGCAGGTTTACGCATTGCCGCTCATCTTTACAATAAAAGTATCAAAGAATACGGAGACCTCAGGGTAGTGCTCAATGGAAAAAAATTAAATGAAAATCAACGCAAGGCGATGGTATGGGATATTGAAAGAGGGCAAGCCAACCAAATTGAACCCCTGCCTTGGCAAACCGATACCTGTATTGGTGGCTGGCATTATGACCGGGCATTGTATGAACGTGATGGATACAAATCAGCGAAAACGGTAATTCAAACCTTAGTTGACATTGTAGCCAAAAACGGGAACCTGATGCTGAACATTCCGGTTCGCGGTGATGGTACCATTGATGAAAAAGAAAGAAAAATCGTTGAGGATATTGGCAAATGGATGAAGACGAACGGCGAAAGTATCTATGCTACTAGACCATGGAAAATATTTGGCGAAGGGCCTGCACAGGAAGCCGCCGCACAATTAAGCGCACAAGGCTTCAATGAAGGGAAAGGGAAACCGTTTACACATGAAGATATCCGTTTTGCAACAAAGGATGGAGCGCTTTATGCAACAGCAATGGGCTGGCCCGAAGACGGAAAACTGATTGTAAAAAGCTTGGCGAAGAATAGCGAACACTTTCCAAAAGAGGTTCAAAAGATAGAATGGTTGCCTACAAAACAGTCTTTACCTTTTGAAAGAAATGAAAAAAGTTTGATTGTTACTTTACCTGAAAACCCTTCAGACGAATTGAGGTATGCAAATGTGTTAAAGGTTTTATCATAAAACATTTTAAAGCTCATTGAATAACATTCATATGATAAACAGGCTAACCTTTTTTATTTTCTTTTTAACTTTTCCGATTGCTGGATTTTGTCAAACCGTTATTCCATTGTACGATACGCAAGTCCCTAATTCGATCCCCACGAAGGATCCTGAGCATTGGACCTCCTATAATTTTTTACAAAATGTAACGCAGCCGACATTAACAGTATTCTCGCCGGCAGAAAATCATTCCGGCACAGCCGTGATCGTGATTCCGGGCGGAGGATATGGTGCCTTGAATATCCATTATGAAGGTTATGATGTCGCTAAAAGGCTCAATGAACTTGGCATAACGGCATTCGTGCTTAAATACCGCTTGCCGGATGATAAAATTATGCCTGACAAATCGATAGGCCCTATCCAGGATGCCCAACAGGCTTTGCTTATTGTAAAAACAAGAGCAAAAGAATGGCACATTGATACTGCCAGGATTGGTTTAATGGGATTTTCCGCCGGAGGACATTTAGCTGCATTTACCGGTACCCATTTTAACAAAACCTATATTGAAAACAGCAATCACGTCTCGTTAAGGCCGAGCTTTATGGTATTAGTTTATCCGGTAATCAGTTTTACCGATTCGGTGGGACACATAGATTCACGGACAGCTTTAATTGGACAAAGCCCATCCGTCGACAGGATAAAATTTTACTCCAATGAATTTAACGTGACTCCAGACACTCCGCCAACTTTTTTAATTAACGCGGAAGATGATGGTTTAGTTTCTGTCAAAAACAGTACTGCCATGTTTCTTGCACTGCAAAAGAACAAAGTACCTTCGGGACTGCATATTTTCCCAACCGGCCAACATGGATTTTATCTTGAACCAGCGAAGAGTTCATGGTTTGATTATTGCGCGCGGTGGTTGAAAGAGAATAAATGGTATTGAAACTAAAAAACATCGCAGGTACTTTTGTCAGCAGCATGCCGTTAACCTAAAAAAATCCACAACAAAAAAGCTCAAACCTCTTAAATTGATGTTTGAGCTTTTAATCAATGTTTACGCGATTATTTCAGCCAGCCATTAGTACCCATCCATTCCTTTAGCCGATCAAACCAGTAATCGCGAGTTGTAAAATTATGTAAACCAAAACCATGACCACCACCCGCATAAATATGCATCTCACCGTTTACCTTATTTTGCAACAGCGCATCGTAAAACATCAGTGTGTTTTGAACGGGAACAGCGTTATCGTCCTCAGCATGCACCAGGAAAGTTGGGGGTGTTGCCGCAGTAACTTGCTTTTCATTGCTATAAAGGTCGACAAGTTGTTGCGACGGGTTTTTACCAATCAAATTCTCACGCGATCCCATATGCGCGAATTTACCGAATGTGATAACCGGATATATCAATGCCATAAAATCAGGGCGGAGACTAATTTTGTAATTATTTTTTAGCACTAGCTTAACAAGGTGAGTTCATAAGGTTAATGTCCACATTACCCACGGCAAAAGTCCCCAAAACCACACCCTTGCCGCTTTTATGTGTCGATT
>JACXTT010008021.1_pt1 | contig 14729 bp, 12 predicted proteins | sample 9270951 | NCBI WGS metagenome assembly JACXTT01 (sample SAMN15532306, study PRJNA645909) | rock metagenome | isolation source: weathered quartz diorite | place: Puerto Rico | collected 2017-06-21
GGCGGCGCGCTGCACGCCTCCCTGGGCGACCTGCCCGCGGCGCTCCGCCCGGCCGGGACGTCGCCCGCGATGCCGCAGCTCGTCGGACTGAGCTTCCGGCAGGCCAGCGAGACGCTGGCCGCCGCCGGCATCGTGTGCCGCAGCGACAAGCGAGGTCAGAAGGTGACGCGCCAGGAGCCCGAGCCGGGTACGCCGGTGACGGGGGTGACGCCCTGCGCGGTGATCTACTGAAGCGTCGTGCCCGGCGACGGCCGCCCCGGCGGCGGCGCGTTCGGCCGGAGGGACACAGCGTGCAGATCTGGCAGCTCCTCGAAGGCATCCCGGGCGCCGATTTGAGCGGCGGGCCCGCGACCTCGATCCGGGGCCTGGCCTACGACTCGCGATCGATCGAGCCGGGCTACCTGTTCGCGGCGCTGCGTGGGCAGAGGAGCGACGGGAACGAGTTCGTGGAGCAGGCGATCGACAAGGGGGCCGTGGCGGTCCTGTCGCACCGCGAGGCGGGGCGCTTCGCAGGCAAGGTGGCCTGGGTGCGGGTCGACGACGAGCGCCGCGGGCTGGCCCTGGCGGCCCGCAATTACTACGGACGGCCGGACGGGCGCATGACGATGATCGGCGTCACCGGCACGAACGGCAAGACGACCGTCTGCTTCCTTCTGGAATCGATCCTGAAGGAGGCCGGACGGAAGCCGTGCCTTCTCGGGACGGTGCTGTACCGCTACAACCGCGACGAGACCAGGGCGGGGCGGACGACGCCCGAGTCGCTCGACCTCTATCGCCTCCTCGATCGGTACGCCACGGCCGGCGCCGCCTCGTGCGCCATGGAAGTCTCCTCCCACTCACTGGTCCTCGAGCGCGTCGCCGGGATCGCGTTCCAGGCGGCGGTGTTCACGAACCTCACCCAGGACCATCTCGATTTCCACGGAACGATGGAGCGCTACTTCGATGCGAAGGCGACGCTGTTCCGCGGCCTGGACGAGCGTGCCGTGGCCGTCCTGAACCGCGACGATCCGCGCACCGAAGCGCTGCGGGGCATGACCCGGGCGCGGGTCGTCACCTTCGGCGAGGACGAGCGGTCCGACGTGCGGGTCGAGGGCATCCGAGCGACGCTGGCGGGGACGGAGGTCCGCCTGATGATCGCCGGCGAACTGCGACCGTCGACGGCCGTGCCGCTGGAGGTGCGGGCGCCTCTCGTCGGACGGCCGAACGCCCTGAACATGGGCGCCGCGGCGGCGACGGCGCTGGCGCTCGGCGTGCCGCGCCAGGCGATCGCGGCCGCCCTCGCCGAGGTGCGCGGCGTCCCCGGCCGTTTCGAGAGGATCGACGAGGGACAGCCGTTCACGGTCCTGGTCGATTACGCCCACACCGACGACGCCCTGCGCGTCCTGCTCGCGGCCGTGCGCGAGCTGCGCCCGCGGCGCGTCGTCACGGTGTTCGGCTGCGGCGGCGACCGCGATCGCGGCAAGCGGCCGCTCATGGGATTCGCCGCGGCCGCGGGCAGCGACGTCGTCGTGGTGACGTCCGACAACCCGCGTGGCGAGGACCCGATGGCGATCATCGAGCAGATCCTGCCCGGAGTGCGGCGGGCGCTGACCGGGAGCGACACCGGTCAGGTCGGCCCGGAGCGCTGCCTGGTGATCCCGGATCGCAAGGAAGCGATCCGCCGGGCCCTGTCGCTGGCGGCCGAGGGCACGTGCGTGGTGATCGCCGGCAAGGGGCACGAGCCGTACCAGATCCTGGGCGACAGGACGATCCCGTTCGACGATCGCGAGGTCACCCGGGATCTCCTGAGGGCGGCGCGCCGGTCGGTGCGCGGCCATGCCGCGGGATGAGATGTCCGGCGGGAGGGCCCGCGGAGCCGTCCCGGCGTGCTTAGCCTGGAGCAGATCGCACGGGCGGCCCGGGGCCGGGTGGTTCTCGGCGCCCGGCCGCCGGAGCGCGGCGCGGCGCACGTGGTCGAGGGGTACAGCATCGACTCGCGCACCGTGAAGGCGGGCGAGCTGTTCTTCGCGATCGTCGGGCCGCGTCTCGACGGCCACGAGTTCGTGAAGGCCGCGTTCGCCCGTGGGGCGGTCGCGGCGGTGGTGATGCGGGGACGGACGTCGCGGTACGCCGAGGCGCCCGCCCTGATCGGGGTGCAGGACACGACGCGCGCCCTGCAGGACGTGGCGGCGCACGTGCGCCGGTCGCGGCCGCTGCGCGTGGTGGGCATCACCGGCAGCGCCGGCAAGACGACCGCCAAGGAGCTGACCGCGGCGGTCCTGGGCCGGCGGTTCAGGGTCCTGAAGTCGGAGGGGAACCTGAACAACGCCTACGGGCTGCCGCTGATGCTCCTGAGGCTGCGCGACGACCAGGAGGCGGCGGTTCTGGAGATGGGGATGAGCTACAAGGGCGAGATCGCACGGCTGGCCGAGATCGCCGACCCGGATATCGGCGCCATCCTGAACGTGCTGCGGGTCCATCTCGAGCACTTCGGGAGTCTGGAAAAGATCGCGCGGGCCAAGGGTGAGCTGTTCCGCGGCATGCGCCGGGATGCCGTGGCCGTGTACAACGCCGACGACCGCCTGGTGGCCCGACTCGGGAAGCGGTTCCCCGGAGACACGGTGCCGTACGGGATCACCGCGCGGGCGGCCCGGGTCCGCGCCGACGACATCGCGATCGAGGGGCTGTCGGGCACGCGCTTCGTCCTGAGCCATGCCGGCGAGCGCGTCCCGATCCGGCTGGCGCTGCCCGGGCGGCACAATGTCCACAACGCTCTGGCGGCGGCCGCCATCGGCTTCGCCGCCGGCCTGCCCGCCGGGGCGATCCGTGACGGCCTGGAGACCGCCCGGCCGGCGAGCATGCGCGGCGTCCTGCATCGCACCCGGGGCGGCATCGACGTCCTGGACGACTCCTACAACAGCAACCCGACCGCCATGGAGCGGGCGATCGAGTCGCTCCGGGCCGCGACGCCGCGCGGCCGGCGCGTCCTGGTCGCCGGCGACATGCTCGAGCTGGGCGCCTACGAGAGGGCGGCTCACGTCCGCGTGGGCCGGCAGGCGGCGCAGGCGGGTCTCGATCTGTTCGTCGCCGTCGGCCCGCTGAGCGCCCGGGCCGCCTCAGCGGCGCGGGCGGCCGGCGCGCCGGAGGTGCGGCACTTTCCCGACGCGGCGGAGGCCGCGTCCTACGTCGCCACGGCGGTTCGGCCGGGCGACCTCGTCCTGGTGAAGGGCTCGCGCGGAATGAAGATGGAGCGCGTCGTGCAGGCCCTGCTGGCCGGGAGCGGCGACCCGCCGGCGGGAGCCGCCTGATGCTCTACTATCTTCTCTTCCCGCTCTATCCGACCATCAAGGTCATGAACGTCGTCCGCTACATCACGTTCCGGGCGGCGCTGGCAACCCTCACCGCGCTTTTGATCAGCCTCGCCCTGGGTCCGCGGCTGATCCGGCGCCTGGGTGACTTTCAGATCGGGCAGCAAATCAGACCCGAGGGACCTCGTTCTCACCAAAGCAAGAAAGGCACACCCACCATGGGGGGGCTCCTCATCATCATTGCCGTGGCGCTCCCCTCCCTCCTCTGGGCCGATCTCACCAACCCCTTTGTGTGGATGGTTCTCGTGTCCATGCTCCTCTACGCAGTCATCGGCTTCGCCGACGACTACCTCAAGATCACGCGGATGAGGTCCCTCGGGCTGACCTTCAAGCAGAAGATGCTGTTCCAGTGGATGGCGGCGCTGCTCCTCGGGTTGTGGCTCCTGTGGCTGGCCGGGCAGGGGCGCTACACGACGCAGTTCAGCTTCCCGTTCTTCAAGAAATGGACGCCCGAGATGGGGGATTTCTACCTGCCCTGGGCGATGCTCGTGATCGTCGGCGCGGCCAACGCGGTCAATCTCACGGACGGCCTGGACGGCCTGGCGATCGGCTCGTCCCTCATCGCGTCCGGGACGTACGCCATCCTCGCCTACATCGCGGGGCACGCGAAGGTCGCCGGGTACCTCGACGTGCCGAACGTCAAGGGGACCGGCGAGCTGGCGATCATCTGCGGCGCCCTGGTCGGCGCGTCGCTGGGGTTCCTGTGGTTCAACTGCAACCCGGCCCAGGTCTTCATGGGCGACGTCGGGTCGATGGCGATCGGCGCCACGCTCGGCACGGTGGCGGTGTTGATCAAGCAGGAGATCCTGCTGGTGTTCGTGGGCGGGCTGTTCGTCCTCGAGGCGACCTCGGTGATCCTGCAGGTGGCTTCGTTCCGGATGCGCGGCAAGCGGATCTTCCGCATGGCGCCCATCCATCATCATTTCGAGCTCGCGGGCTGGCCCGAGCAGAAGGTCGTCATCCGCTTCTGGATCGTCGCGATCATCTTCTCGCTGCTGAGCCTGTCGACTCTCAAGCTCCGCTAGGAGTCGGTCGCATGAACGCGGTGCCGCAGGGTTCGTCCCCGCCGAGGCTGGCCGGCAGCCGCGTCGTCGTGGTGGGCGCGCAGAAGAGCGGCGTGGCGATGGCCCGCTTCCTGCTGTCACGTCAGGCGCGGGTCATCCTCACCGACGTCCGCGCGCTCGAGGCGCTCGGCCCAGAAGCGGAAGCGCTGCGCCGGGATGGCGCCACGCTCCAGACCGGCGGGCACGAAACACGCGTCTTCGCCGAGGCCGATCTGATCGCGGTCAGTCCGGGCGTGCCGCTGGCGATCGCCCCGATCGCCGAGGCGCGCCGGAGGGGCGTGCGGGTGGTGGGCGAGATCGAGCTGGCGTCGTGGTTCCTGCAGGGCATCGTGATCGGCATCACCGGCACGAACGGCAAGAGCACGACGACCGCGCTCGCCGCCCACCTCCTGACGCAGGGCGGCCTGAAAGCCTTCGCCTGCGGCAACATCGGGCTGCCGCTGACGGAGATGATCCCGCGCGACGCGCCCGACCACTACTACGTCGTCGAGCTGTCGTCGTTCCAGCTCGAGGGAATCGACACGTTCCGTCCATGGATCGCTGCGCTCCTGAACCTCGCCCCCGATCATCAGGATCGCTACGAATCGCCCCTCTCGTACTACGAAGCCAAGATGCGCCTCTTCAGGAACCAGGGTGCGGCCGACCACGCCATCCTGAACCGGGACGATCGCGAGGTCTGGGGACGCGCGCGCGCCTTGAAGTCGCGTGTCCATCCGTTCAGCCGGACGCACGATCTCGAGGACGGCGCCTGTCTCGTGAACGGCCGGATCGTGGTCCGCAGCGGCGGCCGCGAGGTTCGCGCCATCCCTCTGTCGCGGGTGCCGCTGTTCGGCGCGCACAACGTCGAGAACGTCATGACGTCGCTCCTGATCGCCGACCTGTGCGGCGTGCCTCTCCCCAGGGCGGAGCGCGGCCTGGGCGATTTTCAAGGACTGCCGCACCGGCTGGAGAAGGTGCGCGATCTCGACGGCGTCGCCTACTACAACGACTCCAAGGCGACCAACGTGGCCGCCACCCTGAAGTCGCTGGAGAGCTTCCCCGGCCACGTCGTCCTGATCCTGGGTGGCAAGGACAAGGGAGGCGATTTCACCCAGCTCCTGCCGCTGGTGCGCGAGCGCGTCACGCATCTGGTGCTGATGGGCCAGGCGCGCGACGTGATCGCCGCGCAGCTCGGGCCGGTCGTCCCGACCACGAAGGTCGTCCGTCTGAGCGAGGCGTTGCAGGCGGCCCGGGCCGCCGCGGCCGGCGGCGGCGTGGTGCTCCTGGCCCCGGCCTGCGCGTCGTTCGATCAGTACAGCGGGTTCGAGGAGCGCGGCGAGGACTTCCGCCGGCTGGTTCGGGCCCTGAAGCCGGTGGCGTGATGGCGCGCAAGCTGGCGTTCGACAAGACCCTGTTCGGCGTCGGCGTGGGGCTGACCCTGTTCGGGCTGGTGATGATCTACAGCGCCTCCGCGATGATCGCCATGCAGCGCTTCGGGAACGCCCATCACTTCCTCGTGAAGCAGGCGGTGGCGGCGGCGATCGGCCTGTGCGTCATGATCGCCGTCATGCACGTCGACTACCGGCGGCTGCTGAAGCCGCCCGTGGTCGGCACCGGCCTCCTGGCGAGCACGGTCCTGCTGATCGCCGCCCTGGTGTCCGACCGGGCGCACCAGGTGCACCGCTGGATCCTCCTCGGTCCCGTGCAGATCCAGCCCTCCGAGATCGGCAAGCTGGCGCTGGTGCTGTTCCTCGCGCACTTGATGGCGCGCAAGGAGGCGCGGGTGAATGATCTGGTCGGCACGATCATCCCGTGCGCCGTGGTCGTCGGCCAGCTCTCCCTTCTGGTCTATCTGCAGCCCGATCTCGGCACCGCGGCGGTCTACATCATCCTGGCGATCGTGCTGCTGTTCCTCGCCGGGCTGCGCTGGAAGTACCTGCTGGTCTCGGGAGGCGGGTGCGCGCTCGCGATCGGCGCGCTGATCCTGCAGGCGCCCTACCGGGTGCGTCGCATCCTCTCGTTCATGAACCCGGACGACGACCCGCTGGGGGCGGGCTTCCAGGTGCGCCAGTCGATCCTGGCGGTCGCCAGCGGCGGTCTGCAGGGGCAGGGCGTCGGCGAGAGCCGGCAGAAGCTGTTCTTCCTGCCCGAGCCGCACACCGACTTCGTGTTCTCGGTGATCTCGGAGGAGCTGGGCCTGATCGGCGCTGCGGCGGTGATCGCGGCCTTCGGAATCCTGTTCTGGCGCGGCGTGGTGGCGGCGTCCGGCGCGCCCGACCGCGGTGGTTACTACCTGGGCATGGGGATTACGATCTGGCTGGTCGTGCAGGCGATGATGAACATGGCGGTGACGCTGGGGTTGATGCCGACGAAGGGGATTCCCCTGCCGTTCCTGTCCTACGGCGGCTCGAGCCTGGTCGTCAGCCTGTGCGCCCTCGGGGTGCTGCTGAACATCTCGCAGCACTCGTCCTGAGGACGCGCCGCCGCCATGGCGGTGGAGACGTTCGTGATCGCGGGTGGAGGAACCGGAGGTCACCTGTATCCCGGCATCGCGATCGCAGAGGAGATCCAAAGGCGGCGCGCCGGTGTTGTGGTCGTGTTCGCGGGAGCGGGCACGCCGCTCGAGCGTGACATCCTGGCGCCGCACGGCTACCGGCTGGTCGCGATCCGGAGCGGCGGCGTGGTCGGCAAGTCGGCGGCGGCGAGACTGAGGGGCATCGGCCGGGCGATGGCCGGGTATTTCGAGTCGATCCGCATGCTCATGAAGCTGAAGCCGAAGGCCGTGATCGGGGTCGGCGGGTACGCCTCCGGCCCGGTCGTGATGGCGGCGGTGACGCTGCGGCGACCGAGCCTGATTCACGAGCAGAATTACGTCCCGGGCCTGACCAACCGGATCCTGGCCCCCTGGGTGCGCCGGGTGGCGGTGTCGTTCGAGGAGACCAAGCGTTATTTCGGGGGCAGGGGCACGCTGACCGGCAATCCGATCCGCGCGACGTTCCGGCCGGCGCCGCGCCCGACGCGCGACGGGACGTTCCACGTCCTGATCTTCGGCGGCAGCCAGGGCGCGAAGGCGGTCAACAGCGCCGTGCTGAGCGCCCTCCCCCGTCTCCGTGAGCACCGGGGCGGGCTGCGTTTCGTCCATGGCGCGGGCGCGAAGGACTGGGAGCGCGTGCGGGAGGCGTACGCGGCGTCGGGGGTCGAGGCGGACGTGCACCCGTACATCGGCGACATCCGCCAGGCGTACGAGTGGGCGGATCTGGTGATCTCCCGCGCCGGCGCCAGCAGCGTGTCCGAGATCGCCGTCTGCGGCAAGGCCTCCATCCTGGTGCCCCTGCCGACGTCGGCCCACGATCACCAGCGCCTCAACGCGCGCAAGCTGGCCGACGCGGGCGCCGCGATCGTCATGGAGGAGAGCGGCCTGACCGGGGAGACCGTGGCGCGGGCCCTCCTGGACCTGCGGGACGATCCGGGGCGTGTGGCCGCGATGGGGAGGGCCGCGTCGGCCCTGGCGCGCCCGGACGCCGCCGCCCGCATCGTGGACCTGGTGGAGGAGATGGCGGCGTGAAGCGGTCATGGTGATGCTCCGCAAGACCCGCCGCCTGCACTTCGTCGGCATCGGCGGCATCGGCATGAGCGGCATCGCCGAGGTCCTGGTCAACCTGGGCTACCAAGTGACCGGCTCGGACCTCGAGGAGGGCGCCACGGTGCGGCGCCTGCACGCCCTGGGCGCGACGATCGCCCGCGGCCACAGGACGGAGAACGTGGGCGACGCGGACGTCGTCGTGGTCTCCTCCGCCGTGCCCGCCGACAATCCCGAGGTGCTGGAGGCCCGCCGCCGCCAGATTCCGGTGATCCCGCGCGCCGAGATGCTGGCCGAGCTCATGCGCATCAAGTATGGCGTCGCCATCGCCGGCTCGCACGGCAAGACGACGACCACCTCGATGGTCGCCCAGGTCCTGGCGGGGGCCGGTCTCGACCCGACGATCATCATCGGCGGCCGGCTCGGGGTGATCGACAGCAGCGCCAAGCTGGGGCGCGGCGACCTGCTCGTCGCCGAGGCGGACGAGAGCGACGGGTCGTTCCTGAGGCTCACGCCGACCATCGCGGTCGTGACCAACATCGACGCCGAGCATCTCGACCACTACGGCACGCTGACCCGGCTGCAGGACTCGTTCACCGACTTTCTCAACCGAGTGCCCTTCTACGGCGTCGGCATCGTCTGCCTGGACGACACGCGCGTGCAGGAGATCCTGCCGCACCTGTCGCGCCGGGTCGTGACCTACGGCTTCTCGGCGCAGGCCGATCTGTCCGCGGCCGACGTGGAGCTGTCCGGGTTCAAGTCGGCCTATTCGGTGCTGCTGCAGGGAAAGAGACTGGGGCGGGTCGCGCTGCGCGTGCCCGGCCGCCACAGCATCCAGAACTCGCTGGCGGCGATTGCGGTCGGTCTCGACCTCGAGGTGCCGTTCGAGGCCATCGCCACGGAGCTGTCGCGCTTCAGCGGCGCCGACCGGCGCTTCCAGCTCAAGGGCGAGGTGGCCGGCGTCATGATCATCGACGACTACGGCCACCACCCCTCGGAGATCCTCGCCACCCTGTCCGCGGCCAAGAAGGGGTTCGGCCGGCGGACCGTGGTGGTCTTCCAGCCGCACCGATACACCCGCGTCAAGGCGCTCCTCAGCGAGTTCGCGCGCGCCTTCTACGACGCCGACGTCCTGGCGGTGTGCGACATCTATCCGGCCGGCGAGTCACCGCTCCCCGGTGTCGCCGCCGAGGGCGTGGCGCAGGCGATCAAGGAGCACGGTCACAAGGACGTGACCCTGGTGCGGGATCTCAAAGAGGTCCCGGCCTGGCTCAAGGAGAGGGTCCGGGACGGGGACATGGTGATCACGATGGGCGCCGGCAGCGTCTACAAGGCGGGCGACGAGCTCCTGAGGCTGCTTCAGGGACGCCGGTGAGACCGCTCCGCGCGGAGAGGCGGCGGTGCTGATGGTGGCGGCGAAGGATTGGGTGGCCGAGGCGGAGGCGATCCTGCGCGAGGAGCCGGTGCGCGTCCTGCGCGACGTGCCGCTGCGCGGGCGCACCTCCCTGGGCGTCGGCGGCCCGGCCCGCCTGCTCCTGACCGCCGATGGCGCCGGCGAGCTGGCGGGCGCGATGCGCCGTCTGGCGCAGGCGGGCGTGCCGTACGACTTCCTGGGGGCGGGGTCGAACCTCCTGGTCGCCGACGAGGGGCCGTCCTTCGTGGTGATCTCCTCCGAGGCCCTCGCGGGCGAGCCGCAGATCGCAGGAGACACCGTGCGGGTCGGCGCCGGCACCTCCGTGCCGAAGCTGGTCAAGCGCATGGCGGCCGCGGGTCTGGCGGGGATCGAGTTCGCCGAGGGGATCCCGGGCAGCGTCGGCGGCTGCGTGCGCATGAACGCCGGCTGGCACGAAGGGATGTTCGGACGGGCCGTCACCAGGCTCACCCTCGTCTCGCGCGCGGGAGAGATCGAGGAGATCGCGGCCGGTCCCGGCACGTTCGCGTACCGCGGCAGCCCCGGGGTCGGCGATCGGTTCGTCGCCGGGGCGACCCTGCGGCTGGCGCCCGACGACCCGGCCCGCGTCCGCGAGCGCATGCGCGGCTACCACGACCACCGCGTGGCGACGCAGCCGACCGGCGCCAGGAACGCCGGCTGCATCTTCAAGAACCCCGCGGGCGATCATGCCGGCCGGCTGATCGAGCAGGCCGGTCTCAAGGGGCTCGCCTGCGGGCGGGCGGTGGTGTCGGACATCCACGCCAACTTCATCGTCAATCGCGGGGGCGCAACGTTCACGGACGTCGCGTCGCTCATCGACCGGATCCGCGAGGCGGTCGTCAAGGCGACCGGCCTCAGCCTCGAAACGGAGGTGATCGTCTGGAGATGAGGCGCGCGGCATCGATGGGCGGCGCGCACGACGCGGGACGCGCCGGCGACGTCGAGTCGCTGCGTATTCTGCGCCGGGTCCGGAGCGGTCAGGTGCGCAAGCGGCGCGGCGGCCGCGGCGTCCTGCTGGCGGGGTCGGCGCTGGCGGGCTGCGTCGCTCTCGGGGGCTCGGTCCTCGCGGCGCATCATTACCTGACCCACTCCCCGCGGTTCGCCCTGAGGCGCGTCGGGTTCTCGCCGACGCATTACGCCCCCGAAGACGAGCTGCGGCGCAGCCTGTCGCGCTACACCGGGCGCAACCTGTTTCGCATCGATCCCGCACGCGTCGGCCGCGATCTGGAATCCCGCCGCTGGGTGCGCCGCGCGGTCGTGAAGCGCGTCGTTCCCGACGGCATCTTCTGCGCCGTCGAAGAGCGCGTGCCGCAGGGTCTGGCGCTCCTGCACGACCGCGTCTGGCTGGTCGACGACGAGGGGGTCGCCATCGACCCGTACGGCGGCCCGGCGCAGCAGCACTACTCGTTCCCGATCCTCGTCGGTCTCGACGAGGGAAGCGCCGAGCGGACGCGCGCCCAGATCCAGCGCGGCGTCCGTCTGGTCATGTACCTGCAGGCGCAGGTCCCCGACATGGCCCGGGACGTCTCGGAAGTCGACCTGTCGCACGACGATCGGCTGGAGCTGCACATGAACCAGGGCGGGCCGTCAGTCCGGCTGAGCCCGATCGACTTCGGCGCGAACCTGGACCGCTACCTGACGCTGCGCAATTACCTGGCAACCGATTTCGGCGGCGGCGCGTACGTCGACCTCAGGTTCAGGGATCGCATCGCGTTCCGGCCCCTCGTGGCGTCGAACGGAGGCAAGGGAGACTGAGGATGGCGCGAGCCGGCACCCACATCGTCGGATTGGACATCGGCACGACCAAGGTCTGCGTCCTGATCGCCGAGCCCCGGGCCGCGGGTGCCCTGGACATCATCGGCTTCGGCTCCGCGCCGTCGCGCGGCATGCGCAAGGGAGTGGTCGTCAACCTCGACGCCTGCGTCGCCTCCATCAAGCAGGCGATCGAGGAGGCGGAGCTGATGGCCGGATGCTCGGTCGACCGGGCCTACGTCGGCGTCGCGGGGGCGCACGTGCGCGGCCTCAACAGCCGCGGCGTGGTCGCCATCTCGGGGCGCGATCACGAGGTCACCCGCGACGACGTGCACCGCGTGCTGGCCGCCGCGCGCGCGGTCAACATCCCCCCGGAGCGCGAGATCTTCCACGTCCTGCCACAGGAGTTCATGGTCGATGACCAGGACGGCATCCACGACCCCGCCGGGATGACCGGCTCGAAGCTGCAGGCGAACGTGCACATCGTCACGGCCTCGGTGACCGCGGCGCAGAACCTGGTCAACAGCGTCAACCGCGCCGGCGTGGAGGTCGAGGAGGTCGTCCTCGAGCAGCTGGCGGCGGCCGACGCCGTCCTGACGCCGGACGAGAAGGAGATGGGCGTGGCGCTCATCGATATCGGCGCCGGGACGACCGATCTGGTGATCTTCGAGCGGGGCGCCATCCGGCACATCGCCGCCCTGCCCACCGGCGGCGAGCACGTCACCAACGACATCGCCGTCGGCCTGCGCACACCGATCCCGGAGGCCGAGCGCATCAAGAAGAGGCACGGCTGCGCCCTGGCCAGCCTGGTCGGCGACGAGGATACGGTCGAGGTTCCGAGCGTCGGCGGGCGCAAGCCGCGCGTCCTGTCGCGCCAGCTCCTGTGCGAGATCGTCCAGCCGCGCGTCGAGGAGATCTTCGCTCTGATCGCCGAGGAGTTCGCGCGCAGCGCCTTCGATCGCTCGATCCACGCGGGGGTCGTCCTCACCGGAGGCGGGTCGATGCTCGAGGGGATCCAGGAGGCCGCCGAGCAGGCGCTGGACGTGCCGGTACGGCGGGGCGCGCCCGACGGGCTGGGCGGGCTCGCGGACACGGTGGCGACGCCGCAGCACAGCACGGTGGTCGGTCTGGCGCTGTTCGGGGCGCGGCGGAGGGAGACCCTGCCGCAGAAGACGGCGCACCCCTTCCTTCTGGCGCGGGTGGGCGACATGGTGAAAGGCTGGCTGAGCGAGCTCTTCTGAGCCGACTCTTCGAGAGGAGGATCGAATGATCCTGATGGACGAGAAGGACGCGAAGGGCGCCCTGAGGCTGTCCTTCGACGAGAACAAGGCGGTCGGAGCGAACATCAAGGTGATCGGAGTCGGCGGGGGGGGGAGCAACGCCGTGAACCGGATGATCTCCACCAACCTGCAAGGCGTCGAGTTCATGGTGGCCAACACCGACTGCCAGGCCCTCAAGGGCTCGCGGGCTCCCCTGAAGATCCAGATCGGCGCCAAGCTGACGAAAGGGCTCGGGGCGGGCAGCAATCCCGACGTCGGCCGGCAGGCGGCCCTGGAGGATTCCGAGAAGATCATCGAGGCGCTGCAGGGGGCCGACATGGTCTTCATCACCTCCGGGCTCGGTGGCGGGACCGGCACGGGCGCCGTCCCGATCATCGCGAGCCTCGCTTCCGAGCTGGGCGCCCTGGTGGTCGCCGTGGTGACCAAGCCGTTCGGGTTCGAGGGGAAGAAGCGCCGCGATCAGGCGGAGCAGGGACTCAAGGATCTCCAGGAGGCGGTCGACACGGTCATTTGCATTCCGAACGAAAAACTGCTCAACTCCGTCGACAAGGCGATGCCGCTCGGCGCCGCGTTCCTGTTCGCCGACGACGTGCTGCGCCAGGCGGTGCAGGGCATCTCCGACCTGATCACCATTCCGGGAGAGATCAACCTGGACTTCGCCGACGTCAAGACGATCATGAGCGGCATGGGCATGGCTCTCATGGGGACGGGCGTGGCCAATGGGCCGAACCGCGCCATCGAAGCGGCGCAGCGCGCCATCTCCTCCCCGCTGCTCGAGGATGCGACCATCGACGGGGCGCGCGGCATCCTGATCAACATCACGGGCGGAACGGACATGACCCTGCACGAGGTGGCCGAGGCCTCCAGCCTCGTCCAGCGCACGGCCGACCCCGAGGCGAACATCATTTTCGGCACCGTGATCGACAAGGCCATGACGGAGGACGTCAAGATCACGGTGATCGCCACGGGATTCAACCGTGACGGCCGCGCGGCCATCGAGACCGCCGCGCAGCGCGGCTTCAGCCGCCACGGCGTCCCCGAGGCGGTGGCGGTGCAGGCGCGGGCGCGCGACCTCGACTTGCCGACCTTCCTGAGACGGTCTCCGGCGGCGCCGGCTCCTCCCACGGCCCGCGCCTCCGACGGACCCGTCAACATGGGGTACGCGTCCCTGCAGGACGACCTCGACGTGCCGACGTTCCTGAGGAAGCAGATGGACTGAGATGCCCGACGGTAACCATTACAAGATCCTGATTGCCGACGACCGGGAGGACAATCTCGGTCTGTTGCGGGAATGGCTGTCGGCCCAGGACTATTACGTGCGTTGCGCGCGTGACGGGCGCGAGGCGCTCGACATGGCCCGCAAGGACCCGCCCGATCTCGTCCTGGTCGACAAGGTGATGCCGGAGGTGGACGGCCTGAGCGTGGCGCGCGAGCTGAAAAAGGAAGACCCGACCGTCCCGATCATCGTCCTCACCGGTCGCGAGGACACCCGCCGCGCCGCCATCTTCGACGACACCGGCGCCGACGACCTCATCATGAAGCCGTTCCAGTACGAGGAGGTCGAGACCCGCGTCCGCACGATGCTCAAGAAGCGCGAGGTGTTCCGGGCGCTCGAGCAGGCGAACGTGGAGCTGCGGCGGGCCAACGAGAGGATGGCCCGTCTGATCCAGTTCGACGAAAAGACGGGGCTGTATAACTACCGGCACTTCATGGAGCGTCTGGCGGACGAGTTCAAGCGCGCCCGGCGCTACGGCAACCGGCTGACGCTGGCGATCTTCGACATCGACCACTTCAAGGGCGTGAACGATCGCTACGGGCACCCCGCGGGAGACCGCGTCCTCAGGGAGTTCGGCGAGATCATGGTGCGCTCGTCCCGCGAGACCGACATCATCGCGCGCTACGGCGGCGAGGAGTTCGTCGCTCTCCTGCCCCAGACGACCGCCGTGCACGGCCAGCGTCTGGCGGAGCGCATCCGCCGGGTCACCGAAACCCACCGTTTCCACGGCGCCGACGCGCCGGAGCCGGTGATCCGCATCACCGTCTCGGCGGGCGTCGCCACCTTCCCGTTGAACGAACGCATCCAGCAGCCCGAGGACGTGGTCAAGGCCGCGGACGACGCCCTGTATCGCGCCAAGGACGCGGGGCGAAACCGCACGCACCTCGACCAGCGCTCGCTCGCGGCGGAACGCTAGAGAGCCGGGGATCCGTCCGGGCCGCTCAATTAGCCCGGATTTCTCACCGCGGGTCTGTTCGCCTCGCTGAAGCTGCGGATCGGGGGAGTGGCGAAGGGCAACG
>JACXTT010008022.1_pt1 | contig 14728 bp, 11 predicted proteins | sample 9270951 | NCBI WGS metagenome assembly JACXTT01 (sample SAMN15532306, study PRJNA645909) | rock metagenome | isolation source: weathered quartz diorite | place: Puerto Rico | collected 2017-06-21
AGCCGGAACGCCAGCACGTTGCCGCCGAGGCTGTCGGACGCGATCGGAAACATGAGATGCGGCGTCGGCTTGAAGTGGATCGCCACTTCGGTGAGCTTGCGCCCGAGGCGCTTGCCGGTGCGCAGATAGAACGGCACGCCGGCCCAGCGCCAGTTGTCGATCATGACCCGCAGCGCTGCGAAGGTCGCGGTGTTCGAATCGGGCGTGACGTTCTTTTCCTCGCGGTAGCCGGGCACGGCGGCGCGGTTCATGTGTCCCGGCCCGTACTGGCCGCGGACCGCGTCGCGGCGCACGTCCAGCGGCCGAATCGCCTCCATCACCTTCACCGTCTCGTCGCGCAGGCCAGCGCCGTCGTAGCGCACCGGCGGTTCGATCGCAGTCATGCACAGCAGTTGCATCAGGTGGTTCTGCACCATGTCGCGCACCACGCCGGTCTTCTCGTAAAACCCGGCGCGCGTGCCGATGCCGATGTCCTCGGCCACGGTGATCTGCACGTGATCTATATAGTTGCGGTTCCAGATCGGCTCGAAGCTGGGATTGGCGAAGCGCACCACGAGCAGGTTCTGCACCGTTTCCTTGCCGAGAAAATGATCGATGCGATAGGTCTGGTCCTCGCTGAACACCTCGAGGATTTTCCGGTCGAGATCGCGCGCCGAGGCCTCGTCGGTGCCGAACGGTTTCTCGATCACCAGCCGCCGCCAGCCCTGGTTGCTCTTCGCCAGGCCGGCCGCGTCGAGACGGTTGACGATGCCGCAGAAAAAATCGGGCGGCGTGGCCAGGTGAAACAGCACGTTGTCCGGAATGCCGTGGCGCCGCTGCAACGACTGCAGCTTGTCGCGCAGCCGCGCGTAATCGCCTTCGGGCGGCGCATCGAAGTGCCCCATGACGTAGTGCAGGTGCGGCGCGAAGCGTTCCCAGTGCCGCGGATCGAACGTACGCTGCTCGGCGACGGCGCGGCGCATCCGCTCGCGGAATGCCTGGTCGTCCCAGTCGTCGCGCGAAAATCCGATGATGGTGAACGGTTCCGGCAGCAGCGACTGACAGGCGAGATCGTACAGCGCCGGGATCAGCTCGCGCCGCGACAGGTCGCCGGCGGCGCCGAACACCACGATGCAGCAGGGCTCGGTGGGTCTGCCGGAACTGAGTCCGACGCAACTGGGGGCGAATTCCAGTTCGCTCACGGGTTCACTCCTTCTTCACCGCGTGGCCGCCGAACTGCTGGCGCAGCGCGGCGATGATCTTGGCGCTGAAGCGGTCCTGCTGGCGCGAAGCGAAGCGCTCGTACAGCGACTGCGTGATCACCGGAATGGGAATGGCGTTTTCCACGGCATAGGCGATGCTCCAGCGGCCCATGCCCGAATCCTCGATGTAACCGGCGATGTGCTTCAGGTCATTGCCTTCCTCGCGCAACGCCCGCGTCAAAAGATCGAGCAGCCACGACCGAACCACGGAGCCTTGCTGCCACAGCGCGGCGACGCGCGCCAAGTCGATACCATACTCCGAACGCTGCAGGCATTCGAAGCCTTCGCCGAGCGCCTGCAACATCGCGTACTCGACGGCGTTGTGCACCATCTTGACGAAATGCCCGGCGCCGCCCGGACCGACGTGCGCGTAACCGTCCTTCGGGGCCAGCGCCTTGAATACCGGCTCGAGCCTCTCGAACGCCGGCTTCGGCCCGCCGATCATGAGGCAATAACCGATTTCCAGTCCCCACACGCCGCCACTGACGCCGGCGTCGAGAAAATGCACACCGCGTTGCGCACAGCGTTCGCCGGCGCGCGCGGAATCGACATAGCGCGAGTTGCCGCCGTCGACGATGATGTCGCCCGGCGCTAGCAGCCCGAGCAGAGCGTCGATGGTGTCTTCCGTCGGCGCACCGTGCGGCACCATGAGCCACACCGCGCGCGGCGTCTGGAGTTGCCGCACCAGCTCCGCCACCGACGGCGCGAGCGTCAAGGCCGCGGTCACCGCCGGCTCGACGTTACGCGGGTTGCGGTTGTATCCGACCACGCCGTGGCCGGCCTTGACGAGCCGCAGCGCCATGTTGCCGCCCATGCGGCCCAAGCCAATCATGCCGATCTGCATCGCTACACCTCCATCTTTTCGTTGGCTTCGGACAACGCGGACACATTCCTGCCGGTCAGGACCTGGCGCCGGCAACCGGGTTTGACGGCATGCCGTTACCGTCCGGGGGTCGCCCGGGACAGCATACCTCGCTCACCGCGTACATGGCTTCGATCTCGCGGGCGAAACGTTTTTCGATTTCCCCGCGCTTGAGCTTGAGCGTGGGCGTGAGCAGGCCGTTTTCCACGGTCCAGGGCTCGGCCAGGCGCGTGATGTGGCAGATACGCGCATAGCCAGGAAAGTCGTGGAGCTGGGCGTTGGCGCGGGCGCACAACTGCGCCGCATCGTCGAGCCGGCTCACCGTGAGCAGCCCGAGCTTGGGCCGGCCCTCACCGACCAGCATCACCTGCTCGAAAACCGCGTCGCGCAGGATCGCCTGCTCGGCGTCCGCGGGCGGAATTTTCTCGCCGTTGGACAGCACCAGAATATCCTTCACCCGTCCGGTGATGTAGACGCAACCGCCGCGGATCGCGGCGAGGTCGCCGCTGTGGAGCCAGCCGTCGCGGTCGATCATCGCCGCCGTGGCCTCGGGCTTGTTCCAGTAGCCGACCATGACGCCCGGCCCGCGCGCCAGCAGTTCGCCGTTCGCGTCGCAGCGCAGCTCGATGCCCTCGAGCGCGCGTCCGACCGAGGACGGATCGTTGTCACCCTGCCGGTTCGCGGCCAGCACCGGCGACGTTTCGGTCAGGCCGTAGCCCTGAATGATCGGCAGCCCGAGGCCGATGAACACGCGCGCCAGATGCGGCGCGAACGCTGCGCCGCCGACGATGATCAGGCGGAGGCGGCCGCCGAGTCGCCGTTGAAGTTTGTCCGCCACCAGCAGCCTGAGCAGCGGCCAGCGCAGTCGGTCGTACCATGTCGCTTCGCCGCGGAAGCGACGCCAGCCGCTATCGCAGGCGGCCTCGAACAGTCGGCGCTTGAGCGAGCCGGGCGCCATCGCTTCCAGCATTTTGGAATAGATACGTTCGAAGATGCGCGGCACGCTGATGAGAATAGTCGGCCGCTGCTCGCGGATGTCATCGGCAAGCAGGCTGATGGAGCGCGCATACACCGTCTGCGCGCCGGCCCATATCGCCGAATAGTAGCCGCAGGTGCGCTCGAACATGTGTGACAGCGGCAGAAACGAGAGAAACCGGTCGGACGCGTTCGCCGGGATTGCTTTCATCGACGCGATAACGTTGCTCAGGATGTTGTCGTGCGACAACATCACGCCCTTGGGCCGGCCGGTGGTGCCGGAGGTGTAGACGATCGTGGCCAGATCGCCCGGCGCGGCGCGAGAGCGCATCAGCTCGCCGCCGGCGCGCGGCAGCCAGTCCTGCGCGTGGACGAGTTTGCCGTCCTGGCCGGTTTCGCCCGTCAGACAAACCACCCGTTCGACCGTTCGTGCCTGATCGCGCAGCGCCGGCCACTGTTTCGCGTCCTCGATCAGCAGCAGGCGTGCGCCCGAATCGTTCAGGCACCAGGCCATGTTGTCCGGGCGGTCGTCGAAATACAATGGCACGGTCACCAGGCCGAGGGCCAGCGCCGCCTGGTCGAACAGCACCCACGCGACACAGTTGTGCAGGCACATCGCGATGCGGTCACCGGGCTGAAGGTTTTCATTCTTGAGCGCCACCTGCCAACGTGCCGCCTCGCGTCCGGCGTCGGCCCAGCTCAGGTCCGTCCAGGCGCGTCCATCATGCTGGCGATAGGCGGGTGCGGCGGGTGTCTCACGCACCCGACGCCAGAAGAGATCGGCGAGGTTGTGCAGTGGCATCCCCGGCGGCGTCATGGCTGATCCGACGGTCTTAACCGGCGCTTCAGCAATTCCGGCCGCAACCAGCCGGCGTCGGGCTTGAAGCGCGCGCCGTATTCCTGCGAGAGGCGGTGCAAGCTGTGACTGATGCCGGTGACGCCGAGGCTTTCGATATAGCTCATCGGCCCGCCAAGAAACGGCGCAAAACCGGTGCCGTACACCATGCCGGCATCCACGGCGTCGGCATCTGTCACCACGCCTTCGCGCAGACAGGCCACGGCTTCATTGAGCAGGCGCAGCATCAGGCGCTCGGTGACGGGAATGTCGACGGCGGTCTTGTCCGGCGCCGGCGAGTCGTGCCGGCCGCGGTTGTCATATTGATAGAAGCCGCGGCCGCTCTTGCGGCCGAGATGGCCTTGGCTCACCAGCTCGCGTAATTTTTCCGGAACATCCATTTGCAGCGGCTGCGCCAGTTCCTCGGCCACCGACAGACAGATATCGAGGCCGACGGCGTCGGCCAGCTCGATCGGTCCCATGGGCATGCCGAACTCGGTGGCCGCCTGGTCAATCATGACGATACCAACGCCTTCTTCGGCGAGCTTCACTGCCTCGACCAGATACGGCATGAGCACGCGATTGACGAGAAAACCGGGGCTGCTTTTGACATCGAGCGGCAGGCGCTCGATGGCGCCGGTGAACGCACGCGCCCGGGCCAGCGTATCCTCGGACGTGCGTGCGCCGCGTACGATCTCGACCAGCTGCATCTTCGCCACCGGATTGAAGAAATGCAGCCCCACCAGGCGCGACGGATCGTTCAGCGCCTCGCCGATCTGTTCCAGCGGAATACTCGAGGTGTTGCTGGCAAGCAGCGTCTGCGGCCGTACCTTGCGCTCCACCTGACGGAACAGCTCGCGCTTCGGTTCGACTTTCTCCACGATCGCCTCGATGACGAGGTCGGCGCGTTTCAGGCCATGGCCTTCGATGTCGGGCATGAAGCGGTCCATCGCCTCCTGCACCGCGCGTGGTTCCTTGAGCTTGCTCTTGAAAAACCCGTGCGCCTTTTTCACCGCGCGTGCCAGGATTTCCGGCTTCTGGTCCTGGAGGCTGACGCGGAAACCCTTGTGCGCCGCCCAGATGGCGATGTCCGCGCCCATGATGCCGGCGCCGATCACGTGCACATGTTCGATGCCATGCGCCTGGGCGCGGCCAGCGCGCTTGAGTTCCTCGCCGAGCAGGAATACATGCACCAGGTTGCGGCTGCTGCGCGACACCAGCAATTCGCCGAGCGACTGCGCCTCCGTTTCTGCCGTGGCGTTATCGCGCCACAGATCGAGAATGCGCCACGGCGCCGGATAGTGGCCGGGATGGGCCTTGCGCCGCACGCGCGGCGCGAACAAGCGCACCACCAGTTGGCGCAGCGGTTTCCAGGCCGGCACGCGCCGGTACCACGGGGCCTGGCGTCGCGGCGCGCCGCGTCTCAGGAACGCCTCGGCCGCGTGCAGGAGGTGCCGTTCCGGTACGATTTCGTCCACCAGGCCCAGGCGCCGCGCCTCGCGCGCGGAGACCGTGCGTCCGGTGAGCATCATGTCGAGCGCGGCGAGATCGCCCACCAGTGGCGGCAGGCGCAGCGTCCCGGCGAAGCCGGGATGAATTCCGAGGCGCACCTCGGGCAGCCCGAGGCGGGTGGCGGCATCCTCGCGCGCGAGCCGGTAAGTGCAGGCCAGCGCCAGCTCCAGGCCGCCGCCGAGACAGAAACCATGGATAACGGCCACGGATGGAAACGGCAGGCCGGCGAGCCGCGCCAATACCTGCTGGCCGAGCTGCGCCAGCTCGGCGGCGCGCGCCGGGTCGGTGATTTTTTCGAATTCGCGCACGTCGGCCCCGGCGATGAAACCGGAGGCCTTGCCGGAACGGACAATCAATCCCCGAAGCGGCTGGGTCTCCAGCTCCGTCAATTGCCGCGCCAGTTCCTGCAACACTTCCTGCGACAGCACGTTGACCGACTGACCCGCGACGTCGAGCGTCAGGAGCGCATGATCGGTGTGGTAGTCGAGATGCCAGTGCTTGCTCATTTCACCGCCTCCCCGACCCTGAGCAACATGGCGCCGCCCTGCCCGCCGCCGATGCACAGGGTCGCGATGCCCTGCCCGCCGCCCTGGCGTTTCAGCGCGTGCAGCAGATGCAGCACGATGCGCGCACCGCTCGCGCCCACCGGATGACCGTTGGAAATCGCGCCGCCTTCGGGATTGAGCAACGCCGGGTCGACGGCCCCGAGCGGCGCGTCCATGCCGAGTTCCTCGCGCGCGTATTGCTTGCTGTCCCATGCCGCCTGGCAGGCCAGCACCTGCGCCGCGAAGGCTTCGTTCAGTTCCATCTGCTGCAAGTCGCGCATTTTCAGCTGCTGGCGCGTCAGCAGCTGCGCCACCGCGTGCACCGGTCCCAGACCCATCTGGCTCGGGTCGACGCCGGCCCATTCGTGATCGATCCACTCGCCGAGCACGGAAAGTCCGTGGCGTTTTACCGCTTCGTCGCTCGCCAGCAGCAGCATGGCTGCGCCGTCGGTCACTTGCGAGCTGTTGCCCGAAGTCACCAGACCGTACTTGCGATCGAACACCGGCTTGAGCTGGCCGAGCTGCTCGAGGTCGGTGTCGCGTCGCAGGCCGGTATCTTCCGCGTAAAAGCGTTCGTTGATGTCGTAAAGCGTCACGACCTCGGCGCGCATGTCGCCGGCATCGAACGCCGCCGCCAGCCGCCGGTGGCTCTGGAGGGCATAGACGTCCTGGGCCTCGCGCGAGATGCCGAAACGATGCGCCAGGATTTCCGCCGTCTGGCCCATCGAGAGTTTCACCAGCGGATCGGTAAGGCCGAGCAGCAGCGAATAAACCGGCTTGAGATAAGAGAGGCGAAAGCGCGCCAAGGCGTTCAGCCGGTCGAGCGGTTGCCGCGCGCGCAGCATCCGGCCGAGCCAGCCAACCATGGCGCTGTTCCACTGGATCGGCGCGCGGCTCATGGCCTCGGCGCCTCCAGCGAGCACGAGGTCCGCCCGTCCCAGCTGGATGCGCTCGGCAGCCGTCGCCACGGCCTGCAGGCCCGAGGCGCAGTTGCGCTGCACGCTGTGTGCCGGTACGCGCTTGCCGCAGCCGAGACGCAGCGCGATCAGGCGCGCGATGTTGGCTTCGTCCGCGGCCGGAATGACGCAACCCACGATCACCTCGTCAAGCAGAGAGGCCGGGAACGGCTGGCGCGCCAACACCGGCCGTGCGCAGGCGATCGCGAGATCGGAAGCGGAGAACGGTCCCGGTTCGCTGCGCGCCTTCAGAAACGGCGTACGCGCTCCATCGACAATGTAGACCTTATTCAACTCACGATTCCTCTAATAAAAATATTTGTAAAAAATCTCGCGTCGCAAAGGCGCAAAGAGCGCAGAGGTTTTCTTTGATGAAACTGTGTGTTTTCTTTGTGTACTTTGCGTCTTTGCGGTGAATGTTTTCCTCAAAACTTGCCAGCGGGAAAATCGTCCACGGCGATCACCGCGCGCCGCGCGGCGCACGCCGCACGCACCAGTTTCGCTTCCGCGGCGCTGAAAATTTTTTGCCCGACGGCGGCGTTCACCTGGGCCTCGAAATCACCGTGCAACAGCGGCTGTTGCTCCACCAGCTGGCTCAGACGGCGTTCGAGGGTTTCGGCCGCGATCACCTTGGGCAACGCGTCCTCGAGACGGCCGATGGCGTCACGCGTCGTCTTCGACACGTACATGCCCTGGGTCAGACGTTCGCGCGCGGGCGAGGGCTCCATCAGCAGGCGCGCGCAGCCGATGTCCATGGCGTCGCCCGGCACGGTATAGAGGCGGCCGGCCGGAAACACCAGCCCGCCAAGGAGCCAGGCAGCGAAGCGGCTCGGGAAGTTTTTCAGGATCACGACCAGCGTCTTCTCGGCTTCGTGCAGGCAGTAATCGCAGGCGAAGCGCAATAACGGAACGTCCTCCTCCGGCCGTCCGTCGTCCTCGAAACGTTTGATCACCGCCGAGGCGAGGTACAGGAACCCGAGCACGTCAGCGAAACGGCCGGAGATTTTTTCCTTGCGCTTGAGCGTGCCGCCGAGCGTCAGCATCGCGGCGTCGGAGATCAGCGCGAACGCGGTCGACAGTCGCGTGATCCGCTGCGCGTAACGGTACGCGGGCCCGTCCACTGGCACCGGCACCAGGCGCGCGCCGGTGACGCCGAGCCAGATGGCGCGCGCCGCATTGCTGAGTGTGTAGCGCAGGTGGCCGAACAGCGCATCGTCGAAGACCTTCACGGCGCGCGAAACGTCCTTGTCCGCGACTGCCTGCATCTCTTTCAGCACGTACGGGTGGCAGCGCACCGCGCCCTGGCCGTAGACGATGAGCGCGCGCGTGAGCAGGTTCGCACCCTCGACCGTGATACTGATCGGCAATGCCTGGTACACGCGCCCCATGAAGTTGCGCGGCCCGAGGCAGATGCCGGCGCCACCCTGGATGTCCATGGCATCGTTGACCACGCGGCGCATGTGCTCGGTGAGCTGGTATTTGACGATGGCCGAGGCCACCGAGGGCTTTTCGCCCAGATCCACGGCGCGCGCCGTGAAACTGCGCGCCGCGTCCATCATGTAGGTGTAACCGGCGATGCGCGCGAGCGCTTCTTCCACCGCCTCGAACTTGCCGATCGGCAGCTTGAACTGGCGGCGGATGCGTGCGTAGGCGCCGGTGGCGCGGCAGGCGAGCTTGCCGGCGCCGACCGACAGTGCCGGCAGCGAAATCGAGCGGCCGGCGGCGAGCGATTCCATCAGCATGCGCCAGCCCTGACCGACGCGTTCGCGCCCGCCGATCACCCAGTCAAAAGGGATGAAAACGTTCTCGCCCCAGTTGGGTCCGTTCTGAAACGGAATGTTCAGCGGGTTGTGACGCGTGCCTATTTTCACGCCAGGCGTGCCGGTCGGGATCAGCGCCAGCGTGATGCCGAGATCCTCTTCTTCGCCCAGCAGATGCTCCGGATCGAACAGCCGGAACGCGAGCCCGAGCACCGTGGCCACCGGCCCGAGCGTGATATAGCGCTTTTCCCAGTTGAGACGGATGCCGAGCACGTTTTTCTTTCCTTTGAACGTGTCACGACACACCACGCCGCGGTCGGGCATGGCGCTCGCGTCGCTGCCGGCCTCGGGGCTCGTCAGCGCGAAGCACGGGACTTCCTGGCCGCGCGCCAGGCGCGGGAGATAGTGCTTCTTTTGTTTGTCGGTGCCGTAATGCAGTAGCAGTTCCGCCGGTCCGAGCGAGTTCGGCACCATCACCGTGACCGCGGCGGCGATCGACCGGCTCGCGACCTTCATCACCACCGCCGAATGCGCCTGCGCGGAAAATTCCAGGCCGCCGAATTTCTTCGGCACGATCATGCCGAAGAAACCCTGCTTCTTGAGAAACCGCCACACCTCCGGCGGCAGATCACCACGCTCGTGCGTGATGTCCCAGTCGTCAAGCATGGCGCACAGCTTCTCGACCGGCCCGTCGAGAAACGCCTGCTCCTCGGTGGACAGCGCCGGCAGCGGCAGACCGAACAATTCTTCCCAGTTCGGATCGCCGCCGAACAATTCCGCCTCCCACCACACGGTGCCGGCCTCGAGCGCTTCGCGCTCGGTGTCCGACATCGCTGGCATGATGCGACGGAACAGGCGCAGCAGCGGCGCGCTGATGAGCGCGCGGCGCAACGGCGCCAGCATGAGCGGAAGAATGACGACGAAAAAAACACTCCACACGACCGGTGACCAGGACGCGGAGGGATGGGTGAACATGTCCCACAGGGCAAGGCCTGCGGCCAGCGCCGCGGCCCAGACCACCCCCGGTACGCGCCCGGCGGCGAGCGCCCAGGCCGCCACGACGGCGAGCAAAATCCATGCGATGGCGCTCATGTGTCCCTGCCCTTGCGGCTCCTGTCCTTAAGTGATGACGTGCGGTAACTGCCCTTCCATTGTAGTCCACGACGCCGGGGACAACCCGCCGGTAAAGCGGGTTTTTTCGGGTAAATAGTGCCCACTGCCCGAGGCGAATGCTCCATCGGCAATGGGCGCATCTAGCCGCAACGAACGACATTTCCCTGAGCGCTGCTGCCGCCGTCTCCGAAGGGGCGGCGGATCCCGAGACGAAGGACTTCGGAGATGGCCGCCGGCGACTCAAGGAACAAGGCTCTGAAAAGACCGCCCTGCTTCCACCGTCCGAAGAAGCGGCGCCACGGGATCCGGCGGCCAGCTCAGATTTCGATCATCTCGAAATCGGATTTGGCCGCGCCGCAATCGGGGCACTTCCAGTTCTCCGGCACTTCCTCCCACGGCGTGCCGGGGGGGATACCGTCTTCCGGCCGGCCCTTTTCTTCTTCGTAGACATAACCGCAGATGACACACATGTACGACTTCATTCACACCTCGATGCGTTCGAATCACGCCGGAACGTCAATGATCGCATTTTCACCTTCGTGGTGAAACCTCCGGCGCGAGGGTAAAATCCAGCGATGCCAGAACGTACTGCGGTGGTGCTGTGCAATCTGGGCGGACCGGATTCGCTGGACGCGGTGCGCCCGTTTCTGTTTAACCTCTTTTCCGATCCGGATATTTTCCGTCTTCCGCTCGGCTGGCTCACGCAGCGGCCGTTCGCGGCCCTGATCGCGTGGCGCCGCGCGCCGGAAGCGGCGCACGGCTACGCCGCCATCGGCGGCAAGTCGCCGATCCTCGAGTACACGCGCGCGCAGGCCGCGGCGCTGGCGCGCGCGCTCCAGGACGCCGGCGAATACGACGTGCGGGTGTGCATGCGTTACTGGCACCCGCTCACGCGCGAGGTCGTGACCCAACTCAAGGACCGGAACTACTCGCGCGTGATCCTGCTGCCGTTGTATCCGCAATATTCGATTACCACCACCGGCAGTTCCTATAACGAGTTCATGCGCGAGTGTCAGCGCCAGCATTATCATCCGGCGGTCACGCTGGTACGCCAGTGGTACGACCAGCCCGACTACCAGCGCGCCATCGTCGAGACCCTGCGCGCCGAGGCCGCGAAATTTCCCGAACCTGACCCGCAGCGTATCGAACTGCTGTTCTCGGCGCACGGATTGCCACAAAAAATCGTGGACGCGGGCGATCCCTACGAGCGGCAGATCCAGGCCACCTACGATGCGCTGTGTGCCGAGCTCAGCTGGCCGCACACCACGCTGTGCTACCAGAGTCGCGTCGGACCGCTCGAGTGGCTGCGCCCGTACACCGACGACGTGATCCGCGAGAAAGCCGCGGCGGGCGCAAAACAGATGCTCGTTTATCCGATCGCGTTCGTGTCGGATCATGTCGAAACCCTGTTCGAGCTCGGCATCACCTATGCCGAGCTGGCGCGCGCGCGGGGCATCGCCCATTACCGGGTGGTGCCGGCGCTCAACAGCCATCCGCGTTTCATTGCGGCGCTGAAATCGCTGGTCCTGAACAGCGCGGTGCCGCCGTGACGCACGCCTCGCCCCCCGTGGTTCTCGTGTTCGCCGGCACCGACCCCACCGGCGGCGCCGGCCTGACCGCCGACGTGCTCGCGCTCGCGAGCCTCGGCTGCCACGCCGCCGGCGTTGTGACCGCGGTCACCGCGCAGGACACCACCGGCATCAAGCAGTTCAGCTGCACCGACACGGAGCTGGTGATCGCGCAGGCACGCGCGGTGCTGGAGGACATGCCAGTGGCGGCGTTCAAGATCGGCATGCTCGGCAGCAGCGCGGTTGCGGCCGCGGTTGCCGGCATCGTCGAGGATTATCCGGACATCCCGCTGATCGTGGACCCGGTGCAGAGCTCGGGGCGCGGCGACGCGCTCGCCGACGACATGCTCGACGGCGCGCTGCGCAGCCTGATCATCCCGCAGGCCTCGCTGATCACGCCCAACAGCCTCGAGGCACGCGCGCTCGCCCCCGGCGCCGACACCCTCGACGCCTGCGCGCAGGAACTGATGTCTCTCGGCAGCGAGTTCGTCCTCGTCACCGGCACGCACGAGAACACCCCGGAGGTGATCCACCGGCTGTACGGCAACATGCGCCTGCTTGAGACCTTCGTGTTCGAACGGCTGCCCGGCAGCTATCACGGCTCGGGCTGCACGCTCGCCTCGGCCTGCGCCGCCTCGTTCGCGCACGGCCTCGACCCGGTCAATGCCGTGGCCGAGGCACTGCAATACACCTGGGAAACCCTGAAACACGGCTTCCGCACCGGCATGGGCCAACATCTGCCGAACCGGCTCTACTGGGCGTGGGAGACGGATGAGCCGGAGAGCGAGGATACCTAAAGACTGCGGCCGTCGAAGTGTCCCACTTTCAGGCCGGACAGATCGACGTCATCCAGGCAACGCGCGTTGATTGCAACCATGGAGTTGCCCGTTGGCGCGATGCCCTCGCCAAACGGGGCGCAGCCGCACTTGGGGCAGAAGCGGTGCTTGATCTGGTGCTTGTTGAAGGTGTAAGTGGCCAGGTCGCGCTCGGGCGTAAGCAATCGAAAATTCTCGCGGGGCACGAACCAATGCAGCGAACCACGCTTGCTGCAAATCGAGCAATTGCACTCCATGATTTTTTCAAGATTGCCTTCGACTTCAAAGGCAATCTGCCCGCAGTGGCAGCTTCCCTGGTAAGTCATGGAATCACTCTCCCTTCGGTTTCAGTACCATCCGGTAAGCTGGCATACTACGCCAGACATATTTCACTGGTCAAAAAATGGTCAATCGCCTGCACGTCGCCGGACTGTACGCCATCGCCGACACCCAATACCTCGACGACGCGCGACTGCTGCCGGCCGTGGGCGAAGCCATTGGCGGTGGCGCGCGGGTCGTTCAATATCGGGACAAAAAACATGCCGCGGCTGATCGCGTACGCCAAGCCGGAGAGCTTGCCTTGCTCTGTCGCCGGCACGGCGTGCTGTTCATCGTCAATGACGACGTGGCGCTGGCGAAGGAGACCCGAGCCGGCGGCGCGCATCTGGGACGGGAAGACGCCTCGCTCGCGCAGGCGCGCGAACAACTGGGGCACGGGGCGATCATCGGCGTATCCTGCTACAACGAGCTGGCGCGGGCACTGAAGGCGCAGGCCGACGGCGCGGACTATGTCGCCTTCGGCAGCTTCTTTCCCTCGCGCACCAAGCCCCAAGCGGTGCGCGCCGGCCTCGAGCTGCTGTGCGAGGCGAAACAGAAGCTGCAGGTTCCCGTGGTTGCCATCGGCGGTATCACCCCGGAAAATGGCGCCCATCTTCTCGCCGCCGGAGCCGATGCGCTGGCGGTGATCGAAGGTGTGTTCGGCCAGGCGGACGTTCGTGCGGCCGCCGGGCGTTACGCGAAACTTTTTAGCCAGGACAAGAATCATTCATGACTTCAAAATATTCGACGGCTCATTCGGCCGAGTTGTTTGCACGAGCGCGCCGACACATTCCCGGCGGCGTGAATTCCCCGGTGCGCGCGTTCAAGGGCGTGGGTGGCGATCCGCTGTTTTTCGCGCGCGGGCTCGGCGCGTATCTGTGGGACGAGGACGGCAACCAATACATCGATTACGTCGGGTCCTGGGGCCCGATGATCCTCGGCCATGCGCATCCGAAGGTGATCGCGGCGGTGAAGGAAACCGCGGAGAAAGGACTGGGCTTCGGCGCGCCAACCGGCATCGAGATCGAAATGGCCGAGCTGATCTGCCGGCTCGTGCCCTCGATCGAAAAGGTGCGCATGGTGAGCTCCGGCACCGAGGCCACCATGAGCGCGATCCGGCTCGCGCGCGGTTTCACCGGACGCGACAAGATCCTCAAGTTCGAAGGCTGCTATCACGGTCATGCCGATTCGCTGCTGGTGAAGGCCGGCTCGGGGGCGCTGACGCTCGGCGTACCGACTTCGCCCGGCGTGCCCGCGAGCCTCGCGGAACATACGCTCACGCTCGAATACAACAACCTCGAACAGGTGCGCGATGTCTTCGCCAAGCTCGGCAAGGACATCGCCTGCGTGATCGTCGAACCGGTGGCGGGCAACATGAACTGTGTGCCGCCGGTGAAGGGCTTCCTCGAAGGTCTACGCGAGTTCTGCGCCAAGCACGGCGCGGTGCTGATTTTCGATGAAGTGATGACTGGCTTTCGCGTGGCGCTCGGCGGGGCCCAGGCGCACTACGGCGTCAAACCCGACCTCACCACGCTCGGCAAGGTCATCGGCGGCGGCTTGCCGGTCGGCGCTTTCGGTGGTCGCGCCGACATCATGGGCCGCATCGCTCCGGAAGGACCGGTGTATCAGGCCGGCACGCTTTCCGGCAATCCGGTGTCGCTGGCGGCAGGGCTGGCGACTCTCAGGGAAATCATGCGCCCGGGCTTTTTCGAGGCACTTTCCGCGAAAACGTCAAAACTGGCGCAAGGCCTAGTGGAACGGGCCAAGCGCGCGGCTGTGCCATTGGCCACCCAATCCGTCGGCGGCATGTTCGGCATTTTCTTCACCAAGGAACCAACGGTGACAAGCTTCGCGCAGGTCATGGCCTGCGACGTCGAGCGCTTCAGGAAGTTCTTTCACGGGATGCTGCGCGAGGGGGTTTATCTGGCGCCGTCCGCGTTCGAAGCCGGCTTCGTTTCAGCGGCGCATACCGACGCCGACATCGCGGCGACACTGGACAGGGCGGAGAAGGTTTTCAGGACGCTATAAAAAATAAACGGGCCGGTGGTCCGGCCCGCATGTGCACCCCGCACATAAATTTGTTCGTCAGCTCACCAGGATATTCTCGGAAGCGAACCGGACCGTGGCCACCTGCGGACGGATCGCCTCGTCGCTGAGTGCGATGTCGACGCCAAGGATGGCGACCAGGTTGTCATGGTCACGCACGCCCGGCAGTTCCTCGCGCAGGT
>JACXTT010008023.1_pt1 | contig 14728 bp, 10 predicted proteins | sample 9270951 | NCBI WGS metagenome assembly JACXTT01 (sample SAMN15532306, study PRJNA645909) | rock metagenome | isolation source: weathered quartz diorite | place: Puerto Rico | collected 2017-06-21
AACCTTTATTCTCAGACCGCCAACGGCGGAGGCTGCCAGCCACCCAAAGCGGCCTCGAGGTGCTGCGCTACCGCCAAAGCTACATCTTCACGCCACGGGCCAGCTACCACTTGCACACCGATGGGCAAGCCCTCAGGTGACGTGCCGCCCCGCACAACCACAGCCGGCCACCCTGTTAGGTTATAAGTATGCGCATAACTAAAGGCGGGGCATTTATCGTCATCGAACGTCGTGCCGTGACGCATCGCCGGATACGCATTCACCGGACAGAGAATCACGTCGTATTTGTCCATGAACGACAGCATGGCACTGCGAAATTGATCCCACCTGAACAGCAGACCTAGAAACTCTGTCGTCGAGATCGCGTAGGGACGCATCAGTTCAAGCCGCTGCTGTGTTAAACGGTGCACCTCAGTCGTGCCGATCATCTCGAAAATCCTACGCAGCCCAGCACCGCCGTCTGCTCCTAGGAGGCCGTAGAAGAGTTCGAAAGACCGCTCGATGCCCGCTGGGCGAGCTTCCTCTACAGCTAGGCCGGCGTCGGAGAGGGCTTGTGCGGCAGCCTTCACTGTTGCCACCGTTTCGGCAGTGGGAGACAGAATACCATTATCCGTGTAGAACGCGACTCGCAGATGCTTCAAATCAACTTTCTTGGGATCGCCAAGCGGCATGGGGATGATCCCTGGGTCACGCCCGTCTACTCCTGTAAGAAGCGGTAGTGTCAAGCTCAGGTCTTCGACAAACCGGGCCATGGGTCCGGGCTGCCAGAGCGCATCCAACGCTCCACCAGGAGGGGGAACGTGACCAGTCCGGGGTACACGTCCCGTGTTTGGTTTGAGGCCAGCGATGCCGCAAAAATGACAGGGCAGCCGAATGCTGCCTCCTGCGTCGCTGCCGAGTCCCAAGGGCGACCCACCTGCCGCGATAATGGCCGCCTCGCCGCCGCTGCTCCCACCAGGGGTGCGCGACCGGTCATACGGATTATCCGTCCATTGGTAGACTAGGTTGTCGGTCTCGGGGGCGAGCCCCAACTCTGGGACGTTGGTCTTGCCTAACAGGATTGCTCCCGCGGCACGCAGACGGGCAACGACAGTCGCGTCTTGAGTGGGCACGAAAGTAGCGCGCCCTGTGGTCCCCGCTGCGCAGATCACGCCTGCCGTCTCGAACAGATCCTTGATGGTCACCGGTACGCCATGCAGCGGCCCTTTGGTCTCTCCTCGGGCAAGGGCAGCGTCGGCTTCACGGGCCTGCACACGGGCTGTGTCTGCGGTCAGTTGTACGATGGCGTTGAGCTTGGGATTGGCCGCTTCAATGCGCTGCAGGTAGGCATTCACCACCTCTTCCGAGGAAACCTTTTTTTTACGAATGGCTTGCGCCAGAGCCGTGGCCGAAGCGTAGATCAATTCTGTTGGTTTGGCCGGTGTGGCTGTGGCCTGCAGCGACGGTGGCGGCGGAGCTGTGGACTCACAGGCAGCGAGCGTAGCTATCACACCACTGCTACCCAGTAGTGCTAGGAACTTACGACGCGACAACCCCAGCGGTTTGACTCTTGACCACAGTACGTCAGCTTGCCTTTTGTCCTCAGCCACTGTTTGTGTGTCGCGTCTTCCTGAGTCGGTTGGGTAAAGCTTGCGGCCCACATTACGCTGCTTTCTGGTAGTCCGCAGGCGCAGTCTTAACCGTGGGCTTGGTGCTCTGAGAGATATAGTGTCGGATTGCCATGAAGGCGATCGACCCCGCTGCCAGCGCCGTCAGGCCCAGAAGACCGACCCCCAGCCATGAGAGATCGTTCGTGAAGTCAAGAACTACAGTCGTCAGTCCAGGTTGTGTTATGAAACTCCACATAAGGTTGTCCCCCTTTCTACAAAAATTGCCGCTCAGAAGTTCTGCTAGCTTCCCTTCTGCTATAGGGCACCAACACTAACTTCCGGTACGTTCACCTCTACGCTCTCGATGACGAAGTTCTGTAAGCTTTCCTCGCAGCGGACGACCACATCGGTCCCAGACCACGGAAAGTCGGGCAAACGGTAACTGCCGCTCTGAAATGAGCCCGCCTGCGGATTCTCTAAAACCCCCTTTGCCCACAGGGACGATGGCGCGGCAAAACCCACAATCAGAGCGGCTGTTACCATTGCCCATCGCGTCACAAAACGAGCATTACCCATATTTTCTGCCCTCCTTTCTTGGTTTTGCTGAAACAAGACAGAGGCAAGTGTCGTGCCATGTCTGAGCATGCGCTCCAAGCTGTAGGGAAATGCAAGAGAAGCCCTAAACAATCAGCTACTTAGCGTCTTTCTCCAACAGGATCGCGGAAAACCTGGAGGTAACTGGCTGTACCAGCAGATGTCCACATCGTGGGCGGTGTGAGCGCGGCTAGAAGCGTAACTCTCGGCAAACGCAACATTTCGCGCTCATGTAGACACTGTTGTCAGGCTGTTAACTTTGTTGACAGTTTACGGGGAACCGTGCTAGGGCACGCTTGATACTCACTCCGACAGCGAGGCCCGGATTATGCGTGTACTCAAACGGTCGGTTATTCATCAGGAAAGCCAGCGAGATGAAGACTTCTTGGCGGTCCTGAGAATCTGCCAAAAAATGAACGCCGAGTGGGATCTGGTGGTATTGCTGGATCTGATTGCGGGGGAAGCCGCCAAGCTCTTGGCTGCGGATCGGGCGAGCATTTTCCTGCTGGATCGGGAGAAGAGCGAGCTGTGGTCGCAGGTAGCGCTGGGCAGCCAGCCGATCCGCTTTGACGCTCGTCTGGGGATTGCCGGCGCCGCTGCCCTGACGGGGCAAGTCATCAATGTAAAAGACGCCCATGAGGATCCGCGCTTTAATAAGGAAGTTGACGTGCGTACTGGGTATCGCACACGTAGTATGCTGACCGTACCACTGCGCAATCATGAGGGAGAAGTCATCGGCGCATTTCAAGCACTGAATAAAAAGGAGGGGGTGTTTACCACGAACGACGAGGAGATTGCCAAGGCGTTAGCCGCGCACGCGGCCGTTGCCATTGAGACGGCGCAGTTGATCGAGGAGTTACGGCGGCATCGGGATCAACTGTTGGAGGAAAACACCCAGCTCTGGCAGGAGGTGGAGAGAAAGTTTTCCACTCAGAGCATCCTCGGCACGAGTGTCAAGATGCAGCATATCGTGCGGCTGATCGAGCAATTGCGTGACAGCGCTGTCAATGTATTGATTACCGGTGAGAGCGGGACGGGGAAGGAACTAATAGCCCGGGCGATTCACTACAACAGCGCGCGTGCCCGGCGGCCATTGGTCGCACTGAATTGCGCCGCGCTGCCGGACAGTCTGGTAGAGAGCGAACTCTTTGGCATTGAAAAAGGGGTGGCAACGGGAGTAGAGAGACGGATCGGAAAGTTTGAGGCGGCGGATGGTGGCACTTTGTTCCTGGATGAAGTGGGAGACCTCGGTCTCACCGCGCAGGCCAAAATCCTGCGTGTGTTGCAAGAGCACGTGATCGAGCGGCTAGGCGGGAGGAAAGTGATTCCCGTCGATGTGCGCATCCTGGCGGCGACGAATAAGAATCTGGAAGGAGAAATCAAGAAAGGCACATTTCGTGAAGATCTGTACTATCGCTTGAAAGTGATCCACATCCATATGCCGCCGTTGCGGGAAATCCGCGAGGATATTCCCCTCCTGGCCAACTCTCTCCTGGCTACGTACTGCCGAGAGCTGAAGAGGGAAGCGAAGAAGCTGGCGCCTGGAGCACTCCAGTGCCTGATGGCGTATTCCTGGCCAGGCAATGTACGGGAGTTAGAGAACGAGATGAAGCGGGCGGCAGTCTTGAGTGAGCGTAAAGTGGTGACAGAGGAAGATCTTTCAGAAGCTGTCCGCAACGGTGGCGGCAAGGAAGTATCCGCGAGGTTCTTGCTCGTAGGCTCACTCAAAGAGACGGTCACTGCTCTCGAAAAGCGTCTCATCGCCGAAGCGTTGCAAGCCCGCCGGCAGAATCAACAGCAGGCTGCGAAGATCCTGGGACTGAGTCGCCAAGGGTTGATCAAGAAGATGAAGCGATACGGTATCAAGGCAGCGTAATGTTCTCTTGAACTGACTGCTGACCACTGACTGCTGGTTCTCACTTCAACCCCCCCTTGCGTGCGGCGTTGAGAATACGCTCCAGCACTGCCGGATCTTTATAGGGAAGCCTCTGCTTAAGCGCGTCGAGAGATAATTGAGGACTCAGGCGCAGGAATTCTGCGCCCTCAGCGCGCGCCTCTTCCTCCAGACCTAACTCACTGTGGATGACAGCGAGGTAGGCGTGGGCCGGCATGAAATCAGGGTTGCGGGCGAGCACCCGCTTGAATGTCGCCTTCGCCTCCTCGTACTGTCCCAGTAAATAATAAGCGTGGCCTAAGTCCCAGAGGTACCAGAGGGGATATTGGGGATTGAGACGCATTGCCTTTTCTACCAGGGGAGCGGTTTCCTCCGCTCTCCCAGCCCAGTTGAAAATGTCTCCGAGCGCCACGTAGGCATCGGCATGGTTAGGGTCGAGGGCAAGAGTCCGCTCCACTTCGGCGATCGCCAGCTCATATTGTTTTTTCCACAAATGGACAATACCTAATAACCTGTGGCCGTGGGGCAGAAGAGGATCGGCAGCGATAGCCTGTTGCGCCAAGGCAAATGCTTGCTCCAAAGTCTGCAGGTCCTGACTCCAGCCCAGGCTCCACTGATCAAAATACGCCCAGCCCAGGCAGGCATAGGCTGCGGCAAACTGCGGATCGAGTTCGACGGCTTTGGCAAACATCTGCTGTGCCCGAGCATTGGCTTCTTCCGTAGAGTAAGTATGGAGATCGAGCCCGCGCAAGTAGTAGTCATAGGCCTCGATATTGTTGGTGAGTGGCCGTCCCAGGCGCTCTTGCTCGCCTTCCGTGAGTTTCACTTCAAGAGCCGCGACAATTTTCTGCGTTACTTCGTCTTGCAGGGCAAAAATGTCTTGCAAGTCGCGATCGTAGCGGTCAGCCCACGCGTGATAGCCGGTGGTGGCGTCTACGAGCTGTGCCGTGATGCGCACCCGTTTGCCTGCTTTGCGGATACTTCCTTCCAGCACGTACCGCACCCCGAGTTCTTGGCTGACCTGCTCGGGTTTGACGGCCTTGCCTTTGTAGAGGAAGACTGAGTTGCGGGAGATGACAAAAAGACCCGAGAGCTTGGAGAGATCGGTGATAAGGTCTTCGGTGATGCCGTCGCTAAAATATTCTTGCTCCGGGTCGCTGCTTATGTTGGCAAAGGGCAGCACGGCAATTGAGGGCTGGTCGGGCAAGACGATGGTCTTTGCCTGCTCGGAGGAGATCTCCAAGTGTCGAGGTTGTCGAGGCGAGGTCGCCTCTTCTTTGTGGGTTGCCTTCTCGGGCTCCATCCGAACCCTATAGACCGGTATGGGCTTGGTGATGTTCTTGACTACTTGCGCGCCCAGGTACTCATACGGCAAAGTGAGTTTGGTCTCGACCTGGTCATAGACCGTCCCTGAGATGCAAATGCCGCCTGCCTCGGCCAAGCCCTCCAGCCGCGCCGCGATGTTGACCCCGTCGCCATAGATTTGCTCGCCATCAACCATCACATCCCCAAGGTTGATGCCGATGCGAAACTCCATACGTCGATGGGCCGGGAGATCCGCATTCCGCGCTTTGAGCTGTTGCTGAATCTCGACTGCGCTACGCACGGCATCCACCACACTAGCGAACTCCGCCAACACGCTATCTCCCGCTGTACCGACAATTCGGCCTCTGTGCTGTTGGATGAGGGTGTCTGTAACTTCACGGTAGGCATGCAAGGTGTGCAGGGTAGCTTCTTCGTCCTCACCCATGAGGCGGCTAAAGCCTTGCACATCGGCGCTGAAGATCGTGGTGAGCTTGCGTTCGATGCTCGTGTGAGAGGTATGCTCTTCGTTGCTCATCAGAGGTGATTATCCTGCCGGCTCTTCACGTCTGTCAACCGGCCGTTTTACTTCACTCAGTCCTCACCACTCAGTCCTCAGTCCTGTTATTTCCCCCGCTTCATCAATTCCGACTGGGTGAACACCTCCTCCTGCAGGCCGGCCCCAAAGGCGAGTTGTTGCCCCTGTTTGAGAGGGAGTTCGACGGTCGCGTGATTACGTTTTTCATCCACCGACAGAGTAAAATCCGGCTGAGCCACGGAGAGATCGCCCTCAGCCGTCCGTCCGACCGAGACGGAGTTGAGCACCACACGCCAGAGTTGACCGTCTTTATCGTAGGCTTCTTTGTAATAGCCGACGTACAGCTCACGATCGATCCACAGGACTTGGCGACTATAGGCGTAGTTCGTATCTTTCGCTGTGGCCTCGACCACCCATACCGGACGGCTGACGAAACTGTAATTGGTCGGCCACCAGGCCTTGCCAGTCCACCCCTGGGTGTCCCACCCCATGGTAACCAAGTCCTTGGGGTTCTCCAGGGTGTGACCGCGCTCGGCCGGGCGTAACAGTTTAGGATTGGGTAACGTGCAGGGCACGAGCGCGTCCTGCACGCTGATGAGCTTCCAAGTGAAATACTGCACTTTGCCGGAGAAGAGATAAGGGTCGTCATGGGAAAGGTCGGAGCCGAAGAGGCTGTCTGAGCCATTGGCGGCGGTGAGCCGACGCACACGTTTGAGCGCCGGAATGAACGCCCATATCGAGTTCCACTGCTTGGGGTCGAGGTAAGTCCATTCCAGCGTCACCACGCCGACGACTTCATACGGCGCCACGCCAGCGACAATCAATTTGCGCAGCGTCGCGTCTGGGTTGGCGGTAGGACCGGAAAACCGTGAACCATAGAAACGGATCTGTCCCTGAAAATCGACATGCTTTTCCAGCGTCGTTGGCGTGCTCCAGTGCAGGTTGCTGAACCGGTCGGCGTCGTCCGGTTGCATGAGGGTGTAGGAAAAATTGTACATCACCTTCGTCGCGGCTTGTGGGTCTTTGGCATCAATCTGCGGAAAAGGATAGCCATAGAGAAAGGCCGGGTACGCGTATGTGGCAGTGTCAGCCAACGAGTCGGTTGCATCCACCGAGAACTTACCGACATTCGCCGCCGAAGCCGCAGTGAATTTGCTTCCCCAACTCATCGTGTTCGGAGAAGCAATGACCTTCGCCCGGTAGCTGTCGTCCTCGAAGCGACGCAGGATCGAGTCGGGCATGAGCCCTTTTGCCGCTTGCCAGTTCTCCTTGCCGAGCGTGTCCCCAGGTTTGAGTTGGGCTCGGGCAGTCGAGCCGTTGAGAAGACTGCAAAGAAACAGAGTTGTCAGGCCAATAACGGTCAGGCGACATGTCATACGTACGATCCTTGTTGTTCCAGTTCCACGTTGTACCGCGTACGATTGCTATACTATAAATTCACAACCCGCAATCACAAACTGGCATCACCCCTTTCTCTTCTTCCTCACCCTGGTAATATGCCCTCCAGGTCGCATGCTATGGACTGGGTCTATTCCGTCATCGTTGGTAGGCCAAAGATCGTTCTCTTCTTGCTCCTTCTTATCACAGGCTTCTTTGCTTACCACGCGCGCGCTATCCGGCTGGACAGCTCGGTCGATAGTCTGCTCCCGAAGAATGATCCCGAAAAGCAATATTACAACGAAGTCCGCCAGCTCTTTGGCAGCGATGAGATCGGCGTGGTTGGTCTCGTCACCGATAATGTGTACACCCCAGCGGTGCTGCAAAAGCTCAAGCGCCTCACTGAGGAAATCAAAAAAATCCCCGCCGTGAAGAGCGCGGTCAGCCTCGCCAACGCCCAGGACGTCATCGCCAGCGTGGCGCAAGAACAAGTCCTCCTCGTCCCGGAAATACCGATGACGGCTGCAGGGTGGGACGCACTCAAAGAAAAGGTGGACGACGTCCCCGTGTATGTGAAGAACTTGGTCTCTCCGGACGGCCATGCTGCCGCTATTATCATTACTTTTCTCGACACCATTAGCGACGATGAGTTCCTGCGTCAGGGCATTAATGAGGCGATCCAGGCGATCGTGGATCGAGAAAATAGACCCGAGCGGCTCTACTACACTGGCCTCCCCTACTTTAAGACCCACCTCGCGAAGTCGATGCGAGAGGACTTAACCCGTTTCGTGCCTTTGACCCTGCTCTTCATCGTGGCGATCTTATTCGTAAGCTTCCGCTCTCTGCGCGGGGTGTTGCTCCCCACCCTGACGGTAGTGGTGAGCCTCACCTGGACCCTAGGGATTATGGCGCTGGCAGGCAGCCGCCTCAGTCTGGGCAGCATTGCTTTGCCTCCCCTGCTGCTGGTGCTCGGCACCATGTACTCTCTGCATGTGGTTGCCGAGTACTACGAACTGGCTCAGCCTGGCCGTTCGGCGAGCGAGGTGGTGCTAGAGACGCTACAGAAGACGGGCGCGCCTGTCTTCATCACCGCCCTGACCACCATCCTGGGCTTCCTCTCGCTCCTGGTGAACAGCATCGTCAGCATTCGCGAGATGGGCATCTACGTTTCCGTGGGCATCACGATCGCGTTTGTTCTTTCGCTTACTCTCATCCCGGCGTTGCTTGTTCTCCTGCGTTTGCCAACCAGAACAGAAGAAACCTTTTCTCCACTGTTAAGCGCGGCGCTACAAAAGATGACCCGGGCGGACATCCGCCACCGGGGCGGCATCATCCTCGCCTGTTTCCTCATTTCTGTCCTCTGTGTCTGGCTCAGCTTCTCTATCCAGGTAGACTCCAATTTCCAGTCTTTCTTTCGTAAGACCGACCCTATTAGCCGGGCCACCGATGCCATCAACCGTCATCTGGCCGGCAGCACAGCCTTTTATGTGATGATTGATGGCGAAGAGCGCGACATCGTCAAGAAGTGGGATACGCTATGGAGGATAAAGAACTTCCAGCTTTACATCGATTCCCTGCCTGGCGTGGAAAAGACCATTTCTTTTGTTGATTATTGCGAGATGCTGGACAGAGGATTACAGGAAATTCCTTCCGAGGAAAAGAGACTCTCACATGCTTCGCTCGAGGAACAGAAGACCTTCTGGGAAAACCCTGCCCAACTGACAGAGGTCATGCAGCTTGTCTATTTGAACGCCAATAACATCACTGGCGTGGTCAATCATCCTGATTACTCGCGAACGAACATCTTGGTGCGGACAACCCTCTCCCGTGCCAGCGACGTAGCCGCCACCGTCGAGAAGATCCAACTGTTTGCCCGTAAGACTTTTCCCCCTGAGCTCACCGTCCATCCCACCGGCACTTTAATTCTCCACACTCGCACGACCGGCAACATCGTCACCGGACAGGTCGAGAGCCTGGCACTGTCGGCGGGCGTCATCTTTGTCCTGATGTCGGCCATGTTTCTCTCCGCCCGGATAGGCATCATTGCGATGATCCCTAACGTTTTTCCTCTTCTCGTTTTCTTTGGCCTCATGGGTGTCACTGGGGCAGTGCTCAGCTTGAGCACCAACATCATCGCGTCGATCGCTCTCGGGATTAACATCGATAACGAGATTCACCTCATGCATCGGCTCAACGCCGAAGTACGGACCACTCTTGACCAGGAACAGGCTCTTTTGCGAACGCTGTCTACCGTGGGCAAGCCCGCCTTCTACGCTTCTGTCCTTCTCGTCTTGGGGTTTCTCACTCTCTGTTTCTCCACTCTTGTGCCGATCCAGGAGTTTGGCTACCTGTCGGGCGCCACTATGCTCGTTTCGCTGGGAGCAGACTTGGTGTTGACGCCTGCGCTGCTTGCCACTACTCGTATCATCACTCTGTGGGATCTCCTCCATGTCAAGCTCGGGAAGGACCCGCAAAAGACGATTGGTATCTTTACTGACCTGCGTCCCTACCAGGCGAAAATCGTGGCGCTGATGGGAGAGATCAAATCCTTCCCGCCTGGGCACGCCATCATCCGGCACGGAGAAGTAGGCAATGAGATGTTCGTGATTCTGAACGGTAGGGCAGAGGTGTGCGTGAACTCCGAAGGCCAGACTCGGCCGCTGTGGGAATTCAAACGGGGGGATGTGTTTGGCGTAACGAGTCTCATCCGCAGTCAGGAACGGATGACCGACGTAGTTGCCTTGGAGGACGTGGAGGTGCTGGCCATGGATGAGCGCTTTCTGACGCGGATCTGGCGCTACCCCCGCATTGCCGCTCGGATCTTTTTCAACATCTCCAGCTTCCTCCTCGATCGGCTCCAGGACGAAGTGCAACGGGAGAGAATGAAGAATGGAGAATTAAGAGGGAAGAATTAAGCGCGAAAAATTTCGCAATCTGTGACTCGTCCCTCATCTCTCTTTTACTTTCCTCGCTTCATCAGCTCTAGCAGGGTGAAGAGGTCTTCTGTCAGGCCGACGCCAAAAGTGAGCTTCTGTCCCTGTTTGAGCGGCAGCTCGACAGTGGCGCGGTTACGCATTTCATCGACTGACAAGGTAAAATCTGGCTGGGCCACAGAGAAATCTCCTTCTGCCGTCCGCCCCACCGACACGGAATTGAGCACCACGCGCCAGAACTGCCCGTCCTTGTCATAGGTCTCTTTGTAGTAGCCAGTGTACAGTTCGCGGTCGATCCACAATACCTGACGACTATAGGCGTATTGTGGGTCTTTGGCGGTGGCTTCGACCACCCACACAGGCCTGCTGATCAAATTATAATTGGTCGGCCACCAAGCCTTGCCGGTCCACCCCTGAGTGTCCCATCCCATGAGGACGAGGTCTTTGGGGTTCTCGAGCTCGTAGCCTCGCTCTGCCGGTCGTAGCAGTTTTGGATTGGGCAGCGTGTAAGGGACGAGAGCGTCCTTCACCCCCACCAGCTTCCAGGTGAAGTACTGTACCTTACCGGAGAAGGAGTATGGATAATCATGCGGGAGGTCGGGGCCAAAGAGACTGCCCGAGCCGTTGGCGGCGTTGGGCACCCGTACCCGTTTGAGCGCCGGCACAAACGTCCACAGCGAGTTCCACTGCTTGGGATCGAGATAAGCCCACTCCAAGGTCACAGCGCCGACGACTTCATAGGGTGCCACTCCGGCGATAATTAGCCTCCGCAACGTTTTATAAGGATTGGGAATAGGACCGGAGAAACGGGAACCATAGAAAAGGAGTTGACCCTGAAACTCGACGTGGCGCCTTAAAGCCGAAGGAGTTGCCCAGTGCAAGTTGCTGAAACGGTCTGCGTCGTCCGGCTGCATAAGGGTGTAGGAAAAGTTGTAGATGGCTTTTGCCGCGGCGTGTGGGTCCTTAGGGTCTATCTGCGGAAAGGGATAACCGTAGAGGAAGGGAGGGTAGGTCTGCGTCGCGTTGTCAATCAAAGACCCTTCCGCGTCAATTGAGAATTTGCCGGCATTGGCCGCCGAGGCGGTAGTGAATTTGCTGCCCCACCTCAAGGTGCTTGGTGGGGCAGCAACCTTCGCTTGGTAGCTGCCGTCCTCAAAGCGGCGAAGGATCGACTCCGGCATAAGTCCTTTTGCTGTTTGCCAGTTCTCCTTGCCGAGGGTGTCGCCAGGTTTGAGTTCAGCCTGGGCAGGCGTGGCCCGGAGAGGGTTCAGGAAAAAGAGGGAGATGAGAAGAAAAATCTTGGAAGGGAGATACCTACTCATCGGTCGTGATCCTTTCATATCTGTTGTGGCTTTTTTCTCTCTCTGGCGAAGCGAGAGAAGGCTTAAAGGCTTGCCCGGATTGTTATTGTGTGCTCCCTCATCCTTCTCAGCGCAAACCTAAACGCTTCATCAGTCTGGACAGATTTGACTGGGGTAAACTCAAGCGTTTCGCAGCTTCGGTCTGATTGTGACCGACCGCCTCTAGAGCTTTGCGAATCCGGACGCGAGTGAAGACATTAATCGCTTCCGCCAGCGACAGTGCGTCATCGATCTCTTCGCCCGGTGCCGCCGTGTTTGCGGTATCAGTGAGTGGCTTGCGCACCTCGGCGGGAAGATCGGCGACCGTAATCTCGGGGCCAGGAGCGAGCACCACGGCCCGCTCGATGGCGTTTTGTAACTCGCGGACGTTGCCCGGCCAGGAGTAGGCTTGCAAACACTCCAATGCCGCGCGCTCGATCCCCATCGGCGCGTGATTCACCTCGCGGCAGGAGCGCTCCACGAAATGACGAGTGAGCATAGTAATGTCCTCGCGGCGGTCACGGAGCGGGGGGAGGGTAAGGGAAACGACGTTCAGCCGGTAATACAGATCTTCGCGGAATACGCCTTTGTGCATCGCCTGGCGCAAGTCCCGGTTAGTCGCGGCCAGGATACGCACATCGGCACGGATGTCCTTCACGCCTCCAACTCGCTGAAACTCTTTTTCCTGTAAGACACGCAGGAGCTTGGCCTGGAGGGGAAGTTCGAGGTCACCGATTTCGTCCAGGAAAATAGTTCCACCATCCGCCAGTTCAAACTTCCCTTTTTTCTGCGCGATAGCCCCAGTGAACGCACCCTTCTCGTGACCGAACATCTCGCTTTCCAGCAGATCAGGTGTGAGAGCCGTACAGTTGACCGCGACGAAAGGATGCTCCGCCCGTCGGCTCCACTGGTGGATCGCGCGCGCGACAACCTCCTTGCCAGTGCCACTTTCACCCAATAGGAGGACGGTAGAGACCGTGCCTGCGGCCGCACGGGCCAGGCGCAGCACTTCCTGCATTGCCGCACTGGGGCTGAGGACAAGGCGGTAGCGATCCTGGATCGTTTCCTGGAACATCGCGCTTGCATTGCGCACGGAGGCGAACACTTTGGCGTGGGTGATCGCCGTTCCCGCCAACCCGCCAAATGCCATGAGGAGTTGGAGATCCGCCGGCGTGAACCCCTCCGGGTTGGTTGTATTGATCGCTTCGATAACCCCAATGATCCGGTCGTGCTGTTTGAGCGGCACGCACAAGATTGAGTTGGTCTTGAATCCGGTCTGCTTATCAACCCCGCTAAAGAACCGTGAATCTTGAGAAACGTCATTACTCACAACCCCTTGTCCCGTGCGTGCGACCCATCCCCCTATCCCTTGCTCTAGAGAGATGCGAAATTCCTCGACCTTTGCTCCGCCTATGGCAAAGACGAACGCAAGTTGTTGTTTGGTTTCATTGATCAATCCGATGCTACAGGCCTCCACCGCGAACAGTCGAATGGCGGATTCGAGAATCACTTTGAGCAAGTCGTCTGGCTCGACTGTGCTCATTAACAGTTGATTCATTTCAATAAGGCTTGCTAATCGTGCGCGGGTTTGTTCGAGCTGAGTTTGCATATCAGTCGGATATATCACGTTGATATCGAGTGCCAAGAGGAATCAGGACCGGCGGAAAACTCGCGATTGGTAGCGTTGAGGAAAAAGACGCACAATCATAGACCTAGCTGCATCCGCTCCGGCCCTCCAGAGAAGGCACGTTTGCGGCACGGTTTCTGCTCAAAACTCTCAGTGAACAGAGATTCCATAGTAGACAGGAGGTACACCATGTGGGGCTTCAGCATACAACCTGGATTCGCGACCGCGATCATTGATTTCACAAACGATCTCTCGCTGCTGACTGTCGGCCTTGTGGGCCTCGTAGGGCTGTCTGCGGGAGTGATCGTCTTTACGGCAATTCAACATTACTTGTCTGAGAAGACTCAGCCTGTGGTTGAAACAGTGCCAGCCTTCACAGACTACCGAGAGGCAGCATAGCCGCTCTTTCTCTCGTATCCGTCTCGTCTTTGAAACCGATAATGGGTGAAGCGACCCTAAGAAGGCAGAGACAGGAGGAACGACAATGAACTTGCTCGATATCATCACGCCAGTCATCATGCTCGGGACCGCCTATCTGCTTCTCTTCATGGCTGCACGCTAAGCGGCGCCGATCCCGGCAACAAGCCCATCGTGGTGTCCCACAAGCATCTCTTGGGCTGTGTCGTTCCCTCCGGGCTCCTGCTACAGATAGCCTGAATTCATCAACGCCGGTAGTGACAGAGACTGTCCTCCCTTGCTGCCGGCGCTTCAGATGATTATTCCTCCCTCTCTCCGCACCTCGCGTTTGAAACTTGCAGCTTGAGACTTAGTAGGGAGGGGGGACTAGCCTCTAGTCCCCAGCCTCTCGCTTTTATCCCCTTCTCGGCTCTGAACTCCTGCCTCTGCAAAAAGGCTGGTTCATTTTCACCCCTTTCTCTTCTCCCGCGCCCTGATATATATGCAAAACTCAGGGCAGTGCCTTCTTCCACCATAGACGCAGGCAGGAAACAAGTCATGAAGCAGCTTTATCACCTGATTGTTCAGTGGCCAAAACTCACCCTCTTGCTTTCTCTATTGCTCACCGGCTTCTTGGGGTATCACGCCCGACAGTTCCGCATCGACAGTTCGGTCGAGCATCTTCTCGCCACGAATGATCCTAATAAAAAGTATTACGAGGAGGTGCGCGCCCTCTTTGGCAGCGACGACATCGCTGTGATCGGGCTTTTGACCGAGAACGTTTACACCCCCACCGTTCTAGAGAAGATTCGCCGCATCACCCAGCAGGTCGAGAAACTCGACGGCGTACAGAGCGTGCGGAGCCTTACCAACGTTCCTGACCCGATCGCCGACCTCTCCTATCCACCTCTGTTGATCCCAAAGATCCCCGCCGACCCAGCAGCCCTGACCGCGCTGCGGCAGAAGATCGAGGAGCAGTATCCGATCTACCTCAACTTTGTCACTAAGGATGCGAAAGGAGCGGCCATTATCGTCTTTTTCAAGGACCTCGGCGATGACGAGGTCTTAAATGAGCAAGTGGACGAGCGTCTCCAGGAAATCGTTGGCCGTGAGCAGGGACCGGAGCAGCTCTATCTCA
>JACXTT010008024.1_pt1 | contig 14725 bp, 11 predicted proteins | sample 9270951 | NCBI WGS metagenome assembly JACXTT01 (sample SAMN15532306, study PRJNA645909) | rock metagenome | isolation source: weathered quartz diorite | place: Puerto Rico | collected 2017-06-21
AAATGATAAATTTTTGTCTTTTTTGTTGATCCTTGATGTTTCTATTTCATCAAGCAAATCGCTCAATTGGCTGCCCAGGAATATAGATATAATAGCAGGCGGCGCTTCATTGGCGCCTAAACGGTGGTCATTATTTACTGATGCAATAGACGCACGCAGCAAATCAGCATGTTCATAAACGGCTCTGATAGTATTTACAAAGAATGTAAGGAACATCAGGTTGTTTTTGGGAGTCTTTCCTGGTGATAATAAGTTTTTACCTGTATTGGTGATCATCGACCAGTTATTGTGCTTGCCGGATCCATTGATGCCAGCGTATGGCTTCTCGTGCAGTAATACTTTAAAGTTATGACGTTTAGCTACTCGATCCATCAAATCCATCAGCAACTGATTGTGATCTATGGCGAGGTTGATCTCTTCATATATAGGTGCACACTCAAACTGCGATGGCGCCACCTCGTTATGGCGGGTCTTTAACGGAATACCTAATTGCAGGGCTTCGGTTTCCATATCCTGCATAAAGGCATATACGCGTTCCGGTATCGAACCAAAATAATGATCTTCCAACTGCTGGTTTTTCGCAGACATATGACCGAATAAGGTGCGGCCGGTTAAATAAAGGTCAGGTCGTGCATTAAATAAGGCAATATCAACCAGGAAATATTCCTGCTCGATACCTAATGAAGCATTTACCTTTTCGATGCTCTTATCAAAATAGTGGCATACATCAACGGCTGCTTTGTCCAGTGCGCTCAACGCCTTTAATAAAGGTACCTTATAATCTAAGGCCTCGCCGGTATAAGAAACAAACACAGTAGGTATACATAAGGTACGGCCCATAATAAATGCTGGGGAAGACGGATCCCATGCTGTATAACCTCTTGCTTCAAAAGTATTACGGATACCACCGCTCGGAAAGCTGGATGCATCAGGCTCTTGTTGTGCTAAAGCATCGCCTGAGAAAACTTCGATAGCCCCGCCATCGCCGGTTGGTTCAAAAAAGGCGTCGTGTTTTTCCGCTGTCGAGCCGGTAAGCGGCTGAAACCAATGAGTATAATGGGTAGCACCTTTACTCATTGCCCATGATTTCATTACCGATGCAACCTGCTCAGCCATGTCGCGGGGGATAGGCTCTCCTTTTTCAATTGAGTTTATAATTACTAAGTAAGCTTCTTTTGAAAGGTATTCTTTCATTTTCAGCTTATCGAATACGTTGGAACTGAAATAGTCTGAGATTTTGCTTGCCGGTAGCTTCACGTCAGGCGTTACTCTGTTTAGTACCGCCCGTAAAGCCTGAAATCGAATGTTTGACATCTTTATTGATTTAAAGGTTATTTCAAAAGTAAAATTATCTGTGAGAATACGCAGAATATTTGGTCAAAATATCTGATTATTTAAAAAACGGACACCGAAATAGCGTTTTTTTAGGTTATCGATGCTGGGGATAGTTCAAAATTGATCTGTTTTTTCAAAAACTACGGATTTGAGGGGTGTTTTTTGATTAAATTTTGAAAAATATCCGAAAGTTGATCGGTAAAATTTAAAAAGGTGTAATTTTTACATCTGATTTCTTGTGTGTGATTTTATTTCCATTGTTTTTGATTGAAAAAAATGCAAAATGCTGTTATTTTTACATATGTTTTTTATGATTTTCGTAATTCTTCATGTTTTTATTAAAAAATGAATGGTAAAAATTTGTTTTTTTTGAAAAACATACATAATTTCATGAAAAATTAATAAAATCGTATTGAAAATTTAAAAAATATATGATTCTATTAAATGTTTAGGTGAATTATTAATGTTAAAAGTGCTATAGGATCAGAATATTATAAAATTCGTTCATATCAATCAAACTAAATTAAACAAACAATGAAAGTAAAATCTCCAAAAGTGAACTTGTTCAGTCTTCTCCGACAACTGACGCGTGAAAGGTGGACGCTCGGAGCGACCATTTTTTCCGGAAAAATGATCGGACTAGGTTTAGTGCTGGTAGCCATGATGACTATCCCGGGACTATTACCTACCGCTGCGCACGCTGCAACCGCACCAGCTAAACCAACCGACCTGGAAACATCGATGATGAATACGATGAATACAGTATGGACATTGGTTGCTGCATTTTTAGTTTTCGGGATGCAGGCAGGTTTCGTTATGCTGGAAGCCGGCTTTGCCCGCAAGCGCGAAACGGTGAATGTGTTGATGGAGTGCGTGTTTGATACCTGCCTCTGCGGTATCCTTTTTTATGCTGTAGGTTATGCCTTCATGTTTGGATGGGGTAACGGGTTCATCGGCTGGCACGGGGATCCTGCAGGAAAGATCAGCGGTTCATGGTTCTTCCTTCAAAATACGCCTGATACTTATGGCAGCACCGGTATCCCTGTAATTGCACACTGGATATTCCAGTACGCTTTTGCTGATACCTGCTCTACTATCGTTTCTGGCGCTATGATTGGTCGTACAAGCTTCCGTGGCGACATTCTTTACAGTATCGGTATCACCGGTTTCATTTATCCAATCATTGGCCACTGGGCATGGGGACCTGACGGCTGGTTAGCTGTAATGGGTACTAAAGGTAACTTCTTTGAATCATTAGGTCAGGGTTTCCGCGATTTCGCAGGTTCAACAGTAGTACACACCATCGGTGGTATAGCGTCGTTGGCCGGAGCCATCGTTTTGGGCCCTCGTGTAGGGCGTATATTTAAACGTGATGACAAAGAGAAAGGCGGCATGCCACCGGGACACAATATGTTAGTCGCTGCAGTGGGTACATTTATCCTATGGTTCGGCTGGTACGGATTTAATCCGGGCAGTACACTTTCTGCTATGGACGTACAGGGCATCGGTCGCGTTGCCACAAATACAACACTGGCGGCCTGCGCAGGTGGTATGTTTGCTATGATTGCTGCACTATGGTGGGGTGATACAAAAGGTAAATTCGATTTGGGGTATACCCTGAACGGCTGCCTTGGTGGTCTGGTTGCTATCACTTGCCCTTGTTACTGGGTAAGCCCGCTTGGTGCCACTATATTAGGTGCTGTTGCAGGTTTAGTAGTATTTGGTGGCATGTACTTAATTGAATGGTTCCGTGTTGACGATCCAGTAGGTGCGGTTGCGGTGCACGGCTTTGCTGGTATCTGGGGTACCTTATCATTGGGTTTGTTCGCTGCCGGTCAATTTGGTGCAACTGGCCCGACTGGTGCGGATAACTCAGCTCCTGTAACCGGTTTATTCTATGGCGGAGGCTGGAGTGTATTCGAAGCTCAGGCTATCGGTACATTTACCATTGCTGCTGCAGTGTTTGTAGTAACAGCTGTCATGATGTTTGTCATTAATAAATTCCCATATCCATGGAAACTACGTGTTGAAGAACATGGCGAAACAGGATTGGGTGGTCTGGATGTATTCGATCACGGTATTGAAGTATATCCTGCCCAGGACGACGAAGTAAGCCTGACAGGCTTATTCGACAAAGGGGTTAAATTACCCGCAGAAGCTTAATAAGTAATAAGCGCTGTATTTCTTCATATGTCCCGTGCGGTTGGTAAAAGGTCGCAAATTTACCAATCCTGAAATCCAACCGCACGGTATTTCTAAATCTTAAAATCTTCCCGGCTCTTAATGACTGCTAAAACATTGAGGTTTATGCTAGGGGGATTTTATGTTCAAAATTCAATCAAATCAAACCGAAATATTCAATCAAATCAATCAAACAACTTGTCATGAAAAAAATACTTTTACTCCTGTCATTATTCGTTATTGCCGTCACGTCCGTTAGAGCGTCTACCACAGCAGTTGCCGATACCGGCAAGGTGGGCACCGGCGCTGATCCAAAAGATCCGCCGCTGATTTTCTCAGGTTCTGTTGACACTTACTATAAATATGATTTCTCTGGCCATGCTAATATCCCAACCAGTTTTGCATCTGATCAAAACTCTGTATCTATCGGTATGATCGACCTTGGATTAAAGAAAAAGGTTGGTAAAGCTGCTTTTGTAGGCGAATTATCATTCGGTCCTCGCGGTCAGTATCAGTCTATCCCAAATGGAGATGGTACTACCGGCAATGGCGCTAATTCGTTCCATATACAAAACCTATATGTGTCTTACGATGTAACTGACAAGCTGAACTTCACAGCCGGTTATATGGCAACCTTTATTGGTTATGAAGTAATTTCTCCTACAGGAAACTTTAATTATTCTACTTCATACCTGTTCACTAACGGCCCTTTCCAGAATGCAGGCTTTAAAGCCACCTACGCTTTTTCTGACAAAGTAAGCTTGATGGCGGGTATATTTAACGACAACTGGAATACCTACACAGCTCAACATGATGTATCAACCTTTGGTGCGCAGTTATTCTTAGCACCTGCAAAGGGCTGGACTGCTTATCTGAACGTAGCTTCAGGCCCGACTTCTGGTACTATATTCGACTTAACCACTGCTTACCAGATCACCGATGCGTTTAAATTAGGCTTAAATGCCGCTGATTTTACTACGGCTCATTTTGGTAACGGTTATGAAGGTGTAGCATTGTATCCTCAGCTGGCGGTATCTAAGATCGTTACTTTCGGTGTTAGAGGTGAGTACTTCAAAGTCAAAAAGGGCGACAATGTAACTGGTTTGACCTTGACTTCAAACATCAAAGCAGGCGCATTAACTATTATTCCAGAGGTAAGACTGGATAACTCTAATGTAGATACATTCGGCTTTACTAAGGGTGATGGCGCACCAACCAAATCAGCAGGTCAGTTTGTAATTGCTGCCGTTTATGCGTTCTAACTAAACTATTGATATTTATTTTTTCAAAGCCGCTCACCTTATTGGGAGCGGCTTTATATTTATGGTATGAAAAAGATTTTATTACTGATTGTGGGTCTAACCATATCGGGGATGTTAAGTGCTCAGAAAAGCTTGTTGTCGGTTGATGAGAATAACAAATACATCTATTACCAGGTGGTTGACATGCCAGGTTTTAAAGCCGATAGCCTGCAAAAGAATATGGTTTTGTTTATGAAGGAGTTTTATCCGAAAGAGAAATCATTAAAATTTACCAGCTCGGAGGCTTCGGTGAAAGATAAATTTCTGACCTATACTTCGCTGATAAAACATGAGAATGGCGAAATGGCCTATTCCTTAAATATTGAATGCAAAGATGGCAAATACCGTTACTGGGTAACCAATTTTGTGTTTACACCTTATGAGAAAAACCGATATGGCATGTTTGTGGCGATAAATGGAAAAGATATAGTTCTCGAAAAAGCTTCAGATAAGTTAGCTAAAAAAGATGTTGAAGGTTATTTTGAGCAGACCGGTGCATTTTGCAAGCAACTGGGTGATAAACTAAAAAAATATATAAAAGAAGGCAAACCACAGCAATCTAAAGAAGATAAGCCGATAAAGAAGATTGTGACGGATAAGTGGTGATGAGTGCAGGATGAATGAAAAATAGGGTCATTGTATTGTGCTGGCGGATAACTTGCCTTATCTTGCGTAAGAAATTTAACCTCTTATTATCATATGCAGACTCTATTTGAAAAAAGTAATTATGACCAGTTAGTTGCGCGTTTAGAAAAGATAACCGAAGCTGTGCAGCCTTTATGGGGGAAAATGAATGCTGCCCAGATGATGCATCATTTAAACCTGACTATGGAAGCCCCACTGGGCAAGATCACTCCAAAGGGCAAGCCGGTATTTTTCATGCGTCTGTTCAAGGGCGTTTTATATAATGATAAGCCATTCGGTAAAGGCGACCCAACCCCCAAAGATTTTAAAGTAACCGATAGTTTTAATTTTGATGAGGAAAAGAAAAAGGCGGTCGATAACCTTGGTGAACTTTTCAATAAAGGTCTTTCTTCAACTTATAAACCTCACGTGTTTTTTGGTGAGTTGACCAATGAGCAGTGGGGAAAACATTTTTACAAGCATACCGATCATCATCTTAGACAATTTGGTGTGTGATATTTGCAAAAGCTGAGCTCATGCTGCCGTGAGCTTACAGTCCGGGTATAAATAACGAAGCTTTCGTCGTTCTAAACCCATCTAAATCCTTCTCTTACCGAGAGGGATTTTTTTTGATACCATGGCGTGGAATAATATTTTGTTAAAAGTAGTTTAATCACCTAAAACAAAATAAAATTTTATTTATGCAATATTTTATTTGTTAAAATCGTTATTAAGTAAAATTAAATTCCTAAAACATGAGTATCGCAAAATTAGATTTGTACAATCCCGAGTGGCTCGAGCTTGTATTCGACGACAAGAACAAGGACTATGGCGCTTATGACCTGCGCAAACATTACGCTAATAACCTGGTAAAATCCATGCTGATCGCTTTTTTGGGTGTGGCTGTTTTGTATACAGGGTATAGTGTCCTTAAACCTAAGGCACCTGCCGCAGAACCTACTGTAATCCGTGATTATACAATTAAATCGCCGCCTTTAGTAAAAGATGAACATGTTATACCTCCCAGGCCAACAACCTCCAGGCCTCCATCCCAGCAATCAACAATACAGTATACTGCTATGAGGCCTGCTGATGATCGGGAGGCTACAAATCCACCGACACTAGTTGAGCTTGAAGGCAAACCAATAGGCCCCGTGACAAGAAGTGGCGGTGAAGAAGGAGTTAATATTGATATACCAGAGCAAGGCACTGCACCTGATATGAGCGCGATAACCGAGCATAAGGATGAGGTGTATAAGACTGTAGAGGTTGAACCTGAGCCTTATGGCGGCGCAGCCGCATGGGCAAAATTTCTGCAAAAAAACCTACGCTATCCGCCTCAAGCATCTGAAAACGGCGTGCATGGAAAGGTGTTTTTAAGTTTCATAGTTGAAACCGACGGTCATTTGTCGAATATTAAAGTAGAAAGTGGCGTCGGTTCCGGGCTGGATGAAGAAGCTTTGCGGGTACTTAAGCTCGCCCCGGCCTGGAAACCAGGGGTTCAAAACGGACATAAGGTTCGTGTTATGTATAATATCCCCATCAATTTCGTTATACCTGACCAGGAGTAATGTGCAACTCATAGCGGTGGGTTGCAATCCATCGCTATTTTAGCAACATTCACTACTCACTATTCACAATTGCCCCTTCACCTTTCCACTTCTTTTCCTTTCAGTTCCCGGCTCTTTTTCGTAATTTTGCAAATCTTTTCAAAAAAACGATATTACCTTGGAGCACCTGGAATTAACCACCGTCGATACAGCCAAAGATTTAGGTTTACTACCCGAAGAATTTGAACGAATAAAAGAAATATTAGGCCGCGTGCCAAACTTTACCGAACTCTCTATTTTTTCGGTAATGTGGAGTGAGCACTGCTCTTACAAAAACTCTATTACCTGGTTAAAAACCCTGCCAAAAGATGGTCCGCGTATGCTGGCAAAAGCCGGTGAAGAAAATGCGGGATTGGTAGATCTGGGTGATGGTATAGGCTGCGCCTTTAAAATAGAATCACATAACCACCCCTCTGCTTTAGAGCCTTATCAAGGCGCTGCGACAGGCGTGGGTGGCATTAACCGCGATATATTTACCATGGGTGCAAGACCGATAGCGCAGCTTAACTCACTGCGTTTTGGCGACCTGAGTCTCGATCGCACCAAATGGCTGATCAAGGGTGTGGTAAAAGGCATTGGCGATTATGGTAATGCTTTTGGTATACCAACTGTGGGCGGCGAATTGTTTTTTGATGATTGCTATAACGTTAATCCGTTGGTGAACGCCATGTCTGCCGGTATTGTTAAAGCCGGTGAAACGGTTTCGGCAACATCTTACGGTGTTGGCAACCCGGTTTATATTGTAGGTTCTGCAACCGGTAAGGATGGAATTCACGGTGCTGCGTTTGCATCAAAAGATATTACTGAAGATTCTGTAAACGACTTGCCTGCAGTACAGGTGGGCGATCCGTTCCAGGAAAAGCTATTGCTGGAAGCAACGCTTGAGGTGATCAAAACAGGTGCTGTTGTGGGCATGCAGGACATGGGTGCAGCGGGTATCATCTGCTCTAACTCTGAAATGTCTGCAAAAGGCGAGCATGGTATGCGCATCGACCTGGATAAAGTGCCGACCCGCCAGGAAAATATGAAACCCTGGGAGATCCTGCTTTCCGAATCACAGGAACGTATGCTGATCGTGGTTCACAAAGGACGAGAAAAAGAAGTAGAGGCTGTTTTTGATAAATGGGACTTGAACTGCGCTATTATAGGCGAAGTGACTGATACAAAACGCTTGCTGTACTATATGCACAGCGAATTAGTAGCTGACGTGCCTGCTGAAGACTTGGTTTTAGGCGGAGGAGCACCGGTTTACAAACGCGATTACCGCGAACCTGCTTATTACCAGGAAAATCAGAAATTTAAAATAGAAGATGTAAAAGAGCCTGCTAACTTAGTTGAAGTGGCAGAACATCTTATCGCTCATCCGAATATTGCATCAAAACGTTGGGTAACCAAACAGTACGACTCAATGGTTGGTGCTGCTACTATGACCACCAATCGACCTTGTGATGCAGCTGTAGTAAGCGTACGTCATAGCAATAAAGCTATTGCGTTAACCGTAGATTGTAACGCTCGCTATGTATATGCCGATCCGCAAAAAGGCTGTGCAATTGCCGTTGCCGAAGCTGCGCGTAATATTACTTGTGCCGGTGGCGAGCCTGTCGCTATTACCAACTGTCTAAACTTTGGGAATCCATACAATCCAGAAGTTTACTGGCAGTTTGTAGGCGCGATAAAAGGCATGGGTGAGGCCTGTACAAAATTCGAAACCCCGGTGACTGGTGGCAACGTAAGTTTCTACAACCAATCATCAGATGAAGGCCCGGTATTCCCAACACCAACTATCGGTATGCTGGGTGTACTGGATGATATAGCTACTATCACGACCGCTGACTTCAAACAACCCGGCGATCTGATCTATTTGATCGGTGAGTCGGTTAATGATATTGCGGCATCACAATATTTGGCTTCTTACCACAGGATTTCAAAATCTCCAGCTCCATATTTTGATCTGGAAAAAGAATATGCAACGCACCAGGTGATCAAGCAGTTGATCAAACACGAGGTGGTACAATCTGTTCACGACGTGTCGGATGGCGGTTTGTTTATTGCCTTGACCGAATCAGCTATGCCAAATGGCTTGGGTTTTGAAATCGAGTCAGACAGCGATGTCCGCAAAGACGCTTTCCTGTTTGGCGAAGCTCAGGGTAGGATAGTCGTGAGCGTTTCTCCTGAAGACCATGAGCGTTTTATTGAACTGATGGCAACGAGCGAAATTGATTTTAGCCTGCTGGGTACCGTAACCAATGGTTACATGACGGTTGACGAAGAATCATTTGGTCATGTTACCGATACTAAATTTGTTTACGACAACGCATTACACAGTATCCTGGGCGAATAAATGCTGAAACTTAACCGAATACACCATATCGCCATTATTTGCTCTGATTATCAGAAGTCGAAGCAGTTTTATAGCGAGGTGCTTGGTTTAACTGTCAAACAGGAAGTTTTTCGCAAAGCAAGAAATTCATATAAGCTTGATCTGGAAGTTGCAGGGCAATACCAGATCGAGCTTTTTTCATTTCCGGACCCACCACCAAGACCATCGCGACCGGAGGCCACCGGTTTGCGCCACCTGGCATTTGAGGTGGATGATGTGGGAGAGGCAGTGCTGTATATCCAATCACAGGGCATTCCTATAGAGCCTATTCGGGTGGATGAATTTACCGGCAAACGTTTTACTTTTTTCGCTGATCCGGATGGATTGCCTATCGAGTTTTACGAGAAGTAAATTATGTCGGGCATTTTCAAATTTAAGCAGTTCGATGTTGATCAGAGTGGTTGCGCGATGAAGATCAATACCGATGGAGTTCTGCTGGGAGCTTTAGCTGACGCAGATCATCCGCAAACAATTCTCGACATTGGTACGGGTACAGGGGTAATCGCTTTGATGCTGGCGCAACGGTTTACAAATACGAAGATTGATGCGGTAGAAATAGATCAGTCTGCCGCCGAAACTGCGGGAAGGAATTTTCAAAGTTCTCCGTTTGCGGACCGGTTAGCCATTTTTCCTTCGGATTTCACAGGCTTTTTTAATCAGTATTCGGAAAAAAAATATGATCTGATTGTCTCCAATCCGCCGTTTTACATTAACTCATTAAGATCTCCGGAAGCAAAAAGAGACGTGGCAAAGCATGCTGATCGCAATTTTTTCACTGACTTGATTTCTTATACGTCAAAGCATCTTACCGACAAAGGGGTGATGTTCCTGATTCTGCCTTTAGATACAGTTGCATTGGTTAAAGAGATAGCCGTTAAAAACCGGCTCTTCCTAAAAAAGAAAATAATGATATATTCTTACCAAAATTCTGAACCTCACAGAGAGATCACGGCTTTATCATCAAACGCCGGGCAAGCAACCGACGAAAGATTTGTGATTTATGAATCACCAAAAATCTATACAAAACAGTACCACGAAACTTTGAAAGATTTTTTTACCATTTTTTAAATCTAAAATCGTAATTCGTAACTCTAAAATCATCCATGACCCGCATAGGCCTCATTTCCGATACCCACGGTTACCTCGACGACGCAGTGTTCAAACATTTTGAAAATTGTGACGAAATATGGCATGCCGGCGATTTTGGTACGATAGAGCTGGCTGATAAACTGGCTGCCTTCAAACCGCTTCGCGGCGTTTATGGCAATATTGATGGAAAAGATGTCAGGATAGTTTACCCCGAACACCTCCGCTTTAAATGCGAGAATGTGGATGTTTGGATGACGCATATCGGCGGTTATCCTGGAAAATATAACCCGTCAATACGACAGGAAATTTACACTAAGCCCCCTCAGTTATTCATTTGCGGGCACTCTCATATACTCAAGGTCATTTACGATAAAAAAATCAATTGTTTACACTTAAACCCCGGAGCGGCTGGGAAACAAGGTTGGCATAAAGTACGTACAATGCTTAGATTTTGCATTTCTGAGGAAAAAATTCATACCTTAGAAGCCATAGAATTGCAAAAATAATATGTATTAAATACACTAAGTATATGAAAATAACCAAAACACTTGGCCAGTTTATTATTGAGAAGCAGGCCGACTTTCCGTACGCTAAGGGTGAATTATCAAGGCTGTTAAGAGACATCGGAATAGCGGCTAAAATCGTAAACCGTGAAGTGAATAAAGCTGGCCTGGCTGATATACTTGGTGAGAACGGTACCACCAATATCCAAGGCGAAGGACAGAAGAAACTGGATGTATACGCCAATGAGCAATTCATTTCGGCATTAAAGCATGGCGGCGAGTGCTGTATTGTCGCATCTGAAGAAAATGACGATATTATTTATCTCGACTCGCCGATTTCAAAGGATGCCAAATATATTGTTGCTATCGACCCGCTGGATGGTTCATCTAATATCGATGTCAATGTAGGCATCGGTACTATTTTTTCTATTTATCGCCGGAAGTCGACATCTGGCAAGGCAACTTTGAATGATGTCTTACAGAAGGGTACGGAGCAGGTGGCGGCAGGATATGTGATCTATGGTTCATCAACCATGCTGGTATATACTACGGGCAAAGGAGTAAATGGATTTACACTGGATCCATCGATTGGCGAATTTTGCCTGTCGCATCCGGATATGAAAATACCGAAGGATGGCGTGATCTATTCTATAAATGAAGGATACTATGCCCATTTTCCTGACGGAGTAAAAAAATATATCAAATATTGCCAGGTAGAGGACGAAAAGACCAGTCGCCCCTATACCTCGCGTTATATTGGCTCTATGGTGGCAGATATTCATCGCAACCTGATTAAGGGTGGCATTTTTATCTACCCGGTAACGGCCCATGCGCCTAAGGGCAAGTTAAGACTGGTTTACGAATGTAACCCAATGTCATTTCTTGTTGAGCAGGCGGGCGGCAAGGCAAGCAATGGTTATGACCGTATTCTGGAGCTCGACGTAACTGAACTCCATCAACGCTCGGCCATATTTATCGGCTCAGAAAATATGGTGCATAAAGCGGAGGAACTCATGTCTTTCTTTTCACCGCAGGGGACGAAGAAGAACTTTGAGGGTATGATATCGATTCAGTGATAGTTGGAAAGTTTTAAAGTTGGAAGGTTGAAAAGTTGAGTAACCATTAGCCAAACCTTTCAACTTTACAACCTTTCAACCTTACAACAAATTCACCTTCCCCGCTTCCGCTTCAAAAACGGTATCTATCAATAAATCCTTTTGTTTACTTGCAGCTACGGCTAGTTGGTCGCACCGTTCGTTTTCGGGGTGACCGGCATGCCCGCGCACCCAGATGAATTTGATGAGGTGTAATTTGCTTATTTCGAGATAACGCAGCCACAGGTCTTTATTCTTTTTGCCCGCAAAACCCTTTTGCACCCAGCCATTAACCCATTTTTTTTCGATGGCATCGATCACATATTTGGAGTCGGAATAAATGGTGACGGTTTGTTTCAGGTTCTTCAATGCTTCAAGTCCCCGGATAACTGCCAACAATTCCATACGATTATTGGTGGTTTTGCGGTATCCTGCTGAAAGCTCTTTATAGTGGTTACCGGAGCGAAGTATCACTCCATAGCCGCCCGGTCCGGGATTTCCGCTTGATGCACCATCGGTAAAAATTTCGATCATGTGATTAGTTCATGGATCATGGTTAATGGATCTTAGCCATACATTATACCGTCCAAGTGGGTCAAAAATATAAAATTTAAAAGGCCCATTAACTATGAACCATCAACTAAATGCTTATGAGATCTTCTTCACCTTCAACCTCAATGAGTTGCCGATAACCACTACATCTGAGAAGGCCATCGTAAATGCGCCGATCATCGGGTTCAGGAAACCTAATGCCGCAATAGGAATAGCGACAATATTATAAGCGAAGGCCCAAAACAGGTTTTGCTTGATGGTGAGTAATGTATGTTTGCTGATTTGTAAAAACTTAACCAGCGAATACAGATCGGTATTCAACAGGATCACCTTGGCAGATTGAATAGCTATTTGACTGGAATCATTCATTGATACACCAACATCCGCTTTAGTAAGGGCAGGGGCGTCGTTGATGCCATCGCCAACCATAATGGTTTTACCCTTCTTTTTGTAAATGTCGATCACGGTTAACTTTTCAGCAGGAAGCTTTTCGGAATGAACTTCGTTAATGCCTATTGCCTTAGCCACTTTGATACACCGGCTTTCTTTATCGCCACTTAATAGGACGGGTGTGATGCCCATTTTACGTAAATTATTAATGAGGCCCGCTGCTTGCGGTTTAATGTCGTCATCGATCTCGATCCGGGCTAATAGCGCCTGGTTTTTATAAAGGGAGACATTAAAATCGTCATCTGTATTATTTTTACCAAGCCCCAGGAAGTAATGATTGCCTTCCACATCTTCGGCACGCATACCCAAACCTTTTTCTTCGCTTACATATTTCAGAATTACTTTCTTTTGAGGGAGAGTCTTTAGTTCATGAACCAATGAACGCGCAATAGGATGATTGGAACGCTCTTCAATGGCGGTAATAATGCCGCGTATAGTTTCTATATCTGCGCCTTTTTCAGCTTTTATATTATTGATATGGAACTTTCCGGTTGTAAGCGTACCTGTTTTATCAAAAACGATGTATTTGGCCCTGGTAACGGCTTCAACGGTATCACCGCCTTTTATCAGGATGCCGTTTTTTGCGGCGCGGCCAAGTCCTACCATCACAGCAGTAGGGGTGGCCAGTCCCATTGCGCAAGGGCAGGAGATCACCAGTACCGCAATGGCATTCATAATAGCATGCTGCATGCCGGCGTGTCCTATATAATAAGTTAAAGTAAAAGTGATCAATGCGATCAATACCACAGCCGGAACGAAAATGGCCGCCACGCGGTCGCCCAGCTTTTGCACCGGAGGTTTGGCTGCCTGAGCTTTTTTCATCAGCTCGATGATCTGCGAAAGTACGGTATTGCTGCCTACTTTGGTGGCGATCATGGTCACGTTGCCATGTTCAACAATGGTACCACCAATTAAGGTATCGTATTTTCCTTTTTCAATCGGAAGACTCTCACCTGTAAGCATGGACTCGTTTACTGATGCATTCCCTGATAGCACTTCGCCGTCGACAGGGATTTTATCGCCTGTATTGACGATCAATGTATCTCCCGGACGTACCTCGCGTGCGCTGACTACTTCAATTTCGCCGTTTACAATACGATTGGCATTCACCTGCTGAATTTTAACCAGATCCTTTACTGCTGAGGTAGTTTGGGTAACGGAACGCTTTTCAAACAGGTTCCCCAACAGAACAAGGGTGATGATCGTCGCACACGTCTCATAAAACTGGTAACGCATACCCAGATTTTGTATAGTGCCGATAAAACTATAGACAAATGCTGACGATGATCCTATAAAAATCAATACGTCCATATTAGGTACACCGCCCTTAACAGAGTTCCATGCACTTTTACCAAAGTGAAGGCAGCCGACTATAAATACCGGCAGGCATAAGATCAATTGTACAACCGGCATATGTAAAAAATGCCAGGGAATGATCATGGCAGAAAGGAGCGGAATGGTAAAAATGGTACAGAAAATAAGTTTATTCTCTATTTTTTCGTAGAATTTCTCCTGGCGCTGATTTGCATCTTCAACAACTTTATAACCCAGTCCTTCAATACTTTTGATGGCGTCTTTTACTTTCTCTTCACCATCTGCCGAGAAT
>JACXTT010008025.1_pt1 | contig 14724 bp, 14 predicted proteins | sample 9270951 | NCBI WGS metagenome assembly JACXTT01 (sample SAMN15532306, study PRJNA645909) | rock metagenome | isolation source: weathered quartz diorite | place: Puerto Rico | collected 2017-06-21
CAGCAGAACGACATGAAGAGCCACCGCACCGTCACGGCCCGCCAGGAGGCGCTCGTCGAGCGCAACCTCTGCGTCGCGCTCGCTGCGCTCGAGACTCCCGAAGAGGTCCGTGCGTTCCTGCGTGATCTGTGCACCCCGGCGGAGCTTCAGGCCATGGCGGATCGCTGGGCGGTGGTCGACCCCCTGAAACGGGCAGTGCCGTACCGGGAGATTCACCGGCTCACCGGGGTGAGCGTCACGACCATCGGTCGCGTGGCGCGGTTTCTCACCGGCGGCTACGGCGGTTATGCGACGGCCGCGCGCCGGCTGCAGGCCGCGCGGCGCGCGGCACACGCTCACGGATAGGCGCACATGGACGCTTCACGTCTCAAGCTCGCCGTGCAGAAGGCGGGACGGCTCACCGACCCCTCGCTCGATCTCCTTGTGCGCTGCGGACTCAAGCTTTCGCGCGGCAAGGATCAGCTCGTCGGCTACGGCGAGAACATGCCGCTCGATGTGCTCTTCGTGCGCGATGACGACATCCCCGACCTGGTGCAGGAGGACGTGTGCGATCTCGGCCTGGTCGGCCTCAATGTGCTCGAGGAGAAACGCCTCGAGTTCGAGGCCCGGGGACGTCCGGTGCACTTCCACCCCGTGCGCTCGCTCGATTTCGGCCGCTGCCGGCTGTCGCTCGCGATTCCGGCCGACGTCCCCTGGGAAGGCGTCGCATCGCTGCAGGGCAAGCGGATCGCGACGACCTATCCGCTGCTCCTCGAGCGCTTCCTGCGCGAGCGCGGCCTCACGGCCGACATCGTCACCTTCTCGGGCGCAGTGGAGATCGCGCCGAGACTCAAGCGCGCGGACCTGATCTGCGACCTGGTGGCGAGCGGCTCGACGCTCGAGGCGAATCACCTGCGAGAAGTTGAGACCGTGCTCGAGTCTCACGCCGTACTGATCCGCACGTCTCTCGCCTTGCCGCCGGCGAAGGACGAGTGGGTGCAGCGGCTCCTCATGAGGATCGACGGCGTGCAGCAGGTTCGTGAGAGCAAGTACATCATGCTGCACGCGCCCCGCAGCGCGCTCCCCGAGATTGCGAAGCTGCTGCCCGGGGCGGAGTCGCCCACCATCATTCCGCTCGAGGGCTCCTCGGATCGTGTGGCGGTGCACGCCGTGTGCCGCGAGAACGTGTTCTGGGAGACGCTCGAGAGCCTGAAGGAGGCAGGCGCCAGCGCGCTCCTGGTGCTTCCGGTCGAGAAGATGCTCGCCTGAAAGCCCACTCGCAAGAACTCCCATGCGCATCCTCGACTGGGAAACGCTCGATGCCGGGCAGCGGCGGGCTGCGCTGAGCCGTCCGCGGCTCGGCTCCGCCGCCGCAGATGCCGCTCGTGTGGCGCGGGAGGTCATCGAGGCCGTGCGGCGCGAGGGTGACGCAGCACTTGCGTCGCTCACCCGGCGCTTCGACGGCATTGAGCTCGAGACACTCGCCGTGTCGGACGAGGAGTTCGCCGCAGCCGGCGGCGCGCTGACCGATCAAGAGCACGCTGCGCTCGTGCGGGCCATCGCCAACGTGCGTGCGTTCCACCGTGCGCAGCTGCCGGCGACTGTCGCGGTCGAGACTGAGCCGGGAGTGCGCTGCGAGCAGCTCGTCAGGCCGATCGACGCCGTGGGACTCTATGTGCCCGCCGGGAGCGCGCCGCTCCCCTCCGCGGTGGTCATGCTCGCGGTGCCGGCGGCGATCGCCGGCTGCCCGACGCGGTTGCTGTGCACCCCGCCCGTGCGGTCGGGCAGGGCGCATCCCGCGATACTCGTCGCGGCGCAGCTCTGCGGCATCGACACCGTGTTCAAGGTAGGCGGCGCGCAAGCGATCGCGGCGCTCGCCTACGGCACGGAGACTATCCCCCGGGTCGACAAGCTCTTCGGTCCCGGGAATGCCTGGGTCACGGCTGCCAAACAACTCGTGGCGCAAGACCCCGAGGGTGCCGCCTGCGATCTGCCGGCCGGACCTTCGGAGGTGCTCGTGATCGCGGACGCGACCGCGCGCGCCGACTTCGTCGCCGCGGACCTCCTGGCGCAGGCGGAGCACGATGCGCTCGCGCAGGCGATCCTGGTCACGCCGAGCAGACAGCTCGCCCTGCGGGTTCGAGAGGAGATCGCGGCCTCACTTCCCCAGCTCCGCCGCCGCGCGCTGCTCGGGCAGTCGCTCGCCTCGTGCCGCTGCATTCTGGTGCCAGACCTCAGGACCGCGTTGCAGGTTGCCAATGCTTACGCGCCCGAGCACCTGTTGCTTCAGGTCGAAGAGCCGCGACTGTGGCTGCCCGAGATTCGCCACGCCGGCTCCGTGTTCGTGGGCTCCTGGTCGCCGGAGCCCCTGGGTGATTACTGCACCGGCGCCAATCACGTGCTGCCGACTTACGGTTATGCACGCTCGACCAGCGGGCTGTCGGTGCGCGACTTCCTGAAAGTCATCACGGTGCAGGAGCTGACCCGCTCCGGGCTTCGCTCGCTCGGGCCGGCGGCGGCCACGCTCGCCAGGCTCGAAGGTCTCGATGCCCACGCGCTTGCGGTCGCGCGCCGGCTCGATGCGCTCGCCGCAGCGGATGGGCTCGACGCCCGGGCCCCCACGGCCGCGCGGCGCTTCGAATCCCCCGCCCCCGAGGTTGCCCCGTGAGCTGGGTCACATCTCTGGCGCGAGCCGACATCGTGGCGCTCGAGCCTTACCGCCATGCCGCGTGGGATCCCGGCCTGACCCGCCTGCACGCCAACGAGCTTCCCTGGCGGATCGTGGGCGATGACTCCGAGGAGGGACTCAATCGCTATCCCGAGCCGCAACCGCGAGCTCTCATCGATCGGCTGGCTGCGCTCTACCGGAGCGCACCGGAAACACTCCTCATCACACGCGGAAGCGACGAGGCCATCGATCTCCTCGTGCGCGCCTTCTGCCGCGCAGGCGAGGACGCCATTCTCGTGTGTCCGCCGACTTTCGGGATGTACGCCACGGCGGCGCGCATCCAGGGCGCCCGGGTCGTCAGCGTGCCGCTTGCGGCCGATCGGGGATTCCCGCTCGATGCGGACGCGTTGCTCGGGGCCTGCACGACCGGGGTCAAACTCGTCTTTCTGTGCTCACCGAACAACCCGACCGGGAATCTCCTCGACGCCGCCGCGATCCTCAAAGTCGCAGAGGCGCTCGCCGGGCGCGCACTGGTGGTGGTGGATCAGGCGTACGTCGAATTCGCCGCCGGCGCCGCAGCGCAAGCGCATCTTTACTCCGTGCCGCCGCCGGCCAATCTGGCGATCCTGCGCACGCTCTCCAAGGCACACGGGCTCGCGGGTGCGCGCCTCGGAGCGCTCATCGCCGACCCCGAAGTGATCACGCTGCTTCGCAAGCTGATTGCACCCTACGCAATCACCCAGCAGACGATCGAGCTCGCCCTCAAGCTCCTCGGACCGCCTCATCTCGCCGAGATGCGCCGTCGGATCGCCGAGATCCTCACCGAGCGCGAGCGGCTGCGGGAGGCCCTCGTGCGGTTGCTTCAGACGATCCGGGTGCTGCCGAGCGATGCGAACTTCTTTCTCGTGCGCCTCGAGGACGCCGGACGGGGGCTCTCCCGAGCACGCGGCGCGGGCCTTCTGGTGCGTGACGTGCGGTGCTTCCCCGGGCTCACCGATGCGCTGCGCGTCACGGTCGGAACACCCGAGCAGAACGAGCGGCTCCTCGAGGCGTGGCAATGAGCGTTCCGACACTATTCATCGACCGCGACGGCACGCTCGTCGAAGAGCCGCCGGACGAGCAGGTCGACAGCCTTGCCAAGGTGCGCTTCATGCCCGGAGTGTTTGCGGCGCTTGCCCGGCTCTCGGGCCGCGGCTACCGCCTCGTCATGGTCACCAACCAGGGCGGCCTCGGCACCCGGAGCTTTCCGCGCGCCGCCTTCGACGGGCCGCAGGAATTCATCCTCGAGGCCTTCCGCTCGCAGGGCGTGGAATTCGATGAGGTGCTCATCTGCCCTCACCTGGAGAGTGACGGCTGCGCGTGCCGCAAGCCCGGGACCGGACTCGTGGACGGTTATCTGCGCCAGCGCTCGATCGACAGCGCTTCGAGCGCCGTCATCGGGGATCGCGCGACCGACCTCGAGCTCGCGGCTCGTCTCCGCCTGCGAGGCTTAACGGTTCGCCGGTGTGGAACCCCCGAAGAGACCTGGCCGGCCGTCGTGAATGCGCTCACGGCGCGGCGGGCAGAACTCACGCGGCATACCGAGGAGACCCGCATCGAAGTGCGCGTCGACCTGGATCGCGACGGGCCGTCAAAGATCACCACCGGCATCGGCTTCTTCGATCACATGCTCGAGGCTCTCGCCAGGCACGGCGGTTTTGTGCTCGAGCTGAGCACCGAAGGTGATCTCGAGGTCGACGAGCACCACACGGTCGAGGACTCGGCGCTCGCCCTGGGTGAGACGTTGCATCGCGCGCTGGGAGACAAGGCGGGAATCGGGCGCTACGGGTTCGTGCTGCCCATGGATGAAGCGCGGGTGAACGTCGCGCTCGATCTTTCCGGTCGCCCCTACAGCGAATTCTCCGGGCGCTTCTCGCGCGACACCGTGGGCGCATTGCCGACCGAGCTGGTGCCGCACTTCTTCCGCTCTCTCGCTGAGGGTCTGCGGGCTGCCATTCACGTGAGCGTCCGCGGCGAGAACACGCACCACATGGTCGAGGCCTGCTTCAAGGGCGTGGGCCGGGCGCTGCGTCAGGCTCTGCGGCGCGAGGGGACGGCTTTGCCGAGCACCAAGGGGGTGCTGTGACCGAGGTGGTCATTGTCGACTCCGGCGGCGCCAACATCGCCTCGCTCCGCTGCGCGCTCGAGCGTCTGGGCGTCCGCGCACGCTTGAGTGCCGATGGCTCCGTCATCGCGAGCGCCGAGCGCATCGTCCTGCCGGGCGTCGGCGCTGCCGTTCACGCCATGCAACGGCTCCGGGCGGCCGGACTCATTCAGGTACTCCGCACACTGACGCAGCCGGTGCTCGGCATCTGCCTCGGCATGCAGCTCCTTCTCGAGCGCTCCGAGGAAGGCCCGACCCCGTGCCTCGGGCTGTTGCCCTCCTGCGCGCAGAGCCTCAAGACTTCCGTGGGGCATCCCGTGCCCCACATGGGATGGAACCAGCTGCGACACCTCAGGGTCGATCCGCTGCTCGAAGGCATCGAGGACGGCTCGCACGTTTACTTCGTGCACAGTTACGCCGCCGCCGTTACGGAGCACACCCTTGCAGCTGCCGACTACGGTCTGCCGCTTTCCGCGGTCATGCGGCGCGAAAACTTCTGGGGCACGCAATTTCACCCCGAGCGCTCAGGATGCACCGGCGCCCGGATCCTTCAGAACTTCCTTGGGCTGTAGGCGGCTGTGGCGATGCTCCTGATCCCTGCCATCGACCTGCGCGCCGGCCGCTGCGTGCGTCTCACCCAGGGGAATTTCGAGGCCGAGACTCGCTATACGTGCGAGCCTCGCGAGCTCCTCGAGCGGTATCGAGTCCTCGGTGCGCCCTGGCTGCATGTCGTCGATCTCGATGGAGCGCGCAAGGGGGTCGGCGGCAACCGCGAGCTCATCGCCGAGCTCGCCGCCGCCGCGTCCCGGGCGACAGCCCCGACGCCGCGCCTGCAGGTGGGCGGTGGCGTGCGCAGTACAGCCGCCGTGGAGGAGCTTTTCTCTTGCGGCGTGGCGCGCGTCATCGTCGGGAGTCTCGCCGTCGAGCGCCCCGCCGAAGTCGCATCCTGGGTCGAGCGCTTCGGCCCCGAGCGGCTGGGGCTCGCCTTCGACGTCCGCATCCACACCGCAGGCGAGCCGTGGGTGCGCACGCACGGTTGGACCGACAGCAGTGATCTCCGTCTCTGGGACGCGGTCGACCGCTGCGAGCTCTCCGGTCTCCGACACGTTCTGTGCACGGACATCGCCCGGGACGGGACCCTGCTGGGTCCTAACCTCGACCTGTATGCGGAAGCCGTGCAGCGATTTCCGCAGCTCGCATGGCAGGCCTCGGGGGGCGTGCGCGATGCGGGCGATCTCGCCGCGCTCGCGGGAACCGGGGTCGCCGCGGCGGTCTGCGGCAAGGCCCTTCTCGAGAACCGAATCACCGCAGAGGAGTCACGACTATTCTGGCCCGACGCATCATCCCCTGCCTGGACGTCCGCGACGGCGCGGTCGTGAAAGGGGTGCGCTTTGCCGACCACCGCGTCGTCGGCAGCATCCTGGAGCTCGCCGCGCGCTACCGCAGCGACGGCGCGGACGAGCTCGTCTTCTACGACATCGCGGCCAGCCCCGAACGGCGCTCGGTGGATTTCAGCTGGGTCCACCGTGTCACCGAGCTCCTCGACATCCCCTTCTGCGTGGCAGGCGGCATTCGCACGGTGGCCGAGGCGGAAGCGGTTCTCGAAGCCGGTGCCGACAAGATCTCGGTTAATTCCCCGGCGCTCGAGAACCCGCGCCTCATCGACCAGCTCGCGAAGCGCTTCGGCTCGCAGTGCGTGGTCGTCGGAATCGACAGCCAGCGCTCCGGAGGTGACCGGCTGTTCACGGTGTACCAGTACACGGGCGACGCGAGCCGCATGCGCCCGAGCGGTCGCTTGACGGGGGACTGGGTGCGCGAGGTTCAGGCGCGCGGGGCAGGGGAGATCGTGCTCAACTCCATGGCCGTCGACGGAGTGCGAACGGGCTACGACCTGGCGCAGCTGCATGAGGTGCGCTCGATCACGGCGGTGCCCCTCGTGGCCTCGGGAGGCGCCGGATGCGCCGAGCACTTCCACGCGGTGTTCGCCTCCGGCGTCGATGCGGCCCTCGCCGCGAGTGTCTTCCACACCGGGACGTTGAGGATTCCTGCCCTCAAGCGTTATCTCAGGAGCGAAGGCATCGAGGTCCGGCTATGACTCCGGATGAGCTCGCCTGGGACAAAGGCCAGGGTCTCCTGCCCGCCATCATTCAGCATGCCGACTGCGGCACCGTGCTCATGATGGGCTACGTCAACCGGGAAGCGCTCGCTCTCATGCTCGAGCGTCGTGAGGTCGTGCTCTACAGCCGCTCGCGAGGGCAGCTGTGGGTGAAGGGTGAGACCTCCGGTCACCGGATCGCCGTCGAGCGCATCGTCCCCGACTGCGACCAGGACGCGTTGCTCGTTCTCGGTCGCCCGGTGGGGCCCGTGTGTCACACCGGCGCCACGGCCTGCTTTGCGGATGCGAAGCCCGCCGCCGCGAAGCTCGGCTTCCTGACGGAGTTGGAGAGCATCGTGGCGGAGCGCCTCCTCGCGCCCCGCCCGGGCAGTTACACCGCCGCGCTGACCGCCCAGGGAACCCGCCGGATTGCACAGAAGGTGGGCGAGGAAGCCGTCGAGGTGGCACTCGCCGCGAGTGCAACGCGCGAGGAGCTCATCTCAGAGACGGCGGATCTGCTCTTCCACCTCATGCTCCTGCTCAAGGCCCGCGGCCTGGAGCTTGCGGATATCGCACGAGCACTGCGGGTGAGACACGAGGAGTGTGGCGCAGCGAGATAGCGGCGGAAGCGGGAGACGGAAGCATACGATCGAGGGGGATCGAAAACCGCGCCCCACGCTCGATCAGGGTGTAGCTCGCGCCGGCCCAAACCCGCGGCCGCACCGCTGGAGCGCGTGTGCGCACCGCTTTGGGTTGACACTCGCTCGCGCGCGGCGGGTCCAGGGTAGTCGCTACTCGAAGTGACCGCGAAGCCGGGCAGCAGCCGACGGGCTCATGGGCGATGCGTAAGCCTGATGCCGCTGCTTGACGTCCTGCAGCGTCTGCCACACATCCCAGGCCAGCACCGGCGCCAGCGCGGCAGCAACGATCCAGGTGAGCGGGTGCACCTTGCGTCGCTGCGGGCGGGCCGGGGCCCGCTCGGAAAGCACGCTCTCGCCTTGAGGCAACTCGTCAATGAGAAACATGTTGGCGTCCTCCTGCGCTTCCCCGCACGCGAAAATACCCTTACACGTAAATACCTATCCGCGGGAATATGAAACGCGTTCCCGCACCCTCGCGACCATGAGCGCCGTCACGATCGCAGGCGTTCGCGCGTGCTCGCGTTCGCGGTTCGTGCGTGGTTACTTAGCAACAGATGCCTTTGATGATCCGGTCACATTCCGCTCGTGACACGTTACCGTTGGCATCTCACGCTGGACACGGTCCATAGCCCGACTGGATCACATCGCGTGTCGGTCGCTGGTCTCGGGGTTAGGTTGCCGGCTGGGGGAGGTATTTCGACGCCCAGGCATCGATCACTCGCGCAGCGTACGCTGCAGCGCCGGCATCGGATAACAGATGGTCGGCATCGTCGAGTGAGACGAAGCTCTTGGGGTGCTTGGCGGTCAGGAAGATCTTCGAGGCATTCTCGATGCCGACCACGGTGTCCCGCGGCGCGTGCATGACGAGGAGCGCCTTGCCGAGTGAGCTGATGCGCTCCGCCAGGCGGTGCTCCTCGGCATCCTCAACGAAGCTGCGACGGATGTGAAACTGTCGTCCCGCAAGCGTTACCAGCGCCTCGCCCTGGTTGCGGATTTCCTCCAGTGACGTGCCGAAGTGCCTGAGCACGTGGCCAGCGTCGGCGGGCGCCCCGATCGTCACGACGGCGCGTGCCTCGGGCACGGCGTAGGCGGCGGCGAGGACCGCGGCACCGCCCAGGGAGTGGCCGATCAGCATGGCAGGAGCGGCGAAATGATCACGGAGGTAGCCGGCCGCGCGAATGAGATCTTCGATGTTGGAGGAGAAGTTGGTATTGGCGAACTCGCCCTCCGACGACCCGAGTCCGGTGAAGTCGAAGCGCAGAACTCCCACCCCTCCTGAAGCCAGGACCGAGGCGATGCGCCTGGCCGCGAGCACATCCTTGGTGCAGGTGAAGCAATGAGCAAACAGCGCGAAAGCACGTACTGTGCCCGCGGGAAGGTCCAGACGGGCACTGAGCTCGAAACCGGCACTTCCCTTGAACGAAGCACGGACGACCGATGCGCTTGATGGGCCCATGTCGGCGACTAGCACGGCGCGCGCGGCGGGGCTCCGCGCAGGTCCTTGAAGAATAGCGTGGTAGCGCAGAATCCACCGTCGAGCAACAGCGCGTAATCCGGGATCACTCCGACACGCTGCCAACCCTGCCGCGCATAGAGCCGCTCGGCGTCATCACTCGCCGTATCGAGAACGAGCAGCGTCCTGCCGGCGCTCAACGCACACTGCTCGGCGGCAGCCAGCAACGCTGCGCCGACTCCGTGCCGCCGTGCGCGCCGGTGCACGAGCATTTTGGCGAGCTCTCCGCGATGTGGCTGATTCTCGGGCTGTGCCCAGATCACCTGCACGGTGCCAACGATTGCACCAGCCGCATCTTCAGCGACGAGCACCACCCGCTCGCCCCGCGCCATGCTGGCCGAGGCGCTGCGCCAGAACGCCTCCGCCTTGGCGCGGGTCATCGGAGACATGAAGCTGACCGACGCGCCGCCCTCCACACAGTCTGTCAGCACATCGCTCAGGCCCTGGATCTCCCGATCACCGAGGGTTTCAAGACATCGGACCTGCACCGGGTTCGGGCTGTTCATCTGCGCCGCGCGTGAGGGGCTGGATGCGATGACCACGATAGTGGAGGAGATGCGCTGACGCAAAGAGCGCGACCTCCGCGTCCAGGCCCGGCAAAGCAGGTCCGAAAACCGCAGGCTTTCGCTCGAACGGCCGACTAGAGTCATTGCCGCATTTTTCAAGGAGATCTCAGGCGGCCCATCAGTCGGTGAACTGCGGGTGGGCCCGCTGGCGACGCTCCCGATAGAACCAGCTGAGGGCAAAGAGGCCCCAGGCACCGTGGAAGAGAACCCCGACCGCGACCACCAGCTCACCGGGAAACGGGCCGATCGCGGCGCGCGCCCACAGCTCGGCGAGATTCGTCATTGGAGTCGGATGAATGGCCAGCTTGCCGTAGTAGGAGACCGCCTGAATCAGGAGGATCCAGAGATAGTTGTAGCGCAGTCGCCGGGCGACCGCGGCCGCGAAGCTCATGCGGTGACGGGGGCTCTCGTAGTCGTGCGCCAGGCGGATGTTCCACGCCGTATCCGGCGCCGGCTCGCGACCGCGCAGAATGGGTACGTAGAATTTGGTCTCGAGCGCTCGTGCCCGCAGCCGCCAGACGTCGAAATAACGGAAGCGGCGTGCCTCGATCAGGAGAAAAAACACCACCAGCAGGCCGACCAGCACCAGCGGCAAAGGCGAGGCGGTGGTGGAACTGAAGCTCGCGGAGATCGCGATGCCGGTCGTGACGACCGCCCAGTTGGTCGTATTGTCGAGGCGCACCCGCCAGGCCGTGCTGCGATACACCTCGGCGCGATACAAGTGAGCGAGCGCGCCAACCTGCGCCGCGCTGAAGTGCGTCTCCTCGGTCCTCATGGAGTCCGTCACCATGGCGCCCCCCTCGATAGCGCTGGCGGGACCGTCGTAAAGTAGACTGCGTGGCTGTGCGGCGCATGTCAATAACTCGCGCCTGATCCTGACAGCGCGCGAACGGCTGAGCGCCGCGGGCAGCCGGGATCCTGCCCGCCGCAGCACCGACCCCAGGAGAGGATACGCCATGCAGAAGCTGCTAACCGCCGGGCAGGCGATCGTCGACGGTCTCATCGGTAACGGCGTGCGCCATATCTTCGGCATCCCCGGCATCCACACCTACAGCCTCATCGATGCGCTGCAGGAGCGGCAGGCGGAGCTGGGCTACCTCGGTACGCGCCATGAGCAGGGTGCGGCCTACATGGCCTACGGCTACGCGCGCTCGAGCGGGCGCGTGGGCGCGTACACCTGTGTGCCCGGTCCCGGTGTGCTCAACACGTCGGCGGCGCTGTGCACCGCTTTCGCGGCTAACGCGCCGGTTCTGTGTCTGACTTCGGAGATCTTCTCGCACGAGATCGGCCGCGGCCATGGCATCCTGCACGAGCTGCCCGATCAGCTGGCGATACTGCGCGGGCTGACCAAGTGGTCGGCACGCATCAGCCACCCGACCGAGGCGCCGCGCCTGGTGGCGCGCGCATTCGAGGAGCTGACGGGCGGGCGCCCCCGGCCGGTGGCTCTCGAATGCCCGTGGGACGTCCTCGGGCAGAAGGCGCTGGTCGAGCTCGACGCGGTGGTACGCCCCGCGGCGGCGCCGCCGCCGGATCCGGATGCGATCGAGCGGGCGGCGAAGCTGATCGCGAGCGCCGCTGCGCCGCTCATCATGGTGGGCTCGGGGGCGCTCGGCGCCGCCGCCGAGGTGCTCGAGCTCGCGCAGGCGCTGCAGGCACCCGTGACCGCGCATCGCAGCGGCCGCGGCATCGTAAGCGAAGAATCGCCCTACGGGCTCGACCTGGCGGCGGCGTATCTGCTTTGGGCGAAGACGGACGTGTTGGTGGCGATCGGCACGCGCATGGAGCTGCAATTTATCCGCTGGAAGCAGGTATCGCCGGCGCTGAAAATCGTCCGCATCGACATCGACCCGCAGGAGCTGCCACGCCGCCCGACCGAGGTCGGCATCGTGAGCGATGCGCGCCTCGGAGTGCGTGCGCTGCTCGAGGCGCTCGGCCGCAGGCTGCGCAAGCGTGCCTCCCGGGTAGCGGAATTCCAGGAGCTCAAGGCGCGCGCGCGCCGGGAGTTCCAGGTCGTGCAGCCGCAGCTGGCCTTTCTCGATGTGATCCGCGCGGTGCTGCCGCGCGACGGCTTTTTCGTGGAAGAGATCAGCCAGGTCGGCTTCACCGCACGCTTCGGCTTTCCGGTCTATGAGCCGCGCACCTACGTCGCGAGCGGCTATCAGGACAACCTCGGCTTCGGCTACATGACCTCGCTCGGCGTCAAGGTCGCGAATCCGCGCCGGGCGGTGGTGTCCGTCAACGGTGACGGAGGCTTCATGTTCGGCGTGCAGGAGCTCGCCACCGCCGTGCAGCATGACATCGGCTCGGTGGCGCTCGTGTTCAACAACCGCAGCTTCGGCAACGTGCTGCGCGATCAACAGACCACCTTCGGCGGTCGTTTTCTGGGAGAAGGGCTGCGCAACCCCGATTTCGTCAAGCTGGCAGAGAGTTTTGGCGCGGCGGGCTACCGCGCCGGGACGCCGGCGCAGCTGCAGCCGCTGCTCGAGCGCGCCCTGGCGGACGGCGCCCCGGCACTCATCGAGGTGCCCGGCGAGCCGGGCGCGGAAGCTTCCCCCTGGCCGTTCATTCATCGGGCGTGAAAGTGCAGCGCGCTTATTGTACGATCGTTCAACAAGACGAAAGGGGAGCGCCGCAGGATGCCGATCGGGCGGAGGACCATGCTGGCGGGCGCGAGCGCCGCGTGCTGAGGACCACACCGTTCCATGCGCGCACGGCGCCGCTCGTGCTCGGTGCGACCTGGCGCCGCTGGGCGGGTCACGCCGTCGCGAGCGCCTACGACTGGACGCACGAGCGCGAATACGCGGCCGTGCGCAATGCCGCGGCGCTCTTCGACGTCTCGCCGCTTTACAAGTACACGATCGCGGGACGTGATGCCGCGCGACTCCTGGATCGCATGGTCACCCGGGATGTGCGCAGGACCCAGATCGGCCAGGTGCTGTACACTCCGTGGTGCGACGGGCAGGGCAAGACGATCGACGACGGTACCGTCAGCCGGCTCGCAGATGAGCAGTACCGCCTCACCGCGGCGGAGCCGAATTTTCGCTGGCTGCAGCAGAACGCCTTCGGTCTCGAGCTGCAGATCCGCGAGGTGTCCGACGAGTTGGGAGTGCTGGCGCTGCAGGGGCCGCTGTCACGCGCTGTGCTGAATGCCGTCGCGGAGCGGCCGGCGGACGGCCTGCGGTACTTCCGCGTGATGCCAAACCGTATTGCCGGCGTTGACATCCAGATCTCGCGCACCGGATATACGGGCGATCTCGGTTACGAGTTGTGGATCCCCGCCGCAGGGGCGCTGCCGGTCTGGGACGCACTGATCGGCCGTGGGTCTGACTACGGGATCACCCCTGCCGGCATCTGGGCACTCGATGTGGTGCGCATCGAGGCGGGGCTGGTGATGCTCGAGGTGGACTACCACTCCTCGCAACACGCCATGATCGAGTCCCAGAAGTCCTCTCCCTACGAGCTCTCGCTCGACTGGACGGTGCAGCTCGACAAGCCCGCTTTCAACGGCCAGGCGGCCCTGCGGGCCGAGAAGGCACGGGGACCCGCCTGGCGCTTCGTGGGCATCGAGGTCGACTGGGATTCCTTCGAAGCGCTCTTCCGGGCGGTGCACCTCGCGCCCTCACTGCCGACCATCGCCTGGCGCAGCAGCGTTCCAATCTATCGGGGCGGCGAGCAGGTGGGCTACGCGACGAGCGGCTGCTGGTCGCCGCTGCTCAAGAAGTATCTCGCGCTCGCGCACCTGCGAGCGCCGCACTTCGCCGAGCATACCGCGGTCGAGATCGAAGTCACCGTCGAGCACCAGCGCAAGCGCGCCAGCGCCCGGGTGCGCAAGCTCCCGTTCTACGACCCCGAGCGCAAAAAGGCCTGAGCGTGCACCCGTCGGCACAGCGGGGAGCGCCGCAGTCCCATGACGTGATCGTCATCGGCGCTGGTCACAACGGTCTGGTGGCGGCCGCCTACCTCGCCCGAGCCGGCCGCCGGGTGCTGGTGCTCGAACGACGCCCGGTGATCGGAGGCGCGGCGGTCAGCGAGCAGGTCTTCCCGGGCTTTACGTTCTCGGTCTTCTCCTATGTCGTGAGTCTCCTGCGGCCCGAGATCATCCGCGACCTCGAGCTCCCAAGGCACGGCCTGCAGATACTGCCGCTCGAGAGCACGATCGTGCCGCTGCCGAATGGCGACTATCTCGGCAGCTGGGGCGATGCCGATCTCACGCGGCGCGAGATCTACCGGCACTCGCCACGGGACGCGGAAGCCTCGGTCGCCTACGCCCGGCTGATGGTGCAGATGGCGCAGGCGGTCAAGCCGATTCTGGGCATGACGCCGCCGGATCCCACTTCCCTCAGTCCCGGCGACCTGAAGGGACTGCTCAGGCTCGGTCGGCACCTGCGCTCCCTCGGTCGGGAGCAGTTCCACGCGCTCTATAAGCTCTTGACCATGAGCTCGGCAGACTACCTCGAGGAGTGGTTCGAGTTCGGGCCGCTCAAGGCGACCAAGTCTGCGAGCGGCATCATCGGCACATTCCTCGGGCCGCGCTCGCCGGGCTCGGCCTACGTGCTGCTGCATCACTACATGGGTGAGATCGACGGCGCGTTTCGCGCCTGGGGCTTCTGCAAGGGCGGCAACGGCACGATAAGTGAGGCCATCGCCCGTGCGGCTCGCGAGCGTGGCGCGGACATCCGCATCGAGGCGCCGGTTAGGCAGGTGCTGCTCCGCAACGGACGCGCGGTCGGCGTGGTGCTCGAGAGCGGTGAGGAGTGCCGGGCTCCAGTGGTCGTCTCCGGCCTCGACGCCCGCCGCACCTACCTCGAGCTGGTCGACCCGCGACAGTTGCCGGACGAGCTCATCGAGCAGGTGCAGCGTTTCCGCTTCCGCGGCTCGTCCGGCAAGGTCAACCTGGCACTCTCGGAGCTGCCCAACTTCACCTGCCTGCCGGGCGTTGGCGCACACCATCGCGGCGCGATCTCGATCAGCCCGAGCATCGACTACCTCGAGCGCGCCTACGACGACGCCAAGTACGGGAGCTTCTCGAAGCGTCCGTACATGGACATCATCTTCCCGTCGGTAATCGATCCCAACATGGCGCCGCCCGGCAAGCACGTCGCCAGTATCTTCGTGCAGT
>JACXTT010008026.1_pt1 | contig 14722 bp, 13 predicted proteins | sample 9270951 | NCBI WGS metagenome assembly JACXTT01 (sample SAMN15532306, study PRJNA645909) | rock metagenome | isolation source: weathered quartz diorite | place: Puerto Rico | collected 2017-06-21
CGAGAAGACCACCAAGAAGGCGATGATGACCTTGGCCTCAAGGGTCGCCTTGTCCAGGATGTAGCCGAGCTGGGAATTCGTCCCCGCGGCGAGCAGGCAAAGCGATGCGTTCATGGAGCAAAATCAACCCGGAACCAAACGTTGCGCTTGGTGTAACGTCCGACGGAAGCGCGGTCAAAACAAACGTGCGCGACCGGCGGGAAACTTGCGTGTGCCGGCCGGGGTTCCCCAATTGGACACCACCACTGCCGCCTGCTAGCATCCGCCCGCATGAATTTCCTGGTCACCGGCGGCGCCGGTTTCATCGGCTCCCACGTCTGCGAGCGGCTGTTGCGCGGCGGCCATTCGGTCTGGGTCTTCGATGACTTGAACGACTTTTATTCGCCCGCGCTCAAGCAGGCGAACCTCCGCGATCTCCAGTCGCTGGCGCTGCCGTTCACGTTCGTTCACGGCGACCTCACGGACCGGGCGGCGCTGGAAGACATCTTCGCCAGCGCGCAGTTCGACCAAGTCATCCACCTCGCGGCACGCGCGGGCGTGCGGCCCAGCTTGCAGCAGCCCGCGCTCTACCAGCGAGTGAACGTCGAGGGCACGGTGAACCTGCTCGAAGCGGCGCGTGCGCGGAAGGTCCGCAAAGTCACCATCGCCAGCAGTTCGTCGGTTTATGGCGTGAACGCGAAGGTGCCGTTCAGCGAGGCGGACCCCATCTTCAGCGCCATCTCGCCCTACGCCGCCAGCAAGCTCGCGTGCGAAGCGCTCGGCCACGTCTATCATCACGTCTATGGCATGGACATCGCGATGCTGCGCTTCTTCACGGTCTATGGCCCGCGCCAGCGGCCCGACCTCGCGATCCACAAGTTCGCCTCGCTCATCAACGCGGGAAAATTCATCCCCGTCTTCGGCGACGGCTCGACGGCGCGCGATTACACCTACGTGACCGACACCGTGGACGGCGTGCTGGCCTGCACACGCAAGGAATTCGGCTTCGACATCTTCAACCTTGGCGAATCACAGACCGTGCGGCTGGATTACCTCATTTCGCTGCTGGAGAAGGCGCTCGGCAAGCCGGCGAACATTGACCGTCAGCCCCCCCAGCCTGGCGACGTGCCCATCACCTACGCGGACATCTCGAAGGCGCGCGCGAAGCTCGGCTACAACCCGACCGTGAAGATCGAGACGGGCATCCCGAATTTCGTGGAGTGGTTTCTTGCCGCGCGGAAATGAGGACGCCTGAAACCTGTCCCAACTGCGGCGCGGACGTGCCGCGCGGCGCGCTGGCCTGTCCTGAGTGCGGCGCGGACGAGAAGACCGGCTGGAATGACCGCGCGGACTCACAGCGCACCGCGGACCGATTGGGCATCCCGGACGACGAATTCAACTACAACGAGTTCGTGAGGGAGGAGTTTGGCGAGCGGAAGGACAGCCGCGCGAAGGCGAAGGGCGTGAGCTGGCTGTGGTGGGCGGTGGCGGTGGGACTCGCGCTGGCCTTCGGGTTCGCGTATTTCCGCTGACAGCCTGCGCTCTAATTCCTAGCTTCCCACAATGCGAATCTACCTCTGGATTGGCCTCGGCAGCGCGCTGGGCGGGATGTTGCGCTACGGCTTGGCGGAGTGGGTGACCTCGCTGGCGGGCAAGGTCTTCCCGCTGGGCACGCTGCTGGTGAACATCAGCGGCTCGTTCCTCATCGGCGTGTTTGCCGCCGCCGCGCAACCGTCCACGGGCTGGTGGGGGGGCGAGCATGGCCGGGCCTTCCTCATGGCCGGCATTTGCGGCGGCTATACGACCTTCTCGGCGTTTAGCCTGCAAACGCTCCAACTCGCGCGCGACGGTCACTGGCCGGCGGCGGGGTGGAATGTGTTGCTCTCGGTCGCGCTCTGTCTCGCAGCGGTGTGGCTGGGCTTCCGCGCGGGCGAACTGTTCAGCCGCTGAACCGCGCGCTCAGGCCGGAGCAGCCTGAGACTGCTCCTCGGGCTTCGTAGCCCCGTGGTTGAACAGCTTCCGCTCCTTGATCATCTTCGCCACGACGGGCGGAACCATGTTTTCCCAGGCGGGATCACCGGCGCGAATTTTCGCCAGCACGTCCCGCGAGAAGATGGGCAGGCAGCCCTCGTCGAAGTCGCGCAGGCTCTCGATGAGGCGGTTCTCGACGAGGTAGGCGTAGAGGTGCCGGAGGTTCGGCGCGACGCGCAGATTCCCGGCAGTGATGAGCGCGCCGGTCTTGGCCTCGCGCAGAGGATAGACGTAGAGCTTGAGGTCGTTTTTGAAGAGCCGGCCGAAACTCTCCAGGATGCCGCCCTCGAGATCGGCGTAATACTTCTCGTCGAAAATCTCCCGCAGCGTCGGCACGCCCATGACGATGCCGATCATCTTATTCGTGTGTCGGAACAGGTAGGCGGCGAGGCGGTGATATTCGCCGTAGTTCGAGATGAGCACATTCTTGCCCAGCGCGCCGAGGATGTCCACGCGGTCGAGGAAGTCCTTCGGGTCAATGCGGTCGCCCTCGATGAGGTTCTTCAAGGTCATCTCCATCAGCACGGTGACCTCCTCGCCCTGCACCTTCGGCTCCTGCACGAACAGGCTGGTGGCGCATTCGAGCATGTTCATCGTGGTCTTGATGACCGGGCGGAAGCTGCCGCGCTCGACCATGATGGACTTCTTGTAAAGCACGTCGGCGGGCTGCACGACCTCGCCGTTGGCCAGGAACATCGCCGCCTTGGTCAGCCCGCGCTGCACGAGCTGGAGCGCCATCACGCGGTTGTCCACGCCCTGGAACGCCGGGCCGGTGAACTTGATCATGTCCACCTCGACGCGTTCGGCGGTAAGGTTGTCGAGCAACGCGTCGAGGACCGCAGCCGGGTCGGCGTGGTGGTAAAGCGCGCCGTGGATGAGGTTCACGCCGATGATGCCGAGCGCCTCCTGCTCCTGAAGGTTCTCCGGGTCCAGCAGGCGCGCGTGGATGATGATTTGCGACGGCTCGCCCTGCGGCTCGGTCTGGAACCGCACGCCCAGCCAGCCGTGCGCCTCCATGTCCTTCCGGGAAAAACTCTTCGCCGCGACCTTGTCGGCAACGACGAAACACTTCGTGTTCCCGCCGCGCTTCTGGGCCAGACGTTCGATGAGCAGGCCATACTCGCGCTCCAGCATCGCGGTGAGCCGCTGGCGGCTCACGTAGCGCTCGCACGGGCCGTAAATCGCGTCGCTCACCGTCATGTCGTAGGCCGACATCGTCTTGGCGATGGTGCCGGACGCGCCGCCCACGCGGAAAAACCAGCGCGCCACCTCCTGCCCCGCGCCGATCTCGACGAACGTCCCGTATTTGGACGGGTCGAGGTTGATTTGCAGCGCCTTCTGGTGCGTGTCCACGGTTTCGTGTTCCATGACTCGAAGAGGTTTATCGGCCACTCAACGGCGGGAGGTTAGCGCAAAACCGCCGGGGCGGGAGTTAATTTTCTGCGATGCCAGGCCTCACTGGCGCGCAACGTCCTTACTTCGGCTTCGCTGGCTCCTTCTCGGTCGCCAGCATTTCCTGCATCTGTCGCTGCACCATCGTCCGCAGCAGCGTCGCCTCGATGACGCTCAGGCCCGCCTTCGTGTAGTCCACCGTGAACGCCGGCAGCCACAGGTCGCTCTCCACGCGATAACCGAACTCGCGCCGCACGCGCCGCTCCAGGTCGTCCATGTGGCCGGCACCGTAAAAGACGCTGATGCTCGCGGGCGGTGCGGCCCGCTTCAACTCGGCGCGCAGGTCCTTCAGGACGGCGTCATTGCGCGTCTGGATGAGCACCTCCATGAGCCGCTGCATGTCCTCCGGCAGGCTCTTCATCCGCGAGAGGTCGCCGCGGATGCCGCCGAGCGCCTCGATGAGCGCGAGCTTCGTCATGGCCTGGAGTTTCGGACTGCCGCCCACGAGCTTGAAACCGGCCTTGAGCAGCGTGCCGAACAGCGAGTTGCCCTCCATCGCCTTGAGCAGCGTCTCGAACGCCTCGTTCTTGCGCTTCTCCTTGGGCGAGTCCGGCGCGGCGGGTTCGTCGTCCTTGTCCATCAAGTCGCGCAGCTCCTGCACGGATAGGTCGCTGTTGCGGAAGTTTGTCCGCGCGTAATTGATGGCTTCGAGCTGGAACACGAGGCCGAGCGACTCGGCGAGATCCTTCTGCAAGGAAGCGCGTTCGCCGGATTTCGCCGCCGGCTCCGACGCGAGGGCTTCTTTTTTTGTGTCGGGCGCGGGATCGGTTGCAGGCTTCCCGGATGCGACGCCGTTGGTCATGCCCACCTTGCGCCCGGCGTGAATGCCCTCGAAAAGCACGAGCTGCTGCATGTCGAGATGCCTTTGCAGTTCACGGTAGTAGTTCGTCTCGCCGATGTGCGACGCGCCCGTGAGCCAGATGACCGGCCCCGTGCCGTTGGCCGGCACCAGCTTCCGCACCGCCACCTGCAACTCCACCGCGCCCGTCGCGCCGTTGGTCACCCGCATGAACGGCTCGACGGGGAAGCGAACGAGGGCCGGCGGCTTGTTGGTCGAGGCCGGCCTCTCCGCCGCGCCGCAACCAAGCGCGAGCCATAACGTCGCCGTCCCGGTCAGGGCGCGGTGGGCGAGGCTCTGAAGAGGGTTCATGTGAGCTATTTCACCTCGCGCACCGTCACGCCGGCGAGGTCCATCGTCCCGTTCCCCGGCATCACGAACATGATGAACGCCTCCTTGTCGGCATCGAGGGCGAACTCGTGCTTGAACGCCTTCCATTCCTTGCCGCCGGACAGCTCCTGCTCGACGTAAAACTCATACGGGTCGCCCGGCTGGCGCACACCGACCTTGAAGTCCGCGCTGCCGCGCAGCCAGCCTTCGACGGCATATTTCACGCCTTTCTTGAAGACGCGCTTGCCGGAGAAGCTCGTGAGCTGAAGCTGGCCGTCGCCGAGATCCTTCACCTCGATGCGCACGGCGGTCACGCCCTCCTTCGGACCGTTCTTGAGCTGTGTGTAAGTCGCGGCGAGCTGCGCCCAGTCGGAATTGTCATCCCAGCCGGTCGGCAGCCAGCCCTTGATGGCCTTGCCGCCCTGCGCCTTGGCGGTGAACTCGCGGCCCTCCGCGCCGAAGACGGGCAGCAGGCTGGCGGGTTTTTCCTGCGCGAACGCGGCGAGGCCGGCGAGCAGGAAGCCGGGGAGCAGTGTGCAACGAAGGAGGGTTTTCATGGCGAGGAAATACGGGTTGAAGGATTGTTGTTTCGCCGCCGAAGCTCGCCCTTCGGTGCAAGCAGGGTCAAGCGGAATGACGCTACGCCAGCAGCCACCACCCGCCCACCGCCACCGCCGCCAGTGAACAGACCGCCATCATCTGCCGATACGCCTGCGCGCTGCTCACCGCGAGGCTCCGCGCCGACAGCCCGACGAGCGACGAAAACCCAACCATCGCGACCACCGTGCCGACGCCATACGCGGCGAGATACCAGACCGCCTCGGTCAGCGTCGGAAACGCGAGCGCCGGCAGCACTCCGAGGAAATGCGAACTGCCCGCCACGCCGTGCAACGTGCCGACCGCGAACGCCGCATGCGTGTGCCGGTGTTCCCCGCCGTGCCCGTGCGTGTGCGCCGTCGCCCCGTCGTGCGCGTGGATGTGGACGTGCCGCTGGCCGTTGTGCTCGTGCTCGTGCGTGTGGACATGCCCCCGCAGCGCGCGCCTTGCGCCCCACAGCCCGATGCCGATGAGCATCACGCCCACGAGCCGCTCGCTCCACGAGGAGATCGCGTCCACCGGCAGCCAGTCGCGCAGGAGCAACGAGAGCACGCCGATGAACATCACGCCCCCCGCGTGCCCGACACCCCAGCGCAGGCCGACTTCCCACGCCTTGCGCCGCGACTCCGCCGCGAAGGGCGCGACCGCCGCGAGATGGTCCGGCCCGGAGACGACGTGTATCGCTCCCGCCACAAGCCCGGTGACAACGGAAATCATGCTGTTGCGTCAGAGCGCCGGCTCCAACGGGCGGCGAGCGTAGGAAGGCGCTTCAGTGAAGTAAAGGAGAGCTTGGCCGCGCGGCCTTCACCGCACGGTCAGCACGGTGTAGTTCTTCTTGCCCTTGCGCAGCAGGACATGTCTGCCGAAGAGGAGATCGGCGGTCGTAAGCGCGCGCTGGGCGTTGGCCTCGCGGACATTGTTCACGTAAATGCCGCCGCCTTCCACATCCTTGCGCGCCTGGCCCTTGCTCGGGCAGAGGCCGGCGTGGACGAGCAGTTCGATGAGCAGCGGGCCAGCGGCGTCGAGCTTGGACTTTTCCAGCGGCTTGGTCGGCACTTCGCCGACGATGTCGTCGAACGTCGCCTCGGAGATGCCTTCGAGCGGCGCGCCAAAAAGAACTTCGCTGGCACGGATCGCTTCGTGAGTCGCGTGCTCGCCATGCATGATGTCGGTCACGGACTTCGCCAGCGCGCGGTGCGCCTCTCGCGCGCCGGGGTTTGCGGCGTGGGATTTCTCCAGCGCCTCGATTTCCTCGTGCCCGAGGAAAGTGAAGTATTTCAGGTAGCGGATCACGTCGCGGTCGTCGGTGTTGATCCAGAACTGATAGAAGCGATAGACGCTGGTCTTCTTCGCATCCAGCCACACGGTGCCGGCCTCGGTCTTGCCGAACTTGGTGCCGTCGGCCTTGGTGATGAGCGGGAGCGTGAGGCCCCACGCGGGCTGGCCGAGCTTCTTGCGGATGAGGTCAATGCCCGCCGTGATGTTGCCCCACTGGTCGGAGCCGCCGATTTGCAGGTCGCAGTTGTGGTCGCGCGCGAGCACGTAGAAGTCGAAAGCCTGGAGCAGCATGTAGCTGAACTCGGTGTAGCTGATGCCCACTTCGCGGTCCTCCATGCGCGCGCGAACGGACTCCTTGGCGACCATCATGTTGACCGAAAAATGCTTGCCGATGTCGCGGAGGAAATCGAGGTAGCTCACGCCGACGGTCCAGTCCGCGTTGTCCACGAGGGACGCGCGGTTAGGCTGAACTTCAAAGTCCAGCAGCCGCGCGAGCTGCGGGCGGATGGCCGCGATGTTGGCGGTGATCTGCTCCTTCGTGAGAAGCTGCCGCTCGGCGGACTTGCCGCTGGGGTCGCCGATGCTGCCGGTCGCGCCGCCCGCGACGGCGATGGGGCAATGCCCGGCGTTCTGGAACCGTCGCAGGGCGAGCAGCGGCACCAGCGAGCCGACATGCAGCGAATCCGCCGTCGGGTCGAAGCCGCAGTAGAGCGTGACCGGGCGGACGGCGAGCTGCCGCTGGAGTTCCGCCGCGTCCGTGCAATCGGAGACGAGTCCGCGCCACTGCAATTCTTCGTAGATGTTCATCGGGCGCGGGAGTTATCGCGGCACACGGAAGGCGGCTCAAGGGGAAAGTCCGGCGCGTTTGAAACTTGGCTGCCCGAAACTCGTCTGTCCAAGCGCGTGTTAGCGCGCTAGCTTTGCCATCGTGACCTCCGTGAGCCGTCAATTGCGTTGCCTCGCCGCCATCTGGCTGGCGGCGTCCGGTTCACTGCGCGCGGCGGATTCCGTCACTTTTCAGACCGACGTGGCGGCGGTCATCTCCAAGGCCGGCTGCAACCTCGGCACCTGCCACGGCAACGCGACCGGCAAGGGCGGCTTCAAGATGTCCTTGCGCGGAGGCGACCTCGACTACGACTACGCGGCGCTGGTGCAGGATCAATTCGGACGGCGCGTCAACACGATGTCGCCGGACGAAAGCCTGCTCCTGCTCAAGGCCACGCAATCCGTCGCGCACGAAGGCGGCAAACGCTTCGACAAGGACTCGTGGGAATACCGCACCCTGCACGAGTGGATTGCCAGCGGGGCGAAGCGCGAGTCGCCCGGCGCGCCGGTGCTGGCGAGACTGGAGGTTACGCCGCGCGAGCAGTTCCTGATCGAGCCGGCTAGTTCGGTAGAGGTGAAGGTCACGGCAAAATTTTCTGACGGCTCAACCCGCGACGTGACGAAGATTACCTGCTATGAGGTGGTGAACGTCGCCGTGGCCGACGTCTCCGCCACGGGACAAGTCACACGAAAGGAGTCCGGCGAGACGACGCTGCTCGTGCGCTTCCTCCACTTGCAGGAGCCGGTGCGGCTGGCCTTCGTGCCCGCGCGGCCCGGTTTCAAGTGGGCAAACCCCAGGCCGCACAACTTCGTGGACGAGCACATTTTCGCAAAGCTCCAGACGCTGCGGATGAATCCGAGCGAACTGGTCAGCGACGAAGTCTTTCTCCGCCGCGCCTATCTCGACCTGCTTGGCATCCTGCCCACGGCAGAGGAGGCGAAAGCCTTCGTCAATGCCGCGAAGGGTGATGCGCGAAAGAAGCGCGCCGCGCTCATTGACGAGCTGCTGGAACGCCCCGAGTTCGCCGACTTCTGGGCGCTCAAATGGGCCGACCTGCTGCGCGTGGAAGAAAAGACCCTCGACGCGAAAGGCATGCAGGACTTCCATCGCTGGCTGCGCGCGAGCATCGCCAGCGGCAAGCCGATGGACCAGTTCACCCGTGAATTGATTGCGTCGCGCGGCAGCACCTACGCCAGCCCGGAGGCCAACTTCTACCGCGCCAACCGCACGCCCGTCATTCGCGCGGAGGCGGCGGCGCAGGTCTTCCTCGGCACGCGCCTCCAGTGCGCGCAGTGCCACAACCACCCGTTCGACCGCTGGACACAGGACGATTACTACGACTGGGCCGCACTGTTCGCCCGCGTGGACTACAAGATTCTGGAGAACAACCGCCGCGACCGGAACGACAAGCACGAGTTCATCGGCGAGCAGCTTGTTTATCTCTCCCGCAAAGGCAGCGTGACCAATCCGCGCACGGAAAAGACCGCCGAGCCACGCTTCCTCGGCGCGCCAAAGCAGGACTTTGAGAAGCAGGACGAGCTGGAGGCGCTCGCCGCGTGGATGACCCGGCCCGACAACCCGCTCTTCGCGCGCTCGCAGGTCAACCGCATCTGGTTCCACCTCATGGGCCGCGGCATCGTGGACCCGATTGACGACTTCCGGGCGACGAACCCGGCCTCGCACCCCGCGCTGCTGGACGCGCTTACGGCGGAGTTTGTGAAGAGCGGCTTCAGCCTGCGTCACGTCATCCGCCTCGTGATGAACTCGCGCGCGTATCAAACCGCCAGCGAACCGAACGACACGAACCGCGGCGACGAGTTGAACTACTCGCGCGCCCTCGTGCGCCGCCTCACGGCGGAGCAGATGTTCGACACGCTGCACCAGGTCACGGGCGTGCCGGCGGAGTTCCGCAACTTCCCCGCCGGCACACGTGCCGCCGAGCTGCCCGGCGCGCGGCTGGAGGGTCGCCGGGGCCGCCGCAGCCAGCTCTCGCCGGACCTCTTCATGAACATCTTCGGCAAGCCGCCGCGCCTCACCGTGTGCGAGTGCGAGCGCTCCGGCGAGACGACCATGGGCCAGGCTTTTCAGATGATTTCCGGCCCGTCCGTGAACGAGCTGCTCACGCAGTCCGACAACCGCCTTGGCCCGCTGCTGGAAGCCAAGCCCGTGAACCGCGACCTCATCGAGGAACTCTACTGGACTGTCCTGACCCGCCCGCCCAGCGCGACCGAACTCGCGAAGACCGTCGCGCACATCGAGCAGGCGAAGGACCGCCGCGCCGGGGCCGAGGACGTGCTGTGGGGACTGGTGAACGCGAAGGAATTCGTGCTGCGGCGTTAGTCGCTCCTGCTGGCTCGCTGAAACTTCAGCTCGCTTGCCGCGTCTGTTCCCCAGTGCTAGACCATTGATGCAATGAACTCCGCCTGCACGCCGCACCTTGATTTCAAGATGACCCGCCGCCGCCTGCTGCAAGTCGGCGGCATGGGCCTGTTCGGCATGTCGTTGCCCAAGCTGCTCGCCGCCGAGGCCAAGGCCGGCAATAACCCGGTTGCTCGCGCGAAGTCCGTCGTCTTTCTTTTCCAGTGGGGCGGGCCGAGCCATCTCGAGACGTTCGACATGAAGCCTGACGCGCCCGAGGGCATTCGCGGCCTGCACAAGCCCATGTCGTCGAGCGCCGACGGCATCCAGGTCAACTCGCTCCTCCCGCGCACCGCGAAGGTCATGGACAAGGTCTGCCTGATCCGGTCCATGCACCACACGATGAAGAACCACAACTCGGCGGGCTACTACGCGCTCTCCGGGCACGCGCCGGCCACTGATGATCAGCGGCTCAAGGACTCGATTGACCTCTTCCCTGCCTACGGCTCCGTCGTGGACAAGCTCAGTCCGCTCAAGGGCGGCGACCTCCCGACTTTCGCCGCGTTTCCCTACACGATCGCGGACGGGTCCATCGTGCCCGCCCAGCACGCCAGCTTCCTTGGCAAGGTTCACGATCCGCTGCTGGTCCTGCGCGATCCGAATGAGCCGGGCTTCGGCCTGCCGGAACTGAGCCTGCCGGCGAATCTCTCCTTCGACCGCCTCGCCGCGCGGCGCGAGTTGCAGAAAGTCGTTGATGCGCAAACCCGGCTGCTGGACTACTCGCCCGCCGCGCAGGGACTCGACGCCTACTACGACAAGGCGCTCGCGATGCTCCATTCCACGAAGCTCCGCGAGGCGTTCAACCTCGAGGCCGAGCCGGCCCAGCTCCGCGACGCCTACGGTCGCACGCCTTATGGCCAGGGCTGCCTGCTCGCGCGCCGGCTGGTCGAGACCGGCGTGAAATTTGTGCAGGTGTATTTCTCCGAGAGCATCGGCGGACGCAGCACCACCGACGGCGGCTGGGACACGCACGGCTTCGACAACACGCGCATGTTCCCGATCGTCGAGAAGCGCCACCTGCCGATCACCGACCAGACGCTGCCGACGTTTCTGAACGACCTCGACTCCCGCGGCCTGCTGGACACCACGCTCGTCGTGTGGGTCGGCGAATTTGGGCGCACCCCGCGCATCAACGCGAACATCAGCCGCGACCACTGGCCGCAGTGCTACACGGCGTTGCTGGCGGGCGCGGGCGTGAAGAAGGGCTTCGTCTATGGCGCGTCCGACAAGCACGGCGAGTATCCTGCCGACAAGCCCGTGAAGCCCGACGACCTCGCCGCGACGATCTACCACCTCCTCGGCATTGACCCGCACACCGAGGTCCGCGACACGCTCAACCGCCCCGTCCCCATCAGCTACGGCAAGGCCATCACGGACGTGATGGGGTGAGCCGTCGAGAACCGCGCAGAGTGCTCATTGCCACAAGAAGCGTTGGAGAAACCCAGTGGGCCGGACTTGAAACACTCGTTCATTTGTCCACCAGTCTGACCACCGCTCGTTCGTTGTCGTATTGAATCTGTTTGCCTGGCGGCACTGCGGGAAGGCTCTGGAGGTAGCCAGACCGAACCAAATCTTCGAGCGAATAGGGTGTCTGTCGTTTTTCCTTCCAGTAGCGCTCGATGGCTTGCTGTAGCGGGGCGAAGTCAGGCGTTTTGGGGACGGAGACTTGTGGCACAATCACCCCGGGCTGCGCAGGCGCAGCGGGTTTTGCGGGCCCCGGGGAAGTGCCCGGAGAAGCGATAGCCGGTGCCGGTTCAACCGGCGGCGGTGCCGGCGATTTTTTTTTGCGGCAGCCTGTCGCCGGAACGCACACGAGGAGAGGAGCGAGAACAAGCACGCTGAAAATTCGGCGAAAACCCTTGAACGAAGGCTCGGCCAGCGTGCTCATGCCACGTATGCAGGAAGGGATCAGAAATGACGCGCAACTACTGGTCACACCGCGTGTTGGCGATGTTGGTGGCGAACTGCCAGGTGATGGACTCGATGTGACCGTCGCCAAAAGAGGCCGAGCCTTTGCCATTGTGGCGCGCCGTGGTGCTGTTATTGGCAAAGGTCATGTTGCTGAGGTTGTAGGGATTCCAGCGACCGTCGTTGGGAGTGCTCCCCGGGGGTTCCTTCACATCTTCGTTTTTCTCCTCGGCATACATCAGCTTGCCGGAAGGGCTGACCACGGTGACCAGCCGGAAATGAAGCTGGGGAGCACCCCCGCTCGCATTGTATAGGCCGAACATTCCGGGGTGGAGGCCGTTGTTATTGATGGCGTCATAGCTTTTGGCCACGTAGCTGAACACATAAGGCCCGTTGTTTCCGCCCCCCGTGCGCTTGTCGCAGAACTGATCCGCCGGACACCGCAGCGCCTTGGGATGGACGACGCCCGCATTGCGCGCGATCGGGCTGCGCGAGATGTCCGGCCACGGCCCGGCGGTGTTGGGGATGTTCAAGGTGGCTGTGGGCGAAGTGTTCGTGCGCCAGTAGATCCAGTCCTCTGGCCGGAAGCCCAACGCGTTGGCGGAACCGGACGCCGGCATCCGGTCGTCCTGCTCGGCGCAATACATGTGGGTGCCCAAGGACAGTTGTTTGAGATTGTTGGTGCACAGGGTCTGGCTGGCCTTGAGCTTGGCCTTGCTTAGGGCCGGCAGGAGCATCCCCGCCAGAATCGCGATGATGGCGATGACGACGAGCAGTTCGATGAGGGTGAAGGCCGCCCATACGGCACGGGATGGCAGGCTCGTTGACGCTGCGTTTCTCTTCATGACCGGGTTCGGTTGTCAGCCGCATGGCACGGCTTGGTTAAGGACTGTCCACTATCTACCGCATGCCATTCCGCTCGTAAAGGGCGTTTCCCCGATCTTGGCACGCCCTTCATCGGGCCGGTCGGGTTGGCGCCCGCGATCCAAGCAAATCCACCAGACAGGCCGGCTGCTCCAATCCGATGGCAACGGCTTGGGCTGCTTATTCCATCCGGATCGTGGACCAGGTCGGGCGGTCGAAGCGGGGCACATAGGTGATCTGCCGGCCCGGCGGCGGCGTGGGCAACGGCGGCAAACCCTGACGCTTTTTCAAATCCTCCAAGTCCTTCGGCACGTCGTCATGCACGTTGATCCACGAGGACCGGTTCCGGTTGTAGGCGGCGATGTCCTCCACCGTGGCCACGCGGGTGGTAGCCGGGGCTTCACGCGGAGTCGGCGCGGAGGGTTGGGCGGGAGCCGCCGGGGCTTCCGGGGCGGGCGGCGGGGCTTCGGATGGACTGGCCGTTTCAGTTGAGTGCTTCTTGCGGCAGCCGCCGGCCATCAAGGCCACGATCAGCAGGGGGATCAAATAGTTCACCATAAACAGGGACGCGCGATTTCAGCGGGGTTCGGTCACGAGGCAACGTCAGCGGGTCGGGTCGGCATAGTTCAGGTTGGTGCAGGTGAAATACATCATGCTCTCCACATGCCCGTCACCAAAGCCGATTACCGCCCGGTCGTTGTGCCGGGTGGTGAACGGATCCGTGCCGCTGAAGTTTCCAGTTGGATTCACGGCGCACACCCAGCGGGCGTCGGTGATGCAATCATCCGGAGCTGGCGCACCAGTGTTGTAATATTTTTCACCGTCCTTCTTAGTGTCGCGCTCTTCAAGGTTCATGAATTTTTCAGCCGGTTTGGAGATTTGGGCTCTTCGGAATTTGATGATAGTTGAGCGGTTCTGGTTGATGTAGGTGGCCATGCCCAGGTTATTGTTGGCTCCACCGAAAGAATTCAGAGAGAAGGAGAAGGTGTAGGGCGTGCGGTTGGTGTTTTGTGGATTGAGACGGGTTTGCCAGGTTTTGTCCATCGGGCACCGAAGCGGGACGGCGGCGTTGGTCCGATCGCTGTCCTGAATCTTGCCAAGATATTTGCCCAGCGCACTCCCCGACAGCGGCTGCATGGGGCCGGTGGCAGTGTTGGGCGGTGTGGGTGCGCCCTGCCACCAGAGCCAGTCCTCTGGTTGCCACCCCAAGGCATTTTGCGAACCACCGGCAGGGAAAGCGTCATCGAAATCATCCAGATACAACATGAAGGCCAGTGCCATCTGCTTGTCGTTGCTGGGGCATTTCGCGCCCGCCGCCTTGGACTTGGCCTTGGCAAGCGCGGGCAGGAGCATCCCCGCCAGTATCGCGATGATGGCGATGACGACGAGCAGTTCGATGAGGGTGAAGGCCGCGGCGGCGGCACGGGCTGGCTGGCTGGTTGGCGCTGCGTTTGTCTTCATGGCTGGCGGTTTGGTTTCGCGGGTTGTCGGCACGCATGGTGCGCTTGGCTAAGGGCTGTCCACTATCTACAAGAAATCCTTTCACGAGTAAAGCGAGTTTCTTGCCCCCCGACTCGATGCGGCCGGAGTGAAAATACGGTCAACACCTGATTCGCTGGCTTCACCGGGCGTCATTTATGCCAAAAGCCAGCGGCGGGGTATTGAACATTCGTTCTACTCCGGCAAGCGCAGCCCAACCCCGGCACTCTCCCGGCGGCGGCGCGGAGCCGGGCGCACATCCGGCAGGACGCCGGGCCTATCTGGCTGGCCGCTTCACCCACCGGTAAGCCGCCTGCGCATTCTGCGCGAAGAACTTCTCCAGCGCCTCCCGTCCCTTCGCGCTGAAGTAGTCATGGGCGATGCCCTGCACTGTGGCGAGCGACGCGAAGCGCGCGCTGACCGGCCAGTTGCTGCCGTAGATGAGCCGGTCGGGGCCGAAGGCGTTCCACGCCACGTCCAGCCACGGGCGGTAGAACTCCACGTCGCGCGGCGCGGTGCCGTCGGTCCGGCCGGTGCCCTCGACGAGCGCGGAGGCTTTCAGGAAAACTTTCGGGAATTTCGCGGCGGCCTCCAGGTCCGCGCGCCACGTCGCCGGCACGTTCTGGCCGTCAATGCGCACGTTGGCGAGGTGGTTGATGACGATGCGCAGGCCGGGCAGTTCCTTCGCCAGCCGCGCGACTTCGGGCAGCAGCGCCGGCCCG
>JACXTT010008027.1_pt1 | contig 14719 bp, 6 predicted proteins | sample 9270951 | NCBI WGS metagenome assembly JACXTT01 (sample SAMN15532306, study PRJNA645909) | rock metagenome | isolation source: weathered quartz diorite | place: Puerto Rico | collected 2017-06-21
TTCACTCCACCCGCATTGGGGGAGTAGCTGCCGAAGCTGTTCTCGGTGGCCGGCGGCTGGGCGTAGCCGCTTGGATAAAGGTAGCTGATCTTGACCTGCGCGTACTGTGTCCCCTGGAGAGCTCTGCCGTAGATGTCCGTGCCGTCCCAGGTGAACGTGTAGCTCTGATTGGGATTGGGCGGGAAGTTCTGGAAGAAATGCTTGCCAGCAATCGAGACTCGAAGCTCGATGCCGGAGAGCTTGGGGTGCACCGTGGCGCCGCTCAGGCGAATCGGCAGCTCGAACGACGAGGTTCTGCCTACGACCCGGTTGCTCCGGTAGTTGAGGCTGAACGGCGTGCCCGCCACGGGGATGGTCTCTCCCAGCGCCTGCGCCCCGGCCAGGATCCGGGAGTTCTTCTTGCTGCCGCAGCCGCAGTCGTCTTCGTCGTTGGTGTTGCGGGAATCGGCGTCCTCGCAGTCCGGGCCCTTGCAGTCCCCATCCGTCGGAGGCGTGCATGCCGTCGCGCCACAATCGGTGTCGGGATCGAGGTTGCCGTCGTACGGCGTGAAGTGCTTGATTGGAATGCGCCAAACTGAGTCACCAACCGAATAGATCGTGGCGAGCTTCGCTCGTTCAGCGTTCGTGAAGCCGAGAGCATCGAGGGCGGAAGCGTCGGCTGCCTGGCTGCTGCCGTCGACATCGAGGTCGGCCAGACCGTTGGTGATGCTCAGAAGCTTGACGACGCGTCCATTCGGAGAGGGCACCCATCCGCCGAGGTCGAAGTCGGCCGCGCCGGTGGGAATCGCGACGCCGGCAGGAAAGGCGAGGAAGTTGTCGAGATAGAAGTACGCCGGTGTGTCGAGCTCGACCCGCTTCGCCCCTGCGTCCAAGACCTCATCGGCCGTGAGGTCGACCGCGTAGGTGTAGGCGCTCGTCGGCGGCAAGCTCAGCGGCATCGCCGCCTCGCCGCGGCTGCCCACGGTGTACTCGGTAAGTCGCACCTTCATCGAGTCGAGGAGTGTGGTGGTGCCGTCGGCGTTCACCATCGTCGCCTTGGTCCCGCCGGCGAACATGATGCGGGGCGTTCGCGTACCGTCGGCGTCGGTCACCGCACTACCCGTCGCCACTTCGATCGGGCTCTGGAAGCCGATGGTGGTGGCCTGGGAGTCGAGCGCGACAAGCGCCACCGGATCGATGACGGCGTACGATTGCCAAGGCACGTCGACGCGACGCTGCGCCGGTAGTAGGCCCGGCTTCTCGATCGTGATGTCGAGCAAGCCACCGCCGTTGACGACGAGATCGAAGCGGCCGTCGGACCGCGACAGCGTGCCTCCGAGCTCGGTGTGCCCACGAACGTGCACTGCGGCTCCGACGACGGGGCTCCCGTCGCCGCGGCGAATGACCTGGCCGCGCACGACTGCCGCCCGTTTTGGGACGATCGTGCCACCGGCGACGTCCGTCTGCGTCGGGCCGGCGCCGGAGTAGAGGAAGCTCGTGGAGGCAAAAATTGTCGTCGCGACAGTACGATCCACGGCCGGCGCGACGCTCGATGGATCCTGGGGGATCCCGACACAGCCGCCCGTGACGGTGCAGGCCATGTTGCTGCCGCAGTCCGCTCCCGGCGTGACACGATGCGTGACGCCCTTCGTTTCCGAGCACGCGTCGATCGTGCACGGGTTGGCGTCGTCCGGATCGACCTGGGTGCCTCCGCCGCAAGCGCCGCTCGCGCACATCTCGCTCTGGACACATAGCTTGCCCGTTGCGCAGCTAGCCCCATCGGCTTTGGCCGCGGTCGTGCACGTTCCCGTCGCGGCGGCGCAGCTGCTCGTGTGGCACTGGTCCGGCGCGTTGCATTGCACCGGGTTGGAGCCCGTACACGCGCCGCTCTGACACGTGTCGGTTTGCGTGCAGAGGCTGCCGTCGTCGCACGTGCTGCCGTCGGCCTTGGCCGGATTCGAACACGTCCCGTTCGCCGGGTCGCAGACGCCGGGGCTGTGGCATTGGTCGAGGGGCGTGCACTGGACGGCGTTCGACCCCGCGCAGGTGCCGGCTTGGCACTGGTCGGTCTTGGTGCAAGCGTTCCCGTCGTCGCATGTCGTTCCGTTGGGCTTGGCGGGATTGCTGCACGTTCCCGTGCTGGGGTCGCAAGTCCCAGCGTCGTGGCACTGGTCGGATGCCGGGCAGCTCAGGTTGGAGTTGGTCCCCGCGCACGTGCCCGCCTGGCACGCGTCGTTGATCGTGCACGCGTTCGCGTCGTCGCAGCTCGTTCCGTTCGGTTTGGCTGGGTTCGAGCACTGACCCGTCAACACGTCGCAAACGCCCGTCGCGTGACATGGATCGAGTGCGCTGCACACCACCGGGCTTCCGGCCGTGCACGTGCCCGCTTGGCAGGTGTCGAGGCTCGTGCAGGCGTTTCCGTCGTCGCAGACCACGTTGTTGGGCTTGGCCGGGTTCGAGCAGAGACCCGTGGCGCTGTTGCAGACGCCCAGGACGTGGCACTGATCCTGCGCCGTGCACTGCACGGGGTTCGCGCCGAAGCAGACGCCGTTCTGGCATTGGTCGGTTTGTGTGCAGGCGCTGTTGTCGTTGCAAGAGGTACCGTTCGGCTTGGGAGCATTCGTGCAGGTGCCGGTCGCCGGGTTGCAGGTGCCGGCGTCCTGACACTGACCGGGTGGTGCACACGTCACTGGGTTCGAGCCGATGCATGTGCCGAACTGGCACGCGTCCGACTGCGTGCACAGGTTGCCATCGTTGCAAGGCGTGCCGTTCGATTTGGGCGTGTTCGCGCACTGCCCGGTCGTCGGGTCGCAAGTCCCGGCGTTGTGGCATTGGTCGGGTGACTGGCACATGATCGGAGCGCCGCCCGTGCACGTGCCCGCCTGGCAGGTGTCGCCCTGCGTGCAGAGGTTGCCGTCGTTGCAAGGCACGCCATTCGGTGCGGGCGGGTTCGAACACGTGCCGATGGCCGGGTCGCAGGTGCCGAGACCGTGGCATTGGTCGAGCGGCTTGCAGAGGACCGGGTTCGACCCGACGCAGGCGCCGGACAGGCATTTGTCCGCCTGAGAGCAAGCGTTGCCGTCATTGCAGCTCGCGCCGTCGGGCTTCGACGGGTTGGAGCAGACGCCGGTTGCGGCGTCGCACGTGCCCGCATCGTGGCACTGATCGAGCGCGCTACACTGAACCGAGCTCGCGCCCGTGCACGTGCCCGCCTGGCAGGCGTCAGTCAACGTGCAGGCGTTGCCGTCCGAGCAGGTCGTGCCGTTGGGCTTCGTCGGGTTGGAGCAGACCCCAGTAGCCGCGTTGCACGTGCCGGCGGCGTGGCATTGATCCTGGGCAGTGCAGATCACGGGGCTCGCGCCGGTGCACGTGCCGGATTGGCAAGAATCGCTCTGCGTGCACGCGTTTGCGTCGTCGCAGGCGCTGCCGTTCGCCTTCGACGGGTTCGAGCAGACGCCGGTTGCGGTGTCGCACGTGCCGGCGTCGTGGCATTGGTCGAGCGGCGCACAGGTGACCGGGCTCGTGCCGACGCAGGCGCCCGCTTGGCAGGAGTCTGTTTGCGTGCAGGCATTTCCATCCGAGCAAGACGTGCCGTTCGGCTTGGCGGGATTCGAGCACACCCCGCTCGACGGATCGCAAGCGCCCGCGGCATGGCACTGGTCGAGCGCGGCGCACTGGACCGGGTTCGCGCCCGAGCACGCTCCGCTGACGCAAACATCGGTCTGCGTGCACGCGTTGCCATCGGTGCAGGTCGTGCCGTCCACCGCCGGCGGGTTCGAGCAGACGCCGCTCGCGGGGTCGCACGTGCCGGCCGCGTGGCATTGGTCGAGCGCCGCGCACACGACGGGATTCGTGCCGACGCACGCGCCGGCTTGGCAAGTATCTGTCTGCGTGCACGCGCTGCCGTCGCTGCACGACGTGCCGTCCGGCTTGGCGGGGTTCGTGCACGTGCCGGTGGCAGGATCGCACGTGCCGGCGGCGTGGCACTGGTCCTGGGCCGCGCAGGTGACCGGGCTCGCGCCCACGCATGCGCCGGCCTGACAGCTATCCTGCTGCGTGCAGGCGTTGTTGTCGTTGCACGTCGTGCCGTTCGCCGCCGGGGCGTGCACACACGCGTTGTTCTTGCAGCTGTCGGCAGTGCAGGCGTTGCCGTCGTCGCACGAGGCCGGGCAGCCGGCAGCCGCGAAGCCGTCCTCGAAGGTGACCGTGCTCTCTTCGTCGAGGCGTACCGCCGCGCCGAACAGGGCTCCCCTCGCCGAGGACTCCTCGCCGAGCACGAGGGTGCCATTCGGCACGAGCAACAGCGCGCGCAGCGAAGACTCCTCGCCGAGCGCGCACGCCGCGGGTTTGCTGGTGATCTTGCTGCCGCCGTTGAAACCGCTGACTTCGATGCGCAGACCCTTGGCCGTCAAGCCCGAGCCGCTCGCCGGCCCGAGATAGCTTTGTTCGCCTGCGTCGAGTCGCCCGGCGATTCGAACTTCACTCGCGCCCGCGGCCTCGAGCCGCGCGCTCGACGTTAGCTTCAGCGAGCCGAAGTGGTAAATGCCGCCGGAGAGGCGCAAGGTCGCCTTTTCGCTGATGGTGACGTCGCCTTTGGCGCTCGGCGCGAGCACCACCGTGGTCTTTTTCGCGACGACGAAGGAGCCGCTCGCTGGGCTCACCGCGCCGGCGGTGGGCAGCGCGGGCATGGCGGCGGGATCGAATGGAAACACCGCGCCGTGCTTTGGCTTGTCTTTTTCGATGAGCTTGTTGGTGTGCACCTCGCCGACCGTGCAGTCCTCCAGCAGCACGGCGTCCGCATAGAGGGCGCCGGGTGCGGAGGCTTCCTCGCTCACGCTGAGCTCGACGCCGTCGCTGAAGACGTCGCTCGACACGGTGCGCACGCCGGCCGCTCCGCCCGTGACCTTCGTGTCCTCGCCGAGCGCGGCGCTCTTGTCCGCGTAGACGGCGAAGCTCGCAACATCGACGCTCGCCACGACGGCGGCGGCGTTGGTCGCCACGTGTTCCTCGGACGGGCGCTTCTTCTCCTTCGGCCCGCAACCGAAAACCAGCGTCGCGACGACCGCGCACGCGACCGCCAAACCCACACGCGACCCCATTCCATGGTGCCCCATCGCCGAACCCGCCTTCCGAAGGTGAGGCCCCTCCCAGGATCGACGAGTGTCTCAGACAGTGGGAGGCGGGTTCAACGCCAAAGCGCCGCCATACGAGCGTTCGCGTCGAATCGTAGGGCCATCGGCGTGTCATCCTTACGTGTGGTGTCGTACCGGCCCCCTGCGGACTCCGGGCCTGCAATTCGTGGCACGTCCGCGCCGGGTGTCTCACCGTGTCGCACCGACCCCCTGCAGGGGCCGGGGAGGGCGGCCGCCAAGATTGGCGCGGGTGGCGCCAACGTTGGCGGCTCCGAGAAAGCTGACCGGGCGGCTTCAATCGGCGATCCTCCTGCGATGCGAAGAACGCGAGGAAAAACACCAAGGCCAACACGAAGCGTCCCGCCAAGGTGGAGGTCAAGATCGACCGAGCCCTGAAGCGAGCCTGGGAAAGCGCGCGGCACGCGCTCGTTCAAGCCAAGCACCAGGGCGCGGGCGCCTTCGACGCGCTGTGGGAGACGATCGGGCTGATTATCGACCACGATCCGCCGCTCTATTTGGCGGGAGGCTACGCGACCACCAAGGCGTTCCTCGCCGACTACGTCGAGGAGAACGAGCGCAGCGCGCAGCGGATGATCCGTGTGGCGAAGTACGCCTCGCCCGACGAGGAGAACACCTACGGCGTCAGCCTGCTCGACGCGGCCATCGCGTTCGTCGAAGGAAAGCTCGCTGCGCCCGCCAAAGGCCGCGTGCCGGTCGATTTCGCAAAGCTCCACGTTCCGATCCGGCGCGACGGCGTCGATCTGCGCGTCCCGCTGATCGAGGCCAAGGTCGAGGAGGTACGCGCCGCCACGCGCGCCCTCGGCCGATCCGGTGCGGCCACGCACAAGGCCCCGCCGAGCCCGGTGGTGAGCGCCATCACGCGCGCGCTCGCGGGCCGGCGCTTCCGCGGCGTCAAGGTGAGCTTGGCTCACGGGCAGCTCCACTTGAGCGGCATTGCCGTGCCGGACTTCGCCGCGGTCGTGCGCGCACTCGCCAGAGTCAAGCTGCCGACTTCCTCGACCTGGACCTAAGAGCTCGTATCAAAACCTCCCGTCGGCGGCATCGACGATGCATCGCCGCGGCCGGCGTTGGGCCCCAGCGATGCCTGCTCACATAGAACACTATGCTGCGCGGGCTTCTCGGGGCCCGCCTTGGCCGCGCCGCGCCTCGTCGCGCCGCCTCGGTCCAGTTTTGATACGAGCTCTAAGAGGGCACCGGCCCGACATTCCTCCGGCCCCCCGACGACTGCCCGAACAACCGGGGCGAATCCCGCCTGAGTACGCTAGACTCCCGCACCCCATGGCGCGGCTCTACGACTGGTTCACCGGCACGCCCTCTGGCCCCGTGCCGATCGAGCTGAGCGGGCAGATCCGCCGAAATACGCACCTTTACGTGATCGGCACCGCCATGCTCGCCGGTCAACAGCTGCTCCTCGCCAAGCGCGATTTCCTCGTCAAAGCCGCCGTCGACGCCATCCAACACAGCCGCGCCGCCGCGGCCGCCGCCGCCGCGCTGTTCATCTTGGTCGTGTCGGTGGCCGCCATGCTGTCGCGCCTCGCCTCGCGCATCACCGTGTTCAGCGCCGGTCGCAACGTCGAGTACGAGCTCCGTCAAAGCATGCTCGAGCACCTGCACCGGCTCGGGCCCACCTTCTTCAGCAAGTTCCCGACCGGCGACATCATGAGCCGCGCGACCAACGACCTGCAGCAGGTGCGCCTCCTGCTCGGGTTCGGCATCCTCAACGTGGTCGGCTCGGTGTTCGCCTTCGCGAGCGCGCTCTACGTGATGGTGCGCCTGTCATGGCGTCTGTCCGGCGCCGCGCTCGCCATCATTCCCGTCCTGGTGCTCGTGACGCGCGCGTTCTCGACGCGGCTGTTCGCGCGCAACCGCGACAACCAGACCGCGCTCGGCGCCATGAGCGACCGCGTCCTCGCCAGCCTCGCCGGCGTCCGCGTGGTCCGCTCGTTCGCGATGGAGCAACAAGAGATCGCCGCCTTCGACGAGCAGAACCGCGCCTACCTCGAAAAGAGCCTCAGCCTGGCGCGTTTGCGCGGCTCGATGGGCCCGGTGATGGGCGCGGTGAGCGCCGCCAGCGTGCTGGTCGTCTTTTGGTACGGCGGCACGCTGCTCGCCGAGGGCGCCATCACCACCGGCGATTTCGTCGCCTTCTGGCTCGCGCTCTTGCGCATCACCTGGCCGATGATGGCAGTCGGCTTCGTGGCCGCGATCGTGCAGCGCGGCCGCGCCGGCTACGCGCGCATCAAGGCGATCTTCGACGCCAAGCCCGACGTCACCGGTCCGGCCGAGGGCGCGCCCGGGACCGTCGCGGGCGCCATTCGCGTGCAGGGGCTCTCGTACCAATACGGCGAGCGCAAGGTGCTCGACGGCGTGAGCTTCGACGTCCCGGCCGGAAAATCGCTCGCCATCGTGGGTCGCACCGGCTCGGGCAAGACCACCCTCGCCGCGCTGCTCCCGCGCCTTTTGCCGGTCGAGCACGGCACGGTGTTCCTCGACGGCCACGACGTGTGCGACCTGCCCATCGATCTGGTGCGCGCCAAGATCGGCTATGCGCAACAAGACGCGTTCCTGTTCTCGACCACCGTCGCCGAAAACGTGGGTTATGCGCTCGACGCGCCGCGATTTGGCTCGCCGTCGTACGACGCCGAGCTCCAAGCCCACGAAGACGTGGTGCGCGCCGCTGCCCGCGAGGCGCAGGTGCTCGACGACATCGAGCGCCTCCCCGAGGGCTTCGACACCGTGGTCGGCGAGCGCGGCGTGCAGCTGTCCGGCGGCCAGAAACAGCGCGTCGCCCTGGCGCGCGCCCTGATCCGCGAGCCGGCCGTGCTGGTGCTCGACGACCCGCTTTCGGCGGTCGACGCGCGCACCGAGGCCGCGATCTTGGCCGCCATCGAGCGCCAGGCCCAAAAGCGCACCGTGATCCTCATCACCCACCGCGTCGCCGCCGCCAAGCGCTGCGACCAAGTGGTGGTGCTCGAGCGCGGCAAGGTGATCGAGCGCGGCGGCCACGACGAGCTGATGGCCGCCGGCGGCGTGTACGCGCTGTTCGCCGAGGCGCAGCGCATGGAAGAGGACTTGGCGGCGCTCAGCATGCGCAGCGGCTCGCCGCCGCACCAACCGGAGGCGGCGCAATGAGCGCCAAGGTCGACGCCGCGCCCTCGAGCCGCGCGCCGAGCAGCAAGCGCTCCGGCGCCAAGAGCCAAAAAGGCCGCGCCGAGCGGGCCTTGGCGCGCTTCCACGACGAAGAAGAGCTCGAGCGCGTCTACGACCTGCGCATGCTCGCGCGCCTGTGGCCGTTCGTGCGCCGCCACGAGCGCTTGGTGATCGGATCGCTCGGGCTGCTCGTGGTGATGTCGGGATTCGGTCTCATGCGCCCGCTGATCATGCGCCGCGCGCTCAATGGTTTCCAAGAGCCGGGCGGCGCCGAGCGCGTGCTCGAGTACGGCTTCGTTCTCGCGGCGGTGATCCTCCTCGAGCAGGTGCTCGCCTTCCCGCAGATGTATTGGATGCAGACCGCCGGCGCGCGCGCCATGGCCGACCTGCGCCGCGCCGTGTTCGCGTTCCTGCACACGCGCAGCCTCGGCTTCTTCGACAAGACGCCCATCGGGCGGCTGGTCACGCGCGTCACCAACGACGTCGACGCCATCGGCGAGATCTTCGGCTCGGGCGCGCTCAACGCCGTGGGCGATCTGGTGCGCCTGGTGGCCATCGTCAGCATCATGCTGGCGCTCGACTGGCGGATGAGCCTGTTCGCGTTCGCGCTCGTGCCGCCCATCGCGCTGTTCGTCAACTGGACGCGCGCCCGCATGCGCACCGCCTACCGCCAGGTGCGCGCCAAGACTGCGCGCATGAACGCGTTCCTCAACGAGCAGGTGTCGGGCATCTCGGTGGTGCAGGCGTACGCGCGCGAAGAAAAGAGCCAAGCCGAGTTCGCGGTCATCAACCGCGACTACCGCGAGGCCAACATGCGCGCGATCGTCATCGAGTCGAGCGTGGACGCCGCCGTCGAAATGGTGAGCTCGATCTGCATCGCGTCGATCCTCTGGTACGCGGGCCGCCGCGCCGCCGCGGCGGGCATCGCCGTGCCGGAGATGAGCTTCGGCACGCTGTTCGCGTTCATCGCCTACATCGACATGTTCTTCGGGCCGATTCGCGACCTGTCGGCGCGCTACACGCTGGTGCAGTCGGCGCTCGCCGGCGCGGAGCGCATCTTTCAGCTGCTCGACACCACCGACGCCGACGTGAAGAAAGATCAAGACGCCACGCAGATCGTCGGCTGGCCCGACGGCGACGTGGCGTTCGAGCTCGAGCGCGTCACGTTCGGCTACAAGCCCGACACGCCGGTGCTCCACGACGTGAGCCTGCTCGCGCGCCGCGGTGAAACGGTGGCGTTGGTGGGCGCGACCGGCTCGGGCAAGAGCACCATCGCGTCGCTGCTGTTGCGGCTCTACGAAGCGCAACAGGGCGAGGTGCGCGTGTTCGGGAGGCGCGTCACGGCGCTGGGACGCACGCCGTTGCGCAAGCAGTTCGCGGTGGTGCCGCAGGACGTGTTCCTGTTCCCGGGCTCGGTGGCGACGAACATCGCCGGCTCGACGTCGCCCGATCACCAGCGCGTGGCCGAGGTGCTCGAGCGCATCGGCGCGCGCGACCTGTTCGAGCGGCGCGAGGACGGGCTCGACGCGAAGGTGGCCGAGCGCGGCGGAAACTTCTCGGCCGGCGAGCGGCAGCTCATCGCGTTGGCGCGCGCGCTGTACCGCGACCCGGCGATCCTCGTGCTCGACGAGCCGACCGCCAACATCGACAGCGACACCGAGCGGCGCTTGCAGCACGCCATCGGCGTGGCGACCACGGGGCGCACCGCGCTGATCATCGCGCACCGCCTGTCGACGATCCGCAACGCCGACCGCATCGTCGTCTTGCAGCAAGGGCGCATCATCGAGCAGGGCACCCACGCCGAGCTCATCGAGCTGGGCGGCATCTACGCGCGCTTGTATCGCCTGCAGGACGCGCGCCGCGAGATCGAGCGCCAGGTCGAGGAGCGGCTCGAACGGCTGGTCGCGTCGGCGTGAACGGCGCCATCGATCGCCTGGCCGCGACACGCCGGCCCGAGGGCCCGGCCCACGGCTGGCAGAAATGGCGCAAGCTGTTGTTCCTGCACTGGGCGGTGCCGGTCGAGGCGCTGCGGCGCGTGGTGCCCGCGCCGCTCGAGCTCGACTTGTGGGAGGGCACGGCGCTGGTCGGCGTCGTGCCGTTCGCGATGCACGAGGTGCGGCCCGCGTGGCTGCCGCGCGCCGCGTCGTTCGATTTCCTCGAGACGAACGTGCGCAGCTACGTGCTGTGCGACGGGCAGCCCGGCGTGTTTTTTCTGTCGCTCGAGGCGGAGTCGCTGCTCGCGTGCGCGACGGCGCGCGCGACCTTCGGGCTGCCTTACTACTACGCGGCAATGAGCCTGCGCGACGAGGGCGGCGTCACCCACTACCGCACCCGGCGCAAGCTCGGCCCGCGCGCCGAGAGCGCGTTTCGCTACCGCGTGGGCGAGGCGCTCGGGCCGTCGCGGCTCGGCACGCTCGAGCATTTCGTCGTCGAGCGCTACGACTTGTTCGTGGTGAAAGACGCGCGCGTGCGGCGCGGGCGGGTCCACCACGTGCCGTATCCGGTCCATCGCGCCGAGCTCATCGACGCCCATGACGAGCTGATCGGCGCGGCCGGATTGCCGCAACCCAACGGCGCGCCGGCGTGCGTTCACTGGTCACCGGGTGTCGATGTCGAAGTGTTCGCGCTGAAGCCGATGCGCGGGCGGTAGCGTCGCTCACGGCGGCGGGCGCCACGCCGGGTGCGCTTGAACCCAGCCGGGGATGCGCGCCTTCGGGTCGAGCGCTACCAGCTCTTGGTACGAGGCGACTACGTCGTCGACGAGACCGAGCTCGTTGGCGAGCGACGCGCGAAAGCGCCAGGCATCCGTGTTGTTCCGATCGGCGGCGCTGAGGCTCTTGGCGGCCTCGAAGGCTTCGCGCACGTGGCGCGCCCCCTCGAGGGCCTCGAGCACGCGCTGCGGGTCGCCGCTCGTGCGCGCGACGGTGAGCTCGGTCTCGCGCGCCGTCCAGAACGACGCGTCGTAGATCGTCGTGTGCCCGTCAAAGGTGTCGCTCGTGGGCCAGCTCCGCAACTGGAACACGCGCCAGCCCTGGGGCGTGCGGCGCAGGCGGTAGGTCTCGATGGACTCGTCGCTGCTCTTGCCGTGCGGGCCGGTGATGTCTTCGACGAGCGTCCAGCGCAACCTCACCTCGTCGTTGGTCGCCGTGCTGCTTGCGTCGCGAAAGCCGTATTCGAACGGGAACGTGCGGGTTCCCCGCGCCTGCGCGACGGCGACCACCCGCAAGAGCGCGACGTCCGAGATCCGGTCGTAGGGATCCGGCTGTTCGCGGCGGCCCTCCACGACGCGCGCGTCGTCGGTGAACATGCGCAGGAACATCTCGGGGCGCCGGCCGATCACGCCGTCGCGCAGCGACCCCTGAACGAATGCGACCACGCCATCGAGCTCCGCGCGGCTCGGCGGTGACGCAGAGCTGGAAACCGCCGCCGGTGGCGCATCGCTCGACGCCAGGCCGGCCGGTGCCGCCGAGCGGTGGCTCTCGACCGCGGGCGGCCGATGGCAGGCGGCCAGCGCAGCGAGGATCGCGACCCGGAAATGAGGCGAGCGCGTCATGACGAACGGTGACACCCGATAGAGTCTAAAACACCACGGAGCAAGCGCCGGTTTGCTGGTGCTGGGGAGCCGAGTGCTAACCTAAATCGGCGAGCGTGATTCGCGAACGCGAATCAGCGCCGATTTACAACCGCTGCGGCTTCGCCGCGGCATTTTTTCCGATAAATTGGGGCACGATTCGTTTCCGAGTCGTGCTCCCCAATTTAACGGCCGCGCTCGTTGGCGCCCGCCATGCCGAAACGCCCCAAATCATCCGAGCCGCCCAGCACCGAGAGCCCGCTCGAGATCAAGCTGGCCGAGCTGCCGGCGGCGTCGGGCTGTTACCTGTTCAAGGACGCGGCGGGCGAGATCCTCTACGTCGGCAAAGCCAAGAGCTTGCGCGCGCGCGTGCGCAGCTATTTCCAAGAGGGCGCCAGCGACGCGCGCTATTTTCTACCGATCTTGCGGCGGCGCGTCGCCGACGTCGAGACCGTGGTCACGGCCACCGAGAAGGAAGCGGCCGTCCTCGAGAACGAGCTCGTCAAGCGCCACCAGCCGCGCTTCAACGTCAAGCTGCGCGACGACAAGGACTTCTTGTGCCTGCGTCTCGACCCCAAGGCGCCGTGGCCGCGGCTCGAGCCGGTGCGCCGGCCCGACCCCGACGGGGCGCGCTACTTCGGGCCCTACCACTCCGCGACCGCCGCGCGCCGCACGCTGCACCTGGTCAACAAGCACTTCCAGCTGCGCACCTGCACGGATGCGGACATGCGCGCGCGCAAGCGGCCGTGCCTCCAGTACCAGATCAAACGCTGCGCCGCGCCGTGCGTGCTGGACGTGGACCGCGCTTGGTACGCCGAGCAGGTCAAAGCCGTCGAGCTGTTCCTCGACAACCGTCACGACGAGCTCTCCGCCGAGCTCGCGCGCCGCATGAGCGAGTCCGCCGCGGCCTTCGAGTACGAGCTGGCCGCGATGTACCGCGATCAGCTGCGCGCCGTCGAAGCCGTGCAGCAAGAGCAGCGCGTGGTCAGCGTACAGCGCGTCGATCAAGACGTGGTCGGCGTGTTCCGCGACGGCGAGATGGTCGAGCTCGTGATGATGCTGGTGCGCAAAGGGCACGTCACCGACACGCAGTCGTTCTCGCTCGGCAAGAGCGAGCTGCCCGACGACGAGCTCATCGCCGGGTTTCTGGGGCAGTATTACGGCGGCGATCCGCCGCTCGGCGCGCCGCCCGACGAAGTGGTGCTGCCGGTGATGCCCGAGGCGAGCGCCGGGCTCGAGGAGTGGCTCGCCGAGCTGCGGAAGCGCGAGGTCAAGGTGCTCGTGCCGCGCTCCGGCCCGCGGCGGCGCCTCGTCGAGATGGCCAGCGAGAACGCCGCGCACGCGTTTCGCGAGAAGCGCCGCGCCACCGACGAGATGGAGGCGCGGCTCGAATCGCTCCAGGAGAAGCTGCGCCTGCCGACGCCGCCGCACGCCATCGAGTGCTGCGACATCTCGCATTTGGGGGGGGGCGACGCGGTCGGCGCGGTGGTGGCGATGCGCGACGGCGCGTTCGACAAGCAGCACTACCGTACCTTCAAGATCAAGACCACGCAGGAGGGCGACGACTACGCCGCCATGTACGAGGTGTTGGCGCGGCGCTTTCGGCGCGGGCGCGACGCCGGCGAGCAAGCCGCCAACGAGGCCCGCCACGCACCGCGTGGCGAGGAGCCGAGCGACTGGGAGCTGCCGGACTTGTTCGTCGTGGACGGCGGTCGCGGCCAGCTGGCGGTGGCGCTGGCGGCGGCGCGCGACCTCGGGCTCCACGCGCTGTCGATCGCCGCGCTCGCCAAAGAGCGCGAGTCGCTGCTCGGCGACAAGATCGTCGACCGCGTGTACCTGCCCGGTCAGAAGAACGGCATCCCGCTGTCGGCGCAGAGCGCGCTCGTGCTCTTGGCGCGCCTGCGCGACGAGGCGCACCGCTTCGCCAACAAGGGCCGCACCCAGCGCGGCAAGCAGCGCACGCTGCGCTCCGAGCTCGACGACGTCCCCGGCATCGGCCCGAAGGTGAAGAAGTCGCTGCTCACCGCGCTCGGCTCGATGAAGGCGGTGCGCGCCGCCAGCGACGTCGAAATCCTTGCCGTTCCGGGCGTGAACAAGCGCCACCTCGCCGCCTTGCGCAAGGTCATTTCCGCGCCCGACGCGGCCGGCCCGGTTTCGAGCCCCGACGCGTAACCGCGTGCGCAGGTTTGGCGTAGGGGGTAAGTTGGGAGGACCAACCTATGCATTTGCTTAAGAAGCTCTTGGGCGTCGCGACGATTTCTTGCGCGGCGTGCATCATCGTCCAGAACGACGACGACTTCGTGAAGGGTTACGAGTGGCACGCCATCCAAGGCGATCCCGTGGTGCTCGGCGCCACCACCAAAGACGGCGACACCATCGACTTCATCGCCACGCGCGACGCGAACGGCCTGCCGGCGAAGGTGCTCGGCTACTTCGTGACCACCGCCGACGGCCACCAAATCACCGGGATGGCCGACTCCGGCGGGCGACCCACTCGGCTCGACCTCGACGAGAAGACCACCTTCAAGCTCGAGTGGCTCAGCGACAAGAAGTTCGTGCTGTCGGAGCTGACCGACAACGGCGCCACGCAGGTGTCGACCAACATCGAGCTGAAGAAGGCCGCGCCGACCGCCTCGCCGCAGTCCGCGTCCGCAGAGCACGTGCCGCGCGACAGCGGCGGCCAAGTGTCGGTGAGCGTGAAGGCGTGCACGCAGCCGGTCGACGACGCCATCGTCAAGCTGCGCGGCCGCATCGACGACAAGCGCTACTTCGAATACCTGACGTCGGCGCCGTCCGGCAGCGGCATCTATTTGTTTCCGATGCCGGCGGGCACCAACCTCAGCGTCGATCTCAGCTCGGTGTGCGC
>JACXTT010008028.1_pt1 | contig 14719 bp, 2 predicted proteins | sample 9270951 | NCBI WGS metagenome assembly JACXTT01 (sample SAMN15532306, study PRJNA645909) | rock metagenome | isolation source: weathered quartz diorite | place: Puerto Rico | collected 2017-06-21
GGGAAAGGGCTTGGCATGGTGGTTCGTCGGCGCCGCTTCATGGCCGGCGTCTTGAGTAACCTGGTGCGGGACCGAAACGCCCGGGTGCGCAAGCGACTTGTGCAGGGGCTCCAGCCGCTGCGGGCGGGACCGGCCGGCCGAGTTGGCATCGGTCATCCAGAACCGGCCGCCTTCGCGATGGGTGATCTCGTCCGTCTCGAGGTCGTCGGAGCCCACCAGCAACTGGACCGGGACGCGGCGCAGCGCCTCGCGGTCCAGCGGCGCGCCGAAGCAGGCCTCGATGTCGCGGATGCCGACCCACCAGTCGCGGCTGTCGTCGACGACGGTGACAGAGCCCGGGGCGCCGAGCGAGGCGGCCCAGAGCGATGCCGGCTGCAGCAGCAGGAAGCGATTGACGAACTGCGCGCCGCCGGAAAAGCCGAACAGGCCGAATCTCGGAGCGTCCAGCGAGAAGCGCTGGCGCACCTCGGCCACGATGTCGAGCAACACCTGGTCATAGCGGATGCCGCCCTTGGACAGGTACTTGTAGTCGTCGCCTTTCGCGTCGTCGTCCAGGCCGACCGGAAACAGCGGGCTCACGATCACCGCGTTGTGCCGTTCGGCGAAGTCGCCGAAGCGGTCGCGAAAGTCCATGAAGGTGCGCGGGCTGCCGTGAACCACGGCAACGATGTCGCCAGGCGTCTGCCCTCGTCCCAGCGCGTCCGGCACATACAGGCAGTAGCTGAAGCGCGGGTCGCGGCGGGCGGCATACACCGTCGTTGCCCCGACGTCGTAGCGGCCCGCGAGAGGGGGCATCAAGGGTGTCTTCGATTGATCCAAAATAGAATCCAAAATGTGATCAAATAATTCTAGACCCTTCTTTTCGCGCACGCAACCGCAATGCCCGCTGGCCCCGCAGCCGCCATGGCCGGGTTTTCGAGCGGTCGATGCAGGGCAAAATCGCGGCCATGAGTGCACACGCCGAGGTCAATATCGAGAAGGTCGCAACCAAAGGGGTTGCCAAGGGCGTCGACGCTGTGGCCGAAGAAATCAGCGCCGATGTCGCTGCGGGACGGCTGACCAATGGCACATGGCTCAAGCTCGTGGATCTCGAGGCCCGCTATGGCTGCACGCGGGCGGCCGCGCGCCGCGCACTGGAACGGCTGGCCGTCAAGGGGGTCCTGCAGCGCATCCCGGATCGGGGTTACTACGTTGCCGTGATGGATGAAAGGCGCCGCCGCGAACTGATGGCCGTGCGCGTCGTGCTGGAGACCGCTACGGTGCCGGGCATCCTGGCCTCGGCCACGAAGGCAGACATCGCGGACCTGCGGGCGCTGGCCACGCGGTTCGAAAGCTGCATTCGCGACGGTGATGCCGCGCAGAAATTCACCGCGAACCGCGACTTCCACGTCCGCCTGACCCAGTTGTGCCCGAACCAGGAACTCGCACGCCTGGCCCTGGAGGTCCGGGGCAACATTCCCTCGACGCCTGTCGTGCAGTGGTGGACGCAGGCGCGCATCGAGAAGTCGGCCAGGGAGCACTTCGACATGATCGATGCGCTGGAAGCCGGGGATGGTGCTGCGCTGTCCCGGCTGATCGAATTGCATATCCTGCAGCCGGAGAGGTGAGTCAGAAAACGCGCAATGGGAGCGGCTTCAGCGCGCTGCTGTCATCGAGCCCGTGTGCAAGTGGCAGACGAGTACCTCGCTGTGCGTCGCAGCATCGCCGACATCTTTGAGAGCAGCGGTTGATAAGACAAGAGAGCCTAGTCGTCGCCAAACCAAAGCGGCGTCGGTATGGCTCATGTCTGGGAGAAATAAGTCCGGCGCTCGAGAACTTCATCAATCGCGACTCCCAGGCGGTGGCCCCGAACGAGAAGCAACTCACTGACATCACTGAGTTCCAGATCCCGGCCGGGAGGGTGTACCTCTCGCCCATCATCGATTGCTTCGATTGCTTCGTCATCAGCTGACCATTGGGCAGCATCCAAATGCTGAACTCGTCAACCCGGTGTTGCGACGACCGGTTGAATTCATCCGCTATAGCTAGCTTTGTTGGCTATAGCGGATCGGTGGCGCGAACTGGATCGCAAGGGGTGCTCGCCTGATAACGCGGCGTGCGAAGGCTTCTTCGGTCGACTGAAAACGGAGTTGTTCTCCGAGAAGCGGATCAAGACCTCCCTTGGCGCTCTCGGCCCTTTCGAATACCGACAAAGACTCGGACTTGCGACAAAAACCCCGTCCAAGTTTTATCCGCACCCCCTACCGGGTCAGGATTCCATGGAAATCATGCTGTGCGCTTTCCAGCTTGAAATTTGTGGTGTCGAGCGCTGAGTAAGCCCGATTGACGAGTTTGGCCAGTTCTTCGACGGAGTCCGATCCTGAGAGCTGTCGGATCACCAGCCCAGGCTCCATCCTCTTCGCTGCGTTCTTGTCGCTCATTGACATCAACCCACATTCCTTCGAGAGCATCACCCCACTCGCTGCAAACATATCCAGCCGTTTTGTGAAGTGTTTAGCCCAAAGGCCTTTTCAACCGAGAAGGGCCGCGATGACTTTGCCCGCACTAAACAAGTTCACGGTTGCGCGGACATGTTGTCTAGAACCGCATGCAGCCCTCCACCGCAAACGAGGGTGGCAGCCACCAGGGACGGCCCTGGGCTTCAACAGTCCCACCTGGTACAGGCGGGGTGAAGGCAGGCTTAACACCGGCGGTCTTGTTTAAACGAAGAAGACGGGCACAAAAAATGGTAGCGATCGTCAGCGGCAACAGTCTGGGTCTGAGTTTGACGTCATTGGCCACGCTCGGGCAGCGCGGCACTCTGGGTACCGCCGGTCAGGGGCGGAACGGTGAACAGGCCTTCGTCAATATCGCCACCGGCAATTTGATCCTGCAGGACTTCGACGACCGACTCGAGGGCCGCGGCCTGGACATCGGCGCCGTGCGTACTTACAACAGCCAGGGTCTACTGAATGACGACAACGGTGACAACTGGCGCGTGGGCGCGTTCGGCCAACAAATCGTGTCTGCCGGCACCGTCGGCACGGCCGGCAGCACGCTGACACGAACCGATCGCGACGGCGCGCAGGCAATCTATAAGTGGGACAGCAATCGCAGCCTCTACGTGAGCACCGCAGGTTCGGGCGCATTCGACACCATCGCCTACGACGCTTCCGCCGGGCGCTTCACTTGGACCGACGGCACGACCGGCCTGGTCGAGCGCTATGAGTCGACGGGACAGGGTCGTTTGCTTTCGGTCGTCGACCCACGCGGCAACACCGTCACCTTGGCCTACAACGCCAACGGTACTCCGCAAAGCCTCACCAACGCCAATGGCGAAGCGACGTATTTCGACTACACCGGAACCAATCTCACGCAGATCCGTACCGTCGCTGCAGATGGCTCCGCGCTGACGCGTGTCCACTATGCTTATGACACATCGGGCCGCCTATGGCGCGTTACGGTTGACCTCACGCCAGAGGACGGATCCACCGCTGACGGTGCAACGTACGTCACTACCTACTCCTACGACGGAAATAGCACGCGCATCGCGTCTGTCACGCAGTCCGATGGCACCAGCCTGACCTTCACCTACACGAAAAAAAACGGAGCCTACAGGATCCAAACCGTCAAGGACGGCGAAGGCAACACGACCACCTACACCTACGACCCGACGAACCTCCGCACGTGGGTACGCGATTCACAAGGCAGGGACAGCATATACACCTACGACAGCAGCGGACAGCTGATGCGGGTCGAGGCCCCCGCTATCAATGGTGTCTCGCAAACCACCAGCTTCATCTACAACGCCAATGGCGATGTGATCCGGATCGTCGACGGCGAAGGCCACGCCGTCGACATGCAGTACGACGCCAACGGCAATCAGACGCTTCAGCGCGACGCCGCCGGCAATACCGTTACCCGCACCTACGACCTGCACAACCAACTGCTGACCGAGACCGTCTATCTCACGCCCGACCCCGACGGCGCGGGTGCGGGCCTGCCCGCGCAGCCGCTGACCACGCGCTACGTGTACGAAGGCACAAGCAGAAACCTCCTGCGCTTCGTCGTCAGCCCCGAAGGCCGGGTGACCGAGTACAGGTACGACGGCTATGGCCAGCGTACCAGCAGCATTCAATATGCGGGCGGCATCTTCGACGTTTCCGCGCTGAGCTCCATCGCCACGCCCAGTGAGATCCAGATGGTCGATTGGGCCGCCGCCCAGGACCACACCCTTTCCAGCCGTTCGGACATCGTCTATGACGCGCGCGGCCAGATACAGCAGATCAGCGTGTTCAGCAAGGTAGACGCTGCGGGCAACGGCGTCGCCGATGGCAGTCAGTCGGTAACCCACTATGTCTATGACCGCGCCGGCCAGTTGCTGAGCACGGTCAGTGCCATCAGCGGCACCACGCAGTACACCTATGACGGGTTGGGCCGACAGCTTTCAGCGCAGGACGCATTGAACAATGTCACCGTCACAAGCTACGACGACGCCGGCAACAAGACCACCGTGACGCGAGCCAATGGTCTCGTCACGACCAGCGCCTACGACCACAACGGCAGGCTCGTGAGCGTGCAGCAAGGCAGTGCCTCGAATCCGTTGCTCGGCAAGACGACCTACGTCTACAACGCGGGAGAGAGCCGGCCCTACCAGACGGTCGATGCCACGGGCGTCGCGACGTGGTTTGTGTATGACGACCTGGGCCGCATCAGCGCGGAAGTGTCGGCATCAGGCAGGGTCACCGAGTACATCTATAACAATAACAATCAGCTCACGGAGACGATCGTCTACGCCAACCCGGCGCCAGGTCTTGTCGCAGCGTTGCAGAGCTTCGCCATAACCCATGCGCCGGTGGTGCTGGCGAGTTTCAGGCCTTCCACGAGCGCGTTCGACCAGCGCGCCTGGCGCATCTACGACAACGCCGGGCGAGTCGTGCGAACGATCGATTCCCTCGGTGCGGTCACGGACACGGCGTACGACGGTGCTTCGAGGGTCGTCTCCACGACCCGGTATTTCGCGCGAATCAGCACGACATCGCTCGGGTCGGCGCCCACAATCGGGGCGACCAAACCGACGTTGAACCCATCGAACGACCGGATCACGCGCAACTTCTACGACGGCGACGGCTTGCTGCGCGCCACGCTTGATGCCGAGGGCTATCTGAGCGAGTTGCGCTACGACGGTCAGGGTCGCCTGATCGGCCAGGTTTCGTACGCAACCGCCACCAACCCGGCGCTGCGCGGCACCGGCACTCTCGCGCAACTCATTCCCGCAGCCCACAGCGACGACCAGAAGTCGTACTGGCTGCACGATGCGCAAGGCCGCACCGTGGCGGAGATCGACGCCGAAGGGTTCCTGACCGAACGTGTCTTCGACGCCAGCGGCAACGTGACGCAGACCGTACGCTACGCCACAGGCGTCAGCGCGGCAACACTCGCACAAATCTCGGCCACCACCACTGTGGCCGCCGTTCGCCCGGCCTCCGCGCCTGAAGACCGCTCGACCACCGTCGTCTACGACAAGCTCAACCGTATCTCGCAGCAGACCAACTACGAGGGTACGGTCACCCGTTACGAGTACGACAGCGTCGGCAACCTGGTCTCGACCACTGCTGCCGCAGGCACGGCGGAAGCACGCACGCTCAGCGCGCGCTACGACATCCAGGGCCGGCTGATCGGCGAACTGAGCGGCGTGGGGAACGCCCTACTTACGGGCGGCCAGACGCAGATCCAGATCGACTCGATCTGGGCACAGTACGGGTTGACGCACACCTACGATGCGGCTGGGCGCCGTACCAGTACCGCCGACGCATATGGCAACAGGACGCTGTTCTTCTACGACGTGGAAGGCCACCTCACGCATACCGTGAATGCTCTGGGCGAAGTGACCGAGCAACAGTACAACACGCTTGGCCAGCTGAGCGCCAGCGTCCAGTACGGCTCCCCCATCAACCTGGCCGGGCTGGAGGGTGGCCTGGCCAACGATACCCTGAGGAATGCGATCAACGCGGTCAAGGACACCGCCCTCGACAGCAAACAAACCTTCACTTACCTCGCCACGGGCGCACTCAACGCCAGCACCGATGCGCTGGGCAACGTGACGCAACGCGGTTACAACTCCTTCGGAGAAGAGATCGCCCGTATACAGGCCATTGGCAGCGACCGTCTACTGACGCAAACGCAAACGGTGGATCGTCGCGGCCTGGTGATTGGTACGGTCACTGACGTCTCCGGTGTCAAAGCGATCACCAGCGCCGTCTACGACGCGTTCGGCCGCGCAACTCGCACCATCGATGCAAACGGCAATGTCCGTACTCAGACCTATGATCGCCTCGGTCGCACGGTTGTGACCGTCGATCCGCTCAACGCACAGCGGTCGGCCAGCTACGATGCGTTCGGCCGAGTGCTCACCCAGACCGACGCGCTGGGCAATACCACCACCTACAGCTACAACAAGGCACTGCGCAGCGTTTCCGTCACCACGCCGGAGAACGTCACCGTCACCACGGTGCGCACCCGCCACGGGCAAACCCAGCAGGTGGTCGATGGCAATGGCAACACGACGAGCTTCAGCTACGACAAGAACGGCAATCTGCTCACGACCACGACGCCGCTGACCACGACGTCAAGCACATTCGACCGTTCGAACCGTCTGGTCCAGACAACGGATGCCAACGGCAATGTCGTCGCCTACACCTATGACGCGGCCAACAGGCTGCTCAAGCGCATTGTCGATCCGGACGGCCTCAATCTCGTCACCGAGTACGCATATGACGCGAAGGGCCAGCAGATCAGCGTGACCGACGCGAACCGCAATCTGACGCAGATGGTCTATGACCTGAAGGGCCAGTTGCTGCGGCAGGTGGTGGACCCGAGCGGGCTCAACCTCGTCACCGAGTACACCTACGACGCGCGCGGCAAGACGCTGAGTGTGCTGAGCCCGGGCGGAACGCTCATCAAATACGCCTACGACAACCTCGGGCGCCGAACCGAGGAGCGTGTGGACCCCAACGGGTTGAACCTCACGCGCACTTACGGCTACGACAAGAGCGGCAATGTCACGAGCGACACCGATGCCAACGGCAACGTTCGTCGCTATGCTTATGACGCCGACGATCGACTCGTCTACACGCTCGATGCGCTAGGCAACCTGAGCCGCATCGATTACGACGCCGAAGGGCGAGTGATCAAGACGGTGGCCTATGCCACACCGATCAGCACGGCGGGCTTGAGCGCCGCGCCCACGCTCGCTGACATTGACTCGCGCGTCGTCGGCGCACCCGCGTTGGACAGCATCGAGCACCGGGTGCTGGACAAGGACGGCCGACTCGCGGCCACCGTCAACGGCCTGGGCGAAGTGGTCAGGTTCAACTATGACGCCAATGGCAAGGTCGTCGAGCGGGTGGCCTACGCTAGCCGTGTGTCCATGCGCAGTTGGACGCCTGGCACCCTCCCCGTTCCGGAAGCGGATGCGGCGCACGACCAGCGCGTGCGGTTCGTCTACGACCAACTCGGCCGTGCTGTCTACACCATCGATGGTACTGGCGCCGTCGTACAACAGAGCTACGACGGCAACGGCAACGTGCTGGAGCGCATCGCCTACGCAGCGCCGATCCCAACCGGAACGGCAGCCACCGGGGCCGCAATTGCCAACGCGGTCGCGCTGATCGCGAACCCGGCACGCGATGCGCACGACCGCTTTGTCTACGACCGTGCGAACCGCCTGACCTGGCATGCCGACGGCGCGGGCGCCGTGACGCAGCAGGTCTACGACAAGAACGGCAATCTTCTCAAGCAGATCCAGTACGCGACGGCGATTTCCGCCTCGGCGCCGCCCGCCTCAGTGGTCTCCAGCGCCGGCGACCGCATCACCGACCGCGTCTACGACGCCGCCAACCGTGTCGTCTACACGACCGACGCGCTCGGCACCATCACGTGGACCGGTTACGACAAGAACGGAAACGTCGTGATCCGCTGGACCGTGGCGATCCGCACCACGCCGCCCACGGCCACCAGCCAGCTGACGAAGGAGCAGGTCGACGTGGCCGCACGGGTTGACCTGGCGGCCGATCGCGTGGAAAGAGCGGCCTTTGACGCCGCTAACCGCCTGGTCATGAGCGTCGATGCGACCGGTGCGGTCACCGAGATGCAGTACGACGCCGTCGGTAACAACACGCGTACCACGCAATACGCCAACCGCATCGACAACCGGCAGCTCAACGGCAACTGGACGGCTAGCTACAGCGACATACGCGCGCTTTTCGCCAACGATGCCACCGACCGCAGCACGACGCGCACCTTCGACGCGGGCAACCGCGCCGTGTATGGCGTCGACGCGCTGGGCCACGTCACCTACAACCGCTACGACGGCCTGGGCCGGCTGACGCAGAGCACTGCCTATGCACTGGCCATACCGGCTGCGGCACGGGACGGTGCCTCTGCAATTGCCGCAGCTGTGGTCGCACACCCCGAAGACCGCACGAACAGCTTCGTCTACGACGCCCAGGGCCGCTTGGCCAGCAGCACCGATGCATTGGGCTTCACCGAGAGCTACACCTACAACGCCTTGGGCGAGAAGACTTCCTTCACCAACAAGAAGGGATCGGTCTGGACCTACGACTACGATGCGACCGGCCGCCTGACGCAGGAGACGGCTCCGGCGGTGGACATGACGGCCGTGACCACGGATGGCGCGGGCAATCTCGTCGTCGACGGCGCCCACTCCGGGCTGGCGAACCTCGTCACGCGCATGACGTACGACGCGCTCGGCAACCTGCTGTCGCGCACGGAGGCGTTGGGTCGTCCCGAACAGCGCACGACCCGCTACGAATACGACGCGCTCGGTCACCAGGTCAAGGTCATCTATCCGGAAGTAGGTGTCTACAACCCTGCAGGAGACAACCTCGCCGGAAATGGTGCGACCGGCCTTGCCGGACGCACCGAGGAGCTGAAGACGCTCTTCACCGAGACTCGCTACGACGTCTTCGGCAATGCCGTGAGCAACCGCGACGTTGCCGGCAACATGAGCTACAAGACCTACGACGTGCTGGGGCAGGCGCGCTATGAGGTCGATGCGCTCGGCTTCGTCACGGGCTATCAGCGCAACAGCTGGGGGCAGGTCACGCAACTGATGCGTTTTGCCAATGCGACCACCCTCACCAACGGAAACCCGTCGAGCCTGAGCACGGCGCAGGTGAGCGCCGCGGTCAATGCAGCGGGCATCGATCATGGTGCGGACCGTGTCCTGACCACCGAATACGACCAGGCCGGACGTGTCGCGAAGGTCATTGAACCGCAGACCTTCGTGTACGACTCCCGCGCCGCCGATGCCGTCAAGTACTTCACGGCCGGCAAGACGACCGCGAACCGCTACAACGCGTTCGGCAACCTGATCCAGGTGTCCGAGCTCAAGAACGCGCAGACGCAGGAGCAGCAGTGGATCCGCACCAACTACTACTACGACCTGCGGGGCCAGAAAGTCGCAACCGTCGATGCCATGGGGTATCTGACCACCGACGACTTCGACGGGGCCGGGAACATGGTCCTGCACACGGAATACGCCACCGCCATCGGCGGCTGGAATGCCACGGCGGGCAGCAGTACGCCACCCGTCGCTCCCGGCAGCAGCGATGACCGTGCCACGCTCTATACCTATGACCTCGGTGGCCGCAGGACGGCCGAGACGCGGCTGTCCGTCGAGTACAGCGGAAGCGCCAACGGCACTTTCAGCCGTGCCAACCTCGTCACTGGCTACGGCTACGACGCCGTGGGCAACCTGACGCGTACCACCGATGCCAACGGCGCAAGTACCTACAGCTACTACGACGCGCTGGGGCGCGTTCGCGCTGTCGCTGCGCCTGCTCGCGACGCTGGCGGCACCACCTTGACGCCTCTGACCGAATTCCTGCGCGATGCCTATGGCAATGCGGTGGTCACCATCGCGCGCTCACGTGGCGCGTCCAGTGCCGACGACAACGGCTATACGCGGGCCGGTACTGACGCGGCCGACCGCGCCACCTATGCGGCCTACGACCGCATGGGCCATGCCACGCAGAGCACGGATGCCAGCGGCGTGAGCCGCTACAGCTCGTACGACGCCCAAGGCCATGTCGCGAAAGAATGGCAACTGGTGAGCAACGGCGCGACTTCGGGCACGCTGTTCCGTGCCTACCAATACGACAAGCTCGGACAGCAGACGCACATCATCGACCCCGCGTCCACCAGCCAGCTGAATGGCTCCTCCATCGTTACCGTTGGTCAGGCGCAAGCGGGCCTCACCGACACGACCATCGCCTACAACGCATTCGGGGAAGTCACGCGAAAGAGCGTGAATGGCGTGGAGGGCGAATACTTCGACTACGACAACGCGGGCCGGGTCTGGCGGACCAACTCCGGCGACGGCGTGGACAAGGTCGCCTTCTACAACCTGCAGGGCCAGCAGACTGCGCAGCTCAGCAGCTACGGCTCGACCTACGAAAACCTCAACCTCCGGTCGGTGCAGAGCCCGGACGAACTGGCCTGGCGGGCCCTGCGCCGCACCGACATGGTCTACGACGCCCTCGGGCACGTGGTGCAGACCGTCGGTCCGAACCGCGACGAACTGAACACCGGGCCCCGAAACAGCCGCACGTACACCAGTGCCACGATCGGCAACACGAGCCAGAAGGCCATCGACGAAGGGAGCCAGACCATGTCATGGACGGGCACCAACTCCGTGACCTTGTCCTGGTCTTCGCTGCATCGCCTGGGCGCCGGCGATGTCAAGGTCGTCATGGAGTACGCCACGCAGACCTGGTCGGTCGGCGGCGGCAACGGTGGCACCGATGAGTCGAACAACAACCCCTTCCCCACCAGCCCTGAGGTGGCAGGCGGGGAGCTCCGCACCCGCGAGAAGATCATCAGCAATGCGCCCGGTGGCGTCGACAACGTCACCCTGACGTGGGAAGACCTTCCCGGAAGCAATGGGGGAATCAGCCGTGTCACCCGGCTGACGATCTACAAGAAGGATCTCTACGGCAACTGGCAGAAAATTTCCGATCAGTCAGCGCTGGGCTACAGCAGTCAGGTCATCGACATCGACACTCCGCAGGACCCGAGCGCCACGATGCAGTTGCAGCTGCGACCGGCCGGCAGCAGCGGCGATTCGGGATGGGCTTCCGTCGGCCTGACCAACTTCGGCAACAGCCTGCGCTTCAATGCATCCGGCCTGCCGGCCGGCAATTATGAATACCGGGCGCTGATGACCACCGCAACCGGCGTGACCACGCAGATCGGCAGCGGCCGGATCGACCTGACGTCGCCGCCACTGCAGTCGATCAGCACGCCGATGGGCTTCTACCAGTCCGGTGTCATCGGCCTCGGACTATTCACCTGGCAGTCGCCGGGAATCGATGTCGTTCAGATCTTCCGTATCCGGCCGGCCGGCAGCTCGGGCGCCTGGGACACGCGAGTGGTCAGTGCCCGCGGCGATGGCAAGGACGGCGTGGATCTTTCTCTCATTGCCGCTGGAACGTACGACTACGAGCTGCTCTGGGTGCGCAACGGTGAAGGCGTGCCGTACGCGCACGCGACAGGGCAGGTTCTCAGCACGGGCTTTCAGCCCCCCCGCTGGGTCCCGCAGGAAAACCTGCCGGTCATCCCGGGTGTGGAGATCGCATCGGTCACGGTCGGCGGGGAAACCGATGAATCGGGCGTTCCGATTTCCAACGTGCCGACGACCACCAAGACGGTGATCCGCTGGCCGGCGACACCCGTCGGCCCCATGGAGACGCAGATATTCCGTTACCGGCTGCAGGGCAGCAGCGAATGGCATACCTTGCCGATCGGCGGGACCATCGGAGCCGACGAGTCGGGCCTTCCCACCGGCAACCGCGAGGTCGACATCGGCGGCCTGCCGCCAGGCAACTACGAATACCAAGTGCTGGTGTCGAACAGTCCCTTCGGTATCGAAACCCCGTTGGCGCAGGCAACCGGCAAGCTGGTCATCAGTCCTACCGGCGAAGGCCACAACGTCCCCACGCTGAAGCCATTCCCGGTGCCCGTGACCATCACGCCGGACGACCCCGCAAACCACATCATCGGCTGGACCGGTACGGGCCCGACCTACGGGCCGCCTGTGGTGGTAGGCACCGACCCGAACGGCCAGCCGATCTTCGGCCAGGGCTACGGGCGCGACGTCATCGGCGGCGACGAATCCTCCGGTCCAATCTATGGCCCTGTGAAGGCCATTCCGTACTACACGTACCAGATGGTACAGGTCACGCAGAGCGTGCCGGTACAGGTGCAAGTGGGAACGGACCCGGTCTACGCCCGGGACGAAAGCGGCAACATCATCTACGAGACCGTCTACGAGACGCAGTACCAGCAAGGCTGGTTCCCGACCTACGGCTGGGTGCAGGCGCCGCGCGTGGAGGCCTATCAGGAGGCCGTGCAGGGCCCCCCTGTCGTCGCCTACTATGACGAGTCAGGCAATCCCATCTACCAACGGGACTGGTGGGGCAATATCGTGTACTCCACGGTCTACGAAACACGCTACCGCACAGTCTATGACTGGGTGTACGTGCAGACCGGCTGGCAGTTGCAGACCTACCCGGTCCAGGTCGCGGTGCAGCGCCCCGTGATCGTGGGCTACCAGCCGCGTTACGAAACCCAGATGCAGACGCAGACATCGTGGGTGCCCATGCCCGTGCTCGTCACGCCCCCCGATCCGTCGCAATACATCATCAGCGCACATTCGGGCAACCCCATCTACGGGCCGCCGGTCATGGTGCCCGCGGGCAATAACGAGTCGGGTCAGCCCGCCACGACTCTGGGCAAGGGCTACCAGATGGTGAACGGCGTGGTCACCGCGGTGCCATACACCGAGATCCAGTTCGAATGGCGCTGGGTCGACGAGTGGGTACCCGGCACCACTCCGCCCCCGACGGTGACGGACACCACGCCGCCATTCAAGCCGGGCTACATGATCCCCCCGTTGCCGCCGCTGTTCAATGCGTCTGTCACCACGGCACCGGGCAGCTCGGCCGTGAGCGAGAACAACACCGCCGGCGCGCCGGGCAGCCAGGCGATCTGGCAGGACAGCAGCAGCGGCTCGCCCCGCCCTGTCGTCAACCAGAACACCGACCGCTGGGGCAATGTGCTCGCCATCAGCGATCCGCGTTCGGCGGGGTGGGTCACCACTTACCGCTACAACGCCAACAACCAACTCGTCGAGCAGAGGCAGCCCGATGCCGATGGCACCGGCGCGGCAGTCACCCAGCTTTTCTACGACAAGCTGGGCCGTCAGGTCGCGGTGAAGGACGCCAACGGCAATGTCCAGGGCAAGGTGTATGACGCAGGCGGCAACCTGATGCAGGAGCTCAACGCCGACGGCAACCAGATCGACCAGGGCGTCATTCGCCACACCTACAACGCCTTCGGCGAAAAGATGAGCACCATCGACGCGATGGGCCGCTCCACCGGCTTCACCTACGACAACGTGGGCCGGCTGCTGACGACCACGCACATGGCCGCAGATATCTGGGGCTGGGCGAACCCGTTCGGCCCTTCGGTCATCGGCACGGCGCTGATCACCGAATCGAACACCTGGGACCAGGCCGGCCGCAAGCTGAGCCAGACCAACGGTGCGGGCGAGACGATCCGCTACGCCTACGACCTGCGCGGCAACCTCGTGAGCACGACGCAGCCGCTGGGCCAGGTCAAGCTGGCGGCCTTCGACTCGATGAACCGCAAGATCGCCGAGGTGGATGCCAACGGCGAGCTGGCAACCTGGAGCTACAACTACTTCGGCCAGCTCACGGGCCATCGAGACATCGGCGGCGCCACCTACGGCTACAGCTACGACAACGCGCGCCAGCTCACGCAGCAGACCAACACGCGCGGCCAGAACCTGAGCTACTCGTACGACAAGGCAGGCCAGCTGCTGCGCATCGACGACAGAGGCGAGCGCATGAACAAGGTCACGACCTACGCCTATGACCTGGGCGGGCGGCGCATCCGAGAGACCACCGTGCAGGACGGCGTCACCTACCAGGACAACCAGATGGCGTACGACGCGCTGGGCCGGCTGCGCTGGGTGGCCGACACCAACGCCTACATCACCATCGACTACGACAAGGTCGGCAACCGCACCCATGTCCATACCAAGATACTGGACTACGGCGGATTGAACTCCCTGGGACAGCAGGCCCGAAAAGACGAAGACTCCGACCGCTACTTCGCCTACGACCAGATGAACCGCCAGACACTGGTCGATTCGGCCACCGCCGACGGCAGCGTGCTGGGCGCCGAGGGCCACAGGCTGAGCTACGACAAGAACGGCAACCGCACGCGCGACGAGCACGCAGGCGTGAGCATCGTGCAGGTCAACGGCCAGTGGACGCCGATCGCCGGCAACATCGTCGAGGAGTACAGCTACGACAACCTCAACCGCCTGAGCACCGTGGTGCGCGACGGCGCCTTGGTGGAGGCTCGCGGCTACGATGGCGCCAGCCGTGTCATCCAGAGCACCCCCGGCGCCCTGGGCGTGGACTACGTCAACCTGCACCGGATGCTGCGCGGCACCAACGGCACCGATGCGCTGCAGGGCCGCTACAGCCAGTACGACGCCAACGGCCGCCTGATCCACCAGGCCACGGCCGAGTACCTGGTCTCGGCCAGCGTGGTCGACTACACCTACGACAACGAGGGCAACGCCCTGTCGTACCTGGTGGCCGATACCGTCAACGGCACCATCACC
>JACXTT010008029.1_pt1 | contig 14716 bp, 13 predicted proteins | sample 9270951 | NCBI WGS metagenome assembly JACXTT01 (sample SAMN15532306, study PRJNA645909) | rock metagenome | isolation source: weathered quartz diorite | place: Puerto Rico | collected 2017-06-21
CCAGTCCACCACCACCACCACGCTTTGGTCGTTGGCATCGAGCTGCTTGTTGGACTTGCCCAGTTCCACCAATTGCTCAAAAGTGGCACTGGTGTTGCTGCCCGCCTTGTTGGCCGCCTTGACGGACTTGGCCAGGGCATAGAACTCCGCGGTGTAACGATGCACCTCCTGCGGGCTGGCCAGCACACGGCGCACCGCGCGTTTGGACTGTCGCTCTACCTCGGCCACCCAATCCACCACAAATGGCTCCGACGTGGCTACGGTAATTTCGTGCGCGTTGACGGCCACCGGCAAAATGCGGTGCCGCTCGGCGTAGACCGCACCCATGGCATCGGCCACCTTGCTGACGTCGACCTTCAAGGGGTCAATGCGCAAGTAATTCATGCCAACCCGCCCGGCAAGCCACTGGGTCAGCAACTCAATGTCCAGCGCCTTGTTGTCTTCGGCGCGGCGCATGGTGACGGCGGCCAGGCGCACCAAAGGGTGTTGCACGCTCTCGGCCTGCGCACAACGGGCAATGGTGCGGTTGGCTTCCTCTTCGGAAATCACGCTATCGGCATGCAGCCATTCAACCAGCCGGCGCCAGTCCAGCGGGCCCGTGTGGTTGCCTTTGGCGGGCGGGGGGCGGTGTTGTGTGTGGGTCGTCATGGTGTTACTGGTTTAAAGGCACGTAGCCACTTGGTTGCAGGCAAGCCCCATTGGCGTTGGATGGTATCAGCACGCTCCAACAGCAGCGTGCGCGCAGGTCGTTTCGGTGTGCGCTGTGCCAGCACCACCGTATTGCCTTCACGGGTCGCTTTGAACGACCACAGGGCATCGTCGCCAAAAGCGGTTGCCATGTTGTTCACGCTTCTTTGGAAACTGGAGGAGCGGCCAAACAGGTTCACCGTCATGCAGCCATCATCGGTCAAGGCATTGCGGCAGTCGGCGTAGAAGTCGGGACTGTCCAGCACCGGGCCTGCTGCCTCCTGATCATACAAGTCCACTTGTAAGGCGTCTACCGCGCCCACCCAGCGGGCCTGCTTGATTTCCTGCTCGGCATCGGCCAACACCACCTGCAGGCGGCTATTGTCCTGCGGCAATTTGAACCAGCCCCGGCAGGCTGCGACAACCTGGGGGTTCAGTTCAATGGCCGTTGTTTTCATTTGCAACATTTTGTGGCAAAACTTGGTCAAGGAGGCCGCGCCCAGCCCCAACTGCACTGCCTGGCGCGCAGCCACGCTTTCAGGGTCGACAAACAGCAGCCAGGCCATCATGCGCTGAATGTATTCATGCACCAGGTCCAACGGTGCATCGATGCGCATGGAGCCCTGGATCCAGATACTGTCCAAATGCAGATGCCGGATATCGCCCTCGTCCGAAAAATTGACTTCTGGTAGATCGCGTATTTCTTTTTTTGCCATAGGGCTTTTATACCAGCAGCTTGTTAAGTCGCGGCAAGGCCTGGCAGGCGTTGGCGTTGGTTGCCGCGGCCAGCGCATCCAATGGTATGTCCCGCAGCGTGGCAACAACACTGGCGATACGAGGCAATTCTCCCGGTGAATTGCGGCCTTGTGCGACGCCCTGTTGCCTATCCTGGGCCGTGGTGTACAGCCAGTGCGGTGGAATATCGGGTGCATCAGTTTCCAGAACCAGCGCTTCCTGCGGCAGGGTCTGCGCCAGGTGGCGCAGTTGCAGCGCGCGCTCAAAGGTGACGGCCCCACCGAAGCCAAGCTTGAAGCCCAGATCGATGAAGGTCTGCGCCTGCTGCAAGCTGCCATTGAAGGCATGGGCAATGCCCGTCCACGCGTGGCCACTACCCAGACTGCGCAAGCCCTTCAGCAGCATATCGGCGGAGCGCCGTACATGCAGGATGACGGGCAAACCGTATCTGCGCGCCAAGCGCAACTGCGCGGTGTAGAAACGCCACTGGCGCTCGCGCATGGCCGGCGTGCACAGTGCCGGAACGAAGTAATCCAGGCCGATCTCGCCCACGGCGACCAGACGCGGATCGGTGTGCCAGCGCGCCAAGGCCGCGTCCAGGGCGTCCAGGTCCTCTTCGCGCGCGTGCGCAACGTACAGGGGGTGTATGCCCAGCGCATAGGCGTCGGGCCCATCATGCGCGCAGGCCCGTGTGTGCGCAAAGCCAGACGCCTGAACCGCCGGGATAACGCAGATGGCAACATGCTCCGCTGCCGCGTGGGCACGCACGGCGGCGCGATCCCGATCAAATTCCGGTGCATCCAGATGGCAATGGGTGTCGATCCAATGGGGCATGGTGACCCCATTGTGGAGCAAGTGCTAGAGGCCCTGTCGAAATTGCAGGTAGTGCGTCAGTACGTCTTGCGGCGCCTCGGTTTGTGGGTAGTGCCCTATGCCCTCCAACAGCACGCAGTCCGCACGGGGAATCAGCTCACGGTAGCGCGCCACCATGTGCGCACCCGAAATCGGGTCCGCAGCGCCGTCTATCACCCGCAGCGGCAGCTGGGTGGCCTGCATGGCCGCGACCCAGCGCGCACGTTGCTGCCGGCGCTCAGGAATGTAGTGGATCAGTCGGTGCATGACCCGCGTGCCCTGGTTGTAGGCGATCAACTGCCAGAATGCATCCAGCTCAGACGCACTGGCCTGCGTCTGCGGCCCAAAAATGCGTGAAAAATTTTTCACCAGAGCCCGCCGGTTGAACAGCCGGCCCAGCAAGGCGCCCAAGGGACTGAGCAATAGTTTTTGCGCCAGAACCGGACGGTGCGTTTCTGGAAACAGCCCACCATTGAGGAACACACAACTGGCCAAACCCAGGCGGCCTTGCGCATGCCGGGCCACCAGTTCTTGCGCAACACTGTCACCATAGTCGTGCGCCAGCACGTGGACCGGCCGCACTTCGCCCAGGTGGGCCAGCAAGGCCTGCTGCAGATCGGCCTGCTCCAGCAAACGGTAGGCATGACCAGGGGGCTTGGCGGAGTAGCCAAAGCCCAGCATGTCACAGGCGATCAAGCGGTAGTGCTGACTCAGCGGTTGCCACAGGTAATGCCAGTCCCAGCTTGCCGTCGGGAACCCATGGATCAGCAACAGCGGCGGCGCGCCAGCATCGCCCGCCACCCAATAGCGCACAGCCAGGTTCTTGAAGTGGAAGGTCTGGGCCTGGTCAAACCAGGCCTGCAGCGCAATACCCGGCAGCACTTGACGGGTCGGCGCGCTCATTGGGCGTAGCCCGGCATCTGCCGGTCCAGCTTGCGCAGCAGCGCCGGCCAGGCAATGCCTGCGCCCTGCCCTTTGGTGACCATTTCAATCACCTGGGGCATGTTCTGCATGATGCGGGGATCCACCTGCACCAGCGCACCACCGGCCTGCGCGCTGATCTGGATCTGGCAGGTGGTCTCAAAGGTGTACATGGCCAGAAAGGCCTCGGCGACACTGGGGCCCACCGTCAGCAGGCCATGGTTGCGCAGCATCAGGTAGGTGTTGCTGCCCAGATCCTTTTGCAGGCGCGGCTTCTCGTCTTCGCGCAGAGCCACGCCTTCGTAGGCATGGTAGCCCAGTTGCGGGATGACGAACGTGCTTTGCTGGCTGATGGGCAACACGCCGCACTGCTGGGCGCTGACTGCTACACCAGCACGGGTGTGTGTGTGCAGTACACAGCCCACGTCATGGCGCGCATCGTGGATGCAGCTATGAATGGTAAAGCCGGCCGGATTGACCGGGAACGGGCTGTCCATGCGCTTGTTGCATTGCTGGTCAACCTTGACCAGGCTGGAAGCGGTGATCTCATCAAACATCAGCCCATAGGGGTTGATCAGAAAATGGTGCTCGGGGCCCGGTATGCGTGCGCTGATGTGGGTAAAGACCAGATCGCTCCATCCATAAAGCGCTACTAGCCGGTAGGCCGCAGCGAGGTCGACGCGCAGTTGCCATTCTTCGGCGCTGACGTGGTTTTGCAGGGAGGGGATGTGCATACAAGTGTCTCCAAATAGGGGGAGCAGCAAGGATATAGTTCCAGCGCACGACCCAACTGTCCGGTTTTTGACGATTTACGTGTATACCCTATGAAACCCAGCACGGATCAGCTTTGCCAGGCACTTGCCAGCAACCCATGGTTTGCCAAGCTGCCGCGCCCCTTGCAGGAAGAGATGGTTGACCGCTCTACGCTGCTGAAGCTACCGTCGGGCGCGCCCTTGTTTCGCCAAAGCGACATGCCGCGCGCCTGGTACGGTCTGGTACAAGGCGCCGTGCGCCTGTCGACGCTCTACGACGATGGCAAAGAGCACATCATGGCCCTGATGGAGGCTGGCAACTGGGTGGGTGAGTCGGCTCTGGCAGTCAACCAGCCCTACCTGAACAACGCCACCGCCCAGGGGCCGGTTGAAGCCTTGGCATTGCCCCGCGAAAGCTTTGATGCATTGCTGGAGCAGACGGCCTTTGCCCGCGCCGTGATCGCCCTGGTGACGGGCCGTTACCGCCTGCTGTACGGAGCCTTGGGCGATACCTCGTTGCGCCCCACCCGGGCGCGCATCGCCCAGCGGCTGCTATTGCTGGCAAGTGGCGATGCGCTGGCTGCAGAACCGCGACAACGGGTCACGGTGTCGCAGGAGTCCCTGGCCAAGATGTTGGGCGTCACGCGCCAGACGCTGAATGGAGAACTGCAACGGCTGGCCCAGCAGGGCATCGTCCGTCTGGGCTATCGCAGCATAGACATCCTGTCGGACACTGAACTGCGCCGCATCAGCGAGATGACGCCCCCCTAGGCTACACCTGCACCAGCCGGCCACCATCCAGGCGCACCGTGCGCTCGCAACGCGCGGCCAAGGCCCCATCGTGCGTGACCAGCACGAAGGCCGTGCCGTGCTCACGGGCCAGCGTCAGCATCAGGTCAAACACACCGTCGGCGGTGCTGCGGTCCAGGTTGCCGGTGGGCTCGTCGGCCAGCACACAGTCGGGCCGTGTGACCAGCGCACGGGCAATCGCCACGCGCTGGCGCTCGCCGCCGGACAGTTCGGCCGGGCGGTGGTGCAGACGGTTCTCAAGGCCCACACTGGCCAGCATTTTTGTGGCCTCTTGCACGCACTGCTTGCGGGGCAGGCGCCGAATCGTCAAAGGCATGGCGACGTTGTCCAGCGCACTGAACTCCGGCAACAGGTGGTGGAACTGGTAGACAAACCCCAGGTGCTGGTTGCGCAGGCGCCCCTGCTGCGCGGCGCTCTGGCTGGCCAGATCGTGTCCATGCAATTGCACGGTCCCGCTACTGGGCGCGTCCAGCCCACCCAGCAAATGCAGCAAGGTGCTCTTGCCCGAACCCGATGCGCCCACAATGGCCAGCGTCTCGCCACTGCGCACCTGCAGGTCTACGCCATGCAATACCGTGACATCCAGGCGCCCTTCGCTGAAGCGCTTGGTCAGGCCCTGGGCACGCAACACCACCTCGCCAGCGCGCACGGGCTCGGCACTGGTGCGCCCCAAGCCCGCCACCATGCGGTAATGTGCAGCACCAACGGCCGCAGGAACAGCAACATTTTCATTCATAGCGCAAGGCCTCGGCAGGGTTGACGCGGCTGGCGCGCCAGCTCGGATACAGGGTGGCCGCAAAAGCCAGGATCAAGGAAATCAGCGCAATCGGCAGGATATCGCTTTGCTGCGGTTCGCTGGGCATGCGGTTGATAAGGTAAACGCTGGGGTCCAGAAAGGCCACGCCCAGCGTGCGCTCAATGGCCGGCACGATGACGTCGATATTGAACGCCACGCCCAGCCCGAGCAGCAGGCCGGCAAAGGTGCCAATGACGCCCACCATGGCGCCTTGCACGACAAAAACGCCCATGATGCTACCCGGGCTGGCGCCCAGCGTGCGCAAGATGGCGATGTCCGCGCGTTTGTCGGTGACGGTCATCACCAAGGTGCTGACCAAGTTGAAGGCGGCGACGGCAACGATCAGTGTCAGAATAATGAACATCATGCGCTTTTCGACCTGGACGGCGGCAAACCAGGTGCGGTTCTGGCTGGTCCAGTCGCGCACCAGGAGATCACCCGTCAAGGTGCGCGAGAGCTCTTCGGCAACCCTGCGGGCATCATGCAAATCGCGCAACTTGAGGCGCACACCGGACGGGCCCTCGAGCCGGTAAATCCTTGCTGCGTCTTCGATGTGCAACAGGGCCAGCGTGGAGTCGTATTCAAAATGACCGGAATTCAGTGTTCCGACCACCGTCAACTGGCGAAACCGGGGTGTAACACCGGCCGGCGTGACCTGGCCATTGGGAGCCACCAAGGTGACCTGGTCGCCCGTGCGCACACCCATGGAACGCGCCAGATCGGCACCCAACACCACACCAAAACTGCCTGGCAACAATTTGGCAATGGCGCCAGACTGTGGCCCCGACGCGACATCGGTTACCAAATATTCCTGGGCTGGGTCCACCCCCCGAACCTGTGCGCCTTTCCAGTCATCGCCCCGTGTCAAAAGTGCCTGTGCGGCTATGAAGGGTGCGGCGCCCACCACCTCGGGGTTGGACCGTGCCTGGCGCAGCGTCAATGCCACGTCGGGCAAGGCGTCACCGCGGCCAGCATAGACCTCAATATGCGAGACTACGCCCAACATGCGGTCACGAACTTCCTTTTGAAAACCATTCATCACACTCAGAACGATAATCAAGGCTGCAACACCCAGGGCAATGCCCAGCATGGAAATACCTGAAATAAACGAAATAAAGCCGTTTTTCCGGGTCGTGCGACCTGCCCGGGTATAACGCCAACCTGTAGTCAACTCGTATGGAAATTGCATCATCCCCGGATTGTGGCATCCATGCAGGACAATCTCACTATGCACTTGCTTATTTCCCACTCCGCTCCGCTTGGGCCCCAGTGCCAGGCTGCCATTGCGCAATTGGATCTGCCCAACTTGGGTGAACTGTTAGGCCAGCTGTCTGCCACCCCGCCCCTGTTGGGCTCACCTGACTCGCTGACACCACTGTCTGAGCGCGTGCGCGCCAACAGCCTGGGCCTGCAAGGTGCGGATGGCCTGGTGCCGTGGGCCGCCATTGACGCCCAGCAACTGGGCCTGACCAAGGTTCATGGCGACGCCGGCTGGGCCTGGATCACACCTTGCCATTTGACGGTTCAGTCCAACCGCGTATTGATGGACGACCCACGAGATTCAGACCTCTCGGGGCAGGAATGCGAGACCCTGCGCACGGCGATGAAGCGCTATTTTGATGAAGACGGCATCACGCTGCACCCGCTGTCCAACACCAGTTGGCTGGCATTTGGTAAGGTATTCAAAGACCTGCCCACGGCCTCGTTGGAACGGGTGGCTGGCTCCAGCATTGACGCCTGGATGCCGCAGCAACAGCATGCCAAGAATTTGCGCCGCCTGCAAAACGAGATGCAGATGCTGCTTTACACCCATGCCGTCAATGATGTGCGCACAGCCCGCGGCCAACCCACGATCAATGCGTTCTGGGTCAGCGGTACCGGCACACCGACACCGCCCGCCGCCAGTGCACCGGAGCGACTGGAGTGCGATGACAGCCTGCGTCGCGCCGCCGTGCGCGACGACGCACAGGCTTGGCAGCAGGCTTGGCAGACTCTGGACCGCACGCGGCTGGCCGACCTGTTGCAACGCATCAAGGCCGGCAAGCCGGTGCAATTGACAGTGTGCGGCGAGCGCATGGCCGTCACGCTGGCGCGCCAGGACAAGCCTTGGTGGAACCGCATTCAACAGGCTTTCTCCGCCTCATCGCCGCACCAGTTGTTGCAGTCGCTATGAAGATCATTCCCCGCGATATTCCGCCGCGCAGTGTCTGGGTGCTGGAACAAGCCGGCATTCACCCCCTGCTGGCGCGCTTGTATGCGGCTCGCGGGGTTACCGGCACCGAGGAACTGGACGACGCTTTGGCCAAATTGCTGGCGCCGTCCACCATGCTGGGTCTGCCCCAAGCGGCAACACTGCTAGCGGATGCCATTGCGCAAAACAAACGCCTGTGTGTGGTCGCGGACTACGATTGCGACGGCGCTACCGCCTGTGCCGTGGCCCTGCGCGGCCTGAAACTATTGGGCGCACAACACGTGCGCTACATCGTGCCGGACCGCATTGTTGACGGCTACGGCCTGACGGCCCCTATCGCCCAACGGGTCAAGGACAGCGGCGCCGACGTCTTGATCACTGTGGACAACGGCATTGCCAGCATGGAGGGCGTGGCCCACGCCCGCGCTTTGGACCTGCAGGTGCTGGTGACCGACCACCATCTGCCGGCGGCCGAGTTGCCCAACGCGGATGTCATCGTCAATCCGAACCAGCCAGGATGTGCATTTCTCAGCAAGTCCATTGCCGGTGTTGGCGTCATGTTCTATGTGCTGCTGGCGCTGCGCAGTGAACTGCGCGCGCGCGGTGTTTTTGATGCGTCCACCCAACCCAAACTGGATGTGCTGCTACCCCTGGTGGCTTTGGGCACCGTGGCCGATGTCGTGAAACTGGACGCCAACAACCGCCGCCTGGTGGCCCAAGGCTTGAAGCGCGTGCGCGCGCTTTCCATGCCCTGCGGGCTGGCCAGCCTGTTTGCGGCATCGGGCCGCTCGGCACCGGCGGCCACAACCTTTGACTTTGGTTTCGCACTGGGGCCGCGCATCAATGCCGCAGGCCGCTTGCGCGACATGACACTGGGCATAGAGTGCCTGCTGACCGATGACCCAACCCGCGCCGACGAACTGGCCAAGACGCTGGACGGCATCAACCGCGAGCGCCGCGTCATCGAAGGCGACATGCGCGAGCAGGCCCTGATGATTGCCGAGTCGCTGTTTGAAGAAGGCGAGGAACCGCCGCCGGCCATTTGCGTGTTCGACCCCGACTTTCACGAGGGTGTGGTGGGTATTGTGGCCTCGCGCATCAAGGACAAGTTGCACCGGCCGGCCTTCGTATTTGCCACCAGCGCAGCCCCCGGCAAGGAGCATGAACTCAAAGGCTCTGGCCGCTCGATTCCCGGTTTTCACCTGCGTGATGCGCTGGATCTGGTCGCCAAGCGCCACCCCGGCGTGGTACTGCGCTTTGGCGGCCACGCCATGGCTGCGGGCTGCACCATCCATGAAGACGGCTTGGATATCTTTGAACAGGGCTTGAACGCAGTAGCCCAAGAATGGCTGGACGCCGCCACACTGACGCGGCGCCTGGAGACTGATGGCCCCCTGGCACCCGAGTACCGGCGCGTGGATGTGGTTGACACCTTGCACAAGGAAGTCTGGGGCCAGGGCTTTGCTGCCCCCACCTTCAGCGAAGAGGTGGAAGTGGTGTCGCAGCGCCTGGTCGGTGAAAAACATCTGGCACTGAAAATGAAACACCAGGGCCAGCCGGTGGATGGCATCTGGTTTGGCCACACTGAGCCGCTACCAGCCAAAGTAGTTCTAGCCTTCCGCCTGGACGCCGACGAGTGGAACGGCGTACGCCGCGTGCGTTTCCTGGTTGAAGGCGCGCAGACCTGATTGTCAAAACCTGAGGAGATATCCATGAACCGTGAAGTCGTCGTCGTCAGCGCCGTGCGCACCGCCATTGGCACCTTTGGCGGCAGCCTGAAAGACATTGCCACCACCGATCTGGCAGCCCAAGTGGTGCGCGAGTCACTGGCCCGTGCCAACGTGGACGGCAAGGATGTCGGCCATGTGGTGTTTGGCCACGTGGTCAACACCGAGCCCAGGGATATGTATTTGTCGCGCGTGGCGGCCATCAACGGTGGCTGTTCTGAGGGCACGCCGGCCTTCAACGTGAACCGCCTGTGCGGCTCAGGCCTGCAGGCCATCGTGTCGGCCAGCCAGAGTATTCTGCTGGGCGATACGGACATCGCCATTGGCGGCGGCGCGGAGAACATGAGCCGTGGGCCGTTTGCCAGCCTGAACATGCGCTGGGGCGCACGCATGGGCGACAGCAAAATGGTGGACATGGTCATTGGCGCCCTGCACGACCCTTTCCACACCATCCACATGGGCGTGACCGCCGAGAACATTGCGGCCAAATGGGGTATCAGCCGCGAAGAGCAGGATGCACTGGCCGTGGAAAGCCACAACCGGGCGCAGCGCGCGACCGAGGCCGGCTACTTCAAAGAGCAGATCATGCCGGTGGTGCTCAAAAGCAAGAAAGGCGATGTGGCCTTTGCGCTGGATGAGCACTTTCGCGCCAACTGCTCCATGGCCGACCTGGCCAAACTCAAGCCCGCATTCCTGAAGGATAACGGCACCGTCACCGCTGGCAATGCTTCCGGCATCAACGATGCCGCCGCAGCCGTGGTGCTGATGGAAGCTGGCGCCGCCAAAGCCCGTGGCGCCAAGCCACTGGCCCGCCTGGTGGCCTATGCGCACGCCGGCGTCGACCCCAAATACATGGGCATTGGCCCGGTGCCCGCTTCGCAATTGGCCTTGAAGAAGGCAGGCCTCTCGGTCAACGACCTGGACGTGATCGAAGCCAACGAAGCCTTTGCCGCCCAGGCCTGCGCCGTCACGCGCGACCTGGGTCTGGACCCGGCCAAGGTCAACCCCAATGGCTCCGGCATCTCTCTGGGTCACCCGATTGGCGCAACAGGAACCTTGATTACCGTCAAGGCCTTGTATGAGCTGCAACGCATCCAGGGCCGTTATGCATTGGTCACCATGTGCATTGGCGGCGGTCAGGGTATTGCGGCCATTTTTGAGCGCATGTAGGCACGGCGATCCAGTGCGCATGTTGCCTGCGAAAACGCTTCATCGGGTACTGTGGGGCACCTGCCTATTACCCGGCCTGCTGCTCAGTGCATGCGGTGGCAGCGACGGCAATTACCCCAAGGACTGGCCGCTACTCGCCACGCGGCGATCGGCGCATGGTTGCTCGGATCTGCGGGGCACCTACCAGTTCGATACACGGCGTCCCGATGACGATACGACAACATTCAGCCTGGTGTCCAGCTTTCTCGGCGCAGGTGTGCAGCAGACCTTTGACGCGCCCCTGCGCCTGTTCACGGTAGAGGGTGACGCCGAGACACAACTCACCGTCAGCTTTGTTAGCGCGCATGCCGCCACAACGTCAGCCCCAGCGAGCGACGCCCCCAGCCCTTCAACGCCACAAACGATTACCGTGCGTCGCGGCCAAGACTACAGTTGCGAAGACGGTTGGCTGGTGGGCAAAGTCAAGCACGAGTTGCTGGTGACCTACGCCCGGCATGACCACCATGATTACAAAGACCTCAGCTTGCGACACGGCGCATTAGGACCGCAAACCGTGCGTCTGCGCCGCGATGCGGAGGGTGGCCTGGTTGGCCGCAGCTCTGCGCGCATACCGCGTGTGATATCGCTCTGGGCTGAGACCGGCGCGGGCATCCCTTACTGGTATGACGACGAGACCTACTGGACGCGCTGGATGCCAACGCAGTCGCAGCCCCCTGTGCAGGTCATGCCGAAAAATGCTGCCCAGGCTGCAAGAATGGAACGTTTGCAACGCCAGGAAAATGATCTGGAAAACGGCACGGGCGCAGCGCCACGTTGACGCCAAGCTCATTCACCCACAATCTGGTTGCGCCCCTGGCGCTTGGCACGGTACAGCGCCTCATCGGCCCGCTTGACCAATTCCTGCGCGCCGATACCCGGAGCCAGCTCCGCGATACCGCAGGAGAACGTGCAGGCAAATGAACCTGTCTTCAACGGGTGGTGGAACTGCGAAAAATCGATGCGAATGCGGTCCAGCAACTCGCGGGCCCGGTCGGCATTGGCTTGTGGCAGTATCACCAGAAACTCTTCACCGCCATAGCGCCCCACCGAGTCCGTCTTGCGCACCCGCTGCTTGAGCAGCCAGGCCATGCTGCGTATCACCTGATCGCCCATGGGGTGGCCATAGGTGTCATTGACCTTTTTGAAATGGTCAATGTCAATCATGGCTACACACAAGGGCGTTTTCTCAGTCAATGCGGTCTGCACAGCCGTGTCAGCCCGTTGCTTGGACGAGGTATGGTTCAGCAAACCTGTCAGGCTGTCCAGAAACATGGAGCGGCGCAGCACACGGTAGCGGTCGATCTTGCTTTTGACCACCGCATTCAAAATCACCGGGTTGAAGGGCTTGGTCAGAAAATGGTCGCCTCCCAGGCGCAGGGCGTCCACCTGCAACGCAATGCTCGTGTCGGCCGACAGGTAGACCACCGGCGTCGACAAAAATTCTTCGTGCTGGCGAATGACGCGGGTCACCTCGACACCGGTGCAGCCCGGCATGTACATGTCCATCAAGACCAGATCGGGCTGAAACTTGGCCAAGGCGGTCAGCACCTCTTGCGGCTGCGAGATGGCCATGGACTCCACACCAGTCTCTTTCAAGGTGCGCTGGATCAGGGTGCTGGCGGTTTTGGAATCTTCCACCACCAGCACGCGGTACGGCGGCTCCTCTTCACTGCCACAGAGCTTGACGATACGGGCCATGACCACGGACTGCGCCGTCCCCAGCGGAAAGCAGTAATCGCAACCCACACGCAAGGCCAGTTTCAGACCTTCAAAATCAGACGGCAGTTGCAGACCGATCAGGCTGCTGGCCGGAAAACGGCTGCGCAAGGCCTGCACCCGCACAATAAAGGCGGTGGATTGCAGCCCATTGGCGTCTACCAGCACAATGGTCGGGTCCTGCGTAGCCTTTTGCTCGTATTGAGGGCCGCCGACTTCAACCTGGATATTGAAGTACCCCGCCTGGGTAACCAGTTCCCGCCAGGCCTCGGGCACGGTCGTGACCAGCCAGATTTTCTTGACCGGCATCAGGTCGCTGATGACCTCGTTTTCCTGGTGCAGGCGCCGCTCGGGATTGGGGTCATTGTTTTCTTCCAGAAAAGACACAATGCGCGCGCCAAATTCGGCAATCTGGCCGTCCAGGTCGCTCAGGGGTGCGTCGGGCATGGGGTCGCTATTCCAGCGGTCAAACTGGGAGAGCACCAGTTGCTCCACCGCACGTGCGCCCTGGTGCAGTCCAGGCAAGCCTCTGGCGTCCAGAAACTCGGTAAAGCTGGACACGGCCACGGCAAACTCTACAAAGCCATCGATCCCTGGATGGTCTTTGCAAGACTGCCACTTTGACAGGAACTCGTCGCTTTTCTTCTTGAGTTCGGCCGGCGAACAGGACATAAACCTCCTTGTGACCGGCTAGGCCGGCACTGCTTGCATTTTAATGTGGGCTATCGCCTTGAAAACTGCCCGCGCGCAAAGTCACGACCAAGGTGTCACGGTGGCCGGTCCCGTCCACCGGTTGTATGGGTGTGGACTCATGGATGACCCGTGCATCGTCCAGCAGCAGCACCGACCAGGGTTCGGTCAGCGTAAAGCGCTGACCATTGGGGCCGGCGGCCTCAAAAACCCGGGTTTCACCGCCTTTGATGCCCTGGCGATCCACCAGAAACACCGCCACCAGATCCACACCGTCTCGGTGCGCACCTTCGGGTGTGGGCCGGCCAATGCCGTCCGTGGTATCGATACGAAACTGGTGGGCCTCGACAAACCAGGTTTGCTCGCCGCGCAGTTGCGAGCACACCGTTGCCAAAGACTGCAGCAGCGTGGTCCAGCCGGGTTGCGCCACGGTGCCGGGCGCCACCGGATCGAACCAACGCTGCATGCCACCATGCAGCGCGTTGTATTCCAGCGGTTGCCAGTGGGCGCGATGGGCAACCTGGCGCACCGCGCCGTTCTCGGCAACAAAACAGGCATGGCGGCGTCTGCGGTAGTGGCCACCGTCTTTCAGGTATTGGTCGGCGGGCAGGTCATTCCAGCTAGGAACCAACGCCTGTAGATCGGCCAGTGGCACATGCGACAGCGTGCACACGGCATCCGCGTTGAGAACGGCATAGCCCTGCTGACGCAAGGCCCCCAGCGCGGCATCCGGCGCCACGCAGGGCGGCAAGAAAGTATTGGTTGTCATGCCCAATACTTTAATGCAGCCTCGCAAAGCTATAAGGCCTTGCGCCCTATCAACCCTCCAATGCGACGGACAAGCCACTTCGGTGTGCCGCGCGAAGCGATCATCGCAGCCTGGTTGAGCACTCCGGGCACGCAAATGGCGTCACCCTTCATGCACGCAGCAAAGGCCTGGTCGGCCACGGTCTGCACGTCGCTGACCAGAAAGCCAGGCAACTGGCCCAGTTTGTCGTTGGCGCCTGCTGCCTGTGTCAGCATATTGGTGGCGGTAATGCCCGGGCACAAAGCCGTGACCGTGACGCCGCTGCCACGCATTTCTTCTGCCAGGGACTCCGACAGCGACAAGACGTAGGCCTTGCTGGCGGCATAACTGGCCAAGGTGGGCACCGGCTGAAAGGCAGCCACGGAGGCCACGTTCAACACCCGCCCCCGTCCGCGGGCCACCATGCCGGGCAGGAACGCACCGAGCATGGCCGTCAGCCCGGAAATATTGAGGTCAATGATCTGCAGGTGCTTGGCCGGTTCAATGTCGGAGAACGCACCCTGGTGCAACACGCCGGCGCAGTTGACCAGCACATCGACCGCGCAGTCAGCGCCCTGTAGCGCCGTGAACAATTGCACCGCCGCACCGGGTTGCGCCAGGTCAGCGGGTTGCACGCGCACATGGACACCGTGCTTTTGGCTGAGGTCAGCAGCCAGCACGTTCATGGTGCGCTCGCTGCGGGCGACCAGCACCAAGTCGTAGTTGGCAGCGGCAAAGCAGCGGGCCAGGGCCTCGCCAATGCCAGACGATGCGCCGGTGACCAATGCAGTTTGTCGTTGGGTCGATGGTTTCTTTTTGGGCATGGTGGAGCCTGTGGTTGAT
>JACXTT010008030.1_pt1 | contig 14715 bp, 27 predicted proteins | sample 9270951 | NCBI WGS metagenome assembly JACXTT01 (sample SAMN15532306, study PRJNA645909) | rock metagenome | isolation source: weathered quartz diorite | place: Puerto Rico | collected 2017-06-21
CAAGCTGATGAAGGAAGACCCGACCTTCAAGGTCAACACCGACGAGGAGACGGGCCAGACCCTCATCGCCGGCATGGGCGAGCTGCACCTCGAGATCTTGGTCGACCGCCTGCTGCGCGAGTTCAAGGTCGAGGCCAACGTCGGCAAGCCCCAGGTCGCCTACAAGGAGACCATCACCGCGGAGTCGCAGCAGGAAGTGAAGTACGCGAAGCAGACCGGCGGCCGCGGCCAGTACGGCCACGTGAAGATCCGCCTCAAGCCGTCGGAAGAGGGCAAGGGCTTCGTGTTCAACAACGACGTGCGCGGCGGCGTCATCCCCAAGGAATTCATCCCCGCGGTCGAGAAGGGGATCGCCGAGGCGCTGCAGCGCGGCATCGTCGCCGGCTACGAGGTCAAGGACGTCGAGGTCTCGCTCTACGACGGCTCCTACCACGAGGTCGACTCGAGCGACATGGCCTTCAAGATCGCCGGCTCGATGGCGTTCAAGGAAGCGGCCGCCAAGGCCAAGCCGGTCCTGCTCGAGCCGATCATGCGCGTCGACGTGACGGTGCCCGACGAGTTCCAGGGCAACGTCATCGGCGACCTCATGAAGCGCCGCGGCAAAATCCTCGGCACCGAGGCGCGCACCAATTTGCAGATGATCCGCAGCGAGGTCCCGCTCGCCGAGATCTTCGGCTACTCCACCACCCTGCGCTCGCTCACCAGCGGGCGCGGCAACTACACCATGCAATTCGGCAAGTACGAGCAGGTGCCGAAGGCCATCGCCGAGACGGTCATCGCCGCGGCGAAGAAATAACCCCGAACCAGGAACTCCAACCAGGAACTCCAACCAGGAACAGCACTCCCCGACGGTTTCAGCCCTTAAGCGCGTTGATTACACCTCGACGGCGCTGACCGGCGGACCCCGAAAGGCCACCCAATGCTGAAGCAGAGAATCCGCATCAAACTCCGCGCGTACGACCACCGCATGCTCGACAAGAGCACGCAGGCGATCGTGGACACCGCCAAGCGCACCGGCGCCGACGTCACCGGCCCGATGCCGCTGCCCACGGCGATCCGCCGCTACACCGTGCTGCGCTCGCCGCACGTGGACAAGAAGTCGCGCGAGCAGTTCGAGGTCCGCACCCACAAGCGGATGCTCGACATCCTCAACCCGACCCCCATGACGATGGACGCGCTGAAGAAGCTCAACCTGCCCTCCGGCGTCGACGTCGAAATCAAGGCGGTCATGTCCCGGTAAGGGGCTTTCGAGGGCAAGCACGGCCACGGCCGCGCCGCTGCCCGCTCAGGTGATCCCATGATCAAAGGCATCCTCGGAAAAAAACAGGGCATGACCCAGTACTTCACGGCGGACGGCCAGTCCGTCCCCGTGACCGTCATCGCCGCCGGTCCCTGCGTGGTCGTCGCCAAGAAGACCCGCGAGAACGACGGCTACGACGCGGTCCAGCTCGGCCTCAACGACGGCAAGCGCAGCAAGCGCTCGACCAACTCCGCCATCAAGGGCCACTTCAAGAAGGCCGGCCTCGAGCAGCCGCTCCCCGCGCTCCGCGAATTCCGCGGGGCGTTCGAGGAGGGCGTGGGCGCCGCGGTGACGGTCGCCAACCTCAAGGGCGTCAAGGTCGTCGACATCATCGGCCTGAGCAAGGGGCGCGGCTTCCAGGGCTCGGTCAAGCGCCACCACTTCGGCGGCGGCGCGGACTCGCACGGCTCGATGCACAACCGCCAGCCCGGCTCGATCGGCTCCAACACCTACCCCGGCCGCGTCATCAAGGGCAAGAAACTCCCCGGCCACATGGGCGATCACCGCACCACGGTCAAGAACCTTTCCATCGTCGCGGTCGACGAGGAGAAGCACCTGCTGCTCGTCAAGGGCTCCGTTCCCGGCGCGCCGGGCGCGCTGCTCATCATCCGCCAGGCCAAGTCCCTGGGCGGCGCGGCCGCCTGAGCGGAGGTAATTTGTCATGGCGAAAACCCCCGTTGTCAACCTGAAAAACGAGAAAGTGGGCGAGGTCGAGTTGTCGGCCGCGCTCGCGGGCTGCCCGAAGAACAGCGCGCTGCTCCACGAGGCGGTCGTGCATCACCTCGCGTGCAAGCGCGCGGGCACCCACGCCACCAAGACCCGCGGCGACGTCTCCGGCGGCGGCAAGAAGCCCTGGAAGCAGAAGGGGACCGGCCGCGCCCGCCACGGCTCCACGCGCTCCCCGCTGTGGCGCCACGGCGGCACCACCCACGGTCCGCAACCCCACAAATACGACTACCCCTTCCCGAAGGCGAAGAAGAACCTCGCGCTGCGCACCGCGATCTCGGCCAAGGTCCGGGACGGCCGCATCACGGTGCTCGAGGACTTCCGGCTCGCCACCGCGAAGACCAAAGCGGTGGCCGAGGTTCAGAAAAAATTCGGCTGGCGCAAGGCGCTCATCGTCGACGCCGGCAACGCGCCGCTGACCCGCGCCGCGGCCAATCTCAAGTCGGTCAAGGCCGTCCGCCCCGAGGAGATCAACGTCTATGACCTGCTCAAGCACGACCAGCTGGTCGTCACCGTGGGCGGGCTGAAGAAGATCGAGGAGGTCTTCGCGTCATGAGCCGCACCGCCGGAACCGCCCTCCACGACATCATCCGTCGACCGGTCCTGACCGAGAAGTCGACCGACCTCAAGGCCAAGGTCGGCATCCTCTGCTTCGAGGTCCCGCTGCAGGCCCACAAGGCCGACGTGAAGACCGCGTTCGAGAAGATCTTCGCCCGCAAGGTCGCGGGCGTCCGCTTCGTCACCGTGCTCGGCAAGACCCGCAAGGTCGGCAAGTTCGCCGGCAAGCGCGCCGACTGGAAGAAAGCCTACATCACCCTCAAGGACGGCGAGAAGCCGCTCGAGTACCACGAGGGGTTCTAAGCCATGGCGATCCGCAAATACAACCCCACCACCGGCGGCGTCCGCCACAAGACCGCCCTCACCTTCGAGGAGATCACGAAGGACCGTCCCGAGAAGTCGCTGACCATCAGCAAGGTGCGCGGCCGCGGTGCGGGGCGCAACAACCTCGGCCGGGTCACCGTCCGCTGGCGCGGCGGGGGCCACAAGCGCCACTACCGCATCATCGATTTCCGCCGCGACAAGCGCGACATCCCCGGCACCATCGCGGCGATCGAGTACGATCCGAACCGCACCGCGCGCCTCGCGCTCGTCCACTACGCGGACGGCGAGAAGCGCTACATCATCGCCCCCGTCGGCCTCGAGGTCGGCGCCAAGATCATGGCGGGCGAGGAGGCGGAAGTCGCGGTCGGCAACTCGCTGCCGCTGCGCCGCATCCCGGTCGGCGCGACCGTCCACAACATCGAGCTCCACGAGGGTCGCGGCGGGCAGTTGGCCCGCGCGGCCGGCGCCGGGGCGATGATCGTCGCCCGCGAAGGCCACCACTGCCAGCTGCGCATGCCCTCCGGCGAGATCCGCCGGGTGCTCGCGAATTGCTACGCGACCATCGGCCAGGTCGGCAACCTCGACCAGATCAATGTTTTCGTCGGCAAGGCCGGTCGCTCCCGCTGGCTGGGCAAGCAGCCCAAGGTGCGCGGCGTGGTGATGAACCCCGTCGACCACCCGCACGGCGGCGGCGAAGGCAAGACCGGCGAAGGCCGCCAGCCCCAGACCCCGTGGGGCAAGCCCACCCGCGGCTACAAGACCCGCAACAACCCGCGCACCGACTCGATGATCGTGCGCCGGAGGAAGTAAGCCATGGCCCGTTCCCTCAAGAAAGGCCCCTTCATCGACGGCAACCTGCTCAAGAAGGTGACCGTCGCGTCCGAGAAGAACGACAAGCGCGTGATCAAAACCTGGTCGCGCCGCTCGACGGTCGTCCCGGAGATGATCGGCCTCACCCTCGCGGTCCACAACGGCAACAAGTTCGTGCCGGTCTACGTGACGCAGCAGATGATCGGCCACAAACTCGGCGAATTCGCCCCCACCCGCACCTTCAAGGGGCACGGCGGGACGGAGAAGGTCGCGGCCAAGGCCGCGCCCGCGCCGGCGGCCGCCCCCGCGGCCGCGCCGGCCAAGAAGTAACGGACGTAGGTGAAGACCATGCAGTCCATCGCCAAAGGCAAATACGTCAACTCCTCCGCCCAGAAGGCGCGCCTGGTCCTCGACCAGATCCGCGGCAAGGGCGTGGGCGAGGCGCTGGCCATCCTCTCCGTGACCCGGAAGCGGGCGGCCCGCGACATCGAGAAGATCCTCAAGTCGGCGATCGCCAACGCCGCCAACCGCGAGGAGAACCCGGCCGACGCCGACACGCTGTTCGTCAGCCGCACCTTCGCGGACGGCGCGTCGATCGCGTACCGCAAGCGCTACGCGGCGCGCGCGCAGGGGCGCGGGGTCCGCATCACCAAGCGCCAGTCGCACGTCACCATCGAACTCGATTCCCGGAAGGGGAAGTAAGGAGACCGCCGTGGGCCAGAAAGTTCATCCGTACGGATTCCGCATCGGCTTCAACAAGGCCTGGAAGTCCCGCTGGTTCGGGGGGCGAGAATACACGCAGCTCCTGCACGAGGACCTCAAGCTGCGCCGCAAGCTGAAGAAGGATTTCATGCAGGCCTCGGTCGCCAAGATCGAGATCGAGCGCAAGGGCGAGGCGATGACGGTGTACATCCACACCGCCAAGCCCGGCCAGGTGATCGGCAAGAAAGGCGCCGAGATCGAGAAGCTGCGCGCCACCCTGCGCCAGCGCTACGGCCGCGAGGTCAAGGTGGAGATCGAGGAGATCAACCGCCCCGAGGTCGACGCCCAGCTCATCGGCGAGAACATCGCCGGCCAGCTCGAGCGCCGCATCGCCTTCCGACGCGCCATGAAGCGCTCCATCGAACAGGCCATGCGCTTCGGCGCCCAGGGAATCAAGGTCCGCGTCGCCGGCCGCCTCAACGGCGCCGAAATCGCGCGTTCCGAGTGGTACTTGGTCGGCCGCCTCCCGCTGCACACCCTCCGCTCCGACATCGACTACGGCACCGCGACCGCCCGCACCACCTGGGGCGCGATCGGGATCAAGGTGTGGCTCTACAAGGGCGAGTCGTTCGCCCCCGAGAGCCGCGAACTGGTCCGCGCCTGATTTTTTCCCCGCACAGGTAACCCGCCATGCTCAGCCCCAAGCGCGTCAAATACCGCAAGCAGCAGCGCGGCCGCCGCACCGGCGCCGCGAATCGCGGCAACCGCGTCAGCCACGGCGACTTCGGCCTCATGGCCATGGAGCCGGCGTGGATCACCGCCCGCCAGATCGAGGCGAGCCGCGTCGCCATCTCCCGCTCGCTCAAGAAGGGCGGCAAGATCTTCATCCGCCTGTTCCCCGACAAGCCGATCTCCAAGAAGCCCCTGGAAACCCGCATGGGCACCGGCAAGGGCGGTGTGGAGTTCTGGGTCGCCGTCGTCCAGCCCGGCCGCGTGATGTTCGAGATCGGCGGCGTCCCCGAGGAACAGGCGCGCGACGCGATGAAGCTTGCCAACGCCAAGCTCCCGATCGCCACCAAGTTCGTCCGCCGCAGCGACCAGGAATTCTAAAAACCGGCCGCGAGGCCACGTGAACTCCCATGCTCAAGCCCGAAACCCTCAACGACCCCGCCAAGCTGCGCGATCTGACCGTCGCGGAGCTGCGCGCCGCCGACCACCAGCTCAAGGAGCAGCAGATGAAGCTGCGCCTGCAGCACGCGATCGGCCAGGTGGAGAAGACCCACCTGATCCGCGAGGCGCGCCGTCAGCGCGCGCGCGTGCTGACCCTCATCGGCGAGAAGCTCGCCCACGGCGAGCACGCGCCCACCCACGAGGAAGTCGCGCACGCCGAGGCCGCGCAGACGGAGGCGCCCAAGAACGCCAAGCCGCACGCGAAGAAGGCCGCCCCGCACGCGAAGGCCAAGGCGCCCGCGAAGAAGGTCGCCGCCAAGAAGCCGGTAGCCCGCAAGGCGAAATCCGCCGCCAAGGCCAAGCCCGCCGCCAAGAAGGGCGCGAAGAAAAAGTAAGCCACCCCCGGTGAATTGACATGACCGAAACCACCCCCGCCACCCCCGCCGCCCGCGGCAGCCGCCGCACCGAGATCGGCACCGTCGTCTCCGCCAAGACGCTGAAGACGGTGACCGTGAAGGTGGAGCGCCGCTTCTCCCACCTGCAGATCGGCAAAGTGCAGCGCCGCACCGTGAAGTTCCTCGCCCACGACGAGAAGGGCAAGTGCGGCGTGGGTGACGTCGTGGAGATCCGAGAGACCCGCCCGCTCTCCGCGCGCAAGCGCTGGGAGATCGTCCGGGTCGTCACCAAGGCCAAGTGAGCCGCGCCGCAACTGAAGGAGAGACGCCATGATCCAGATGGGCACCATCCTCGAAGTCGCCGACAATTCCGGCGCGAAAAAGATCTTCTGCATCACCGTGCAGGGCGGCGGCGCCGGGCGCTACGGCCTCATCGGCGACGTCATCTCCGCGTCGGTGAAAGAGGCGCTCCCCGGCGGCACCGTCGGCAAGGGCAAGAAGGTCAAGGCCGTGATCGTGCGCACCCGCAAGGAGCTGCGCCGCCGCGACGGCAGCTACATCCGCTTCGACGACAACGCCGCGGTCCTCATCGACGAGAAGGGCGAGCCGGTCGGCACCCGCGTGTTCGGGCCGGTGGCCCGCGAATTGCGCGAGCGGAAGTTCATGAAGATCATCTCGCTCGCCCCCGAAGTCATCTGAGCACATCCCCATGAAACTCCACATCCTCAAGAACGACAACGCGGTCGTGCTCGCCGGCAAGGATGCCGGCAAGCAGGGCAAGGTTCTCTCGGTCGACGGCAAGGCCGGCACGGCCAAGGTCGAGGGGCTCAACCTGCACAAGAAGCACGTCAAGCAGAACCCGCAGATGAAGGTCAAGGGCGGCATCCTCCCGCAGGAAGCCCCCATCCCGCTCAGCCGCCTCGCCCCGTGGTGCACGCATTGCAAGGCGCCGGCGCGCGTGGGCCGCAAGCGGACGGAGAAGGGCTCGACCCGGATCTGCCGCAAGTGCGAGAAGAGCCTGTAATCCGCAAGCCGGACACAGGCCGCGAACATTCCTAAGCAAGGAAGGCACTCCCATGGCTGACGAGAAAGAAGTCAAGAAAACCAAGAAACCCGACGAGGGCGGAAAAGCCAAGTCGGGCGGCAAGGGCAAGGAGCAGAAGGCCGGCTACACCGTCGGCGATGTCGCGCCCGCGCCCAAGGGCTACGTTCCCCGCTTGGCCGCCGAGTACAAGGCGAAGATCGCCCCCGGCATGCTGAAGGAGAAGGGGTTCCCCAACCTGATGGCGGTCCCCCGGCTGACCAAGGTCTCCATCAACATGGGCATCGGCGAGGCGAAGAGCGACGTCAAGATCCTCGACGAGGCCAACTACATCCTCGGCATGATCTCGGGCCAGAAGCCGGTCCCCCGCCGCTCCAAGAAGTCGATCTCGAACTTCAAGCTGCGCGAGGGCGTGATCATCGGCCTCAGCGTCACCCTGCGCGGTCCGCGCATGTACGAATTCCTCGACCGCTTCATCAACCTCGCGCTGCCGCGCGTGCGCGACTTCGCGGGCGTCGACCCCAACGCCTTCGACGGCCGCGGCAACTACACCCTCGGCATGCGCGACCCGCTCATCTTCCCGGAGATCGACTACAACGCGATCACCCGCCCGCTGGGTATGAACATCACCGTCGTCACCACCGCCAAGACCGACGCGGACGCCCGCGAACTGCTCACCCGCTTCGGCATGCCGTTCCGCAAGACCGGCGCCGCCGCCGCCTGAGCCGACAAGGACACCCGATCATGGCCCGCAAAAAGACTTTCGCCAAAATGGCCCGGAAACCGAAGTTCTCCAGCCGCGCGAAGAACCGCTGCAAGCTGTGCGGTCGCGGCCGCGCCTTCATCGGCGATTTCGAGCTCTGCCGCCACTGCTTCCGCAACCTCGCCCTCGACGGCGAACTGCCCGGCGTCCGCAAGGCGTCCTGGTAAGCCGGAGTTAACGGAGTAACCCATGCCCGTCACTGATCCGATCGCCGACTACCTCAGCCGCATCCGCAACGCCATCAAGGCCCGTCGCAAGGAGGTCGTGGTTCCCAAGAGCCGCATGCTCGCGGAGATCACCCGCATCCTGCAGGAGGAGGGCTACATCGAATCCTTCAAGGCGCTCGACCGCGCCACCCAAGGTCAGCTCGTGCTCGGTCTCAAGACCGGCAGCCGGGGCCAATCCGCGATCGCCGGCCTGCAGCGCGTCTCCCGCCCCGGCCTGCGCCGCTACAGCGGCCGCGACGAGGTCCCGGCGGTCTACCGCGGCCTCGGCATCACCATCCTCTCCACCTCCAAGGGCGTCATGACCGGCGACGCGGCCCGCAAGGCCGGCGTCGGCGGCGAGCTGCTCTGCAAGGTCTGGTAAACAAGGACCGCACGAGGAATCCGCCATGTCCCGACTCGGCAACCGCCCCATCGAACTCCCCGCCAAGGTGAAGATCACCCACGCCGGCGACCGCCTCACGGTCGAAGGGCCCAAGGGCAAGGTCGTCACCCCGATCTACGACGGCCTCGCGCTCAAGGTCGAGGGGACCACCGCGACGCTCTCGCGCCGCGACGACGCCCCGCAGACCAAGGCCAGGCACGGCCTGTGCCGCATGCTGCTCGCCAACGCCGTCAACGGCGTGGTCAACGAGTACAAGAAGGAACTCGAGGTCTTCGGCGTCGGCTACCGCGCGACGCAGGAAGGCAAGAGCGTGGTCTTCAACATCGGCTATTCGCACGCGATCAAATTCCCGATCCCCGACGGGATCAAGGTCGAGATCGACAAGCAGACCCGCCTCGTGATCACCGGCGCCGACAAGCAGCTCGTCGGGCAGGTCGCGGCGGACATGCATCACCTGAAGAAGCCCGATCCCTACAAGCAGAAGGGCGTCCGCTACGTCGGCCGCAAGCTGCGCGTCAAGGTCGGCAAAACCGGAACCAAGTAACGCAATCGCCTTAACCGGCGGCGACGCGCGGCCCCTGGTTTTCAGTCCAAGCGGGTCATCCGCGAAGCCCCAGCCGAGAGGATTTTTTCCATGCCCAAGATCAAAACCCGCCAGGAACGGAGACTGTGGAAGAAGGTGCGCATCCGCAAGCGCGTCGCCGGCGAGGCCGCCAAGCCCCGCCTCGCGATCTTCAAGTCGCTCAAGTACATCTACGTGCAGGCCATCGACGACCTCGCGGGGGCGACCCTCGCGGCCGCCGACACGCGCGAGGCCGGCATCGCCAAGCTCCCCTCCAAGGAGCGCCCGGCGGCGCTGGGCAAGGCGATCGCCGCCAAGCTCAAGGCGAAGGGCGTGGAAACCGTCGTGTTCGACCGCTCCGGCTATCTGTACCACGGCAACGTCAAGGCCGTGGCCGACGGCGCCCGCGAGGGCGGGCTGAAGTTCTAGGAATTCTAGGCCACATGGCCGGGATCGCATCATCATGAAAACCAGCAAGCGCAACGACATCATCAACGCCGCCGGCCTCGACCTCAAGGAAGAGGTGGTCGCGATCAACCGCGTCACCAAGGTGACCAAGGGCGGCAAGACCTTCCGCTTCGCCGCGCTCGTCGTGGTCGGCAACGGCGACGGCGTGGTCGGCTTCGGCCAAGGCAAGGCGCGCGAGGTCTCGCTCGCCATCGCCAAGGCGGTCGAGGGGGCCAAGCGCAACCTCATCCGCGTCGAGCGGGCCGGCTCCACCCTGCCGCACGAGATCATCGGCCGCCACGGCGCGGGCGAGGTCATCATCCGCCCCGCGTCCGAGGGCACCGGCGTCATCGCCGGCGCCGCGGTGCGCGCGGTGATGGAGCTCGCGGGCGTCCACAACATCCTCACCAAATCGATCGGCACCTCGAACCCGCAAAACGTCGTCCGCGCGTGCTTCGACGCGCTGCAGAAGATCATGTCCGCCAAGGCCGTCGCCGAGCGCCGCGGCAAGGCGGTCGAGGATCTGGGAGCCCGCCCATGAGCCCCGTCAACAAGAATTTGAAGAAGAACAAGAAGCGCGCGGCCCCCGCCGGGCTGCGCGTCACGTCCAGGACCAAGCCGGCCGGCAAGAAGCTCAAGGTCACCATGACCAGGGGCTGGGCGGGCAAGCGCGAGGACCAGCTCAAGGTCCTGCGCGGCCTCGGTCTGCGCCGCCGGATGGACAGCAACCTCGTTCCCGACAACAAGGCCGTCCTGGGCATGATCGCCCGGGTCGCGCATCTCGTCACCGTCGAGCCGGCGGAATAACGCCGCCCCCGCACAGGTAAACCGCCATGTTGAACTCCCTCCGTCCCGCGCACGGCTCCAAGCACAAGAACAAGCGCAAGGGCTGCGGCCCCGGCTCCGGCCACGGCAAGACCGCCTGCCGCGGCGAGAAGGGCCAGGGCTCCCGCTCCGGCGTCTCCTTCCGCCCCGGCTTCGAAGGCGGCCAGATGCCGCTGTTCCGCAAGATCGGCAAGCGCGGCTTCACCAACAACTTCGCCACCGACTACACCGTGGTCAACCTCGACGTGCTCGCCCGCTGCGAGGCGGGCGCCAAGGTGACCGCCGAGTCGCTGCTCGAAAACGCGCTCATCGCCCAGATCGGCCGCGACGGCATCAAGATCCTCGGCGGCGGCGAGCTGAAGCACGCGGTCACCGTGGTCGCCGCCGCCGTGACCGCCTCGGCGAAGGAGAAGATCGCCAAGGTCGGCGGCAGCGTGGAGCTGATCGCCGTCCCGGCGCGCCGCGGGAAATTCGTCGCCAAGGGCGAGACCACCCCGCGCGCGAAGAAGAAGTAACCCCAGCCACCGAATTGACAGGCGGGCCGCGAAGCGGCGGCGCGCCGGGAGAAGCAGGTGTTCAACCGGATCCTCGACACCCTCAAAAACGCCTGGTCGATCGCCGAGCTGCGCCAGCGCATCCTGTGGACGCTGGGGCTGCTCGCGGTCTACCGCCTGGGCGCCCACATCACCACCCCCGGCTTCGATCACGCGAAGATCGAGGATCTGTCGAAGCAGGGGCAGGGCAGCGACCTGTTCGGCTTCTTCGACGTCGTCTCGGGCGGCAACTTCCGCCGCCTCTCGGTCTTCGCCCTCGGCATCATGCCCTACATCTCGGCGTCGATCGTCTTCCAGATCCTGCAATTCGTGGTGCCGTCGCTGGAAAAACTCGCCAAGGAAGGCGAGATGGGGCGGCAGAAGATCCACCAGTACGAGCGCTGGGCGACCATCGCCTTCGCGACCGTGCAGGGGCTCGGCATGTCGTTCGGCTTCCAGGGCGCGATCGGCCTGAGCAACCTGGTGGGGGAGGGGACGGGCGCCTTCTCGCACTTCCTGTACCACTTCCTGGTCGTGAGCGCGCTGGTGACCGGCACCATGTTCACGATGTGGATCGGCGAGCAGATCACCGAGCGCGGTCTCAGCAACGGCATCTCGCTGATCATCTTCGCCGGCATCGTCGCCAATTTCATGCCCAGCGCGATCAGCCTCATTCGGGACGCCGGCCATAACGCCGGCATCTCGTGGCCGCGCCTGATCCTGATCTCGGTGCTGCTGTTCGCAATCATCCTCGGCATCATCTTCATCGAGAAGGCCGAGCGGCGCATCCCGATGCAGGTCGCGCGCAAGGTGCGCGGGATGACCGCCACCCAGTCGACCTACTTCCCGGTCAAGCTCAACCCGCCCGGCGTCATCCCGGTCATCTTCGCCTCCTCGCTGATGATGATCCCGACCATGATCCTCAGCCTCAAATGGCTGGCCGACGCGCAGAACCCGAGCCTCAAGCAGTTCGTCGAGAGGGTCAAGGACGCCCTCAGCTACGGTTCGCCCATCTATCTCCTCTTCTACGCCCTCTGCATCTTCTTCTTCACCTACTTCTACACCTCGGTGGTGATGGACTCCGAGCGGATCGCCGACGACCTCAAGCGCTCGGGCACCAACATCCCGGGCATCCGCCCCGGCAAGGCGACCGCCGAGCACCTCGACGGGATCCTCAAGAAACTGCTCTTCGTGGGCGGCCTCTATCTGATCACCATCGCGGTGCTGCCGATCATCTTCGTCGACGGTCTGCGCCTGCAGAGGCTGCCGGTGGTCGGCGGTTCGATCGAACACTTCCTGCTCACCCACCATTTCGAATGGCTGATGAACGGGCTGGTGAGCGGCGGAGCGGCGAGGAAGGTTTCCTTCGGCGGCACCTCGCTGCTGATCGTGATCGGCGTGGCGATGGACTTCCTGCAGCAGATGGAAGCCCACCTCAACATGCGCCGCTACGACGGCTTCCTCGGGCGCGGCGCCTCGACCGGCCGCCGCATGGCCGCCGCGGCGCGGTAAGACGGCGCGGATGAGCGGCGCGTCGCCCCTCCATCTCGTCCTCCTCGGCGCCCCGGGCGCCGGCAAGGGAACCCAGGCCGACCTGCTCAAGGCGCGCCTGGGTTTCGGCCACATCTCCACCGGCGACCTGATCCGTGCCGAGATCGCGGCGGGCACCCCGCTGGCGGCCGAGATGAGGGCGATCCAAGCGGCCGGCAAACTGGTCTCCGACGCGATCGTCGAGCAATTGCTCAAGCAGGCGCTGGCCCGTCTGACCGGCCAGCCGGTCATCTTCGACGGCTACCCCCGCAACCGGGCGCAGGCCTCCACCCTCGACGGGCTGCTGGCCGGCCGGCCGGGGCGCACCCTGTGCGTCAACCTCGCGGTGGACGAGGGGAAATTGCTCGACCGGATCGCCGGCCGCGTCTCCTGCCGCAATTGCAAAAAAGTGTATAATTCATCCTCAAAACCGCCCCGTGTGGCGGGCCGTTGCGACGACTGCGGCGGCGAGCTCTATCAGCGCGAAGACGACAAGCCGGAAACTCTGAAACATCGGCTGGATACATATCGCGCCGAGACCCTGCCCCTGATCGAGTATTACGGGGCCAACGGTCGGCTCGTCATCGTGGACGGCGACGGCGATCCGGAAACCGTCTTCAGCCGCCTGCTGGCGCCCCTCGGAGCGTCCGCCAAGACGGCCGCGGTATCCGGCTGATTCGTTTTTTCACACCCGACCCATGATCACCCTCAAGAACGACCACGAGATCGCGCTGATGGATCGCGCGTCCCGCATCGTCCTCGAAGTCCTCGAGGATCTGCGGGCGGCGGTCCGTCCGGGGATCACCACGGCCGAGCTCGACCGGATGGCGGAGGCGGGGGTCTTCCAGCGGGGCGGACAGCTCGCCTTCAAGGGGCTCTACGGCTTTCCCGCCACCATCTGCATCTCCATCAACGACGAATTGGTCCACGGCATCCCCAGCCCCGGCCGCGTCCTGAACGAGGGCGACATCGTCTCGCTCGACATGGGCGCGATTTACGAGGGTTTCTACGGCGACGCCGCCATCACGGTCGGCATCGGCGGGATTTCGGACGAGGCGGCGAAGCTGGTCGAGACCACCCGCGACTGCCTCTATCGCGGCATCGCCGCGGCGAAGGCCGGCGCCCGCATCGGCGACATCGGCGCCGCCATCCAGCCCTTCGCCGAGGGGCGCGGCTACAGCGTGGTGCGCGATTACCTCGGCCACGGCATCGGCCGCAAATTGCACGAGGCGCCGCAGGTGCCCAATTACGTCGGCGGCCCCGACGCGAAGAAAAAGCTGGTCGCGGGGATGACCCTCGCGATCGAGCCGATGATCAACTGCGGCTCCGCCGAGGTCGTCAAGCGGGATGACGACTGGACGGTCGCCACCCGCGACGGGAAATTGTGCGCCCACTTCGAGCACACCTTGGTCGTGACCGATCGGGGCCCGCGCATCTTGGGGCTCGACCCCGCCGAGAGCGCGCAGCGCCTCGGCCTCGCGGCGTAAGGATTCCCATGGCGAAAGAAGAGACGATCCAGATGAACGGCAGCGTCCTCGAGGCGCTCCCCAACGCGATGTTCCGCGTGGAGCTGGAGAACCAGCACGTCATCCTCGCCCACATCTCCGGCAAGATGCGCAAGCATTTCATCAAGATCCTCCCCGGCGACCAGGTGATGGTCGAATTGACCCCCTACGACCTCAATCGCGGTCGCATCATCTACCGCGCCAAGTAATTCACATCCACCCAAGGAACCCCGTCATGAAAGTCCGTCCCTCCGTCCGCAAGATCTGCCCGAAATGCAAGGTGCTGCGCCGCGCCGGCGTGGTCCGCGTGATCTGCGACAACCCCAAGCACAAGCAGCGCCAGGGCCGCTAAACCAGCCGCCCGCGTTTTTTCAAGAAACCCAGGAGCATCCCCATGGCCCGCATCGCCGGCGTTGACCTCCCGCTCAAGAAGCGCGCGTTCATCGGCCTCACCTACATCTACGGCATCGGCCGCGTCCGCGCCGAGCAGATCCTCAAGGCGGCGAGCGTCGACCGCATGAAGCGGATCGACGAGCTCACCGAGGACGAGGTCAGCCGCATCCGCGGCATCATCACCGACGAGGGGCGCGTCGAGGGCGACCTTCGCAAGGAAGTGCAGCTCAACATCAAGCGCTTGGTCGACATCGGCTCGTACCGCGGCCAGCGCCACGTCAAGCGGCTGCCGGTGCGCGGCCAGCGCACGCACACCAACGCGCGCACCCGCAAGGGCGCCCGCGGCATCGCGATCAAGAAGAAGGAGATCGCCTCCAAGTAATCGGGGCGACGATCTGACCACCTGAGGAACATTTCCATGTCCGATTCGACCGAAACCAAGGGCGCCCCGGCCGCCCCCGAAGCCGCCGGCGAGAAGCCCGCGAAGGCCCCCCGCAAAACCGCGCCCCCCGCCGCCGAGG
>JACXTT010008031.1_pt1 | contig 14715 bp, 11 predicted proteins | sample 9270951 | NCBI WGS metagenome assembly JACXTT01 (sample SAMN15532306, study PRJNA645909) | rock metagenome | isolation source: weathered quartz diorite | place: Puerto Rico | collected 2017-06-21
CTTTTGGGCCAGCAAAAGAAAAGTGACTCGAGCGTCCCACGGGGACTAGCTTCGCGTCGCCGGCAGGGGATCGAAACGCCCGCCGCGTAGGCGGCACCCTGGCGGGAACGGGGCTACCGGAGGCATACCCAACCTCTCCCAACCACCAAGAACATGAAGACTGGCGCGAAAGGCCTCGCGCACAGGGTGCGCTCCTACAAAAAAGCGTCGAAGCGGCGCCAGGGTGGGAACTGGCGCGAAGTCCCATCGCGCACAGGGTGCGCTCCTACATGGGAGGAGCGGTGGGAGGCTACCTCTCCGTCACCTCGGCATCCGGCGCAAACTTCCCATCCTCCGCGAGGCGCGCAAACAAACCACCCTGGCGGATCAGCTCGTCGAACCGGCCCTGTTCCACCAGGCGCCCCTGGTCCAGCACCAGGATCAGATCGGCATCCCGCACGGTCGACAGGCGATGCGCGATCACGAACGTGGTTCGCCCCTGCGTGAGTCGGTCCAGCGCGCGCTGGATGCGGGCCTCGGTGGCGTTGTCGAGCGCGCTGGTTGCTTCGTCGAGGATCAGGATCGGCGCGTCCTTCAGCATGGCACGCGCGATCGCCAGTCGCTGGCGCTCGCCGCCGGAAAGCGAGCGGCCGCGTTCGGCGACCAGGGTCTCCAGCCCCTCGGGCTTGCGCGAGATGAACGTGGCCGCTTCCGCCGCCGCGACCGCCTTCTCGATCGTCGCCGCGTCGGCCTCCGGATCGCCCACGCGCAGATTGTCCAGGATCGAGCGATAGAACATGCCCGCATCCTGGAACACCACGCCGATGTTCCGGCGCAACGACTCCAGCGTCACCTCGCGCACATCGTGGCCGTCGATCGTCACGCGCCCGGCGGAAGGGTCATAGGCCCGATAGAGCAGGCTGAGCGCCGTGCTCTTGCCGGCGCCGGTCGGGCCGACCAGGGCGATGGTGCTGCCCGGGGGCGCGCGGAAACTAAGGTCGTGCAGGGCAGGTTGCACGGGGTCGTAGCCGAAGCTCACCCGGTCGAACACGACGTCGCCGCGCACGCGTGGCAGGGCGATCGCGCCCGGGCGGTCCTCGATCTCCGACTGGCGGTCGAGCACCGTGAAGAAATCGCGCAGCGACTGCGACTGGAAGAACAGGTTGGACAGGAACGTCGCGAACTGCTCCAGCCGCCCGATCAGCAGCATCGAGAACCCCACGAAGCTGACGATGCCGCCCACGCTGATCTCGCCCCGCGCGTGCAGCGCCGCACCCACTGCGAAGATCGCCACGATGGTCAGCGTGCTGGCCGCGCGGTTCAATACCGACAGGATCGCCCAGCCGCGCAGTACCGGGTATTGCGCGTTGAGCGTGCGCGTCATCAGCTCGTGCAGGGCACGCGATTCCGCGGCCAGCCGCGTGAAGCTCTGCACCACGGTGACGTTGCCGAACACGTCACCCGCGCGCGTGGCGATCTCGTGGTGGAGCTCCTCCACCTCGCCCTGCGCCTTGTGCGTGCGCTGCACCGCGACGGCGTTGAAGATGGAGAAGCACAGCAGCAGCGCGATCATCAGCAGCGCCAGCTTCCAGTTGAGCCACAGCGCGACCGGGATCATCACGATGATCGACAGCAGCGTCGCCAGGTGCTCGCGGAAGAAGCTCAGCCACAGGTTGAACAGGTTGCTGACGCCGACGTTCATGATGCGCGACAGGCGACCCGTGTGGTACTCGCCGTGGAAGGAGAGCGGCATCGACGCGGCGTGCTCGAAGAACAGCGCGATGGCGGCCAGCCGGCGCCGGTGCGCCAGCCGGTCGGCGTGCAGGGACACCCAGACGTTGGCCAGCACGCCGGCAAAGCCGACGCCGGCCCACAGGCCGATCAGCCGCGGCGCGTGCCCGTTGTCCGCCGACAGCGCGTCGACCACGCGACCGAACAGCACCGGCTCCAGGAAGAACACGCCCGCCAGCGCGAGGTTCGCGAGCGCCAGCGTGATCGCCAGGCGTCGTTCCGGCCCCAGAAGCCCGATGACCCGCAGGTACAGGTGCAGGAACGACATGCCCGGGCTCCGCTCGGTGTGCGCTGGCCACCAAGGCTAGCGGAAATGGACGTCCATGATCAGTGACTGCTTGCGGCGGCCGGCATGGAGGATGCAAGCTGCAGGCTTGGTTTTCCGAACGAGCAGCCACCGTGGACATGATCGACCTGCGCAGCGACACCGTCACCCGTCCCACGCCCGCCATGCGCGCCGCGATGATCAATGCGGCCGTCGGTGACGACGTCTACGGCGAGGATCCCACTGTCAACGCGTTCCAGCAGCGCGTGGCCGACGAGCTGGGCTTCGAGGCAGGGCTGTTCGTGCCCACCGGCACGCAGTCGAACCTGCTGGCGCTGATGGCGCACTGCGAGCGCGGCGACGAGTACCTGGTGGGCGCCGACGCGCACACCTACAAGTTCGAGGGCGGTGGCGCCGCCGTACTGGGCTCGATCCAACCCCAGCCGATCCCGCACGACGTCGACGGCAGCCTGCCGCTCGACAAGCTGGCCGCGGCGGTCAAGCCGGTCGACCCGCATTTCGCCCGTACCCGCCTGCTGGCGCTGGAAAACACCTGGCACGGCCGGGTGCTGCCGGCGGATTACCTGCGCGCCGCGCATGATTTTGCGAGGGAGCGTGGCCTTGGGCTGCACCTGGATGGCGCGCGCCTGTTCAATGCCGCCGTCGCCAGCGGGGTGAAGGCCAGCGAGATCGCCCGGCACTTCGACAGCGTGTCCGTGTGTTTTTCCAAGGGTCTGGGCGCGCCGGTCGGCTCCGTGCTGGTCGGCACGGCGGCGCTGGTCGAGAAGGCGAGGCGCTGGCGCAAGGTGGCCGGCGGCGGCTGGCGCCAGGCCGGCATGCTCGCGGCGGCCGCACAGCATGCGCTGGACCACCATGTGGATCGCCTCGCCGAGGACCACGCGCGCGCGGTCATGCTGGCGGCGGCACTGGGCGAGGTTCCCGGCGTGAAGCTGCTCGGGCAGTTCACCAACATGGTGTTCATCGACGTGCCGGCCGAACGCCTGCGCGAGCTGGACGTCCATTTGCGCGCCGCCGGCGTGCGCATCAGCATCGGCTACCTGCCGACGCTGCGCCTGGTGACGCACCTGGACATCGACGACGAAGGCGTCGCGCGCACGGTGGCGGCGTTCCGCAGCTTCTTCGCGCGCTGAGGCCGTACTCTTTCTTTGTAGGAGCGCACCCAGTGCGCGAAAAGCCGACGGAGCGGTGACGCCGCAGTCTGCGATCGCGCACTGGGTGCGCTCCTACGGAAGAACTCAGGCGGTCTGTTTCACCGGCTTGTTGAACTTGCGGATGAATTCGCGCACCTGCGGATAGACCGTCTGGCGCCAGCGGCGGCCGCTGAAGATGCCGTAATGCCCGGCGCCCTCGACCACGCGGTGGGCGCGGCGCTTGGCGGGAATGCCGCTGCACAGGTCGTGGGCGGCCTCGGTCTGGCCCAGGCCGGCGATGTCGTCCAGCTCGCCTTCCACCGTGAACAAGGCGGTGTCCTTGATGGCCTCGGGTCGCACGCGCTCGCCCGACACGTCCCACAGGCCGCGCGGCAGCAGGAACTGCTGGAACACGGTGGCGATGGTGTCCAGGTAGTACTCGGCCGGCATGTCGAGCACGGCGTTGTACTCGTCGTAGAACTTGCGGTGCGCCTCGGCGTCGTCCTGGTCGCCGCGCAGCAGGTTCTCGTAGAAGTCCCAGTGCGAGTTGAGGTGGCGGCCCGGGTTCATGGCGATGAAGCCCGCGTGCTGGAGGAAGCCGGGGTACACCTCGCGGCCGCTGCCCGGGTAGTTGGCGGGCACGGTATGGATCACGTTGCCCTTGAACCAGCTCAGCGGGCGCGTGGTGGCGAGGTTGTTGACGCCGGTGGGATTGCTGCGCGGTTCGATCGGACCGCCCATCATGGTCATGCTGAGCGGCGTGTCCTCGCCGCGCGCCGCCATCAGCGATACCGCGGCCAGCACCGGCACGGTGGGCTGGCACACCGAGATCACGTGCACGTTGCGCGCGCCGATGTGGCGGATGAACTCCTCGATGTAGGTCACGTAGCCGTCGAGGTGGAACGCGCCTTCGCTGGTCGGCACCATGCGCGCGTCGACCCAGTCGGTGATGTACACCTTGTGGTCCTGCAGCAGGGTGCGCACGGTATCGCGCAGCAGGGTGGCGTGGTGGCCGGACAACGGGGCGACCACCAGCACGACCGGGTCGTTCTTCATCTTTTCGATGGTGTCCGGGTCGTCGCTGAAGCGCTTGAAGCGCTTGAGCTGGCAGAACGGCTTGTCCAGCACCACGCGCTCGATCACGGCGATTTCCTGGCCGTGCGCCGTCACCTGCGGGAGATTGAAGGCGGGCTTCTCGTACTCCTTGCCCAACCGATGCAGCAGTTCGTAACCGGCGGCCAGCCGGTCCGCACCGGGCACATGCGAGAACGGGCTCGTGACCTCGCTGAACATCTTGGCGCTGGCTTCGGCGTAGTGGCTCAGCGGGCCGAGGAAGGCGCGCTGCCACTCATGGATCTGATAGAGCATGCGGTGGAACCGGAAGCGACGGAATGCCGCATCTTAACCGGTTTGGGCAAGCCTTGCTGCGCCGCCGCATCGTCTCAGGCTTGCTGAATCAGCTGCTTACGTTCGGCGGCAGAGTAATACCAGTTCGTCCACGCCCTTGGTCGGGCCCAGGCCGGATCGCCACTTCAACGGCTTCTGCAGGCGCAATCCCAGTGGCATCAGCACGCGGTTGTACCACCACAGGGCGCGATCGCGCCGATGCGTGAGGTACCACTGGCCCAGGGTCAGCAGCCAGGAGGAACCCACCTGCATGCCGTAGACCGCGCTCCGTTCAATGGTCCAGCCGTGGGCTGCCAGGCGGCGCACCAACAGGGTCGGTTCGTAGCGGCGGGCATGGCCCACGAAGTCGTCGAACTCGGTCCAGGCTTCCGGATGCAACGGCACCGACAGCAGCATGCGTGCATCCGGGGCGGCGACCCGTGAAAGCTCCTGCAGCGCGCGCTCGTCGTCGGGCAGGTGCTCGAGGATGTCCAGTGCGCAGATCAGGTCGAATCCCGCCGTCGGACAGGGCAGCGCGGTGAGCGTGCCACGCAGCGCACTGGCGCCGTGGGCGCGCAGGCCCTTGGTCGCAGCAGGGCTCTGGTCGACGAAATAGGTGCCGTCCAGGGGCAGGCGCGGGCGCAGGCCGGGCGCCACTTCCAGGCGACGCGGCAAGGCCATCGCCAGATCGCGCACGATCGGCCAGGTGTTGAAACGGGTGGGGTCCACCAAGCGCGAGCCTGCCCAGAGCGACTCGTAAAAATCTTCGTTGATACGGCGGACTTCCGCAGCGGTCCGTTGGGGAAGGGCGAGGCTGGGCATGCGCGCAGTGTGGCGCATGTGGCTGACGTCAACGTGAAGCTTGCGTGTGCAATTCCGTGCGCGCGATCACATCATGAACGGCCCGCCGCCGCGGATCGAACGCTGCCAGTCCGAACCAGACCGCCCATGCGATGGCCACGGACCACAGTGCGCCGCGCGCGCCGATCCACGGCGCCAGGCCGAGCAGCAACAGCGGAAGCGCCGCGGCCACCAGGCGAACCAGGGCCTGGCGCGGTGTCAGCGCGCTGCCGTCGGCATTCACGACGCGAATCCGCCAGGGGCGCATGCCCAGCGTCTGTCCACCGCGCAGCCAGGAGGCCACGAAGTAGGCCGATACCACCAGCGCCTGCAGCGGCTGGTACCACCAGGCGATATGCGCGTGGCCTTCGGTGCTGATCAGCGCCCCGCCCGTGATGCGCTGGCACACGTAACCCACCACCATCACGATCGCGAGTACGGCGAGCAGGTCGTAGACCAGCGCGATCAGGCGGCGCCACAGCGGGCAGGTCACGGGGTTGGAAGCGGTGATGGACGTCATCGAACGGGCTGCCGGTAAGAGGGATCGCTTGCACGCGACGTGGCCGGCGGCGAGCATCGCGTCCATGCCACAGGAATCACCAAGTATCGCCGAAGCGGACCGCATCAGCATCGATGCCTTCATCGAGCGCGTGTGGTCCGAGGACGGCCTGGCCGAGCGCACGCTCGAAGCCTATCGCCGCGACCTGGAGGCGCTCGCGCGCTGGCTGGGCGCGCAAGGCCTCGGTCTGCACGGCGCGCGGCGCCAGCATCTGTCGGCTTACCACGGCAGCCAGCCGGTGGCGGTACGCTCGCTGGCGCGCCGCCAGTCGGCATTCCGCCGCTATTACGCCCATCTGGCGCGCATCGAGCCGGGGTTCGACGATCCCACCTTGCTGATCGAGCGCCCCAAGACCCCGCGCAGCCTGCCCAAGGCGCTGGCCGAGCGCGAGATCGAGGGCCTGCTGGAGGCACCGGATGTCACCACCACGCTGGGCCTGCGCGACCGCGCCATGCTGGAGCTGATGTACGCCTCGGGCCTGCGCGTCTCCGAGCTGGTGGAGCTGCCGCTGGGCGCGTTGAACCTGCGCCAGGGCGTGGTGCGCGTCACCGGCAAGGGCGGCAAGGATCGCCTGGTGCCGATCGGCGAGGTGGCCGCCGAGCGCATCGAGGCCTATCTGGCGACCGCGCGACCGGTGCTGGCCAAGGGGCGCCAGCCGCATGCCCTGTTCCTCAGCAACCGCGGCGAGGGCATGACGCGCCAGATGTTCTGGAGCCTGGTGAAGCGCCATGCGGCAACGGTCGGCATCGTGCCCAAGCGCATCTCGCCCCACGTGCTGCGCCACTCCTTCGCCACCCACCTGCTGAACCACGGCGCCGACCTGCGTGCCCTGCAGATGCTGCTGGGCCACAGCGCGCTCAGCACTACCCAGATCTACACCCTCGTGGCGAAGGAAGGCCTCAAGCGCCTGCACGCGCAGCACCACCCGCGCGGGTGAGGCCGGGCCGGGTGTGCCAATCCGCCGGCAGTCCGGTTCATCCAGCTGTGCGAGAATGCGGGTTCCCCCGTGTTTCCGCCCGGCGGAAACGCAGATCCATGAGGTAGACGATGTTCAAGCAATGGTTGCTGGCGTTGTGCGTCAGCGGTTTCGCGCTCAGCGCCTCTGCCGCTCCCGATGGCACCGCGGCCGGTCCCGAAGGCACCGTGCGCAAGGCCGTGCTGACGTTCGCGCCGAAGGTGACCATCGATTCGGTGAAGCCGGCGCCGTTCCCCGGCTTCTACCAGGTGATCGCCTCGGGCCAGCTGGTCTACGTGAGCAACGACGGCAAGTACATGGTGAACGGCGACGTGATCGACCTCACCAGCCAGCGCACCCTCGACGGGTGGGCGGACTTCCGCAAGTCCGAGCTGGCCAAGGTGCCGGAGTCCGACCGCATCGTGTTCTCCCCGGCCAAGCCGCGCTATCGCGTCACCGTGTTCACGGACGTCAACTGCGCCTACTGCCGGCAGCTGCATGAGCACATCGCGGACTACAACAAGGCCGGCATCGCGGTGGAGTACGTGGCGTGGCCGCGCGATGGCGTGACGGACGAATCCGGTCGCACGACCAAGACCTACAACGAGATGGTGTCGGTGTGGTGTTCGGCCGACCGCAAGGCGGCGTTCACCGCGGCCAAGCAGGGCAAGGTGCCCAAGGCGACCAACTGCCCCAATCCGGTGAAGGACGAGTTCGAGCTGGGCGTGAAGCTTGGCGTGAACGGGACGCCGACGGTGATCGGCGAGGACGGCACGATGCTCGGCGGCTACATGACGCCGGCCCAGATCCTGCAGCGGCTCAGCAAGGGCAGCTGAGGCCCTTGTAGCGCGAGGTGGGCCCACGCCCACCCTGTGTGTGGAGTGTGAGGTAGGAGCGCACCCAGTGCGCGAAAAACCCACGAAGCGATGACGCCGGAACGCTGCGGTCGCCCACGGCCTCGGATCGACTACACCTCATGATGCAGGCCCTCGGCCTGCGCCACTGCGCTCCCTCGCGGCACCAGTTCCACCAGGTACATCGCCGCCAGCACCAGCGCGCCGCCGATCACCATGCGCCAGGTGAGCGCGTCGTGTCCGAAGGTCACCGCGAAGCCCGCCGCGAACACCGGCTCCATCGTCATCACGATGGCCGCACGGGTGGGTGACAGGTGGGCCTGCGCCCAGGTCTGCACCAGCATCGCGCCCGCTCCCGCGGCCAGTGCCATGTAGATCACCGCGGCCCAGGCGCCGCCATCGGGCGGCAGGGTGGGACCGGAGGGCAGGGTGGCGAGCAGGCAGACCAGGGCGATCACCAGCATCTGTACCGTGGACAGCGCGAACGCGCTGCCCGGCCGCGACCAGGCGCCCAGCCCCACGATGTGCAGGCCGTACAACGCCGCCGACACCAGGGTCAGCCATACGCCATAGCCGATGCTGAGGCCGTGCAGGGCAAGCAGGCCCAGGCCACCCACCGACAGCAGTACCGCGATCCAGGTGACGGGCGGCAGGCGCTGGCGCAGCAGGACGGTGCCCAGCAGGGGCGTGAACACCACGTACATGCCGGTGACGAACCCGCTGATGCTGGCCGAGGTGTGCTCCAGTCCCGAGGTCTGCAGCAACTGGGCGACGCCGTAGATGGCACCCAGCCCGATGCCCTGCATCCACTCGCGACGGGTGAGGCGAATCAAGGGCCGATGGAACAGCAGCGTCATCAGCAGCGCGGCGATCACGAAGCGCACGGCGAGAAAATCCGCCACCGGCATGCGAGCCACCAGGTCCTTGATGAGGAAGAAGGTGGAACCCCAGATGGCGGTGACGCAGATCAGTCCGAACGTGGCGAGCGCCGCGGTGCGCTTGTCCGCTGCGCTCATGCGTTGCCCTCGCGGGCAAGCCGGCGCCGCAACAGCCGCAGCCATTGCCCGGGCACCTGCAGCAGGAAATGCGACCAGATGCCCAGCCAGACCAGCGCGGACACCCACGGCTTGCGCGCCTCGGGATCGAACTTGCGGAACCAGCGCCACATGCCGCGGTGCTTGTGGCGGCTGACGAACACGGGGCGATGCCGGCTCGAGCTGCCCTTGCCGTGCAGCACGCGCACGTCTCCCGCCAGCATCACCTTGTAGCCGGCGTCGCGCACGCGGCGGCACAGGTCCAGGTCTTCGCAGTGCAGGAAATAGGCTTCATCGAAGCCCGCGAGGTAGTCGAACAGGCGACGCGGCAAGACCATCAGCGCGCCGGACACGGCTTCCGCCTCCACCAGCTCGCGAGGGATCGGGCCTTCGATGTTCACGCCTTCGCCGGGGCGGTTGAACATGGTGTTCAACGAACGCATCAGCAACGGATCGCGGCGGTAGGAGGCCGGGTCCGGTTCGCCGTTCTCGTCGCACACCACGGCGCCGACGAGGCCCGTGCGCGGATGCGTGGCGAGGATCCCGAGCAGGCGTACCAGGGTGGTGTTGTCGATCAGGCAATCCGGGTTGAGCACCAGCACGGACTTGCCATGCGCGTGCGTGACGCCACGGTTCACCGCCGGCCCGAAGCCGAGGTTGGCGTGGTTGTAGACCACCTGCAGCCGCGCGTCGCTTTCGTGCGCGCGCGCTATCGCCTGCGGAATGCCGTCGGTCGACGCGTTGTCGACCAGGATCATCTCCAGCGGCAGTTCGCAGGCGAGCACGCGGCGCACGCAGTCGCGCAGGGTCGGGCCGCTGTCGGCGGCGACCACGATCACGCTGAGCGGCAGCGTGGAAGTCAGGGAAGGGGCGGTATCGGTATTCACTTAGACAAGTATGCGGGAGGCAAGGCGTGTTCTGGATGTGAAAGGACGATGGGAGGTCGGGCCGAGGTGGGTCAGCGGCGGCGTCCCCGGCCCAGTACCTCGTGCAGCGGGGTGGGCACCCCGTCGGCGCCACGCTGCAGCCAGGGCTGCTCGCCCTCCCAGCCGCTGAGCATCCAGCCGGCGAGGCGATGGACGTGGTCGTCGTGCCGGTCCCACAGGATGTCGCCGCGTTCACCCGGCAGGCGGGTCGCGAACCAGCGGCCGCGCGGCCCGAAGCAGTAGTGCGGGCTGGCGCGCTCGATCACGCGGCCCTGGGCGAACACGTAGCGTCCCCGCCCGATGCCACGCCCCTCGAAGCGCACCGAGTCGCCGTCGGGATCGGAGAACTCGCCATCGGCCCGGTCCCAGGCAATGCGGGCCAGTTCGATGATGTGGACCGGAGGGCCGATCGGAGCCATCGCCAGCTCGCTCCACTCCGGCGCCACCCTGGCCGCCTGGGAGCGCTTGACGCGGCGATCCAGCAGCGATTCCATCAGGGCGAGCAGGGAATAGCCGACCAGCGCGCCGAGCAGGGCCCCGCCCCAGGCGAGCAGGCCGCCGCCCAGCGTACGCTGCGCCGCGAACAGCAGCCCGGGCAGGCCCCAGCGCAAGCCGCGCCGGCAGAGTTCGGCGTAGTGCTCGATGCGGTGGTGGAACCTCACCGCGCCCGGCACCAGCAGCAGCCATAGCGGCAGTCCCATCCACCACGGCAGCAGCGCCATGATGATCGTCCACGCCGCTGCCGGCAGCAGGTGCAGCAGGCGGCGCGTCACGTGGGCAGCCACGTCAGGCCTGCAGCAGAGGCCTGGCGTGGCAATCCGGCATCAGCCGCACCACACCCGTGCATTGCGGAACATGCGCATCCACGGCGAATCCTCGCCCCACTTCTCCGGGTGCCAGCTCATCTGCACCGAACGGAACACGCGTTCCGGGTGGGGCATCATGATGGTCACGCGACCGTCGGCCGCGGTGAAACCGGTGAGGCCGCCGGGCGAGCCGTTCGGGTTGAGCGGATAGTCCTCGGTGGGCTTGCCGCGGTTGTCGACGTAGCGCAGGGCGCCACCCGACTTCGACGGGCTGCAGCTGTACGGGAAGCTCACGCGGCCTTCGCCGTGCGCCACCGCGACCGGGATGCGCGAACCGGCCATGCCCTTGAAGAAGATGCTCGGCGAATCGAGCACTTCCAGCGTGGCCACGCGTGCCTCGTACTGCTCGGACGCATTGCGCAGGAACTTCGGCCAGTGCTGGGCGCCGGGAATGATGTCCTTCAACTGGCTCATCATCTGGCAGCCGTTGCACACGCCCAGCGCGAAGCGCTGCGCGTCGGCGAAGAACGCGCTGAACTCGGCACGCAGGTACTCGTTGTACAGGATGGACGTGGCCCAGCCACGACCCGCTCCCAGCACGTCGCCGTAGGAGAAGCCGCCGCACGCGGCGAGGCCGCGGAAGTCGGCGAGCTTGATGCGGCCGCTGGCGAGGTCGGACATGTGGACGTCCACCGCGTCGAAGCCGGCGCGGGTGAACGCGGCCGCCATCTCCACCTGGCCGTTGACGCCCTGCTCGCGCACCACGGCCACGCGCGGACGCGCGCCCTTGGCGATGTAGGGGGCGGCGATGTCATCGGACGGCTCGAAGCTGAGCTTGGGGCTGATGCCCGGATCGGCATCGTCCAGGCGCCATTCGTTCTCGGCGTCGGCGCTGATCGGGTTGTCGCGCAGGCGCTGCATGGCGTGGCTGGTCTGGTTCCACGCTTCGAACAGCGTGCGCCAGTTCCACTTGAACTGCGTCTCGCCGTTGTGGAACAGCTTGATGCCGAGCTTTTCCTTCGGGCGGCCGATGCGATAGGCCATGCCGGTGAGCTCGTGCTTCACCAGCAGCGCCTCGAACGCTTCGCGATTGGCGGTAGCGACCTGCACCACCGCGCCCAGCTCTTCATTGAACAGCGCGCGCAGTGCGGCTTCGGCCCAGCCGTCGAGGTGGATTTCCAGGCCGCAGTGGCCGGCGAAGGCCATCTCGAGCAGGGTGACGATGACGCCGCCGTCGGAACGGTCGTGATAGGCCATCAGCAGGCCGTTGGCGTTCGCTTCCTGCACGAGGTTGAACAGCGACTTCAGGCGCTTGGCGTCATCCAGGTCCGGCGGCACGCCGCCGCCGCGGTTGAACACCTGGGTCAGCGCGGAACCGCCGAGGCGGTCGCGGCAGGCGCCCAGGTCGAGCAGCCACAGTTCCGAATCGCCGCGATCCAGGCGCAGCTGCGGGGTCAGCGTGCGGCGCACGTCGGTGACGCGGGCGAAGCCGGTGATCACCAGCGACACCGGCGAGACGGTGCGTTGCGTGGTGTCGCCGTCCTTCCACACGGTCTGCATGGACAGCGAGTCCTTGCCGACCGGGATGGAGATGTCCAGCTCCGGGCACAATTCCATGCCCACGGCCTTCACCGCGTCGAACAGCGCGGCATCTTCGCCGGCGTAGTTCACCGCGGCCATCCAGTTCGCCGACAGGCGCACTTCGCCCAGCGAGGCGATCGGCGCGGCGGCGAGGTTGGTGATGGCCTCGCCGACGGCGAGGCGCGCGGCATCGGCGCTGTTGAGCAGGGCCACCGGGGCGCGCTCGGCCATGGCCATCGCTTCGCCGGTGTAACCGTCGAAATCGGTGATGGTGACGGCGGCATCGGCCACCGGCACCTGCCAGGGGCCGACCATCGGGTCGCGGTGGTTGAGGCCGCCCACGGTGCGGTCGCCGATGGTGATGAGGAAGCTCTTGCTGCCCACGGTGGGCAGGCGCAGGACGCGCAGCAGGGCCTCGTCCATGCTGATGCCGCCGAGATCGGGGATCACGTCCACGCGAGACTTAACGCGGTGCGCGTCGCGATGCATGCGCGGCGGCTTGCCGAACAGCACGTCCATCGGCAGGTCGATCACCGTGGTGTCGGTACGCGGATCGTGCACCACCAGGCGACGCTCGGAGGTGGCTTCACCCACCACCGCGTACGGGCAGCGCTCGCGCTGGCAGTAGCCCTCGAATTCCTCGAGGTCGGCCGCGCCGATGGCGAGCACGTAACGTTCCTGCGATTCGTTGCTCCAGATCTGCATCGGCGACAGCGACGGGTCGTCGCACGGCACCCGGGCCAGGTCGATGCGACCGCCGACGCCGGCGTCGTTGAGCAGCTCGGGGATCGCGTTGGACAGGCCGCCCGCGCCCACGTCGTGCACGCTGACGATCGGGTTCTTGTCGCCGCGCGCCCAGCAGCTGTCGATCACCTGCTGCGCACGACGCTCCATCTCGGCGTTGTCGCGCTGCACGGAGGCGAAGTCGAGTTCCTGGCTGGAGGTGCCCGAGGCGACCGACGAGGCGGCGCCGCCGCCCAGGCCGATCAGCATGGCCGGGCCGCCCAGCACGATCACCTTGTTGCCCGGCTGCACGTCGCGCTTCTGCACGTGGCCCGCGCGCATGTTGGCGAGGCCGCCGGCGATCATGATCGGCTTGTCGTAGCCACGGCGCACGCCGGCTTCGCCGGTCTCGTGCTCGTAGGCGCGGAAGTAGCCACCCAGGGCAGGGCGGCCGAATTCGTTGTTGAACGCGGCGGCGCCCAGCGGGCCGTCACGCATGATCTCGAACGCCGTCGCCATGTGCGGCGGCAGCGGGCGATCCACTTCCCACGGTCGCGGCAGGCCCGGGATGCGCAGGTCGGACACCGAGAAACCGGTGAGGCCGGCCTTCGGCTTGGCGCCACGACCGGTCGCGCCCTCGTCGCGGATCTCGCCGCCGGCGCCGGTGGCGGCGCCCGGCCACGGCGCGATGGCCGTCGGGTGGTTGTGCGTCTCGACCTTGATCGCGTACTCGACGCGCTCGTGGTGCGGACGCCACACGCCGTCGTGGTCGGGGAAGAAGCGGTTGCCCTCGAAGCCTTCGACCACCGCCGCGTTGTCCTTGTAGGCGGACAGCGTGTGGGCGGGCGAATGCTGGTGGGTGTTCTTGATCATCGCGAACAGGCTCTTGGCCTGCTCTTCACCGTCCAGCGTCCAGCTGGCGTTGAACACCTTGTGGCGGCAATGCTCGGAATTGGCCTGCGCGAACATGAAGAGTTCGGCATCGGTCGGGTTGCGACCCAGTTCCGCGTAGCGGTCGGCGAGGTACTCGATTTCGTCGTCGGCCAGGGCCAGGCCCAGTTCCTTGTTGGCCTTGTCCAGCGCCGCCTTGGCGTCGCCGCCCAGCTCGATGTAGACCAGCGGACCGGGCTGGCCGCCGAGGAACAGGTGCTGCGCCTCATCGAGGTTCGTGAGCACCGACTGCGTCATCGCATCGTGCAGCACGTTCAACACCGCCTCGTACTGCGGCTGGTCGGCGGCCGGGAGTCCCGCCACCTGCCAGGCCACGCCACGCTCCACGCGGCGCACGTCGAAGCCGGCGCCATGCAGGATGTCGGTGGCCTTGCTCGACCACGGCGAGATCGTGCCGAGTCGCGGCACCACCCACAGCGAGGCGGGCTCGGGCGCGGCGTCCTTGGCTTCCAGCACCTCAAGCAGGCGACGATGCTGCTCGCCTTCCGGCGCGCGGTCGGCGTCGATGAAATAGATGAACCACGAGGACTGCACGCGCGTGCCACGGTGAATGGCGTCGAGGCGGGCGTTCAGGCGTTCGAGACGAAAAGGGGAGAGGGCGCTCTGCCCGTCGAGTGCGATCATGCGGGGAACGGGAGCTATGCGAAAACGCCTATTGTACCTCAAGGAGGGTGAGGGTTTCTGCGGCGCAGCAAGAGGGCATAAGGGCCCCTGGGGTGCTTTGTGTTCGCGGGCGTGACTAGCTAAGTGATTGTTTCTTCGTGGCTTGGTGTGGATTTCCTACCGGGTGAAGCGGAGAGCGGGGCCTCATGGCGTCGGATCGATGCGAAGGGCCTTCATGCTGCCCCATCCGGACTGAGTCAAGGTTGACCCCTCACCCCCAGCGCTCTCTCCGGCGGGGAGAGGGAGCAACG
>JACXTT010008032.1_pt1 | contig 14714 bp, 10 predicted proteins | sample 9270951 | NCBI WGS metagenome assembly JACXTT01 (sample SAMN15532306, study PRJNA645909) | rock metagenome | isolation source: weathered quartz diorite | place: Puerto Rico | collected 2017-06-21
TCGGCGGCGTAAATCCCGCTCTGCTCCCTATGAAACGCGACGCGGGAACCATCCTTCGACCACACAGCGAAAACTTGCAGGGCGTCGTCAAACGTCTTCCTCTCGGAAGCTTCCCGGACGAGGTCCGTCACCCAGATATCTTGGCCGCGTCCTGTCCGGATCCCAACCACCGACAACTGATCCGGGGAGAGATGCGGCTTGGTAACGAACACGTCAGGAGGAAGCGTGTGGATTCGTAGCCCTGATCTGTCTACCCATCTCAACCATCCGGTGTTCATTTGATCCGCGTTCTGGTACGCCAGGATTCCACTGGGAGAGACGCCGACCGTCGGCCTGACTGCCGGATTGCCTACCCGTCCGATACGCGGGACCACGAGCACCGGATCCCCGAGGACTTTCCCTGAGGCTTCGTCGAACTCTTGCGCCATCAGATTCGATTCGCGAAGGAACAGCAGATATGTCTTACCGCGAGGCGTCGGCGCTAGAATGGGCGCGCTTAAAACGTCTTCAACCACCAACGTACGTTCGTCTGAGCCCAAGGAACCGAGTTGAATCGAACTGCGATTATCGCTACCGGCTCGAACCAGGAACCGCTGGCCATCAGACAGAAAAGCAGGAAAGGCGGTGTCGGATGAATTAGGAATCGGTGTGGAGGCACCTCCATGAGCGGAAATACGAAACAGTGCTCCTCGCCCCCCTAGACGCACAAGAATATCGTCGTTCTGGTTCCAGTCTCCCTGCCACCCTGCGCTCAATCCGCCTATCACCCCCCGTACCGACCCGCCAACCAAATCGATGCGCTTGAGATCAGGCCCAACTGCAAATGCAAGAGAGCCTCCATCCGGTGACCAGAACGGATGAACGGCCCCCTCCGTACCAAGGAGCGCCCTGCTTTCGATGCCGTCGATCGAGCGCACGTGGAGACGAGTTACGCCATCGGGATCGACAACCATGTAAGCTAGTTTGCGCCCGTCATTGGAAATCGCTGGCGTGCCTAGGCGTAATCGGCCTCCCGGCGGCGCCTGGATCTGGAAGCGTACGGCATCGGGCAATGGAAGAGGCTTGAGCCAGAGAACGGAAATCACAAGAGCGACGATTCCCAAGGCCGACGCCATAATCCACGGCACTGTCGCGCCGCGTCGTCCTGGCTGTGCTTGTGCTACTGAAGGGTCACTCAACAATTCCCACACGTCTCCGATATCGCGCAGCCGGTTTTTCGGATCCTTTTCGAGACACTTTCGGAGCAGGCGCCGGATGGGAATCGGAACCTGATCCAAGTCGGGCTCCTTCATCACGACCGATGCCATCGTTTCCGTTGAATCCGTACCCTGGAAGAGGCGCGTGCCCGTGACCATCTCGTACAACACCACGCCAAAAGCCCAGATGTCCGCCCGCTTGTCCACTCTCTTGCCACGCGCCTGTTCAGGCGCCATGTAGGCCGCCGTCCCAAGGATGAGCCCCTGCTCGGTGCCTTCGATGCTCAGCGAGGGCGAGTCGTATGGATCGGTGTGTGCATCATCCCGCTCAAACGCTTTCGCCAACCCGAAGTCGAGGATCTTCACCGTTCCGTCGGCGGTGATCTTGATGTTGGCCGGTTTCAAATCACGATGAATGACGCCCTTCTCGTGCGCGGCTTCGAGGGCTTCGGAAATCTGCCGGGCGAGTTTCAGAGATTCTTCCAGCGGAATTGCGCCGTGACGCAATCGGTCGGCCAGCGTCTCGCCTTCGACGAGTTCGAGTACCAGGAAACGTGTGCCTCGCTCTTCGTCCAATCCATGAATCGTTGCGATGTTCGGATGATTGAGCGACGCGAGCAACTTCGCTTCGCGTTCAAACCGCGCCAACCGGTCCGCATGTCGACCGAAACCTGCGGGAAGTGTCTTGATCGCCACTTCGCGGTCGAGTTGGGTGTCTTTCGCTTTCCAGACCGCGCCCATACCTCCGGCCCCAAGCAGCGCCAATACTTGGTAATGGCCCAACTGCCGGCCCACCATCGACCGCGCCTCATCGGCGAGTGACTGCGCAATTCCCGCGAAAGCCGGAGCCTCAATGAAGCTCTCAGCCTGTTCGTGTGCGATCAGGAGTGCGTCTATCTTCCGGCGGAGCTCTTCGTCGTCCGCACACGCCTGGTCTAGGAATGCCGCGCGCCGGCCCGCCTTGAGTTCCAGCGCCTCGCCCAACAACTTGTCGATGTGTTGCCAGCGCTCAGGCCTCATTCATTGCTCCCGCTGAGCGCACGGATCCGCATCGGCGGCAGGCCTGCAATAAGTCTGGTGAGTTCGCGTGGCAAAAGAGCGGCCATGCATCCCTCTACGAAATTTAAAACGGATTAGTGACGCCGGGTAGCCTATCACACCAATAAAAGAATTCTGTGAAGCGGATGATAGTTTTTACGCCGAAATTTCCCCTTAGTAGATGAGAGCATCAACGCGCTCCTAAAGGACTCCTGCAAGACGCAACTGACCGCACGGAGCGCCAACTTGTTTTGCGGTAGTCGGCTAATTTGAAATTTAGACGATGAGTATTCCCCTCCTTGGCTAAGGAGGGGTGGCTGCGCGATCAAGAAGATTTCGCGAAGCCTCATTAGCTCGCGCAGACGGGCGCGAAGCGGAAGCGCGATAGCGCGCAGCATCGAGAAATGGTTGGTTCAAGCCACCGATTATCGGTAGTTTGAACGAACCCCGGCGCTTCACGCCACCCCTCCTTATCCAAGGAGGGGAAATAATTCTTCCAAATTTCAAAGTAGCCCACTACCGGTTTGGCCGCAGCTTGACCCTGCTCCTGCTGGGTGCTTATACTCGCGGCCACCAAAGACAAATCTCAGGTTCGTAGGACTCCGGACCGTTTCTCGGAAACGGGTTTGTGCGCCCTGTATTGAAGAGGAACAGAGGAGACTCATGAGAAGAGTCCTGTTCGCGACGTTCGTTCTGTTGCGTTTTCTGGCGGCGGAGAGACTGTGCGCTCAGAGCTCGAACGCGTCCGTTGGAGGATTCGTTCAGGATCCGACTCATGCTTTCATGCCGGGCGCTACGATCAAGGCGACGAATACGCAGACCGGTGTCTTGACGACGGTAATCACCAATGAGACCGGGACGTACAACCTCCCCAGTCTCCTGCCGGGAACCTACATGCTGAGTGCGGAACTGCCCGGTTTTCGGCCGCACATCTATAACGACGTGCAACTGGGCGCAGGTGTGGCCGCCCGATACAACTTCACACTCGACGTCGGCACCGTGACATCGGCAGTGGAGGTCACTGCAGAGAGATCGGCGACGATCGCGCAATCGTCGGCAAGCATCGGACAGGTGCTCACCGCAGAGAACGTCCGTGATCTTCCACGCGTGAGCAACAATGTGCTCGATCTGATGAAGACCATGGCCGGTATTCGAGGCGATGGCCTCGGCATGGACACGACCTTTGCAGGCGTCAGCACAGCTTTGGTGAACACCACACGAGACGGCATCAGCGTGCAGGAAAACCGCTACAACCTCGGTGTGACGTCGACCACCGTCATCAATCCCGATCTGGTCGGCGAAATGCGCGTCATCACCGCACCAGTGGATGCTGAAATGGGCCGCGGCAACGGTCAGATTCAAATCCTGACGCGATCGGGAACCAACCGGTACAGCGGCAGCGCCGTTTGGGCTGTCCGCAATTCGGCTCTCGATGCGAACACTTGGATGAACAACAGAAACGCGATCCCGATCAAGCCGGATTGGCTCAACCGGCACCAGGTCACGGTGAGTTACGGCGGTCCCATCGTCAGGAACAAAACGTTTTTCTTCGTGCTCTACGATCAACAGATCGAACGAAGGCGCGATACGCAGTTTCTGCCTGTGCTGACCGACTGTGCACGAAAGGGAATCTTCCGCTACTGGGAAGGCTGGGCCAACGGTAATACGGATACCGCAGTCAGTACAGTCGGTCCCAGTCCAATCAGGCCTTCAGTGGATGCCTTAGGTAACCCGACGAACGTGAACCCCAACGGAGGGCTGTATCCGGGGCAATTGCGGTTCTTCAGTGTGTTCGGTCCCCTTGTGAATACGCCAAAGCAGCGCGATTGTTCGGATGCTGTTGTCGAAGGTGCTCCATGGGACTCTCTCCGCACCGGAATGGATCCGATCGGACTCGCGCAGAAATTCCTGGACGTCATGCCCCACGCCAACCGGTTTCAGGATGGCGATGGATTGAATACCGCACAGCATCAATGGTTGCGTGGGTCTCGCAATTCCGGCTCGCTCAATCTGGCTACCGGCAGCGACACCGATGCGGATCGCCGGCAGATCAACATCAAGTTCGATCATCAGTTCAACACCAGACACAAAGCGGCCGTGAATTACAGCTATGAGTGGATCGACATTTATGGCCAGGTGGCCTGGCCGGGCGGATACGCCTCGCAATTGATTCGGCGTCCGCAGGTGCTGACGCTCAATGTCACATCGACGCTGACGCCAAGGCTGCTGAACGAGGCTCACATCGGCTACCGTCAAAACTTTCATGTTGTCTGGGCGCCATGGGAAGTGACCGACCCGGAGAAACGAAAAGTGCCGCTCTCCATGCTTCTTGCAGGTGGAGGATTTCCTATCGCAGTCCAGCTCGCGACAGTGGGCGGTGTGAACACGAATAACTTTAGCTGCTTCACCAACTGCGCCCAGCAGGGCAATAAGACGCCGCTCTACCAGTACGGCGACACCATCAGCTGGACGAAAGGAAAGCATGTGTTTAAAGGCGGCGGCGAAGTCCGCTACGGCCATTCGAGTGGATCCGAAACACCTACTGCACCCATACCGAAAGCAGTTGGCGGTGAAGGACTGAACCCAAACACTGCATTTTTGAACAATCCCAGCATGCCGGGTTTAGTCGACGCCAATCAGATTCTGGCCAACAGTCTTTTGTATTTCCTGTCCGGATCATTGGGTACGGCTTCCCAGTCGGCTTCCCAGTACTACTTCATTAACTCACCTGATCACCAAAACAAATGGCTCGATTACAACAGCACGAAGGATCACAGGAAAATAACGGACCCGCGCCAGAAAGAATTCTCCATGTTCTTCAAAGACGATTGGAGAGTCAGCCCATCGCTCACGCTCAATCTCGGGATGCGTTACGACTACTACGGAGTTCCCTATGAAGGCCAGGGATTGACCGCGGTCCCGGTAGGGGGCGGCAATGCCCTGTTCGGTGTTTCGGGCCGAAGCTTTGACAAGTGGATGAACCCGAACGCCGGCGCAGATATGAATCTGGTGACGACCTTGGAGTTTGTTGGGCCGAAAACGTCGAATCCAGATAAGACAGCATATAAAAAGGATTTGAACAACTTTGGTCCCGCAATCGGTTTCGCCTGGCAGCCTCCGTGGTTCGGAAAAGGAAAGACAAATGTACGCGGCGGCTACCAGATCACCTATGCGGGAGGAAACCGGTACGTCATTCTCGCCAACAATATCTTTGCCAACCAGGGCTACGTCTTTCAGGCACAATCGCAGGGACCAGTCGATGGCAGTTACTTCGATACATCCGACTTGTCCAGCTTGATTCCGATCGCTCCAACCACATTGCCGATGGAGCCGATTCCGGTACAGAAGAGGAACGTCAATGCCTGGGCTTTTGACAACAACTACGTGGCGCCATACATCCAGAATTTCACGTTGTCGGTGACACGCGATCTCACGCAGAAGTTGAACATCGACGTCCGCTACATCGGTACTCGCGGTGTGAAGCTATGGAGCGATGCGTTCAATCTCAATACGCCAAATGTGTATTACAACCCGGTCCTCTTCGACGCACTCGAACGGACGCGCCGCGGTGAAGACGTGCTGCTGTTCGACGAGATGTTTTTAGGATTGAACCTCGGCGCAGGCGCTCCCGTGAACGGGACCACGCAAAGAGGCTCTGAACATCTACGGCGCAGTACAACTTTCAGAACGCCTCTCGCGAATGGGGACTACGCTGCGGTTGCCAACGCGCTCAATATTTTCAACGGAATGGGTCAAGGCAACACAGTCGCGGGAGTGGCGGGTGAGCGCGGCACCGTACTGCGCAGGGCCAATCGAGGCTTCAACGTGCCGGGCGGAACGACGATGCCTGGAGGAATCGTTGTACCGGCAGGACTGTTCCCGGAAAACTGGATTGTCTCCAATCCGCAGTTCAACACTGCCAATCTGTTCTCGAACAGCGGCAGCTCCAACTACCATTCGCTGCAGGTGCAGGGCACGCTGCGTCCGGCGTATGGCCTCAGTTTTCAGGGGACCTATATTTGGTCCAAGGCTTTGGAAGTCCCCTCCCAGTTGTCGAATCCAGGGTCCACAGCAACAGGAACCGCATATACAAGCCCTGCGGATCGGCAGAAGGACTACGCCCTCGCCGCACAAAATGTCACGCATGACTTTCGCGCCTTCGGTACGTTCGAGCTACCGATCGGGCCAAACAAGCTGATCTTCGCGAATAGTTCAGGTTGGGTTGCACGGCTGATCGGGGGTTGGCAAACCAGCTTTATCTTCAACATGAATACAGGGCAACCCGCCAGCATCACGGCCGGGAATATGCTGTACGCGAACGGCGTGGCGGATGTCGTGGAATCTTTTCGTTTGCGCAAGGGAAACGTTCATTGGGGTGATGCGGGTCCGAGCGGCACGCTCGTTGGCGGCTACTTCGCAAGCGGGGCCTTTGTTAAGGTCAAGGACCCGCAATCTAACCTCGTGGCGACGTCGCTCCAGCCCTTCTGCACCTTGCAGGCGGTGACTAGCGTCGAGACCGGCAAGATCCTTCTTCAGAATCCGCAACCCGGGAACCGAGGGACTATCGGCCGGCAAACCATCGAACTGCCGGGACGATGGACCTTCGATGCATCGATGGGTAAGACGTTCCAGCTTACCGAATCCAAGAGCCTGCAGGCGCGGGTCGACGCCACGAATATCTTCAACCATCCGTTGCCGGCCACGCCCACTCTCAGTATCAACAACTCCAACCCGTTGGGATACATCTCTGCCAAAGGGACACAGCACCGCGAATTCAGAGGACAGCTTCGTCTCAGCTTTTGAACAAAGCGGTCAGAAAGTATCGCTGGTAGCGCCCCATGTCGGTTTCGAAAGGCTGTTGTATAGTCCGTTGGAGGTCGATCTATCGGTGCGAAATATTGCGTTAGCCATTTTTCTATTTCACGCAATCTCAGCTCATGCCCAGATTCTCGACGTGCGCGAACTGAACACAGAAGAAGTTCAGAGACTCGATCGCGAGCACACGGCAGTACTTCTACAGGGTGGCATTCTCGAAGAGCACGGACCGTATCTACCGTCTTACAGCGATGGATACCAAACGGAATTTATCGCGACCAGACTTGCGGAAGCGATCGTGGCGCGCCCGGGCTGGACGGTTTTGCGCTTCCCGGTCATCCCACTGGGCACGATGCCGGCGAACGAAATCGGCACGCAATTTACATTCTCAGGCAGCTATCCGGTAAGGATGTCGACATTGCGCTCCGTCTACATGGATCTTGCCGACGACCTCGGCGAGGCGGGCTTTAAATGGATTTTCGCCGTCAGCCTCCACGGAGCGCCTCCTCACAATCGAGCTATGGACGAGGCAGCGCACTATTTCAACGACACGTTCAACGGCCACATGGTGAACCTTACCGGCTTGACCCGTGTGGCCGGCGCGGTTCCAAAAGATCTTTTCCCGGCGGCCCAGCGCGCGGCCGAGGGATTCAGCGTGCACGCCGATGCCGACGAGCACAGCCGTGTCCTGTTCCTCAGACCGGAACTCGTCTCGCCGGCTTTCCGCACCTCGCCTCCCATAACGGGACACCACATCGACGATCTGGTCGCTTTGGCAAAAACAAAAAGAGTGGCCGGGCTATTTTGGTACTCCCTCGATCGCAACCGCTGCCGGAAACCGCGCGATGATCGCGCTCGCGCAGGCAGCCGTCGGTGTTGCACTGGAGATTCTGAATGGAACCGCACAATCTGAAATGCCTCACGTAGCCGACCTTGCCAAAGACGCCGCTTTCAAACCGCTCGTCGATCAGACGTTCGAATATGACCGGTCCGCTGAGCAGCGGCAGGCGGCATGGCTCGCAAAACACCAGTGAAAATGCTGCTATGAAAATCATCTCCATCAACGTTGGATTGCCACGAGATGTAGAGTGGCAAGGCAAAGTCCTGAAGACATCCATCTGGAAAAATCCTGTCGCTGGCCGGATTCCGGTTTCAAAGCTCAACTTGAAGGGCGACCAGCAATCGGATCTTTCCGTACATGGTGGAGCGGACAAGGCCGTTTATGCCTACCCCCGCGAGCATTATGCGTATTGGCAAAATGCGCTCTCCGATATGGAACTACCGTGGGGAGCATTCGGCGAGAACTTCACCATCGAAGGAATCCTGGAGGATCAAATCCGCGTTGGAGATCGTCTTCAGATTGGTTCGGCGGAGTTCATCGTAACCCAGCCACGTATGCCGTGTTTCAAACTAGGCGTTCGGTTTAACGACATGCACATGGTCAAGCGTTTCCTCAAGAGCCGGCGCACAGGATTTTACTTTGCCGTACTTCGCGAAGGAGAAGTGGGCTCGGGCGACGAAATTCATTTTAAAGAGCGCCAGGAAGGCGGACTGACGATCGCGGACATTGTTAATCTGTACACCGTGGATTCCGAGAACCAGGAACTTCTGCGCCGCGCAACCGAACAGCCCGCACTTCCAGATAGCTGGAAAGAATACTTTCGCAAGCGTCTCTGGGATGCTGATGTCTGAAGTCAGATTCTGATCTTAGGAAAACGAAACGGTGATCAAGCCTCCGGATATCGAGGATGTGGTTTGGGAAGTGCTGACCGCGGCGAATTCCGGTGACAGCGCTTCGATGCGTCGTCTTCTCGATCGGGATCCCAGCCTCAGCCGGAAAGGCTACTTCTACACGCCTCCTATTCACTTTGCAGTTCGCGAAGGGCACCTTGAAATCGTAGAGATGCTGTTAGCCGCCGGAGCAGACGTGGAATGGAACGGACATTACGGAGGTGAAGATTGTGACGTTCCCTCCGATTCCAAGGGCCAGTACAAGGATGATCAGAGCAGAGACGCCCCTATCCCGCCGAAACAACAATAAAGGTTGCATTGCGACCCTCCCGAGAAGGTAGCCATCGGGCACACCCCGCTGTTGCAGAGTTTTTTTAGATTGGGACTAAAATTACCCGACGAAGTGATTACTTCCGTTAGTGAAGGCTGTGGAGGCGGACATGACCATGTCAGGAATCGTGATGATCGCCGTTTTGTTGATCGGTCAATACACCGCGGTGACGAAATACGATCCGAAGCGGGACGCAGACAAAGATATCCGTGAAGCTGTTGCAGAGGCCCAGCGAAGCGGTCGGCACGTCCTTCTTGTGATCGGAGGGGAATGGTGCAGTTGGTGCCATACGCTGGATCGATATTTCGAATCCAATAAAGAAGTTGGCAAGCTGCGTGATGCCAACTATGTCACCGTCAAAGTCAATTGGAGCCCGGAAAATACCAACGACCGTGTGCTTACCCGCTACGGAACCATCAATACGTTTCCATTTTTTGTCGTCCTCGACGGGAACGGCAAGCTGCTTCAGGGCCAACGCACCGGGTTACTTGAGGAGGGCAGTAGCTACAATCGCGCCAAGATGACGACCTTCTTGACGAAGTGGGCGCCAGCCAAAAAATAGGTTCTCAATTACAGAGCGCGGTATGTTCAGCCTCAGGTAATGCGGAGTAGTTTGATCAAATTCCCGCCCAGGATCGCTTCCTTTTCAGCATTGTTTAGGAAAGGTGCGTTGAGAACGAAATCGATGCCGACGGGCCAGTCATAGGGGTAGTCTGTCCCATACACCATGTGACCGACGCCGACTTCCGCGATGAGATGCCGCAGGCCTTCCTCGTGAAAAATCATCGAGTCGATATAGAGCTGGTCCTTGAAATATTCACTCGGTTTCTTCTTCAGCGCCTTGCAGTCGGAGCCGCTGCCGCGGCCGCACAACGCGTCCGATCGGCCGCTATAGGAAGGGAGATATCCGCCGGCATGAGCGGAACAGATCTTGAGCCCCGGGAAGCGATCCAGCGTTCCTTCAAAAATCAGATGAGAGAGGAACACCGTCGTTTCCAACGGATTTCCAATCGTGTTGCCGAGGCCACCTTTTCCCTGCAAACGCGTGTTCTGAGTTGTGCCCGGCGCGTTCTGCGGATGCATGAACAACAGCACTCCGAGCTCTTCCGCCTTCGCCCAGAACGGATCGAACTTCCGGTCCGAGATTTCTTCGCCTTCGACACTGCCTCCGATGGCGGCGCCACGCAATCCAAGCTTCTTCACAGCCTCGTCCAACTGATCGGCTGCCAAATCCGGATGTTGCAGCGCCACGGTGGCCATTCCCACGAATCGATCCGGATGCTTGCTACACCATTGCGATATTTTTTCGTTCTGAAGCTTAATAAGGTCGCGAGCCAATGCGCGGTCTGCCGAGTAACCCCAGGCGTTGACGTTGATCGCCTGATAGTCAATACCCTGAGCGTCCATATCGATGAGTCGTTGCGGGTTTCCCAGCGCTATGTTCCCGGTGAGGTTGCCCCGCGCTGCGGCAGCCAGAGGTGTGTCCTTGACGAGGTCCCAAACCTCCGGCACGAAACAGTGGGCGTGAGCATCGACTGTTTTCATGCGACGGCCGTTGATGAACAGTTCGCGCCGCTTGCCGGGCGCTGCTCCGATCTGAAACAAAGGCAAAGCGGCTACAGACTTGAGGAAGTCTCTGCGACTGGGCATTGTGTTCTCCTGTTGATGTCCGGTTAGCTAACACCCAGGCTTGTAACGAAGTCAATCGATTAAAATTGCGAAACAATGCCATCTACATTGCGGGATGCGGTAAACGATGTCGAGGCGCGCAGCGCCGCGTTTGGAAAAGAACTCGGCTTGTTCGATCTCGTGCTCACGCAGGTTGCGTTTGTCGTCGGGACGATCTGGGTGGGGACGGCCGCGAAGCTTGGCCATTCGCAAATCATTTTCTGGCTGCTGGCGATCCTGACATTTTATCTGCCCCTCGCTGCCGTTGTGATCTTTCTCAATCGGCTGATGCCACTGGAGGGCGGCCTGTACCAATGGGCCAAACTCGGTTTCAATGATTTCGTCGCGTTCATGGTCGCTTGGAATCTGTGGATCTTCGGCATCCTGGTCATGTCGGGTATCGGTCTGATTGTGACAAAGAATATTGCGTATGCTATCGGCGGCCGCGCGGAGTGGATGCACGGCAACAAGCCGATGATCACCGCCGTCAGCATCGGCCTGGTCGTCGCGCTGACGTTCGCATCGACGCGGGGACTCGCTTTAGGCAAGTGGGTGCACAATGCGGGCGGCGCATTGTTGATGACGACATTCGCGGTACTGATCCTGCTTCCGTTCATCGGTCTCGCGTGGGGATCGTTGACCGAGTACCGTCCGTTCGCTATCGAGATGCCGGCGCCGACGTTGCTGACGGTGAACATCTTCAGCAAGCTGGCGCTCGGAGCATTGACTGGCTTTGAATACATCGCCATTCTCGCCGGAGAAACCCGCGCGCCTGGGCGAAATATCGGACGTTCGGTTTGGATTTCCGCACCGATCATTGCCTTGATGTTCATACTCGGAACTAGTTCGGTGCTGGCGTTCGTGCCGCCGGACAAAGTGGATTTAATCGGCCCGATTCCGCAGGTGTTGAGCATCGGCTTCGGATCGTTTGGATGGGTTTCGCGAGTCGTCTCGCTGGCAATCTTCGGCGTCGTTGCGCGTCAGATCGCGCTCATGAGCATCTACTTCACGGGTAATGCGCGGCTGCCGATGGTTGCCGGCTGGGATCGATTGTCGTCCGCGTGGTTCACCCGCCTGCATCCGCGATACAAGACGCCCGTGAACTCGATCGTAACGGTCGGCATCGTGACGCTGCTGTTCGGTCTCGCGGGCTTGACGGGCGTCGGCGAGCAGGAAGCGTTTCAGTTGCTCGATAATGCTGCGGGAGTTTTTTACGCCACAACGTACCTGGTGCTATTTGCGATTCCGATTGTCGCGATGAAACGATTCGGGACGCGCTCACCATGGTGGCTGCAGTTGGCCTCCGCTTCAGGCTTTCTCGTCACGTTGTTGTTCATCGTGTTGACGGTGTTTCCGATCGTGGATGTCGTCAGCTGGTTTTCGTTTGCCGCAAAAATCATCCTCACCGTCGCTGTGGCCAACGCCGTAGGTGCCGGGCTTTACTTCGTGTCCACGCCGCATTCTCGGGCTGCGCCCTGAACTTGCAGACCTGGCAAGAAAAAGATTTCAGTTCACAGGCAGACTCACTGTTGTTTGGTGCGTTCTGCCTCCGCCGGTTGCCGTAATCGTTCAGTACTATGCGCGTTTTGTTGACAGCGTTTCGAACCTGATATTAACTGCGCGAACAAGGAAGCTTATGCGTGCACGAAAAAGTGGAAATGTCTTCTTTGCCGCGATCGTTGCAGTTGCAGGAGGGATCCTCTCGTTTTCTCTAATAAACGAGCTGGGATACATGCCATCCAGGGGCGGTCCTCAATTGGTTTCTGTTGAGGAGCTGCTTCCGTCCGGAGATTATTGCGAACCCGGACACGATGCGTTGCCGGAACAGACGAATCTGTTCGACACGTTTCGTGAAGCATCGGTTTATGCGGGTTCACAGGAGTCCGGTCAGACGGGTTTCATCAATCGTCCGCCGATACGCACGATACGAGATCAGGATCCGATTTACAGCTCGGTTGCAGTGGATCTGAACTTTGACGAAGTGGTCCTCATGGACCAAAACAACTGGGCTCTTCGAATATTTAACCGGCTCGACAATACGCCTGCAGGAGTTCCATTCACTGAACCGAAGCGGGTCGTTCAAGGGCCGGACACCGAGATCCAATACAACAACGGGATTTACATCGATCCGAAGAACGGTGACATCTATTCGGTTGAAACCGACACGGGTGACGAGGTCGTTGTTTTCCCACGCGAGGCGAATGGAAATATCAAACCCGCACGCGTCCTCAAAACTCCTCATCGCGGCTTCGCTCTCGCGGTGGATGAAGAGAAGCAGGAGCTCTACGTCGGTGTCCAGCATCCGCCGCAAGTGGCCGTTTACCGCAAGGGAGCTTCCGCTAATGAGCAACCGTTGCGGAGTCTGCAAGGGGAGAGCACTCGTTTATCCGACGTTCACGGTCTCGTCCTGGACCAGAAGAACAAGCTCATGATTGTGACCAATTGGGGCCACGTCAGTGATTCCACCGTTGCCGGCACCGGCAGATTTGAAGATCCATCGATTTCGGTATACCCGATGGGCGCGGCCGGCGACACGGCTCCGCTACGCGTCATTCAAGGTTCGCTGACACAATTGAACTGGCCGGCGCAGATGTCGCTGGACTCCGATACCGGCGATCTTTACATCGCGAACGACATGGGCCATTCGATACTCGTCTTCAAGGAAACCGACAAGGGCAATGCCGCGCCGGCGCGAATCATCAAAGGGGACCGCACCCACCTGATGAATCCCTCCGGCGTTTTCGTCGACAGCAAGCACAAGGAACTATGGGTGGCCGATTTTGGGAATGCGTCCGCGTTTGTGTATCCGCTTAACGCGAACGGAAACGCCTCGCCGATACGCACCATACGCAGCGCGCCGGAGGGAAAGGTCTCGTTGAAATTCGGAAAAGTGGAGGCGCTGGCGTATGACTCCAGGCGAGACCAGATATGGGTGCCCAACTGAGTGACCCATCCGCAGATTGCGGGCTTCGCCCGGGAGGCGAAGATCAACGAACCGCCGGTACGAACGATCGAAGGTCACAGAACAAAGCTCAGCAGGACCATGCACGGTTTTGCGTATGATCCGGTCCACGACGAAATTGTAGTGAACAGTCCGTTGACGCAAGCCATCCTGACATTCCGTGGAAGCGTCAACGGAGAGGAACCGCCCATTCGTGTGATCCAGGGACCGAAGACGAAAATATTGGGAGCCGACACCGGCGCTCTCAATACCGTGACGACTGATCCCGAACATAACGAAATCTTTCTTCCTGTCGGGAATGGCCTCCGAGGTGGCGGCACCGGAAGCGTTCAAGGTGTTTACGTGTTTGACCGTCTGGCGGACGGCGACGCCGCGCCCAAGCGAATTCTGGCTGGCCCGGACACATTGATCAATTCACCAACTCCTCAATCGGCCGTCGATCCGATCCATAATCTTCTCGTCGTGAAGAGTGGTGGCGCTCTCTTGATCTTTGACCGCGAGGCCAGTGGAAACACCAAGCCTCTACGCGTGATCAAAGGACCAAAGACCGGCGGATTCGGAGGCGGCCAAATTGCGGTCTATCCTGAGAAGGGTTGGATCCTGACGAACTCCAGAGATGATTGGGCTGTCTGGAATGTCATGGACAATGGCGATGTTGCACCTCGCTGGAAAATTCCGGTCAAGGAACTGACCGGCGGAGGCAGACAAAATGCCGGAATTGCTATCATCCCGAAGGCCAAAGAAATCATGATCGCCAGTTCTCAAATGAACAAGGTGGTCACGTTCTATTTCCCTGAACTCTTCGAGTAAGGGGTGGGGGGTCAAGGGGCCCTTTGCCCCTCTGAATTACTTTCCTATTTTTTTCGCGGCGGCTTCCGCCTCGACCACGCGAGCTCCGCGAAGCGTGTTCACCAACCCATAGTTCCGCTGCGCGTGATGCGTTCAATCTGCGCGGCCCGTTGACACTGCGACA
>JACXTT010008033.1_pt1 | contig 14712 bp, 13 predicted proteins | sample 9270951 | NCBI WGS metagenome assembly JACXTT01 (sample SAMN15532306, study PRJNA645909) | rock metagenome | isolation source: weathered quartz diorite | place: Puerto Rico | collected 2017-06-21
GTCGCCGCGCTCAGCGTGCTCGTCGTGCGCGTCTTCGAGCGGGAGCTGGACCGCCGGGTCGCGGTCTTCCACCTGCAGCCGGACGTGGCCGCCGCGCTCGACGGCGAACGCGTCAAGCTGGGCGGCGCCGTCGCCCCCGCGGGCGCCGAGCAACCCGCGATCCAGCGCGCCATCGCGGAGGCGTTCGGCGCCGGCTTTCGCCGGATGGCGCTGGTCGCGGCGCTGCTGGCCGTCGCGAGCGCGACGACCGCGGCCGTCACGCTCGAGGGTCCGCCGAAGGAGGTACGATGACCCGAGGTCTCGCCCACGCACTCGCCGTCTGCCTGCTGCTCGCGGGACGCGCCGTCGCGCAGAACACCGTGGAGCGGGTCGCGATCAAGGGAGCGCAGGGTGTCATCATCGTGCCGAAGGACTGGAACGGCAGCCTCTTCCTCTACGCGCACGGGTACACGGCCGACAAGCGCATCCTCGCGCCGATTCCCGCCGACCTGAGCCAGGCGAACACGCTGCTCCTTCCGGGCCTGACCTTCGTGCCCCCGGGCTATGCCTCCGCGGTCACCACTTTCCGCACCGTCGGCTGGTACGTGAAGGATGCAATCAAGGACATCGAGAACCTCCGCCGCTACTTCGTGAAGAAGCACGGGAAGCCGACCCATACCTATATATGGGGGCATTCCGGGGGCGGCATGGTGACCCAGGCCGTCATCGAATACTTCCCGCGTACCTACGAGGGAGCCGCCCCGATGTGCGGCACCGGCGCCGGCGCGTGGCGCAATTTCAACGGCGCCTTCGATCTCCGCGTCCTCTACGAGTACGTCTGCGGTGACATCCCGGCCGCGCGCTTCGTGTGTGGCGTGTGCTCGGGCGGGACGAGCCGCTGCCTCGCCGACAATCAATGCCCCTCGGGCGAGACGTGCGGCGCGACCGAGGAGCCGGCAGCGCCCGAGGACGGGCTGACGCCCGAGTGCACCGCCTTCCTGCTCGACCACCCGGAGACCTTCAACGAGAACCCGACCGCGCCCGGCGGCGATTTCGTGACCCCGCGCCTGACCGCGTGCTTCGGGGACCTGAGCCCGGGCAGCATGCCCTCCGCCGACCAGGCGGCGCGGAAGGATCTCTTTCTCCGCGCGAGCCAGCTCCGCCAGAGCTTCCTCGCCACCGACCTGTTCTTCGCCTCGATCGGGATGGCCGAGGTGGTGCATCGCCGCACCGGCGGTCGCCATCCGTGGGGTAACATGGGCGTCGACTACGCCTCGCCGCTGCTCACGCCCGCCGAGCAGGCCGCCGTCAACGCGGGCGTCCATCGCGCCGCGGCCGACGCCGCCGCCGTCCGCTTCATGCGCCGCTTCTACGAGCCACGCGGCCGCACCCGGTCGAAGGTGCTGACCGTGCATGCGCTCGACGACGGCCTGGTCCTGCCCGAGAACGAGGACAAGTACCGCGAGGCCTTCGTCGCGGCGGGCACCGCCGATCAGCTCGTGCAGCTGTTCACGCCGACGGGAGGCCACTGCCTCTTCCTGTCGGCATGGACCCCGGCTCTCCGGGCGCTGACTGCCTGGGTGGAGGCCGGCACGAAGCCCACCAGCGCCTCCGTCTCACCCACCTGCGGCAGCTGCCTCACGGACCAGACGCCCGGCCCGTGGGGCCTCAAGGTGGTGGAGCGCCGGGCGAAAGGCGCGCCCGTTCGCAGTCTCGTCTGCGGCGGCGAGCCGGGGGACTGTCCCGCGGGATCGATGTGCGTCCTCGCCCGCCATCAGTGCCGCTGAGGCTCAGCGGGCGTCACGCAGCGCGCGCTCGACCAGGACCAGTCGGTCGTTGCCGAAGTACATGTCGTCGCCGACGAACATGGTGGGCGATCCGAATCCACCTCGCCGGACGCACTCCTCGGTGTTGGCGCGGATGCGGTCCTTGTAGTCGGGCCGGTCGATCTTGGCGAAGTACTCCGCCGGGTCGAGGCCCACGCGCTCGACGATCGGCCGCAGCACCTCGTCGCGGCTGATGTCCCGATCGTCGCCGAAGTAGCTCGCGAAGACGGCGGCGCTGTAGCTCGACACGAGCCCGTGCTCCAGCGCGACGAGTGCGCCGCGGAGCGCCTTCACCGAGTTGACCGGGAACACGGAGGGCGGGAAGACGATCCGCACGCCACGGAACGCCGCCCAGTCGCGTAGGTCCTTCAGCATGTAGCGCGCCTTCGCGGGCACCGGCCGCTGACGTTGCTCGTAGACCGACGGATTGACGGTGTTGAAGATGCCGCCGACGAGGATCGGACGCCAGACCAGCTCGGCCCCGGTCGCGCGGCACAGGGCCTCGATGCGGGTGAAGGCGAGGTAGGTCCACGGGCTGGAGTAGTCGAAGAAGAACTCCAGCGTCACCACTTCTCCCCGAACGGCCGCACGTCCAGCTCGAAGGTCCACGCCGAACGATCCTGGTGCGCCACTTGGTAGATGGTGTCAGCGATCGCGTCGGGCTTGAGAAAGAAGTCGTCGGGCCGGTCGCGGAGGAAGCCCCGCGTGACCGGCATGTCGATCACGCCGTCGACGATCACGTAGGCGACGTGGACGCCCCGCGGGCCGAGGGCCTTCGCCATCGACTGGGCGAGGCTTCGCTGCGCGGCCTTGGCCGACGCGAATGCCGCGGTGCCGGCGCCGCCACGCCACGAGGCGGTGGCGCCCGTCACCACGATGGCGCCGTGCCCGGCCGCCAGCATGTCCGGGAGAATCTCGCGTGTGCAGGCGAGGAGCCCGTAGGTATTGATCCGCCAGCTCAGCTCGAGCAGCTCGAGCGTCACCTGATCGAAGGGTCCGAACGCCCCGCTCCCCGCGTTGTGCAGGAGGACCTCGGTCGGGCCCAGGTCCGCCCTGATGCGGGCGAACGTCTCCTGCACGGCGGCGCCGTCCCCGACGTCGGTGGGATAGCCTCGCGCGCCCGGCACCTCGCGCTCGTAGTCGCGCAGCTTCTCGCTCGACCGCGCCAGCATGGCGACGCGGTAGCCGCCGGCCGCGAACCGCCGGACCAGCGATAGCCCGTTACCCGGCCCGACGCCGGTGACGACGCACGTCTTGGTCGACATGAGCCTGCTCTACTCGCGCGGCAGGCTGGTGCAAGACGGCTCAGACGTACCGCGGGATCGGACCGAGCTGGGGCGTCGCGCGGTCGGAAAGGTCGAGCGTCACCTCGTCGACGTAGCACCAGCCCCACCCTTCCGGTGGATCGTAGCCCTCGATGATCGGGTGGCGGCTCGCGTGGAAGTGCTTCGTTGCGTGCCGGTTCGGCGAGTCGTCGCAGCAGCCGACGTGGCCGCAGGTCCGGCAGAGGCGCAGGTGCACCCATCTCGAGTGCGTCTTCAGGCACTCCTCGCAGCCGCGAGCGCTGGGCGTCACGTCGCGAATCGAGTCTTCGTGGGCACAGTCGGGGGGCATGGCAACCCCTCCTAGGGTTTCGCGAGCGCGGGTACGTGGCCCGCCTCGGCAAGCAGGGCATGCAGCGTCGCGACGACCTGCGCCCCCTCCCCCACCGCCGCCGCGACGCGCTTCACCGAACCGGAGCGGACGTCACCGATGGCGAACACGCCGGTCCGGCTGGTCTCGAGCGGCCGGCGACCGTCGCCCGCTTCCGCGCCCGTGCGCACGAATCCCTTCGCGTCGACCACGACCTCGCATCCCGACAGCCAGTCGGCGTTGGGATCCGCGCCGATGAACGAGAACAGGTGCTGGATCGGCCGGTGTATCTCCTCGCCCGAGCGTCGCCAGCGAATCGCCTGGAGCGCACCAGCGTGCCCTTCGAGCGCGCTGATCTCGGCCCCGGTCACCACCTCGACGTTCGGCAGGCTGGCGATCCGCTCGACGAGGTACTGGGACATGCTCTGGTCGAGCCGCGAGCCACGCACCAGGAGCGAGACCTTCCGGACCTGGCTCGCGAGGAACACGACCGCCTGTCCCGCCGAGTTACCGCCGCCCACGAGAGCCACCTCCTGCCCGCCGCAGAGCTGCGCCTCGGCCTGGCCGACCCAGTAATGCACGCTCCGGCTCTCGAACGCCTCCAGGTTCGTCACGTCGAGACGGCGGTAGCGGGCGCCCGTGGCGACGATCACGGCGCGCGCCCGGACGCGCTCGTCGTTCTTCAGGTGGAGGACGAACCGCCGCTCGGCGGTCTCGGCGTCGTCCGTTCCCAGGTTCACCACCTCGGCCGGAATCGCCATCTCGACGCCGAACTTCTGCGCCTGGTTGTAGGCGCGCGCCATGAGGGCCATCCCGCTGATGCCGGTCGGAAAGCCGAGGTAGTTCTCGATCCGCGCCGACGCGCCCGCCTGGCCACCGAAGGAGCGGCAGTCGAGGACCAGCACGGAGAGCCCCTCCGACGCCGCATAGACGGCCGACGCGAGCCCCGCTGGCCCCGCACCGACGATCGCGACGTCGTAGAGCTTCCTCGGATCGAGGGGTCCGACGAGGCCGAGGCAGCGCGCGAGCTCCGGCTCGCCCGGGTTCCGCAGGAGCTGCCCGCCGGGGCAGAGCACGATCGGCAGGTGCGCGCGGTCGACGTGGAAGCGTTCGAGGAGGGTTCGCGCGTCGGCATCCGTGTCCGGATCGAGCTGATGGTGCGGGTATCCGTTCCGGCGGAGGAAGTTCTCCAGGCGAAGCACATCGCCATGATCCGGGGGGCCGATGACGACCGGACCGGCGCCGACCTCGATCAGGCCGACGCGGCGGAGGATCAGCGCCCGCATGATGCGCTCGCCCAGCTCGGCCTCGGCGATCAGCACCGCACGCAGCTTCTCGGGCGGGATACGGAGCGCGTCGACCGTCCCCTCGGCATGCGCGTCGACCAGGGCCGGGCGGCCCGAGAGCTGGGCCAGCTCGCCCATGAACCCGCCGGGGTCGAGGGTCACGATCGCCTCGGGACGGCCGAGGTCGTCGCGCCGCGTGATCGCGACGGTGCCCGCGAGGACGACGGTCAGCCCGTGCCCGACCTCGCCGACCCGGACCAGCGCGTCGCCCGCGCGATAGGAGCGGTGCTCCCCGAACCGGCGTAGCCGGTCGATGTCTTCCGGCTCGAGGACGGGGAACATCTGCTCCCGTCGGGCTTCGATCACGGGGCGCTTCGCTCGCGGCATCGTGGGACTCCGCTAGGGCGACGGCGGCGAGCCGGTCGACCCGTCGCGGGCCGTGGCCCACTCGGGCACGGCGAGCTGCCAGCCGCCACCCAGCGCCCGGTAGAGTGCCACGACGGCGACCAGCTGATCCCGCTGCGTGCGCGCGAGGTCGAGCTCCGCGGGGAAGAGCTGCTGCTCCGCCTCGAGGACCTCGAAGTAATTCGCAATGCCATCGTTGTACCGTTGCAGGGACAGCGCGACCGAGGTTTGGAGCGCCGTCACGGTCTCCGCGCGCTCAGCATGGACGCTCTTCAGCTTCTGCTGCGCGGCGAGCGTGTTCGACACTTCCGCGAACGCCTGCAGCGTCGCCTGCTGGTAGCGCTCGACCGCTTCGTCCCAGGCGGCGGAGCTCGCCCGGTAGCTCGCCAGGAGCCGGCCACCCTGGAAGAGCGGCCCCGACAGCGACCCGGCCACGGCCCACACGTTGCCCGCGCTCTTCACCACGTTCTCGAGCTCGCTGCTCTGGCCCCCGTAAAGGCTCGTGAGACCGAGGCGCGGGAAGAAGTTCGCCACCGCGACGCCGACGTCGGCGTTCGCCGCCACGAGCGCCTGCTCCGCCTCCCGGATGTCGGGGCGCCGCTCGAGGAGCTGGGATGGCAGACCGACGGGGACGTCGGGCAGCATCGACTCGTCACCGAGCTTCACGCCGCGGGCGACGTCGCCCGGGGGGTGTCCGAGCAGGGTCGAGAGCTGGTTCTCCTTCACCACGATCTGCCGCTCGAGCTCCGGGATGCCCGCGCGCACCTGCGTGAGCGCCGCCTTCGCACGGGACACCTCGAGCAGCGTGCCGATGCCGCCCACGTAGCGTCGCTGGAAGAGATCGAGCGTGTCCTGGAACGTGATCCGGTTGCCCTGCGTGATCTCGAGCTCGCGGTCGAGCTCGAGCAGCTCGAAGTACGCCTGAGCGACGTCGCTCACCAGGGTGAGGAGAACCCCGCGCCGCGCGGCCTCCGCGGCGAGGTACTCGGCGTGGGCGGATTCGGTAGCGCGCCGGATGCGCCCCCAGATGTCGATCTCCCACGCCAGGTTGAAGGTGGCGAGGAAGGAGTCGAAGGTGACGTTGGACGCCCGGCCGGGTACCGTCACCCGCTCGCGTACTGCCTCGCCCTGGTAGCCGACCTGCGGGAACATGTCGGCGCGCGCGATGGCCACCTGATTGCGCGCCTGCTCGACGCGGGCCGCGGCGGCCCGGAGGTCGTGGCTGCCGCGGATCGCCTCCTCGACGAGCGCCCTGAGAACGGGGTCGTGGAAGACCTCCCACCAGGGCTGGTCGGCGAGCGACGCGGGGTCGGCAGGACCCGGCTCGCCCCGCGTCGCTTCGGGGGTCGCGACCGCCGGCCGCCGGTACCGCGGCCCGACGGCGCAGGCGGCGACGAGCGGAAGGAGCACGACGACCGACAGGACGTCCCGCCCGCGGACGCGCCGCGCGCTAGCCACGCGCCGGCTCTCCATGGGGCTCGGGTACGGCCCGTCGCGCCGCCGAGCGACGGAGCACGACGTAGAAGACGGGCGTCAGGAAGAGGCCCAGGAGCGTCACGCCGAGCATGCCGCTGAAGACCGCCGTGCCGAGGGCCTTCCGCATCTCGGCGCCGGGACCGGTGGCGCGCGCGAGCGGCAGGACGCCCAGGATGAAGGCGAACGACGTCATCAGGATCGGCCGCAGGCGCAAGCGACTCGCCTCGACCGCGGCGGCGAAGCGGTCGCGGCCTTCCTCCTGCTGCTGCTTGGCGAACTCCACGATGAGGACGGCGTTCTTCGCGGCGAGACCGATCAGCACGATGAAGCCGATCTGGGTGATGAGGTTGTTGTCCATCCCGCGGAGCCAGGTGCCGAAGAGCGCGAAGGGCAGGCACATCGGCGCGATCAGGATGATCGCGAGCGGCAACGACCAGCTCTCGTACTCGGCGGAATGCACGAGGAAGACGAAGAGCACGCAGAGCGGGAAGATGAAGACCGCGGTGTTGCCCGCGAGCTTCGCCTGATAGGCGATGTCCGTCCACGCGATCTGCATGCCCGGGGGAAGCACCTGGGTGCCGAGTCGCTCCATGGCGGCCATCCCCGTCCCCTGGCTCCCGCCCGGCGCCGCGTCGCCGTTCACCTCGGCGGCGGGGAACATGTTGTAGCGGACGATCCGATCGGAGCCGCTCCGCCACTCGAGGGTCACGACCGAGCCGAGCGGCACCATGTCTCCCGAGAGGTTGCGCGTCTTGATCCGCACGACGTCTTCCGGCTCGGCGCGATAGGCGCCCTCCGCCTGCGCGCGCACCTGGAACGTCCGGCCGAAGCGATTGAAGTCGTTGACGTACACGGAGCCGAGATACACCTGCAGCGCATCGAAGACGTTCCGGAGCGGCACCCCGAGCTTCTCCGCGCGCACGCGATCGACGTCGGCGTAGAGCTGCGGGGCGGAGGCCCGGAAGGTCGTGAACACCCCGGACACGCCCCGGTCCGCGTGCGCCGCGCCGACGTAGGCGTCGGTGGCTTCCTGGAGCGCGCGCAGCCCCTGCCCGCTGGCATCCTGCACCAGCAGCTTGAAGCCGCCCGAGGTGCCGAGGCCCTGCACGGGGGGAGGCGGAATGACGAAGATGTTCGCCTCCTCGATCTCGGAGAGACGCCGCTGGAGCGTCGCCAGCAGCTCGTTCGCGGTGGGTCCGTGACGACGCTCCTCGAACGGCTTCGGACCGACGAAGATCGCGCCAGCGTTGGCGCTGTTGGCGCGCGTGGCGCCCGAGAAGCCGGCGAAGGCCACCGCGTACTGGATGCCGGGGGTGGCGAGGATGATGTCGCTCGCGCGCCGGACGACCGCGTCCGTCCGCTCCAGCGACGCGCCGTCCGGCAGCTGGATGGCGACGATCAGATAGCCCTTGTCCTGCGCCGGGATGAAGCCGGTCGGGACGGTGCGGAACTCGAACACCGTGAACGCGAGCAGGGCCGCGTACACCGCCAGCGCGACCGGCGTCCGGCGCACGAGGCGACCGACCGCGCTTCCGTAGCGCTCGCTCGTGCGCTCGAAGACGCGGTTGAAGGCGAGGAAGAAGCGCCCGAAGAGCCGGTCCCACAGGCGCCCGAGCCAGTCCTTCTCGGCGGCGCGCGGCTGCAGGAGGAGTGCGCACATCGCGGGGCTGAGGGTCAGCGAGTTGAACGCCGAGAGCATGGTCGCGACCGCGATGGTGAGCGCGAACTGCCGGTAGAACTGCCCCGAGATGCCGCCGACGAACGCCGTCGGCACGAACACGGCCGACAGTCCGAAGGCGATCGCGATCACGGCGCCGGTCACCTCGTCCATCGCCTTGTGCGCGGCCTCGCGGGGCGGCAGGCCGTCTTCGATGTGTCGCTCGACGTTCTCGACCACGACGATCGCGTCGTCGACGACGATGCCGATGGCGAGCACCAGGCCGAAGAGCGAGAGCATGTTCAGCGAGAAGCCGAAGGCCGCCATCGCCGCGAACGTCCCGACCAGCGAGACTGGGATGGCGAGCAGCGGGATCAGGCTCGCCCGCCAGGTCTGCAGGAACACCAGCACCACGACGACCACCAGCCCGACCGCCTCGAAGAGCGTGTGGATCACCTCGGTGATCGACTCGCGGACGAACACCGTCGGGTTGTAGACGATCTTGTAGGCGAGCCCCTCGGGGAAGTTCGCCGCCAGCTCGTCCATCTTCCGCTGCACCGCCTCGGCGGTGGCGAGAGCGTTGGAGCCGGGCCGCTGCGCGATCGCCATCGCGACCGCGGGCCGGTTGTCGAGGTAGCTGTTGACCGAGTAGTCCCGCGCCGCGAGCTCGATGCGCGCCACATCACGGACACGCGTGATGCGGCCATCGGCGGCCGTCTTGACGATGACGTTCGCGAACTCCTCGGGCTCCCGCAGCCGCCCGAGCGTCGTCACCGGCAGCTGGAAGGCGTGCCCCGCGGGCGCCGGCGGCTGCCCGACGACGCCCGAAGCGACCTGGATGTTCTGCTCCCGGAGCGCGTCGACCACGTCGCTGGTCGCGATGTTGCGGCTCGCCAGCCGCGCGGGGTCGAGCCAGACGCGCAGGCTGTACTCGCGCAGCCCGAAGAGATTGACGTCGCCGACGCCCTCGAGACGGCGGAGCTCGTCCCGCACGCGAATGAGCGCGAAGTTCCCGATGTAGAGCTGGTCGTAGCGCTGGTCGGGGGAAAGCAGGTGCACGACCATCAGGAGATCCGGCGAGGATTTGAGCGTGGTGATGCCGAGGCGCCGCACGTCCTCCGGAAGGCGCGGCTCGGCGATCGCGACCCGGTTCTGGACGAGCACCTGCGCCGTGTCGAGGTCGGTGCCGAGCCTGAACGTGATCGTGAGCGACATGTTGCCGTCGGTCGTGCTCTGCGACGACATGTAGAGCATGTCCTCGACGCCGTTGACCTCCTGCTCGATCGGCGTCGCGACCGTATCGGCGATGACCTCGGGGGGCGCCCCCGGATACGAGGCCTGGACCACGATCGTCGGCGGCACCACCTCGGGATACTGGGCGACCGGCAGCGATCGATAGGCGATGCCGCCGAGGATCACCGTGACGATCGCGAGGACGCCGGCGAAGATCGGCCGATCGATGAAGAAGCTCGAGATGTTCATGGCTGCGTCGTCGAGGTGGTGGCCTCGGCCGCGGTGGTCGTCTTGGGCGGCGGGATCGTCTCCCGCTGCGCGTCGACCGTGATGCCGGGGCGTACCCGCTGGAGACCCGCCACCACCACCCAGTCGTCGGGCGTGAGGCCCTCACGCACGACGCGCAAGCCGTCGACGAGCGGGCCGATCTTCACCGTCCGATACTGCGCCTTGGCATCGCCGTCGACCACGAAGACGAACTTCTGCGACTGATCGCTGCCGATCCCCTCGTCGGGGAGGAGAATGGCGCGATACTTGCCGCTCCCGGGGAGCTGCAGACGGGCGAACAGCCCGGGGATGAGACTCAGATCGGGATTGGGAAGCAGCGCCCGCCCGACGATCGTCCCGGTGCCCCGGTCGACCTGGTTGTCGACGAAGTCCATGACGCCGTCGTGGGGGAAGCCTTCCTCGTCGGCGAGGGCGACGTGCACCGGGTTCTTGTACTCGCGTGAGCTCGGGCGCTGCCCCGTCCGGGCGAGCCGGCTGTACTTGAGGAGCGATCCCTCGTCGGCGTCGAAGTAGGCGTAGATCGGATCCAGCGACACGATCGTCGTGAGCAGCGTGCCCTGCGTCCCGACCCCTCCGTTCACGAGATTCCCCTCGGTCACGAGCTTTCGCCCGACGCGGCCGCTGACGGGGGCGGAGACGTGCGTGAACTCGACGTCGAGCCGTGCCGCATCCACCGCCGCCTTCGCTTCCTCGACCGAGGCCTCGGCCTGCCGGAGGTTCGACTCCCGGATGTCCGCTTCCTCCTGCGAGATGGCATGGCTCGCGATCAGATCCCCCGCTCGCGCGAAGTTCTTTCGCGCCAGGCCGAGCCGGGTCTCGGCGAGCTGGAGGTCGGCCTCCGCCCGGTGCAGCACGGCCTCGTAGGGCCGCGGATCGATCGTGAACAGGAGGTCGCCCTTCTTCACGATCCCGCCGTCCACGAAGTGGATCGACTGCAGGTATCCGCTCACCCGGGGGCGGACCTCAACCGAATCGACGGCGTCGAGACGCGCCGTGTACTCGTCCCACTCGATGATCTCGCGCGCCACCGGCTGCACGACCTTCACCTTCGGCGGCGGCGGCCCGGACGGCGGCCGCGAGCCGCACGCGGAGAGCACGAGCGCGGCCGCCAGCAGGGCAGAGGTGGCAGGGCGGATCGGCAATGTTCGATCGTGGTTCAGCAGCAAAGACCCCTACTGCTGACCGATGCGTAACGCCCATGCAAGGTGCACCCGTCCGCGTTGCCCTTGTGGTTGTGGGTCGAGGTCCGTGCCTAATCGACGAGCGCGGCCACGACGATGTCCGAGAGCCGTGACACGCGCTCGATGTGGTAGCTGTCCTCCATCAGTCCCGCGGACAGGAAGACGAGGGTCAGATCGCGCGCCGGATCGACCCAGAAGGCCGTCGAGCCCGCGCCGAGGCCGCCGAAGGTGCGCGCACTGCAGAGGTTCCCGAAGAAGCCGGGGATGACTCCCTCCCCGCGCACGAAGAAGCCGAGCCCGATCGACGCCGGGAACGGATCCCAGCCGCGCATCGCGACCGTGTAGTCGAGAAGGGTATTCGGCCGATCCCCTGTATGGTTGCGGGTCGCGAACTCGAGCATCGCCGGGGAGAGGATGCGCGCGCCGTCGAGCTCGCCGCCCCGGCGCAGCATCTCGGCGAAGCGGCCCAGGTCGGCCAGGGTCGTGAAGTAACCGCCCGCCGGGACCTCGGCGCCGGGCATCGCGAGTAGCGCGCCGATGCCCTCGACCTCGGTGGGGCCGAAGAGCCCCGGCTCGCTGAAGCGGGCCGCGATCGGGCAGAGCCGGCCCACGAGATCGTCCCGGGGCCCGAGGCTCGTCTCGCGCATCCCCAGTGGGCGGAAGAGATCCTCGTCGAGAATCTGCCCGAAGGAGCGCTTCGCTCCGTCCGCTCGCCGCACCATCTCCGCCATGACGGCGTGCGCGACGGCGATCGAGTAGGTGACCCGCTCCCCCGGAAGCGACTCGGGCGTGGTCATGCACGCCCACGCGACCAGGCGCTCGATGCTCGCGAAGTCCTCCGGCGGGAGCATCGGGACGCGCGACACGATGCCACTCGTGTGGGTCAGGAGGTGCCACAGCCGCATCCGCTCCTTGCCGCGCGTCCCGAACTCGGGGATGAGCTCGGCGACCGGCATCATCAGCCGCAGTTCGCCACGCTCGATCCGGTTCAGCACGAGCACGTTCGCGAACTGCTTTCCCACCGACATCGTGGCGAACACCGCATCGGCGCCGAGCCGCCGCCCGTTCGCCCGATCCGCGAAGCCGCGCGTGACGCCGAGCGCCACCCGTCCACGGCGCGCCACGCCGAGCGTGACGCCGTCGTAGCGCCCGGCAGCGATGTCGTCGTCGATGGCGGTGACGACGCGGTCGAGGCGCTCGGGGTCGAAGCCGAGCCGGGCCGGGCTCGCGTGCTCCACGACCCCGGGGTTAGCACGCCCGGGGGGACGCGAGAAGATGGGTGATCAGCTCACGCCGAGGGCCCGACGGGTGGCGATCCCGTTCCGCCATCGTCGCGGAGAAGCGGGGCCCGCGCGGCGGCGAGCTGCTCGAACGCCTTCCACGCCAGCTTGCTCGGCCTCACGTGACCGTTTTCCCAGCGGCTCACGGAGGAGAAGTCGACATCGAGCGCCAGCGCCAGCCCCTCCTGCGTGAGGCCGATCCGCCCCCGCCAGGCGCGGATGATACGCGCGGCGTCCGGCGGCGGGCCGTCCATCTTGAGCTTCATCGCGTGCTCACCCCGGGACCACGCCCAGGTTTTCCGAACCCCTTCCGGCCCGGAATTTCTATTTGTCCGTCCGCGCCGCACGCTCTAGAAGGCGGAGCGACCCGGGACATGAAGAAGACCGTACTCTGGATCATCCTGGGGCTCGTGATCGTGAGCCTCGTCGGGCTGGACATGCTCTTCGCGCTCCGACCGGAGGAGTGAGGCTCACAGGTCCGCCTCTCGCCGGACCGTCACGTCGACGCCGCGCTTTCCGAGCGCGGCAAACTCCTCCCGGATGCTGCCCAGCTCGACGTCGTCGGCGCCGGCGGGCACGGACCATGGGCGCGACCTCGGCCGCTCACGTCCGTCGAGGGACGCCATGACGGCGTCCACCAGATCGCCGATTGACCGGACCTGCTCGACCGCGGGGCGGGGAAGCGCGATCGCGAACTGCGACTCGAGAACGAGCGCGAGCTCCAGGAGGTCGAGGGAGTCCGCGGCGAGATCATCGGTGAGCGAGACCCTCGGGACCACCGTCTCGACGTCGACCCCGAGCTGCTCGGCGACCAGCTCCTGGACCCGCGATTGCACGGCCGCACGCCGCCCGGGGGAGGGCCGCCGCAGGGTCCCCGCTCGCCCGGGAACGAAGCGGGACACGAAGCGACGGGCGCGTCGGCGCGTCGACCCGGTTTCCACCCCGTGAGCCACGCGCACCGGTCCCGCCACCGCGCCGAACGCGCCGATCGTCATCAGCGTGAAGCCCAGTGCCAGGCGCATGATGTCGAACGGCATCGCGGACGGCCCTTCCGAGGCCTGGCGATAGGCGTTGGCGCCGGATCGGTCAAAGAGATAATTTGCCGCTCACACATCGTCAGAACCGATGGAGTGGCTCAACTACCACCACCTCCTCTACTTCTGGCTCGCCGCGCGCGAGGGCGGCGTTAGCCGGGCGGCGGCGCACCTTCATCTGGCGCAGCCCACCGTGAGCGCGCAGATTCACGCGCTCGAGGAGGCGCTGGGCGAGAAGCTCTTCACGCGCGCGGGGCGGAACCTGGTCCTCACCGACATCGGGCGCCTCGTGTACCGCTATGCGGAGGACATCTTCTCGCTGGGCCGCGAGCTGCTGGACACCGTCAAGGACCGGCCGACGGGCCGCCCGTTGCGACTCACGGTCGGCATCGTCGACGTCCTCCCGAAGCTCGTCGCCTATCGACTCCTCGAGCCCGCGTTCAACCTCGGGTCGCCGATCCGGCTCGTCTGTCGAGAAGGCAAGACCGAGCGACTCCTCGTGGAGCTCGGCGTGCACGAGATCGACGTCGTGCTGGCCGACCGCCCGAGCGAGCCGACCGTCAAGGTCCGCGCCTTCAACCACCTGCTGGGTGACTGCGGCGTGACGTTCCTCGGGACGGACGCGCTGGCGCGTGCGCACCGCCGCGGGTTCCCGCGCTCTCTCGACGGCGCGCCGTTCCTCCTCCCGACCGAGAACACGACCCTCCGCCGGTCTCTCGAGCAGTGGTTCGCAGCCCACGCCGTCCGGCCGACGGCGGTGGGCGAGTTCGAGGACAGCGCGCTGCTCATGGTGTTCGGGCAGGCGGGGCTCGGCGTCTTCGCCGCGCCGTCCATCATCGAGGCCGAGATCCGGCGGCAGTTCCGCGTGCACCGCATCGGGCGAACCGAGGACGTGCGCGAGCGGTTCTACGCGATCTCCGTGGAGCGCAAGCTGAAGCACCCGGCCGTCATCGCGATCTCGGAGGCGGCCCGCCGGAAGCTGTTCGACTAGCGGCGTGCGTCATGCTGGCGCGTCTGGGTGGCGCGCGCGGACGGTCTGCCGTTTGCACCGTTTCCGGCCCGCCATGCGGGGCACGGGACTCGCGCGACGAGGGGCCTCCGCCCCGCGACAACCTGGAGCGACGGCCGTCGAGACTTCGACGACCATCGGGCGGTGCCGCATGCTGGCCGCCCTCGCGCTCGTCGCAGCATCTGCGCCGGCAACGGCCGCACCTGCCCCGCCCTGCCCGGGCATGCGCTTCCTCGTCGCCCCCGCCCTCGTGCCGGGGACGGATCTGGCCTTCGACGCGATCGCCATCGACGCGGATGGCCGGGCGACGATCGCGAGCGGCTGCCCGCCGCTCGCGGCGCGGGTCCGCCGTCGAGGCGCCCGCAGCGTGCTGTACGCCCGGTGGGACGCGTGCGGCGCCCTCCGGGGCGTACGCCTGCACGCGGT
>JACXTT010008034.1_pt1 | contig 14711 bp, 12 predicted proteins | sample 9270951 | NCBI WGS metagenome assembly JACXTT01 (sample SAMN15532306, study PRJNA645909) | rock metagenome | isolation source: weathered quartz diorite | place: Puerto Rico | collected 2017-06-21
CGGCGCTTCGCGCCACCCCCTTGTCAGGGGGCAAAACCTATTCGTAACGGACGTCGACGATCTCGTAGTGCTTGAGGCCGCCGGGCGTCTGGACGTCGACGGCATCGCCCGCCTGCTTGCCGATGAGCGCGCGCGCGATCGGCGAGCCGAAGGAGATGCGGCCCTCCTTGATGTCGGCCTCGTCCTCGCCGACGATCTGCCAGGTCGCGGACTCGCCGCTCTGCTCCTCGAGCTCGACAGTGGCGCCGAAGACGACGCGGCCTTCGGCGTGCAGCTGTTTCGGATCGACCACCTGGGCGTTGGAGAGCTTCGCCTCGATGTCGCGGATGCGCGCTTCGACCAGGCCCTGGCGCTCGCGCGCGGCGTCGTACTCGGCGTTCTCCGAGAGGTCGCCGTGCGAGCGCGCCTCGGCGATGGCCGCCGAGATGCGCGGGCGCTCCTCGTTTTTCAAGCGGTTCAGCTCGCCGCGCAGGAGCTCGGCGCCGCGCCGCGTCATCGGTGTCTTCATCTCAGGCAACAGGCTCGGCCGCCGCCTGGCGCAGCCGCGCGTGCAGATCCTGCAGGCGATACGGCTCGAGGCTCGCGAGATGGTGCAGCATGCCGGCGCTAGCCGCTTTCGCGCCGGCGATGGTCGTGTAGTAGGTGACGCGGCGCGCGAGCGCGGTGACCCGGATCGCGCGCGAGTCGGAATGCGAGGTGCGCGTCGCTTCGGTGGTGTTGACGATGAAGCTGACGTCGCCGTTCTTGATCATGTCGACGATGTGCGGCCGCCCCTCGGCGACCTTGTTCACCGGGGTCACCGGCAGGCCGTGCGACATAAGCACCGCCGCGGTGCCGCGCGTGGCGAGTATGGTGAAGCCGAGGTCGACGAGGTCGCGCGCCACCGGCACGGCGCCGAGCTTGTCGCCGTCGCGCACGCTGATGAACGCGTTGCCCCCGGTCGGCATTTTCACGCCGGCGGCGATCTGCGACTTGATGAACGCTTCGCCGAAGGTCTCGCCCACGCCCATCACCTCGCCGGTCGACTTCATCTCCGGCCCGAGGATCGGATCCACGCCCGGGAAGCGGTTGAATGGGAACACGGCTTCCTTGACCGAGAAGTAGCCCGGCGTGATCTCGAGCGCACCCTGCTCGCGCAGCGTGCGGCCCGCCATGCAGCGCGCGGCGATCATGGCGAGCGGCTGGCCGGTCGCCTTGGACACGTAGGGAACCGTGCGCGAGGCGCGGGGATTGACCTCCAGCACGTAAACCGTGTCGCGCTGGATCGCGTACTGCACGTTCATCAGCCCGACCACCTTCAGCGCCTTGGCCATCACCGCGGTCTGGCGCTTCAGCTCGCGCTCGATGTGGCTCGCGAGCGAGTGCGGCGGCAGGCAGCAGGCCGAGTCGCCCGAGTGCACGCCCGCCTGCTCGACGTGCTCCATGATGCCGCCGATCAGCACTTCCTTGCCGTCGCAAATGCAATCGACATCCACCTCGATCGCATCCGTGAGATAGCGGTCGAGCAGCACCGGCGAGTCGTTTGATACCTTGACCGCCTCGCGCATGTAGCGTTCCAGCTCCGACTGCTGGTGCACGATCTCCATCGCGCGGCCGCCGAGCACGTAGCTCGGGCGCACCACCACCGGATAGCCGATTTGCTCGGCGAGCTTCACCGCCTCCGGGGCGGAGCGCGCGGTACGGTTGGGCGGCTGGCGCAGCTTGAGCTTATCCACCAGTTTCTGGAAGCGCTCGCGATCTTCCGCGATGTCGATCGCGTCCGCGCTGGTGCCGATGATCGGCACGCCGGCGGCGGCGAGGCCGCGCGCCAGGTTGAGCGGCGTCTGGCCGCCGTACTGCACGATCACGCCCCAGGGCTTCTCGAGGTCGACGATCTCCAGCACGTCCTCGAGCGTCAGCGGCTCGAAGTAGAGGCGATCGGAGGTGTCGTAGTCGGTCGAGACGGTCTCCGGGTTGCAGTTGACCATGATGGTCTCGAAGCCGTCTTCGCGCAGCGCGAGCGCCGCGTGCACGCAGCAATAGTCGAATTCGATGCCCTGGCCGATGCGGTTCGGGCCGCCGCCGAGCACCATCACCTTCTTCTTCGCGGTCGGCTGCGCCTCGCACTCATCGTCGTACGTCGAGTACAGGTACGCGGTCTTGGTCGCGAACTCCGCGGCGCACGTGTCGACGCGCTTGTACACCGGGCGGATTCCATGCTGGTGGCGCTTGGCGCGCACCGCATGCTCATCGGTATTGAAGAGATAGCCGAGACGCCGGTCGGAAAAGCCTTTGCGCTTCAGCGTGCGCAGCGTCGCGGCGTCGATCTCTTCCAGCTTGCGGTCGTCGAGCTCCATCTCGAGCTCTACGATCTGCTGGATCTGGTCGAGGAACCAGGGGTCGATATGGGTCAGCCGGTGGACCTCTTCCAGCGTGAAGCCATTCTCGAACGCGTCGCCCACGTACCAGATGCGCTCCGGGCCCGGCTCGCCGAGCTCGCGCTCGAGCGTCTCGCGGTCGCGCGTGCGCTGGTTCAGCCCGTCGACGCCGATCTCGAGGCCGCGCAGCGCCTTCTGGAACGACTCCTGGAAGGTGCGGCCGATGGCCATCACCTCGCCTACCGACTTCATCTGCGTGGTGAGGCGGTCGTTCGCCTGCGGGAACTTCTCGAACGCGAAGCGCGGCACCTTGGTGACGACGTAGTCGATGGTCGGCTCGAACGATGCCGGCGTAGCGCCACCGGTGACCTCATTGGCGATCTCGTCCAGCGTGTAGCCGACGGCGAGCTTCGCCGCGACCTTGGCGATGGGAAAACCGGTCGCCTTGGACGCCAGGGCGGAAGAGCGCGATACGCGCGGGTTCATTTCGATGATCACCATGCGCCCGTCGGCCGGGTTGATCGCGAACTGCACGTTAGAGCCGCCGGTATCGACGCCGATCTCGCGCAGCACCGCGATCGAAGCGTCGCGCATAATCTGGTATTCCTTGTCGGTGAGCGTCTGTGCCGGCGCCACCGTGATCGAGTCGCCGGTGTGCACGCCCATCGGGTCGAGGTTCTCGATCGAGCAGACGATGATGCAGTTGTCCTTGCGGTCGCGCACCACCTCCATCTCGAACTCTTTCCAGCCGAGCACCGACTCCTCGATCAGCAGCTCCTGCGTCGGCGAGGCATCGAAGCCGCGCTCGCAGATCGCGACAAATTCTTCCCGGTTGTAGGCGATGCCGCCGCCGGTGCCGCCGAGCGTGAACGAGGGACGGATCACCACGGGGAAGCCGATCCCCGCCTGCACCTGGAGCGCTTCCTCCATCGAGTGCGCGAGCGCCGAGCGTGGGCAGGCAAGCCCGATGCGCTTCATCGCGTTCTTGAACTTCTCGCGGTCCTCGGCCTTGTCGATCGCCGCGCGCGAGGCGCCGATCATCTCCACGCCCCACTTTTCCAGCACGCCTTCGCGCGCCAGGTCGAGCGCGCAGTTGAGCGCCGTCTGGCCGCCCATGGTCGGCAGGAGCGTGTCGGGCCGCTCCTTTTCGATGATGCGCGCGACGACCTGCCAGGTGATCGGCTCGACATAGATCGCGTCCGCCATGCCCGGATCGGTCATGATCGTCGCCGGATTCGAGTTCACCAGCACCACGCGATAGCCTTCGGCACGCAGCGCCTTGCACGCCTGCGCGCCCGAGTAGTCGAACTCGCACGCCTGGCCGATGACGATCGGCCCGGCGCCGATGATGAGGATCGACTTGATGTCGTTACGCTTTGGCATCGCTCATCAGCTTGGCGAAACGGTCGAAGAGATATCCGATGTCGTGCGGCCCGGGGCTCGCCTCCGGATGCCCCTGGAAGCAGAAGGCCGGGCGATCCGTCCGGGCGAGCCCCTGGAGGGAGCCGTCGAAGAGCGACACGTGCGTCGGCCGCAAATTTGCTCGCAGCGTCGCCGGGTCGACGGCGAAGCCGTGGTTCTGGCTCGTGATGACGACCTGGCCGGTGTCGAGATCCTTCACCGGGTGGTTGGCGCCGTGGTGCCCGAACTTCATCTTGAGGGTCTTGGCGCCGGACGCGAGGCCCATGAGCTGATGGCCAAGGCAGATGCCGAACACCGGAAGCTGCGTGGCGTCGAGGATCTCGCCGATCGCTTCGATGGCGTAGTCGCAGGGCTCGGGATCGCCCGGACCGTTCGAGAGAAACACGCCGTCGGGCTTCAGGCGCAGCACCTCGCGCGCGGGCGTGGTCGCCGGCACCACGGTCACCCGGCTGCCGCGCTCGGCGAGCAGGCGCAGGATGTTGCGCTTGATGCCGTAGTCGTAGGCGACGACGTGCGTCTTCGCGCCATCGAGCCGGCGGTAGCCCTTGCCGGCTTCCCACCGCCCTTCCGTCCACTCGTAGGGCTGGTCCACGCTCACCACCTTCGCGAGGTCCATGCCGGCGAGGCCGGGGAACTCGCGCGCCTTGGCGAGCGCCTTCCGCTCGTCTACGTCACCCGCGATCAGGCAGCCGTTCTGCGCGCCCTTTTCGCGCAGGATGCGCGTGAGCTGGCGCGTGTCGATGTCGGCGATGCCGGGGATGTTGTGCCGGGCGAGATAGGACGAAAGGTCGGAGCGCGCGCGCCAGCTTGAATGCCGCCGCGGCACGTCGCGCACGATGAGCGCCTCGGCATAGACGCGAGGCGATTCGTCGTCCTCGTCGTTGACGCCGGTGTTGCCGATGTGCGGGTAGGTCAGGGTGACGAGCTGCCGGCAGTACGACGGATCGGTGAGGATCTCCTGGTAGCCGGTGATCGCCGTGTTGAAGACCACCTCGCCCACGGTCATGCCGCGCGCGCCGATCGAGCGGCCGCGAAACACCGTCCCGTCGGCGAGGACGAGAAGCGCTGCGTCTTGGCTGGTCATTTATGCAAGCCGGATGCGAAAAGCGGGAAGGCTGTTTGCCCTTCCCGCTCGCCCTGCAGCCGCAATTATACGGCCCTAGCGAAGGCCGAGCACGTCGAACATGTCGTAGAGCCCGGGCGCTTTGCCGCGCAGCCATTTCGCGGCGCGCAGGGCGCCCATCGCGTAGGTCGTACGGCTCTGCGAGCGCACCGTGATCTCGACGCGCTCGCCCGCGCCGGCAAAAAGCACGGTGTGCTCGCCGACGATGTCGCCGCCGCGGATGGCGTGGAAGCCGATCTCTTTCCCCGGCCGCTCGCCGGTCTCGCCCTGCCGGCCGTGCCGCGCGACCTGCGGCAGCTCTCGCTTCAGCGCCTGGGCGACGACCTCGCCCAGCTTGAGCGCGGTACCGGAGGGCGCGTCGACTTTGTGGCGGTGATGCGCCTCGATGATCTCGACGTCGTAGCCGTCACCGAGGATGCGCGCGGCCGTCTGCGCCAGCTTGTAAGCAGCGTTGACGCCGACGGCGAAGTTCGCCGCCATGACGATCGGGATGCGGCGCGCGGCGTCTTCAACAGCCTTCTTTTGGGCACTAGAAAAGCCGGTGGTGCCGATCACCATCGCCCGCGCGTGCGTGAGATTCGCGAGCGTGCCGTCGGGACGCGTGAAGTCGATCAGCACTTCGCAGCTCGCGGCCGCGGCGGGATCGGCGCCGATGGTGATCGAGCCCACTTTGCTGCCGACGGCGGAGCTGCCCGGCACATCGAACGCACAGCCGAGCGTGAGCTCGCGATCGGCGAGCACGGCCTCGATCAGCGTGCGCCCCATCCTGCCGCCCGCGCCGGCGAGGGCGACCTTCATCGCCCCGCCGCCGGCGAGACGACGTCGCCCTGGATGCGCTCGAGCTTGTTGTCGCTGAAGAAGAGCGCCACCTTGCGCGTCTCGCGCTTGCCGTTCTCCGCTTCGCGCCAGTACACGTAGTCCCAGCGATCGGCGTGGAAGATGTCGGTGAGGAGCGGCGTGCCGAGCAGGAAGCGCACCTGCTCGCGCGTCATGCCGGGCTTCACCTGCGCGATCAGATCCTGCGACACGTAGTTGCCCTGCTGGATCTCGGGCTTGTACGGCGTGATGCCCGGAATGCGCGGCACGCCGCAGCCCGCGACGAGAGCGAACAGGAAAACCGCAAAGGCGACGCGCACCATGCGCCTATAATGATAGTCGATGAGCCCGATGCAAAGCCTGAAGGAGAGCGGCCTCAAGGCGACGCTTCCGCGCCGCAAGATCCTCGAGCTCTTCGAGACGAGCAAGGTGCGGCACCTCTCGGCGGAGGATGTCTACAAGGCGCTCATCGCCGAAGGCATCGACGTCGGCCTCGCCACGGTCTACCGGGTGCTCACGCAGTTCGAGCAGGCGGGGCTGCTCTCGCGCCAGCACTTCGAGACCGGCAAGTCGGTGTTCGAGCTGAACGAAGGCCGGCACCACGACCATCTCGTGTGCCTGCAGTGCGGGCGCGTCGAGGAGTTCTACGACGGCGAGATCGAGCGGCGCCAGAACGAGATCGCGCGTGCACGCGGCTTCGCGCTGCACGGCCATTCGCTCGCGCTCTACGCAGACTGCACGAAGAAAGACTGCCCTTACCGCAATCAATCGGGGGCCGGCACCGAATTCACCGAAATCGGTGCCTGACCCCGATTTATTGGCGCTCGTCGAGTAGCTCCGCCGCGTGCTTCCTAGCGGTGGCTTCCGCGCCGCCCAGCATGCGCGCGAGCTCGTCGATGCGCGCGGCGCGATCGAGGCGCTGGACGCGAATCTTCAACGACGGTGATTTGCTGACTGCCCATTGCGTGTCTGCGCCCGCCGCGACCTGCGGCAGGTGCGTGACGCAGAGCACCTGGCGCTCCTTGCCGAGGCGCTTCAGCGACCGGCCGATGGTCTGCGCCACCGCGCCGCCGATGCCGGCGTCTACCTCGTCGAAGACCAGCGTTGCCACGGGCGATGCTTTGGCCGCAACGAGCTGGATCGCCAGGCTGATGCGCGAGAGCTCGCCGCCGGATGCAACGCGCGCCAGCGGCCGCAATGGCAGGCTCGGATGCGACGCCACTTCGAATTCGACACCTTCGGCGCCCTGCGCGCTGGGCTCGTCGAGCTTCGCGAGCGCGACGTTGAAGCGCCCGGCCTGCATGGCGAGCTGCTGCATCGCCGCCGTCACGGCCCTGGACAGCGCCTGGGCACCGGCAGCACGCTTCGCTGACAGCTTCTTGGCGGCGGTCTCGTAGCGAGCACGGGCAGCCGCGACTTCCCGCTCGAGCGCTTGCGGATTCACCGCCAGCTCCAGCTCGTGCAGCCGCTGCTCAAGCTCCGCGAGCCGCGCGGGCAGCTCCTCGGGCCGCACGCGATGCCGCCGCGCCGCAGAGTGCAGCGCTTCGATGCGCGCCTCGACTTCCTGCAGCCGATCGGGATCGAGCTCGACGCGCGAGGCATAGTTGCGCAGCTCGCGCACCGCCTCGCCAGCCTGCACTTCGGCCGACTCGAGCAGCGCGAGCACTGGCCGCAGCTTGGCGTCGTGCTCGGAAAGCGCGCGCAGTCGATTGGCTACCGCGCGGAGCTGGGCGAGCGCAGCCCCGTCCGCCTCTGCGAGTGCTTCTACGGACGACTGCGCCCCGGCCAGCAGGCTCGAGCCGTGCTGCAGGCGCTTGTGCTCGGCGGCGACCTCGTGCCATTCACCGTCACGCGGCGCGAGCTTGCGCAGGTGATCCAGCCGCTCGGCAATGTCGGCACGCTCGGCTTCGCGCTGCACGAACTGGGCGCTCGCCTCGGCCGCCACCTGCTCGAGGCGCTGCCACTCGCGAAACGCCTGCGCCGTCTCGCGCGCGAGCGCCTCGGCGGCGGCGTGCGCATCGAGCAGCTCACGCTGCGCGGCGGCGCGCAGCAGCGACTGGTGCGCGTGCTGGCCATGGAGATCGAGGAGCCATTCGCCCGCTTCCTTGAGCTGCGCGAGCGTCGCCGCGTGGCCGTTGATGAAGCAGCGCGAGCGCCCGGCGCGATCGAGCGAGCGGCGCAGCACCAGGCTCCCCGGGTCGCCGGCGAGATCGCGCTCGGCGAGCCACGCTGCCATGGCCTTGGACACCTCGAACTCGCCGGAAAGCTCCGCGCGCTCGGCGCCCTCGCGCACGAACGCGGCATCGGCGCGGCCGCCCACCAGCAGCTCGATCGCATCCACCAGAATGGACTTGCCGGCGCCCGTCTCGCCGGTGAGGGCGGAGAACCCGCCCGCCAATTCGAGCGAGGCGTGCTCGATCAGCACGAAGTCGCGGACTTCGAGCGCGCGCAGCATTCCTATTCTGGCTTCCCGCGCACCTCGCTCCAGCCGAGCTTCTCGCGCAGCGTGGCGAAGTAGCGGTAGCCGGGCGGATGGACGAAGCGCACCACGTCCGCGGAGCGCTTTAGCACCAGCCGGTCGCCTTCGCGCATGTCGGCGAGCGCGAGGCCGTCGAAATGCGCGCGCGCATCGAGCGCCTGCTTGAGCAGGATTTCGACGACGCTGCGGTCGCTCACGCTCACCGGACGCGCGGAAAGCGTGTGCGGTGCAAGCGGCACGAGCGCGAGCGCAGGCACGGCGGGATGCAGGATCGGGCCCTGCGCAGAGAGAGCGTAGGCGGTGGAGCCGGTCGGCGTCGCGACGATCATGCCGTCGGCTCGGAGGGTATAGATGAATTCGCCGTCGAGCGCGAGCTCGAACTCGATCAGCCGCCCCTGCGAGCCCTTGCCGACCACCGCTTCGTTGAGCGCGATGGTGCGCAGCACCGACTGCGCGCCGCGCAAGATCTCGGCGTCGAGCACCGCGCGCTCTTCGAGCGTGTATTTGCCGTCGAGGATCGCGCCGATGCCGGTGCGCATGTCGCGCTGGCCGATGTCGGTCATGAAGCCGACGCGCCCGAGGTTCACGCCGACGACCGGCACGCGATGGCGCACCAGATTGCGCGCGGCGGCGAGCAGCGTGCCGTCGCCGCCGATCACCACCGCGAGCTGGGCGGCGGCGCCGATCCCGTCGTAATCGAGCCCGCGCTCGCCGATCTGCTCGGCGGTCTCCTTCTCGACGAGAGCGTCGCAGCCGCGCGCCCTGAGGAATGCAATGAGCTCGCGCAGCGATGTGCCGATTTCCGCGCTGCCGAGCTTGCCGATCAGCGCGACGCGGCTGAAGCTCGGTTTCGCTGCGGAGGGCATCGGCCTGCGAGTGTACAATGAATCGCATGCTCGACAAGCGCGCGCAAGTCCTGCTCAAGACATTGATCGAGCGCTACATTGCCGAAGGCCAGCCGGTCGGCTCGCGCACGCTTTCGAAGTACTCTGGCCTCGATCTGTCGCCGGCGACGATCCGCAACGTGATGGCGGATCTCGAGGAGCTCGGCTTCATCGCGAGCCCCCATACTTCCGCGGGCCGCGTGCCTACCCCGCTCGGCTACCGCTTCTTCGTCGACACGCTGCTCGTCATCAGGCCGCTGGAATCGCAGGAGATGCAGCGCCTGGAGGGCGAGCTGCATCCGGACAACCCGCAGCGCGTGATCCATGCGGCCTCGCAGCTCCTGTCGCAGCTCACGCAGTTCGCGGGCGTGGTGATGACGCCGCGCCGCACGATGACCTTCCGCCATATCGAGTTCCTGCGGCTCTCGGAGAAGCGCATCCTGCTGATCGTCGTCTCGCCCGAGGGCGACGTGCAGAACCGCATCCTGTTTACCGAGCGCGAGTTCACGCCTTCGGAGCTCATCGAAGCGGCGAACTATCTCAACCAGCACTATTCCGGACAGAACTTCGAGGACGTGCGCGCCAAGCTGCAGAGCGAGCTCTCCGAGCTGCGCCAGGACCTGATCAAGCTCCTCACGGCGGCGGTCGATGCCGGTACGCGCGCCGTCAACGAGGGCAGCGAGACTTACGTCATCTCGGGCGAGCGCAATCTGCTGAGCGTGCAGGACCTGTCGCACGACATGCGGCGGCTGCGGCAGCTGTTCGAGCTTTTCGAGCGGAAAACCTCTCTGCTGCAGATCCTCGATGTCTCGCTGCGCGGCCAGGGCGTGCAGATCTTCATCGGCGGCGAGTCGGGCTTCAGCGCGCCGGACGAGGTGAGCGTGGTGACCTCGCCCTACCGGGTGAACGGTGAGGTGGTCGGCACGGTCGGCGTCATCGGCCCGACGCGCATGGCCTACGACCGCGTCATCCCGATCGTCGACGTCACCGCCAAACTTCTCTCCAGCGCGCTTTCGCAGCACTAGGAAAAGGGGTCAGAGCAACTTTCCTGAAACACCTGTAACTGGAAAATTGCTCTGACCCCTTTTCTTTGAAAAGCATTCTCCTCGTTAATCTCGGCACGCCGGCCGCGCCGTCGGCGCCGGCGGTGCGCAGGTATCTCGCCGAATTCCTCGCCGATCCGCGCGTCGTGCCACTCCCGCGGTGGCTCTGGCTCCCGGTGCTGCACGGCGTGGTGCTGCCGCTGCGCGCGCGCCAATCGGCGCACAAGTACGCGCAGATCTGGACGCCTGAAGGCTCGCCGCTCGCCGTGCACACGGCGCGCATGGCGCAGCGCCTCGCCGAGCGCACACGCCTAAGCGTTGCCTATGCGATGCGCTATGGCGAGCCGTCGATCGCCTCGGCGCTTGCACGGCTCGCAGAACCCGTGGTGGTGCCGCTCTACCCGCAATACGCGGAGAGCACGACCGGCAGCGTGCTCGATGTGCTGCCGCGCGGCGTGAAGGTCGCGCGCGGCTTCCACGACCACCCGGCGTACATCGCCGCCCTTGCGGCAAGCGCCCAGCGCCATTGGGACGAGCGCGGTCGCGGATCGATGCTGGTAATGAGCTTCCATGGCCTGCCGAAGCGCGTCGCCGGCGACTACGAGCGCGCATGCCGCGCGAGCGCCGCGCTGCTCGCGCGCACGCTCGGCCTACGCGATGCCGAATGGCGCGTGACTTTCCAGTCGCGCTTCGGCTATGCGCGCTGGCTCGAGCCCTACACCGAGCGCACGCTCGTCGAGCTCGCGCGCGATGGCCTGCGGCGCGTGGACGTCATCTGCCCCGGCTTCGTGGCTGATTGCCTGGAGACGCTGGAAGAGATCGGCATCCGCGCGCGCGCGAAGTTCCGCGCCGCAGGCGGCGAGTCGCTCGAGCTGGTTCCCTGCCTGAACGACTCGCCGGAGTGGATCACCGCGCTGGCGGAGATCAGCGCCCGAGCAAGCCCTTGAGCTTGTCCAGCGGGTTGCTGGAGCCGCCCTGGCCGGATGGCTGCCCGCCCTGGTCACCCGCGGGCGGCTTGGCGATGCCGAGGCGCTCTTCCAATGCGCCCTTCAGGCGCTCGCCGGCCTTGGATCTCGCGAACTCCGTCGCGGCGGCCGAGTAATCGACCTGGTACTTGAGCGCGTCGAACGGCCCGACGAGCCGCACCGGCACCGTAAGCCCCGAGAGCTGCGCGAGGTCGGCGCCGCCCTGGCCTTTGGTCGTCGCAACCACCGTCGCCTTGGTGACGTAGTCGATGGTCGAGTTGCCGATGTCGATGTCGCCCTTGCCCGAGACGCGGAAGAGCGGCGCCTTGATGTCGAGGTCCTCGTTGTGCGCGACGCCGTTCTTGATCGTGAAGCTCGCGGTCATCTCGGAGAAGTCGGTCTGCTGCGCTTCGCGCGCCTGCGCCTTCGCTTCGGAGGAGCCAAGCGCGGTCTTGGCACGGCGGAACACTTCCGCGAGGTTGATGCCCTTGATCGCGCCGTCCTTGAGCGCTACCCGCGCCGTGCCGGCGAGCGACTTCTTCATCGTGTTGACCGTCTTGCCCGCCGCGTTGACGTCGAGCGCCACGTTGCCCTTGCCCTCGAGCGTGTCCTTCTGCGCGAAGTCGCGCAGCAGGGGGCCGACGGCGACGCCGTTCAGCGTCTCCTTCACCGCGATGCGCCCATCGGCCTGCGCGGAAAGCGCGCCCTGCATTGATCCTTCATAGAGGTTGGCCGAATGCGGCGCGATGTCCAGCCGGCCGTTGGCGGCATGCACCTCCGCCTTTACGTTCGCCAGCTTGAGCCCTTGCGCCAGGAGCGCGCCGACCTGCAGGCGCCCGTTGGCGTTCAGGCCCTTGAGCGCCGAGAGATCGACCGGCGTGTCCTCCTCCTTCTTCTGCGGGCTGGGTGCCGGTGGCGGCGCTTTCGGCGCCGGTGCCTTGCCTTCCTCCGCCGGCGTCGAGACCGGCTTTTTCTCCGGCTGCTTGGTGTAGCGGTCGAGGTTCAGCCGGTCGACCTTGATGTCGAAGGTGTACGCGGGCGGCGTGAACTTCGCGAGCCCGAGCTTCGCCTGGATGGTCGATTCGTCGAACTTGGCGCTGAGATCGGCTGCTGCGGTCTGCTTTTCCAGGTCCGCCTTTGCGCTGCCGGTGACGGGGATCTTGACGCTCTTCTGCGGGATATCGGGCCCGCTCAGCGCGATGTCGGCGTCGAGCCGCGGGATGACGAGCGACTTGGCGGAGCCTTCGACGCCCGCGAGCTTGAGCTTCGCCTCGATATCACGCGCCGCCTCCTTGAGGCTGAGCTGGGCGGTCACCGCTGCGCCTTTGGCGCTGTTCGCCGCGACCACCAGCTCGGGGGCGGCGATATGCGCCTCGAGGTTCTGCTTGTCCTTGACGCCCTTCACGTCGAAGGCGAGACCCTTGACGCGGTATTCGTTCTTCTGGGGATTGGCCGCGACGTCGCCCTTCGCCTTGAGGTCGAGGTGGGTGACGCCGGCGGCCGCGCCGCTCACCCTGGCGTCGAGCTTCGAGATCTCGAACGCCTGCGCCGGGAGATCGACTTTGTAGCCGCCGCTGACGTCAACCTTGAGGTCGAGATCCGGGCTCTTGCCCTTGGCGGTCACCTTCAAGTCGAGCTTGCCATCGGCACGCTCGGCAATGCGACCGGTGCTGAGCTTGAGGTCCGAGATGGCGAGCTCCTGCCCGCTCGCCTGGTCGACGTAGCTGACCGCAGAGCGGTCGACCTGCACGGCTCCGATGTCGAACGCCACGCCCTTGCCGCCCGCCTGCTGGCGCTCGGCGGCCCTTTTCTCCGCCGGCTGCGACTTCGCGGCCTGCTTATCCTGCGTCGCCGGTGCCGGCTGCTCCATGAGGTCGCTGAAGTTGAAGCGCCCGTCCTTCTCCTTGATGACGCGCGCCCTGAGGCCCGAGACGCTGATGCCGTCCACGACCACGCTGCCGTGCAAGAGCGGCAGCAGCGCCACGGAGGCGTGAGCGCTGTCGAGGCTCAGGAATTGCTGCTTGGGATCGCGCTCGGAGAGCGCCACCCCATTGACGTTCGCGCCGAGGCTCGGCCAGACGGCGACCTGGAGGTCGCCGCGCAGCTGGAGCGTCCGGCCGGTGCGGTCCTTCACCAGGCGCTCGATCTCGCCCTTGTAGCGGTTCGGGTCGAAGGTCGCGGCGAAAATCGCCACGGCGAGGACCAGAAGGACCACCAGGCCCCCGATCACGTACAGCGCAATCCTGATAGCTTTCATCGTCTAATCAGTAAGTCGTAATAGAGGCGGGGCGCTTGAAATGGCGCCCACCAATCCCCAATTCGACAAGATGCAAGAGAAGACCGTTCAGCCGCAAGAGGCGGAGAAGCCGCTCGAGCAGCAACTGGCCGAGGCCCAGGCGCAGGCCGCGACCAACCGCGACGCCATGCTGCGGGCGCTCGCCGACGCGGAGAACGCGCGTAAGCGCTTCCAGGCTGAGGCGGCCAACGCCCAGAAGTATGCGCTCGAGCGCTTCGCCGAGTCGCTGCTGCCGGTGATGGACAGCCTCGAGGCGGCCCTCGCCAACCCCGAGGCGAGCTCGCACGCGCTGCGCAACGGCGTGCAGCTCACGCTGCGCCAGATGACGACGGCGCTCGAGAAGGCGCGCATCGTGCCCATCGCGCCGGTCCCCGGGGAGCGGTTCGACCCCCACCGCCACCAAGCCATGGCCGCGGTGGAGAGCGACTCGGAGCCAAATACCGTCGTCGCGGTGATGCAAAAGGGCTACCAGCTGCACGACCGGGTGCTCAGGCCGGCGCTCGTGACGGTCGCCAGGCCGGTTGAAAAAGCGCGCGCAAACCCCATATCCGACACAGACTTAGATTAAACGGGAAAGCTCATGGCAAAAATCATCGGCATCGACCTCGGCACGACCAACTCCTGCGTCGCGATCATGGAAGGCGGCAAGCCCAAGGTGATCGAGAATTCGGAGGGCTCGCGCACCACGCCGTCGGTCGTTGCCTACACCGAGGACGGCGAGATCCTGGTCGGCGCGCCCGCCAAGCGGCAGGCCGTCACCAACGCGAAGAACACCATCTACGCCGTCAAGCGCCTGATCGGCCGGCGCTTCGAAGAGAAGGAAGTGCAGAAGGACATCCACCTGATGCCCTACAAGATCGTGCGCGCCGACAACGGCGACGCATGGGTCGAGATCCGCGGCAGGAAGATCGCGCCGCAGCAGGTCTCGGCCGAAGTGCTGCGCAAGATGAAGAAGACCGCCGAGGACTATCTCGGCGAGGAAGTGAAAGAGGCGGTGATCACCGTCCCGGCATACTTCAACGACTCGCAGCGCCAGGCGACCAAGGACGCCGGCCGCATCGCGGGGCTGGACGTCAAGCGCATCATCAACGAGCCGACCGCGGCCGCATTGGCGTTCGGGCTCGACAAGCAGCTCAAGAAAGACTCGAAGATCGCCGTCTATGACCTGGGCGGCGGCACGTTCGATATTTCCATCATTGAAATCGCCGACGTCGAGGGCGAGAAGCAGTTCGAGGTGCTCTCCACCAACGGCGACACGTTCCTCGGCGGCGAGGACTTCGACCAGCGCCTGATCGACTACATCGTGGGCGAGTTCAAGAAGGACCA
>JACXTT010008035.1_pt1 | contig 14707 bp, 13 predicted proteins | sample 9270951 | NCBI WGS metagenome assembly JACXTT01 (sample SAMN15532306, study PRJNA645909) | rock metagenome | isolation source: weathered quartz diorite | place: Puerto Rico | collected 2017-06-21
GGAGCCGGCGACCTCCAGCGTAACGGCCCCGCGGGCGGCCGCGGCCGCGAACTCATTGGTGATCTGCCTCGCGAGGGTGTTCAGCGAGACGGGCTCTCGCTCGAGCTCGAGTGAGCCGGCATCGAGCCGGGAGAGGTCGAGCAGGTCCGTCGCAAGCTTCTGGAGCCGGTCGATCTGGCCGCGCATCGTGGCGAGGAACTCGGCTCGCGTGTGCTCGTCGAGGTCTTCGTCCTGGAGCAGCTCGACGAACCCGCCGAGCGAGAAGATCGGAGTGCGCAGCTCATGCGAGGCGTTGGCGATGAACTCCTTGCGCGCCTGGTCGAGACGCGCCAATCTCGTCTGCATCTCGTTGAAGGCGACCGCGAGCTGTCCCAACTCGTCTTCGGAATCGACCGGGATCGGTCGCGAGAAGTTGCCCCTCGCCACTTCGCCGGCCGCGCGCTCGAGCCGCTTCACCCGACGCGCGAGCACGCTCGCGGCGTAGTAGCCGCTGGTGATCGCGATGATCAAGGCGATCACCCCGGCGATCAGGATCTGCCGACGGATCAGAGCGACGTTGTCCTGCACGTCTCCGAGAGGAGCGGAGAAGACCACGACCCAGGACGGCCTCCCGCGATAGGGAATCGGCCGTGCAACCTGGGCGAGGGCGCCGCCGCTTTCGGCCCTGATTCCCGTTTCGCGGTGGCCCGAGCGCGCGGCCGCGAGCACGAGCGCAACGGAGGGGTTGAGGCTCGCGTTGACGTCCTGCGAGTCGGTGATCACGTACGGAGTGGCATTGCCCACACGATCCGGCGCCCGCTCGTCGACCGGGACTCCCAACAAAGTGACCCGCGATCCGCTCTGGTCGCTGAGCGCGCGGACAAGGGACTTCAACTGAGACGCCAGGACGTCACGGGCGCTCGTCACCTGAAGCGGGCGCGAATAGGTCGACGCATCGTGCTTGAGCGCGTCGATCTTCTCCGAGGTGAGGTTCGATTCGAGCTGCGGCACGACGTAGAAGTAGATGACGCAGATCGCGGCCGCCGTGATCGAGAAGAACAAGAGCGTGAGCTTGTTCTTGATCGAGTTCGACCAGATCCGGCGCCAGATCATTCGTCTCGGAAGCGGTAGCCGACGCCGCGGACGGTCAGCAGGTAATCGGGATTCTTGGGATCTTGCTCGAGCTTCTCCCGAAGATGCCGGATGTGGACGTCGATCGTCCGCTGATCGCGGAAGGCCGAATCGCCCCAGATCCGGTCGAGCAACATGTCACGGGTGTAGACGCGGCCCGGGTTGCGCGCGAGCACCGAGAGAATCTCGAACTCCACGTACGTGAGGTCGATCGGCGCCTCGCCGAGCTGGGTCGAGCGCTTCGCGAAGTCGATCCGGAGGTCGCCGCGGACCAGCGGTTCCTCACCAACGTCGTGGTCCGGAGCCATATCGGCCCGGCGGAGGGCGGCCCGGACGCGGCTCCGGAACTCCCGGATCGAGAATGGCTTGGTGATGTAGTCGTCGGCGCCGATCTCGAGTCCGAGCACTTTGTCGATTTCCTCGGCCTTCGCGGTGAGCATGATGATCGGGACAGAGCTCTTCGCGCGGAGCCGACGACAGACCTCGAGGCCGTCGATCTTCGGAAGCATGATGTCGAGCACCACCAGGTCGAACTGGTCCCGCTCGAAGCTCGCAAGCGCCTCCTGGCCGTCGAGCGCCGGCACGACCTCGTAGCCCTCCTTCTCGAGCGGGTAGCTCAGCAGCTTCTGGACGGGTTGCTCGTCGTCGACGAGCAGGATGCGTGTCGTCCGGCCTTCGGAATTCCTGGCCATAGAGATGATTCTAGGCAGCGGTTCGTGCCGATCCGCCGAATCTCCGCAGCTTCCGAAGGCAGATCACACGGCCGCCTCGCCCATCCTTGATATACACGGCGCGAGGTGGTGGACCTCCGCATCTACCGCGCCGCTTTCATGGCTCCCGCGCTCGCCGTCCTCGTGCTGATGTTCTCGCTTCAGGAACGGCCGGCCTCGCTGACGGCGCCGATTGCCCCTGATGCCTTCAAGGGCGAGATCGCCTATGGCGACGCGTCCCGGATCGTGAATCTCTACCCACGCCGGACGCCCGGCAGCTCCGGCGATGCCGCGCTCGGCACGTTCGTCGAGGGACGGTTCAAGGCGCTCGGGTTCCAGACGAGTCGAGATGGCTTCGACGGCGACTACGACGGAAACAGCGCGCACATGTCCAACGTCGTCGGTCTGCTGAACGCCCCTTCGGACCGCCAGATCGTGGTGATGGCTCCCCGCGACGCTGCCGGAGCACCGGGCGCTTCGAGCGCAGCGAGCACGGCTGTCCTGCTCCAGCTCGCCCAGGCGCTCGACGGGTCGAGCCGCCAGAAGACCTTCGTGTTCGTCTCGTTGGACGGGGCAGCAGCCGGAAATGCCGGCGCGCGGCACTTCGCCGAGACCTACCCGGACCGCAGCAAGGTGGACGCGATGCTCGTCGTCGACGACATCGGCGCCGTCTCGGCGAGGCGGCCTTTCGTGGTGCCGTGGTCGTCCGCGTCGCGTCGCGGATCGCTCCAGGTCGAGCGGACCGCGGAAGCAGCGCTCGCGCGCGAGTCCAACGGCTCCTCGCCACAGGACTCGTGGCTGGCTCAGTTTCTCCGCCAAGCGTGGCCGATCGCGCTTCGCGACCAGGGCCCGTTGGTCGGGGCAGGCCTGGACGCGGTCACCATGACGTCGCGGGGCGAGGTTCCACGGGGCAAGGGACCCGACACGCTCGACGGAGTTTCCAGCGACCGGCTCCAGATCTTCGGTCGCGCAGCGTTCGCCTCGGCGCTCGCTTACGACGGTACGCAGGCGATCGGCCAGTCACCCTCCCGTTACCTCGTGACCGGGAGCAAGGTGATCCCCGGCTGGGCCATCGCCCTGCTGACGGTCTCCCTCCTGATTCCCGCGGTGGTCGCGTCGTTCGACGCTTTCGCGCGCGCGCGCCGCCGGAAGCTGCCGGTCGGACACTGGATCAGTTGGACCCTCGCCGGAGCGGTCCCATTCGGGCTCGCGCTGGTCGCGGCCTTCCTTCTCCAATTCGTCGGCCTGCTTCCGGGCTCGGTCGCCGAGGCACTCGCACCGGCCACGAGGCCGACATTCGGCGAAGCCGCATTGCCCCTGATCGGCGTGCTGGCTTGTCTGGCGCTGGGCTGGGTCTACGTTCGCCCCTTCTTCGCCGGGCGAACGCGAGGGATCGCGCTCGCGACACCCGTCGCCGCCGTCGCGCTCGCCCTCGTTTTGTCGATCGAGCTGCTGGTCGTGTGCGTGGTGGACCCCTTCACCGCGCTGTTGCTCGTTCCCACCGCTCACCTCTGCGTGATCGCGGCGCTTCCGGTGCGGCCCGGTCGGTCGGTTCTTGCGGGAGGCATCGTGATCGGAGCGCTTCTCCTCCCCGCACTGGCGCTCGTCTACTACGGTGCCCGCTTCGACCTCGGTGGCCACCTCAGCGCTTACGCATTGCTGCTGGTCGGCTCCGCCACGGGGTCCGCGTGGACCGCTGTCCTCAGCTCGATGCTTGCAGGCACGCTCGTCTCGGCTGCGATCGTGTGGATGGCGCGCGCGCCCGTTGAAGTGGCCGACGAGCCCATCACCGTGCGGGGGCCCGTGACGTACGCGGGGCCAGGCTCACTCGGCGGGACCGAGTCCGCTCTCAGGCGGTAGGAACGTTGCCTTTCTGATGGGTCGAAGGAAGGTTGAGGAACCGTGAGCAGCTCACCTTGCGGCGCTTCGTGATCGTCTTTCCGCCCAGGAAGGAGTAGTCGGCGCCGAACGCCACCTTCCGGCCGTGCGGACAGGACGGCACCCTCAGCCAGAACGTGCGCTGGACCCGGGCGCGCCGAGTGGTGCAGAGGCCGCGCGAGCGCCGCACACAGACCAGGACTCGGCGTTCGCGCTCGAGGCCCGAGATCCGAAGCTTCATCTCGATCAGGCTGAGCGTCACCTGCGGCAGCAAGGGCTGGAGCGTGGTGGGAAGCACCAGGCGATAGCCGAACTCCGAAGCTCCGCGAGGCTCGGGAATCAGGAATCCGTGCAACACGTCGAAGTTCCACGCGGGCGACCGCTGGTTGGCTCTCACCAGGATCACGATGCCTGCCTTCGAGCCGCGCTCCCCGCCGGACGCCAGGAACAACCAAATGCTGGCCGGCACCGGCTCTTCGATCGCCGGCCGGGCGTCGAGGAGCAGCGAGCCGGAGGCGAATTCGGCGCCGCGGCAAAGAGCCGGATCCGGATTCGCCACGAGCTTGGAGCCATCGCAGAAGTACTGACTGGTCAGGAAACTGTTCCGGAGCGACGCGCCCCGGGGAAAGTGGACGATCGCGCTCGCCAGCCGGGGAGCCGGTGCGCCCGTGGTGTCGTAGACGCGCGCCGAGGCGACCACGGTGTAGCCGCCCCAGGACTGGACGTTTCGAATCGCTGCGTCGAATTGACCGACGAGCGTCGCTGAGGCCCCGTGGGGCGGCAGCAATCCGAAGATCAACAGCGTTGTGATCAGGACCCTCTTCACTCTCGATTTCGCACCCCGGCTGGCCTTTTGTTGGTGGTTCGTGCTTGGACGCCAATCGTATGGCGCCGGCGCCGGCGTGCGCCGATAACGCTGGTGTGGCGCCAATGAACACGAACACGCAGAACATCAAGCAGCGTCACCTGAGGCGGCGGGTCGCGACCCATTCGTATGCGGTCGATCCCGAGCAGGTGGCGGTCGCGATCATCGTCAAGCTGGCGCAGGGCCGCCCGGACGGTCCAAGTGGTCCCATCCGCGAACGGAACGCTCCCTTCCGTCTTCGTCAAGTAGCCTGACGCCGCTCCCGTCCGTCACGCGTCCGATCCAGGTCACGGACGCGCCTGCCATGTCCGCCGCGGCTTCGGCCTCACCCGTTGCGTCGTCGGCCACGGTGAACAGGAGCTCGTAGTCCTCCCCCGCGCTTGCGGCGAGCTCGATCGGGTCGATGCCCGCCTGGCTGGCCACCGCGTCGACGCCATCGTCGATCGGCAGCCGGGACAGCCGCACCTCGATGAGCACGCCGCTTCGCTCCGCGATCCGTACGGCGTCGGAGGCGATCCCGTCGCTCACGTCGATCATCGCGTGAACCCCGGCCCGGGCAAGCGCCTGGCCTGCCTCGATGCGGGGACGGGGGCGAACCTGCCGGGCGATCAGCGCCTCGCCGGTCTCGGCGTCGAGACCGCCGAGCTTTCGCTCCAGCAGCAGGAGGCCGGCGCCCGCGCCCCCGAGTGCCCCCGTCACCCCAACGCGGTCTCCAGGCCTCGCCCCGTCCCGGCCGGACAGCTCACGCTCTGTGCGGGCGTGGCCGGTCGCTGTCACGGCCACGACGAGCTCGTGGCTCCGAGATATGTCGCCTCCGCAGATGACGAAGCCGAGCTCCGATGCGAGCCGCTCCGCGCCGTCCGCGAATTCGAGGACCTCGTCCGGAGCAAGGTGCGCCGGCAACCCGAGCACGAAGTAGGCCTCGCCGGGGCTCGCGCCCATTGCCGCGATGTCGGATGCTGCAGCTGCGAGGCACTTGTGCCCCAGGTCGCGCATGGAGGTCGTGGCGAGCCGGAAGTGAACGCCCTCGATGAAGCCGTCGACCGAGGTGACGGTCAGCCCGTCGGTCCGAACGACGGCTGCGTCATCGCCCGAGCCGACGACGACCCGCCCGCCCCGCTCGCCGAGCCGCGCGCGGATCGCGTCGATGAGCTCGAATTCCGAGCTCAGTGACCTGCTCCTGCGCCGCCCCCTCCGCCGCCGTAGATGCGCGGGTCGTAGCCGTTGTAGCCGCCGCCTGCGCCGCCGTAGCGGCCGCCGCCTCGGCCGCCACCGCCTCCGCCGCCACCGCCTCCGCCGCCGGAGTTGCCGTAGCCGCCCTGCTGATCGGGGTAGTTGCCCTTGGTGCCCGAGTACTGGCTGAAGAACGGCGTCCAGTTGATCGTGCTCTTCGGTGCCGGGAAGTCACCGCAGTAACCACCTTTTGCCACAGACATGAACTTGTTCCAGATCTCCGCGGGGAAGGTACCTCCCGCCACGGAGATCCCGTGAACGTCGCGCATCTGGCGCAATGCGTCCGGATAGCCGACCCAGACCGCGGCCGTCAGGTGCGGCGTGAACCCGTCGAACCAGGCGTCGTTGAAGTTGTCGGTGGTGCCGGTCTTGCCGCCCGCGGGACAGCCCATGTTTGCCTGCGTGCCGGTTCCTTCCTCGATGTTCATCTTCAGGATCTTCGTGACTTCGTTGGCGACCGCGTCCGAGAACACACGGGTCCGCTTCGGCTTGCTGAGGTCCTCGACCTTTCCATCGGGGAACGTGATCTTGGTGATCGCGATCGGCTCGTTGCGGATCCCGCCGGACGCGAGCGTCGAATAGGCGTTTGCCATCTCGAGCGGGGACACTCCGCGGCGGAGTCCGCCCAGGCCCTCCGCCGGGTAACCGTCGAGGGGGGTTGTGATTCCCATCTCTCTGGCCGTGTCCGCGACGCTCCTGGGCCCGAGGTCGAGATCGAGTTGCGCGTAGACGGTGTTGTCGGACTTCAGCGTGGCGTGGGTGATGTCCATGTAGCCGCCGTATGTGTGGTCGTAGGTCTGCACCTGCCAGTGGCCCCATTCCCTCAGGTTCAGGTCCAGCGGCTGCGAGACGTAGCCGACCGAGTTGGGATCGATGCCACGCTTGATCGCGGTCGTGAGCACGAACGTCTTGAACGCCGAGCCGGGCTGGCGGCGTCCCTGCGCGGCGAGGTTGTACTGGTTGTGCGTGTAGTGAGAGCTCGAGGCCATCGCGCGGATGTATCCGTTGCGCGGATCGATCGCGACGACCGCCGAGCTCGGGTCCCCCTGATAGTTCAGCGTCGAGTCGATCGCGTCACGGCCGGCCTTCTGCAGCTTCGGGTCGATCGTCGTGTAGACGCGCAAGCCGCCCTTCCGAACCGTGTTCACGCCGAAGCGGTCGATCAGTTGCTGCTTCACGTAATCGAAGAAGAAGGGCTCGCGGATCCTGGTATAGAGGTCGCCGCGGCGCACGTGAAGCGGTGACGCCGACGCCGCGGCGGCCTGTGCGGTCGTGATGTAGCCCTGCTTCGCCATCTTCTGCAGAACCTCGCGGCGGCGATCGAGCGCAGCCTTCGGGTTCTGGAACGGGTTCAACTCGCTGGGGGCCTGAGGCAGTCCGGCCAGCAGCGCCGACTCCTCGAGCGTCAGCTGCTTGGCCGGCTTGTTGAAGAAGGTCTCCGCCGCCGCTTGAACGCCCACCGCGGTGCGGCCGTCGACCGTTCCGTACGGCACGGAGTTCAGATAGCTCTCGAGGATCCAGCGCTTTGAGTGCTGCTGCTCGAGCTCCTGTGCGAGCCGCGCCTCCCGGATCTTGCGCTCGAGCGTCCGCTCCTTGCCGACGTAGAGGTTGCGTACCAGCTGCTGGGTGATGGTCGATCCACCCTCCACCGCCTTGCCCGCCTCGATGTTCTTGATCGCGGCACGCAGGATTCCCTCGTAGTCGACGCCGCCGTGATGGTAGAAGCGCTCGTCCTCGATCGCGATCGTCGCTTGCTGCAACGACAGGGGAATTCTCGAAAGCGAGATCGGCGTGCGGACCTCGTCGGACTGAATGTATCCAAGCCGCGAGCCGTCCATCGCGTAGACGACCGAGCTCGTCCCTTGGTCGACCGGCTTGAGCGACGACAGCGGCGGCGCCGACGCCGCAATCGATATCACGTAACCCGCGACCGAGAGCACCGCGATCAGGAGGCAGATCGCGCTGACGGCCAGAGCCAGCAGCAGCTTGCTGCGTCGCTTTCGGCCGCGGCGGTGTCGCTTTCGCTCGCGGTACGTCATCTGAGCAGACTCGGAAGCGGCTTCCGGGCCGCGTTCCAGGGGTTTCCGTCCGAAACTGCCGGTCCCTGCCCCCCGAAATATTAGGCAGCTTCGCTGCCAGCGCATCACAAGAGCCGCCTTGTGGTGGTCCCCTCGCGATCCGGCCGGTCGTCCCGGTTGCGCGCTCTCCCATGGCGGTAGACTCGGCACTGCGATGGCAGTCGAGGAGCGCGTCACCTTCTGCCGGATCTGCGAGCCCCTCTGCGGGATGGTCGCGAGGGTCGAAGACGGGCGGCTCACTCAGCTCCGGCCGGACCCCGAGCATCCACTCTCACGGGGCTACGCGTGCCCGAAGGGCATCGCGATGACGGGCGTTCAGAACGACCCCGACCGCGTTCTCCACCCGCTCAAGCGGGTAGGCGGGCCCGGCGAGTTCGAGCGGACGACATGGGACGAGGCGCTGACCGACATCGCCGGTCGCCTCCGCCGGCTGCGCGACGCTCGGGGCGCCGACAGCATCGCCTGGTACATGGGCAACCCAGGCGCGTTCAGCTACAGCCACACCCTGTGGGTGAAGGGCTTCCTCGACGGTCTCGGCTCGCCGCACTACTACTCCGCCGGCTCGCAGGACGTGAACAACCGCTTCGCGGCTTCCGCGCTCCTCTACGGGACGCCGCTGCTCCTCCCGATTCCGGACCTGAATCGAACGCGATTCCTGCTCATGGTGGGCGCGAATCCGCTCGTCTCCCACGGCTCGGTGCTGTCTGCTCCACGGATCCGGGAGCAGTTGAACGCGGTCGTCGACCGCGGCGGTCGCGTGATAGTCGTCGACCCGCGGCGGACCGAGACCGCGCGCCAGTACGAGCATCTCCCCATCCGTGCCGACGCCGACGCCTGGTTGCTGCTGTCGATGCTCAATGTGATCTTCACGGAGGGCCTTGCCGACGAGGCCTTCATCGCGGAGCAGACCGGCGGCGCGCAAGAGCTGGCGCGGCACTGCCGGGACTTCCCGCCCGAACGGGCCGGCGAGGCCACGGGCATCGACCCAGATCGGGTGCGCGAGATCGCGCGGGCCTTCGCGGCCGCGCCCAGCGCCGTCGCCTATGGCCGGACGGGCTCCTGCACCGGGCGTTTCGGAACGCTCGTCGCGTATCTGCTGGACGCGCTGAACGCGGTCACCGGCAATCTCGACCGGCCCGGCGGAGCTGTCTTCGGGCGGCCGCCGATCGCGCTCGACGACGTCGGGGAGAAGACGGGCCTCGCGACGTACGGGAAGATCCGCTCACGGATCGGCGGCTACCCGGACGTGATCGGCAACCTGCCCGCCACGCTCCTGCCGGAAGAGATCACGACGCCCGGCAGAGGCCAGATCCGGGCGCTGTTCGTGTCCGCCGGCAATCCCGTGTTGTCCGTGCCGGACGGCACGGCGCTCGAGCGCGCGTTCGGCGACCTCGACTTGATGGTCTCGCTCGATCTGTACGTCAACGAGACGAATCGCCATTCCGACTACGTCCTGCCCGCCACGACGTTCCTCGAGCGCGAAGACGTCCCGGTGGCCTTCCTCGGGCTTTTCAGCACTCCGTTCATTCAGGTCACGAAGCCCGTGGTGCCTCCGGCCGGCGAGGCACGGCAGGAGTGGCGGGTGATCGAGGACATCTCTCGCCGGATCGGCGTCGAGCCCTATTCGGCGGCGGCGCTGCGGTGGCTGGCCAAGCTCGGGCTCTGGCTGAGGCCCCGTCAGGTGATCGATCTCCTCCTGCGCATCGGCCCGGCCGGTGACCTGTTCGGGCTGCGCCGCAAAGGGCTTTCGCTCAAGAAGGTGGCACGCCGGCCGCATGGCCTCGTGCTGGCCGACCAGCTCGCCACCGGCGTGCTGGACCGCAAAGTGCGACACGCGGACCGCCGCGTCCGGCTCGACGACCCCGATGCGGTGGGCGAGATCCGCCGCCTGGTATCGACCAACGGCGACGCCGCCGAGTTCCCCCTGCGGCTGATCGGCATGCGTGAGCTTCGCTCTCACAACTCTTGGATGCACAACGCCCCCCTGCTGATGCGGGGCGGCCGCACACACTCGCTTCGGATGAATCCGGACGACGCTGCCGCCGCCGGGCTCGTGGACGGGGATCTCGCCCGGATCACGTCGGCAGCCGGTCGGGTCGACGCGCCGGTGAAGCTGACGGACGAGATGACGCGCGGCACCGTCGCGCTGCCCCACGGCTGGGGTCACAAGGGCGGGTGGAAGGTGGCCAACGAGGCGGGCGGCGTGAACGTGAATCTGCTGGCGCCGTCGGGAGTCGACGCCCTCGAGCGGCTCGCCGGTATGGCCCATTTGAACGGGATCCCGGTGCGCGTCGAGACCGCGGCGCCGCTTTCCGATCCCAACGGGAGCGCCCGCGCCGAGGCCGTCACGGCCGCCTGATCACGCCGGCTTGGCCACCACGCCTCCCCGCTACGAGGCCGTCCTGTTCGACGCGCTCGGGACGCTTGTCCGACTGGAGCCGCCCTGGCCGCTGCTCGCCGGTGCGCTCCGCTCACGGCACGGAATCGAGATCTCGGAATACCAGGCGCAAGACGCGATGCGCGCCGAGATGAGCTACTACCTCGAGCACCACACCGAGGGCCGCGACGCGACGACGCTCGGCGAGCTGAGAGCGCGTTGCGGCGAGGTTCTGGGCCGGGCGCTGCCGCCCCCTGCGGCTGATCAACTGACGGGGGCGGAGCTGATGGAGGTGCTGCTCGAGTCGCTCCGCTTCACTCCGTACGCGGATACCGCCCCGGCGCTCGGGTCGCTGCGCTCGCTCGGCATCCGCATCGCCGTCGTGTCGAACTGGGACTGCTCGCTGGGCGGCCTCCTCGGAACCCTCGGGCTCGGAGGCCTGCTCGACCGGGTGGTGACGTCGGCCGAAGCCGGCTTTCGCAAGCCCCACCCACGGATCTTCCAGACGGCCCTGGAGGCGCTTCAGTGCCGCCCCGAGCGCGCGATCATGGTGGGCGACTCCGTCGACATCGACATCGCGGGTGGGCGGGCCGCGGGTATTCGATCGGTCCTGATCGACCGCTCCGGCTTGGTACCTGAGCAGGACGACGTGGAGCGGATCTTGACGCTCGCCAATCTGCCGGCGCTGCTCGGCGGCTCGCCTATCGTCTGAGTCGCGTGATGGATGCCGCCAACCGCACCGAAGCCCAGCTCGGGCTACCTGGGGTCGCCGTCGGTCCGGGCGACACGGGTGAAGGCGCGGACTTTCCCGTCGGGGCGGGGCCGGGCTTTCTGGGGCTGATCGTCGCCGCGGTGGCCACTTTGCTGATCGCGATGGTGATCGCGCTCGGATTCGCCGCGGCCGGGGTGCACCACATCGACAAGAACCATGCGTTTGTCCTCATCTCGACGCTCGCTCAGGACGTCGTCTTCGTAGTGACCGCGTACGTGCTCGTGGCCGAGGCCGGTCCCGTGCGGCCGGCCACGTTCGGCTTGAGGAGGTTTGGACCCTCCGCGATCGCGACCATGGCGCTTGCGTTCGCGGGGTACTTCGTGCTCTCCGCGGTATACAGCGCGCTTGTCGCTCCCCCGTGCGACCGGCTGCCCGACGACCTCGGTGTGAGGCAGAGCACTCTTCTCGCGGTGCTCGCCGGCGTGTTCGTGATCGGGGTCGCCCCACTCGCCGAGGAGTTCTTCTTCCGAGGCTTCCTGTTCCAGGCCCTGCGGAAGAGCTGGGGTGTCTGGATCGCAGCCCCGGCGAGCGGCCTGATCTTTGGTGCGGTGCACTTCGCGCCCGACAAGCTGGTGCCGCTCGCGATCCTGGGGACGGCGCTCGCCTTTGTCTTCCACAAGACGCGTTCGCTGTGGCCGTGCATCTTGCTCCACGCGCTCAACAACACGATCGCGTTCGTGGTGCTGCTGAGCGGTTCGAGCTGTTAGGGACTAGTCGCGCACACAACTGAAACAAGGCTGCGCGGGAGCCGCATCTAGCCCTCGAAAACCGGAAGGGTATGGCCAGTGTCGTCTGAGACCGCACCGGCAAATCCCATAATCGAGCCGCCCTTCTCTGGCCCGGGCAGCATTTGCCTGCTTTAACGGCGCGAACTTTCGCGGGTTCGCAAGGACCACTCGGTGAAGAGTTTGCCGGTAGGAGTGACGAGCGATCGGGCGATTGCCTGGATTGCCGCCCGTCAACACGGCGTAGTAACCCGTGGTCAGCTGCTGGCGGCCGGGCTGAGCAACGCGGCCATCGATCATCGTCTGGCTCGCAAGCGACTGCATCCGGTTCACCGGGGTGTCTACCTGGTCGGTCATCCCGTTCCACCTTCTCTTGCGAAAGAGATGGCCGCGGTCCTTGCATGCGGTGGTGGGGCTGCGGTCAGTCACGACTCCGCCACGGCCGTGTGGGGATTCCGGACCTCGCTGAGCGGTCCGGTCCACATCACCCTGCCCAGCCACGTCAGCCGTGCACGTCCTGGCATCTGTGTCCATCGTGCCCGTTCCCTGGAGCCCGAGGACGTCAGGCATTGGGAAGGGTTGCCGCTCACCAGTCCGGCCCGAACCGTCATCGATCTGGCGGCGGTGCTATCGGCCAATGAGTTACAGCGCACCTATCAGGAGGCTCAGATCCGGCGCCTGGTGCGGCCATTCGAACTGCGATCTGCGCTTGGTCGGATAGGGCGCAGGCCGGGGTTCGCCGCGCTCCGGAGCATGCTCGAGCCGACTTGAAGCCCGCACTCACGCGCTCGGAAGCCGAGCGCCGCCTGCTCGAGCTGCTGCGGGCCGCCGACGTCGCGCCCTCGGACGTCAACGTCCGGATCGGACGCCATGAAGTCGATCTCCTGTGGCGGGACGAGCAACTGATCGTCGAAGTCGACGGCTTCGCCTACCACGCCAGCCGGGCCGCGTTCGAGCGCGATCGCCTGCGTGACGCCGAGCTTCAGGCGGCGGGGTACCGCGTCGTCCGAGTCACCTGGCTCCAGATCGAGCACCGGCCGGAGGCGGTCATTGCACGACTTGCGCAGGCGCTCGCGCGCGCCTAGTCCAAGTGGGCCTAGGTTCTCAGTTCGCCGCCGCAACCGGCCGCGGGCGCGTGCGTCGCTTGCGCGCGGCGCTGGAGCGGCGATACCGATCGAGCACCGCCGTCGCGTGCTCGTACCCGAGCATGATCAGCCGAGGCCACTTGCGCCGGTCGATGAACAGGTCGTAGAAGCGCCAGCCGTGCACCTCGGTGTAGTCGACCGGATCGATCAGGATCAGCTTGCGACCGAGCCGGCGCACGCTCCGCCGCGCGAGCTCGAGGTGCCCGGCGTAGCTGATCTGCCTGCTAGCCGTCATGAAGCCGAGCGGGCGGTCGCTCCAGCCCGAGATGTCCTCGCCCTCGAAGCCCCGCGGCAAAATGGTGTTCACACCGATGATGAGGTCGAGCTTTTCGTGCTCGAGCAGCGGATCGGCCGGGAACACGTCGACGACGCCGCCGTCGGCGTAGAGGTGGTCCTCCACGCGCACCGACTCGACCAGCAGCGGGAGTGCGATCGCGATGCGCACGATCTCGGCGACCGTCAAGTGAGGAGTGAGCTTGGACCCGAACGTCTCGAGCTTTCCGAAGTCGATGTTGTAGACGGGCGCGTAGACCGGGATCGCCGTCTCGCCCAGGGACATGTGCCAGAGCTGGCGGTCGAAGAGCTTCTCGATCGCCTCGCCCTTCGCGATTCCAGAAAAGCCGCGCATCGCTGCAAACGCGAGACGCGGAAGGCGCGCCCACTGGATGTCGAGGTAGTCCTCTGGCCGCCAGTTGAGCGACTGGTCGACCATCTCTTGCGCAGAGAGCCCCGCCCCCATCATCGACCCCCATAGCGCAGAGCCGGAGCAGAACGAGATCGCCTCCGGCTCGATGCCCGCCTCCTCGAGCGCGCGCGCAACGCCCGCGACCGCCACGCAGGCTCCGCTTCCACCGGAGAGCACGAGCCCGATCTTCTTGTTTCGCAGCGATGGGATCGGGCGGCCGCGAAATGGCGGGAACACCTTGGTCTGGGCCTTCGGATTCCGGTCCACGATCGGCAACGGCAGAAGCGCGCGCCGCGCTGTGCGAATCGCGTCGAGGTCGGACATCATCCGACGGCCCAGCGCGCCCACGTCGTTGAGGCGCGAGAGCTGCACCTTCATGTTGAAGGGATCGAGCGTGTCGAGAGGCGTGGGCATCGGCGAGCGGCGGGGGGCTAGCATAGCGGCGCCTTGCCTCCCGAACCCGGGACCCTCGAGAAAGCCCGTCAGGTGCTGCTGAAATCCCTCCGGGAAGACGCGCTCGTGATCGGCGAGGTGACGCTCTCGAGCGGCCGCATAGCCCAGTACTACGTCGACGTACGACGGACCCTCCTGTTGCCTGGCCCGTTTAGGGCAGCCGGTGCGCTGGTGGCGGAGGAGGCCGGAAGGCTGGGCGCGAGCGTCGTTGGAGGCCCCGTGATGGGAGCGGTGCCGATTGCCTGCGCGGCGATCGGAGCTGGACCGGGCGAAGATCTAAAGGCGTTCTTCGTCCGGGGCGATCGCAAGGAGCACGGTCTCCAGCGGTGGGTCGAGGGACCCGAGGTCCGCCCGGGCGAGCGGGCGCTGGTGGTCGAGGACACCGTCACGACCGGCGGCTCGCTGATCGACGCGATCGAGCGCCTCAAAGCCGAGGAGATCGAGCTTGTGGGCGCGCTCGCGATCGTCGACCGGCTCGCCGGCGGCGCCTCTGCGATCGATCGCTGGCTTTGCAAGCGCGGTCCCTACCGTCCTCTGCTTACGGACGACGACGTGCACCCGGAGCTGCTCTACCGCCACGAGCCACGGCCCGGCGCCGATATGCGCATCGCTACGCAGCGTCGAACGGGAATCGCCTAACTCTTGAGCCACGTGCCCGAGGCGTCTCGCCCGTCCC
>JACXTT010008036.1_pt1 | contig 14706 bp, 15 predicted proteins | sample 9270951 | NCBI WGS metagenome assembly JACXTT01 (sample SAMN15532306, study PRJNA645909) | rock metagenome | isolation source: weathered quartz diorite | place: Puerto Rico | collected 2017-06-21
GAGAGGATCGTGCCAATCGGCTCCAGGCTCGATAGCGCCTTGATGCTGCTAAGCGACGACGTGGCCCCGCCAATACCCGCCAGGGCACTTCCCGCATCACCACGACTCACGCCCCCCGCGACCGCGAGGAACGCCGAGACGCCCTTCCCGATGTCCTTCCCGAGTTCCGCGTGCTTCTCCTTCGTGTCGGACGGGGACGGGGTGAACATGGCGAGCGTGCCCGAGCCCTGCACCGCCCGCACGGTGTTCTCGAGTGGCGTCGTGCCCGCCTCGGTCAGCCCGGGCGTGGGGATGTTCCCCGCCTGGCCGAGCGCCGCGCGGTGGTAGAGATCGGCGCCGACCCGCTCGGTGGGGAAGCTTGCTTCATCGCGCCGGCGCTGGTCGTCACGGGCCTGCCGATCGAGGATCACGGCGTTGAGGCGCTCGATGCGACTCCGTTCGCCTTCCAGCAACAGAAGCCTCGTCTTATGGGGGCCGTCCAGATTGGAGAGCGCGATCGCCGAGGCCCGTGACACCGACTCCAGCGCCGCGAGCTGCTCGTGCGTCGGGTGGAGACCGAGCCTGAGCTTGGTGACGGCCTCCTCGCCCTTCAGGATCTCCAGGGTCAGCGCGTTCTGCTTCTGGGCCGCCACCGTGACGACGGCGGCGTGCTCTTTGTGCACCCGCTGGAGGTCGAGATCGGCCTCGAGGCGAGCCGTGGTCTGCTGCGCGGTCCTGGTAGTCCGAAGCGCCGTGCCCACGTCGCCCAGGCCCGTGCGTTCGCTAAGACCGGCGAACAGCTTTTCGGCGATTCCCGGCTCAGTCAGGTCATCCATCCGCTTGCGGAGATCCGCGAGCGAGCTGTAGGCCTTTGCCGTGCCCCCCGCGAGGTCCGCGAAGGACCGATTCTCCTTCTGCAGTCTCTCATCGAGCTGATCCGACAGTCCGATAAGCGTCTTGACCTCCACGCCGATCGCCGCCAAGCCGCCCACCGCCGCGAGTCCAGTCGCGCCGCCGATGCCGAGCTGTCCAAAGACGGCCACAAGTCGGCCGAGACGGGGATCCAAGCCGCTCGCACTGGCCCCGAGCTCGTCGATCGCTGTCCGCACCGACCGCAGGGCCAATGAGCCCTCACGGGATTCCGACAGGACGAGGGCCTTCCCGAGCTTCTGCATCGGGGACAGGCCACCCGAGGCGCCGGCGGCGACGCGCGCGATCTCCGTCCCCGTGCGTTGCAGCGCGGGGACGGCCGTGTTCTGGCCTTCGACGATGTCGACTTTAATCGGCGGTGCGGTCATTCGAGTCCGGCCACGTGTTCAAGTTCCCGATAGAGCAGCCAGAAGAGCCGCCACGGCATCACGTGATCGCTGGTCGGCCACGCGGGAGAGACGTAGGGAATCCCGGCATACCAGCGGCAGAACTGCGCGATGGCGGTGATCGCGTCCGGTCTAGCGCCTTCCGGTGCCGGTGGCGGCCCGGCGCCGAAGTTCAGCTGGTTGGCAGCGCGGCGGGTGCGCTGGCCGATGCCGGCGGTGACACTGGCTCGCCCCGGCAACAGCGAAAAAAATCGCGGATCGCCTGCCAGTAGAGCGGATCGGGCAGCGCGATGATCTCCTCGGCCGGCAGCCCCATGTCGAGAAGCGCCTGGCGCACGATCGCCTCAGTCTTCCCGGTGTCATCGCCGGCCGCCTGCAAATCCGCCATCACTTGTTGATATTGCGGATGCGAGAGCGGTCGACCCACCGTCCGCTGCCCGGTGGTGCTGACGTAGGTCGGTCGCTCGAAGGCTGCGAGCAATTTTTCGGCGTCGAACATTAGGCTCCGAAGCTCACGTGAACGCGGTTCGTGCCCTCAGGGGTGAGGAGACCGCTGAGCTTGTGCAGCCACAGACCGCCATCGTCCTCGTACGTCGGGGCGTCGAAGATCGTCGCCTTATCGGCGGTGAGGCTCATCTTGTTGTTCGCGCCCGTGCCGACGTTGATCGTGAGCGCGTTCTGCGGCGCGGTCTTCCACTGCGTGAAGGCATCGTAATCCGCGATCCGCGCGCCCTCAGGACGGATGTCGAAGGCGGCCTTGCGATGGACCGGCTTGTAGCCGGCCAGGGCGTCCGTCGCGTTCCCGGAGAGCTGCGGCCGCAGCGGCATCTCGAGGGCGACCATCGCCGTGCGGATATTCCCGAGCGCCAGCGCCCCGAGCGTGAGGGAAGCCGCCCCGAGGAATGGCGGAGGCACCTGGGTTTGATACGTCGGCGTGATGAACCCGCCATCCAGGGGCTGAACAAAGATCCCTCGGAGCGTGAACTCGAGCTCGATCGGCTTGCCGGCCGAGAACGTGAAGACGAGGCGCGAGGCCCGGGCGCCGACGATCGGGTACTTGACGAACGCGCCGGTGTCCGTCTCGCGGAAGACGTAGCACGTCACGGACTTCGTGCCGGTCGACGCCGTGTCGTAGTCTTCCTTAGTCGCGTTGAAGGTGGCCGAGAGACCCGCCGCCTGCAGGATCGCATGGACCTCGGGAAAGATCGTGGTGCCGTTGTAGGCCGACCCGGCCCCGCGGATCCAGATCTTCCCGGTCGCCTCGCCCCACTTCGCCGCCGGCGCGACCGGGAAGGCCTCGTCGAGCAGCTGGTTCTCGAGGTCGGTCTGCGGGTTTAGGATCTCGGCGCCCCACGCGAAGGTCGCGTGCTCGATCAGCTGGACCGCGTCGCCGGCGGCCGGCACGGCATCGGTGCCTTCGGTCGTCTCCACTTTGACGAAGCACGCGGCCAGCGATCTGGTGAGGACCGGCATGGACTAGGCCTCCTTGGCGGGCGGCAGATCCGTCGGCCGCCCGGCGTTCCCGTTCACCGGCAGGTCCTCGTCGCCCCGGCGTTCCCACTCCCCGCCGTGTGTCGGCAGCGGCCGCTCAGGGGCTGGTGTCGCGAACGCGGTATCCCGCTTGGATCCCATGTGTCACCGTCACATCGCCGATCGGCGTCCAAGGTTTGATCTGCTTCACGTGCGTCCGATGCACCAGGTTCACCGTGCCGCGTTGGCGATTCGCCAGCGTCCCCACCGACCACAGCTTGCGCAGGCTGCGGACGACCGCGCGGATCGTGTAGAGCCCGTCGCGCATTGCCCCTTCCGTCAGCACGTTCCGGATCGCGTACTGAATGTCGACCTCGATGTCCGCATCGAGCGTCCCGGCATCGAACGGCTCGACATACGTCGCGTCGGTGTGCGCCCCGACGATCAGCACGGGCGTCGCCTGGTCCTGCGGCAGCTCTTCCCGTGCGGCGTTCCCGCTCGATCGCTCGCTCAGGACCGTGACGTTCCCGGGCTGCGTGTCCCCCGAGAGGAGCGCGATCCCCGGCAGTAGCGCGTTGACCCCATTCGTCGCATCGCCGAGCCACACCGCGACAATGTCTTCGGTTTCGATAATCACGGGTCACCCCGTCGCCAGGGTGATCCGCGTGAACGCGCCGTCGCCCGGCTCGAGGCTCACGTCGCGGATGTGGTACGTGCCGCCATCCACGGTGATCGCACTGTTCACCGCCAGCGCTGTCAACGCCCCCGTCTTCACCAGCACCGACTGCCGCTTGGTGCTGACGTGCAGCCCGCTCGGATCTTGCAGGAACAGGTCCTCGCGATCGAAGAGCCCGTTGACCGTGTTCCCGCCATACGTCACGCTGACGCCCAGCTGGGCGAGCAGCGCATCCAGGTCGGCCGCGCCGAAGACGGCCACGGCCGCCGCCTACACCTTAGCCGCGGGATCCCGCGTCGTGACCCTGGGCCGGCGCGTCTCGAACGCCGCCTTCTCGCGCTTCGTGGCGCGCTCCTCCCACTCCGGATGCTCCGGCCCCCAGCCGGGCGAGCCCGCCGGATCACCATCCCGCGTCTTCTCCTCCTTGGGGTCAACCTCGACGGCGAAGTTGGAATGGATGAGCTGCACCGCCAGCGCCTCGGGCACGTCATACACGCCGCCGATGTGCAGTGGCTGCGGGATATCCTCGGGCTTGGGGCCGCGCTCGCCGAGGGCGCCATGCAGCATTTTGACTCGTCTGAGTTTCTCCGCCATCTGATCGGTCTCCTCAAGGGTGGCCGGGGGCGATGTGCCCCCGGCCTCACGGTGCTTATTGCAGCGCGTCGACGATGACGGCCATCGACGCCGCGTGGCGCAGGCCGATGTCCACCATCGCGATCGAGGTCACCTCGATCATGCCTTGCTTCTTCAGCCGGTACGGGTCGACGATCAGCTCGATCGCGAGCCACTGGCCGATGAGCACTTCCTGCCAGTTGCCGAACAGCGCCGCATGGCAGACGCTCACCGAGGTGCCCTTGGTGAGGGTGTTGGGCACGTTCGTCGAGGCCTCGGCGCGGTAGCCGTTGACTTCGCCTTCGCGCTGGCCGGTGAGTGGCGACGTCTCGTAGGACCACACCGGGATACCAGTCGTGCCGGAGATCTGCGCGACCTTCTTCATCCGCGCCTTGATGCCCGGCGTGGTGAGGTAGCCGAGTGTGCCGCGGAGCGCGTTCGCGGCCTCGACGGTGCGCTCGAGGTCAACGAAGTTGTCCCAGATTGGCTGCGCGCCGTTCGTGCCGAGCGCGACCAGGCCGACGCCGGCCACGTTCAGGATCCCGGTGGGCTGGTTCGATGCCCCCGAGCCGTTGATCGCGGCGCGGTCGATTTCGATCGCGGTGATGAGCGTCAGATCCTGGCGGACCAGCTGATCGACGTCGACCACGGCCTGCACGAGTAACTGCCGGGAATACGACGTCGAGGACAGGAGCTCATGCGGGCTGATCGTGAGCTGGTTCAGCGTGAAGTTCGAGTCGGCGACGTCCGCGCCGGGATTTTCCGCCGCCCAGGACGCGGTGCCGGCCGTGATCTGCCGCGGGAACGCGATGTTCCCCTGCAGGCCGGGCAGGAACGTCGCCCCCATCTGCATGACCTTGGTCGAGTTGCGGAGCAGCTCGATAAAGCTCCCCGGCTCGATGAAGCGGAGCTCCTGACCGGCCCCCGCGACGTTGGTCGAGAGGCCAGCGCGGGTCATCAGCGCGTCGACCTTCTGCGCCAGCACAAACGCCTCCGGGTCGCGCCGGAACGCGACGGCATCGCGCGTGCGCGTGATCCCGACGTCGAGCGGTACGCACAGGCCCTTCGGCTCGCGGCCCCCATTGCGGACGCGCCGTTCGAGCTCGCCGCACACTTCGTACTCGAAGCCGGCGGCCGCGATATCCTTCGGGTCACCCTCGCGCCCGAGCTGCTTCGCCGCCTGGGCCGCGATGAGGCGGCTCAGCGAGAAGTGCTTCTTTTCCCGCGCGGTCAGACCGAGGCCGTCCATCGTGCCGGCGGAGGTGATGCCCTCGGGGTTCTCCTTGGCGCGCTTCTGGAACTCCGCGAATAGATGCTTCCGCGCGTCGTCGGCCGTCTTATCGGAGTTGATCCACTCCTCGGCCTTCATGGCGATCCCGTGGCGCTTGGCCGTCTCCACGGTGTCGAGGATTTCCTGCATCCGCCGGCGCTCACCAGCCCGGAGCTCGGCGAGTTTCGCCGCCTCGGCGGCGGGATCGGTGGCTACGGCGGTCATGGTCGGTTCCCCTGGTGCGGGCTCTGGTTCTGGGGATGCCGCCGCCCGCGCAGCGGACCGCCCCACACCGACCGTATGATCGGCCGGTACAGCCGTCAGTGAGCCTTCCATCGGCATCCACCGCGTGACCCGGTAGGTGGCGCCGTTCTCGTCCTCATGCTCAAGCACGCGTTCCTGTGGCACGTAGCCGATCGACACTTCCTGGCGGATGCCATCGACCACGTCCTGCTTGACCTCTTGGCCCGCGGCGCTCTTCGAGAAGCGCATCATGGCGCGGAGCTTCCCCGCCTTCTCGTCGAGTGTGATGTCCTCGAGGCGGCCCACCTGCTTGCCCGTCGAATGGTCGAGGAGCAGCGGCAGGCCGGCCTTGGCCCGCGTCATGTCGACCGCATCGGCCGAGTGGTCGAGGATCTCGTCGCCATCCCACCGCGGCACCGGCGTCTCGGACGAGAGCGAGACTGCCATCCGACCTTCCTTGTCGAGCTCGCCGCCGTCATGCGCGCGTTCGATGAGCTGGCTGCGATAGCAGAGCTCGCCCGTGAAGGCCTTGTTCTCCTGTTTGCCGAGGTGCTCTTTCTCGAAGTTCGACGTATCGAAGCCACAACTTTTCGCTTTGGCGACGATCTTTCGCGCGACTTTGGCCCGATCACCCGCGGGAATGCCCTCGGTTTGGCCGAAGCGGGCGAGCGCGTTCTGCGCATGCGAGCAGTCGTGGATCGGAAGCTTCCAGGTGTCGGTCTTCTCGGGATCCCCGACGTAGGCGAAGCCCGAGGCCGGGACGTCCGTGCCGCCGATCGACTTGGTCTTCCCCGCCATGCGCGCGCCTCCGGACCACAAAAGAAAAACGGCCCGAGACCGGAGTCTCAGGCCGCTCTGGCTGCCGCTGCCTCTACGATAGTGCCCGAGGGCCAGCCGCGCAAGGCCGTACGAGCGCCCGGTAGTGGACCAGAAACTGGACCACTACCGAGCGCCCTCACGTCTGCGCCGCCGTCACACGGGCCTGCCCGGCAGCGACGGCGCCGGTGTCGGACGTAAAGATCTTCCCTGAGCTCAGCTTGATCTGCACGTCGTACACATAGCTGGCCGCGCCGAGTGTGGCGGTGTCCGTCGTCGTGAGGTTGAAAAGAAGCTGGGCGGTCCCGTTGCCGCTGGCGACGGACCCGTCCTGGACGACCTGCCCGACGCCCGCGACGGCCGTCGTCGTGATGACCTTCTGGAGGATGCCCGGGTCCGCGTCCGTGCTCTTATTCTTGATCGTCAGCCACGCCTTCGTCACCGCATCCGTCGTTGGCACGCCGGTGACAAAACGAATCACGTCGAAGGACGCGCCGATGTACCAGCCCTGGATCGACATGCCTAGAGCCCTCCGAAGCCGTACTTCGCGCTGAAGAAGTGCTCGACCGCCGCTTGGTCCGCGGCCGAGAGCGCCCCGGCGAACACGCAATGGGCGAAAATGTCGCACGTTGCAGGATAGAACCCGTTTTGGTCGGACCCGAGGGTCACCCCGCTCAGTTGCGCACTCGTCGGGCCTGGGCCCGACGCTTCTACCCCCGTGAGCCTGATGCGACTGTTTGCCGCCGATCCACGCCATTCGACGTAGAGAAGGAACGGCGAGCCGAACGGCGGTGTCACAGAAGAAAAGAGAGCCGGGCCGCCGTGATATATCTGTATGGCGGTGTTCGTTCCGTTGAAGCCTGTGTAGCCGCCGAAGCTGCCGCCGATGTGTCCGGTGTAGATCGGCGCTACGCTAGGGCCTGTAGGACCCGTACCGTATCCGTTGTACGTGACAACCGATACCTCGGTCCACGGCGGGTTCCAGGCGTTGTACGGAGAAGGAAACGTTCCACTACCATTACCATTCGTGAGGATCTGGAGGGCAGTAGTCGGACCTCCGAGAACGCACAGTGAGGTGGTATCCGGGGTGGTCGTCCAGGCGGCCGAGACGGTGACCGTATTCGACGTGTTCGACGAGACGGTTCGTACCTGTCCAGCGCCTGTCCCCTGCAGGACCTTGATGATCGCGCCAGCCCACAAGTTCGTCGCCCACGGCGTGTAGTTGCCTCCCCCAAAGGCCGGAGTCCACGTCGTCGAAGTCGCCGCGCCGGTTGTGTCGAAGAACCGCTGCTCGAATCGAATTCCGGGCAGGCCGTTGAGCAGGTTGGCCTTCCACTTCGGCCCGACGCTCTGCGCGCCGTAGAGCACCGGCGGCGACAGGTTAAACTTGTTCGGCCCGATGTCGACAAGCGTCGAGAGCACCGTCCCGTCGACCGTCACCGGCTGCGCGTCGGCCTCGTACCAGCAGATCAGCGGCGTGCCGAGGTTCGCCGGGCTCACCCCGGCTTTGGGCGGGAGGTTTTGATTCGCCTGCAGGGACACGTATTGCACGTCTTGCAGGTTAGCCATGCAGCTCGTCGAGCGCCTCGAGGACGGCCGCGCGGCCGCCAGCCCCGCCGGCGCCGTTCCCGCCCGTCGCGCCCTCGCCCGCCGTCTCGGCTGGCGCCGGATTCGACTCGGTCGGCGCTTTCGCGGTCGGCTTGACGTTCATCGGCGCGAGCGTGATCGCGTTCTCCTTCGCCAGTTCCTCCTCCTGGGCGAGCTCGCTGAACACCTCCTCGAGATCATCACCCTGCTCGGCCGCCTGGCGCCGGCGACTCGTCAACCCATAGTCGATCTCGAGGGCCTTGGCGCGCATCTCGCTGAGCGGGTCGACCCACTCGAAGCCCCGCGGCTCCCACTTCACGAGCTTGAGCTTCTCGGGCGAGCGGGGCCCGACCGTCACCCGGTTGGCGAGGATCGCCATTTCGAGCCAGGCTTCATAGATCCGGCGATGCAGGTGCTCGATGCCCCACTGCTGCAGCGCCTTCCACTCATCGCGCTCGACGAGGGTGCCCGAGCGCATGCTCGAGTAGTTCGCCTCGGAGAGATCCCCCGACATGGCGGCGTAGGTCGTGCCGAGGCCGGTCGCGACGCTCTTCAGGACCGACTTGGTGAACGGCTCGAACGCCTGCGTCGGATGTTGCGGGTCCCACGCCTGGAACTCGTAGCCGGGATCGAGCTGCGTCATCAGGCCGGGCTCGACCTCGAGCTGGAGGCGCTGATCCTCGGGCGGCGGCTGGTAGCCCTCTTCGTTTTTCATCACGATAAAGCCCATCTTGGCCGCCGCCGTCCGCGCGGCCACGAGCTCGGCCTCCTCGTAGCCGTCGTACATTTTGAGCTTCATCATCACCGAGTGGAACCACGGCACGCCGCGCGCCTGGCCGACGCGGTGCTGGACAAAGAGGTGAATGATCTCGTCGGCGGGAATCGGCACCCGCTCCCGCTCGAACTCGTACTCGTACTCGCTCGGGTGATGGTTCCAGACGTGGTAGACGACCGGACGATCCCAGCGATCGAGCTCGACGCCCATGACGACGCGCCGGCCGCTCGCGTCGGGGCCGCGGTTGTACGTGACGTCGAGCTGGTCCGCATCGATCAGCTGCAGGGCGAAGCCCCAGGCGTTCGGGAAGCCGCGGATCAGGCGGATGAGGACTTCGCCGTCCTGGGGCAGCGTCTTGAACACCATGCGCTGCAGCTCGGTCCACGACATGCGGCCGTCGACGCTGCAGCTCTCGGCGTGGCTCCACTGCTCCCACTCCTGCTCGAGCTGGGCGTTCACGCCTTCGCTCATCTCGCCCTTGAGCGTCGGCACGCGGGCCTGGAGCCTGATGCCGTTGTGGCCGATCACGTTGTTCGCGCAGAGGTGGATAAACCGCTTCGCGTGCGGGTTGTCGCGGACGAGCTCGCGCGCGCGGGCGCGGAGCGTGCGCAGGTTCCACCGCATCTCCTGGTTCGCGGAGAGCGGCAGCATGACCCAATCGAGCGAGAGGCGACTGAGCCGGCCACCGGCGTAGCCTGAGTTCGCGGGACTGCCGAAGATGGGGCTGCCCCAGAGGCCGCCGAACGTCGACAGCGCGCGCGTGACGAAGGGCAGGCCTTTGCCCCGGCGCCACGCGAGGCGGGCGCGGGCCAGCGGGCCGGGCCGCGGCCTAGACCGGAAGCTGGTTGACGACTTCGACACTGGTGCCGATCGTGTTGGGGTTGCGCTCGCGGCGGACCATGCCGAGATAGAGGCCGCGCATCTTCAGGAGTTCCGCCGTCCGCATCTTTGCGACCTGACGACCCGCGATCCCATACGTCTCGATCAGCTGCTCGGTCGTCACCCGGCCGTTGAGCTTCGCCTCGACCGCCGCCAGCATGACCTCGGCATGCGTCTGGAACGCCCCGGCCACGGCCGTGATGAGATTCGGCATGGCCGTGAGGACGCCCGAGCGGGCGACATGGGTCTCGCTGCTGACGCCTGAGACGATCGCGTCATAGGTGTAGCGATCCCCGATCGCGAGCGGCGTCGGGAGCGCGGCCGTCGCCGCCGCGAGCGCCAGGACGTCGTAGTTCCCCTGCGCCGGCTGCGCCGTGGCCGTGATGACGAGATTCCCGCGGCCGTTGAAGTAATACTTGAGCGTCCAGCCCTCGGCCGGCGGGAACTCGCCGAGGACGATCGACCAGTGCCAGTCCTCACCCACCCGGACGACATCGGGCTCGGTGGTCGGGATGATGAAGGTCACGGGATCAGATAGTAGGTGACGGTGCCGGCGGAGGCGGTGACCGTGCCGCCGTAGGTGAGCACCACGCGCCAGGTGTTCGGCACTGCAAGCGGCGACGTCGCCGTGATGCCGCCCGCCGCCGCGCCGATTGCGGGATACACCATGTATACGAATGTTCCCGCCGCCGAGATCGCGGTGAAGCTGGCATGCACTTGGATGTAGTTGCCGCTCGCACCCTGCGCATCGTCCTTCCCCTGAATCACGGGCGTGATTGTGGGAGTCGTCCCGGTCAGCGTGGTGACGTTGACGACGACCATGACCCCGCGGAAGTCGCCGGGCTTCTTGAGGTCTGAACCCGCGATCGTCGCCGTGCCCGTGATGCTGATGTAGACCGCGCCGCCCGGCCCTTGGGCGGGAGCGCGCGGCACGGCCGCAGCGGCGAGGAGCACGAGGGCGAGCAGGGCAGTCCGCATAGAGATCCTCCCGGGAAAGAAAAACGGCCCGAGACCGGAGTCTCAGGCCGCTGTGGCGTTCCCTACAGGATAATGCCTTAACGCCAACCGTTCAACCAGCCGCCACCTGGACGGCGCGGCAGTCGGCGCGGCGGCGCCCCAGGCATGGGCGCGACGATCCCCCCCGGCTCTGCAGACGTCTGCACCGGGACCGTCCCGGCGCGCTCCGCAAGCTTGCCGAGCTGCTCGCGCACACCGGCCCCGAGCGCGTGGAGTGCGGCGAGGTTCAGGACTTCGAGGTCGATCGCCTCGTTCCGCTCGCGTACGACGACGTAGCGGCGCACCCGCCGGCTGCCCTGGCGCTCGAGCATCAGCTTCTCGGCGCCGAACTGCGCAAAGAACTCCCCGTCGAAGCCGCCGTCGGGCAGCATGCGGCGGAAGTGCATGTAGCGCGGCCCGGGCTGCTGGATCCGCAGCCGGGCAAAGAGCGTGTCCTTCATCGCCACGGTCGCGATCGTGAACGGTCGCACCCCGTAGCGGTTGGCTTTGGCCGCGCGCCGGAGCGGGGCCTGCGCGCGCGTGCCCTCCTCGCCCTTCGAGGCGAAGACGCCCCGCGCCTGCCGCGGGCGCACGAAGCCGTAGACCGTCGGGGTACGATAGCCGGAGTCGATGAGACAGATCCGGATCCGGAGGTCGGTGCCGCTCGCATGGCGGTAGGCCCTCGTCAGGAGCGGCTCGAGCGCCTGCCAGGTCGCCGGCTGCTCGGTGTCGCCCTCGATCCGGTAGTGTGCGATGCGCCAGGATTCCTCGCCGGCGCCCCAGCCGACCACTTCGAGCTCGAGCCGCGAGGCCTGGACGTCGACGCCGGCGGTCAGGAGCCCGACGCCAATCGGCACGTCGGCCGCCCCGTAGGCTTCCGCGCGCTGCTCGAGGGCGGTGGCATCGAGTTGCTCGCCCCGATCTTCCCAGAGTTCGCCGAGTTTCAAGTTGACGAAGGCCTTGAGCTGCTCCTGGTCGTCCTTCGCTTCGATGAAGGTTTGCGCGATGTCGTACCAGCGCGCCCACGGCGAATAGAGCGCATTGATGTGGAAGCCGGCGACGCGCCGCCCAGGCAGGGCCGCAACCCAGCGGCCAGCGCCGACCATCTTCGCCTTCTGCGATTCCTCGATGGAGCCCTTACAGGTCGCGCACTCGTAGTGCACCGACTCGGCGACGACATCACCGCGGTCGTCGGTCGCAAACTTGAGCCCCGTCCGGAAGCTCAGGAGCTGGCACGCCCCGCAGGCGGGACACGGCACCTCGTAATGCCGCTGGTCGGAGAGCAGCCACTCGCGCTCGATGCGCGACAGGCCTTTGATCCCGGGCGTCGAGAACAGCGCGATCTTGCGATTCCAGAACGTCTCGGTGCGCTGAATCGCGAGCCGGACTGGATCGCCCTCGGTCCCGGCCGAAGCCTCGAAGCGATCGACTTCGTCGAGGAGCAGCACCCGGATCGGGCGGCTCGCGAGCCCCGCCGGCGAGTTCGCGCCAACGACGGTGATCTGGCCGCCTGGGAAGACTTTGTGGAGGATCGTGTTCCCGGAGTCCCGGCTCCGGGGATCCCGCACGCGGTCCGTGAGCCGGGGACTATCGCGGATCATCGGCGCCAGGCGGTCCTTCGAGAACGATTCCGCCGCCGGCTTCACGCTCGGCTGCACGACCAGGATCGGCGCCGGATCCCGGTCGATGTGAAAGCCGATCACGTTGAGCAGGATCTCCGTCGCGCCTACCTGGGCGGACTTCATAAACACGATGCGCTCGATCAGGGGCTCGGAGAACGCGTCCATGATCTCGCGGAGGTACGGCGTGCGAGCGGTGTCCCACTGCCCGGGCGCCGCCGACGATTCGCGGGGCAGGATCCGGTGACGGTCCGCCCAGGTCGAGACGGTGAGCTTAGGGGGCGGCGCGAGCCGCTTGCGGACGCCGGCGGCGTCGAGCTGTTGCGCGCGGGCGAACGCGCTGGGGTGCGTCCGCAGGGGCGTACGTGGCACTGTCGTCCTCCATGTGGTCAGCGACGCGCGTCAGCTCGAGCAGGCATTCGTGCATCATCTCCTCGAGCCGGGCCTGGGCCTCCGGAATCGAGCGCAGCGCCACGATCTGCGGCGCCCACTTCCCCGGCAGGTTGAGATGCTTCGCGCGCAGACGGTCCTCGAGCCGGCCAAGGATCCGATCGTGGTCCTCGACGGAGAGCATCTGGCGGCGCTTCTCGGCGAGCTCGTACTCGGCCAGCTCGGCCTGCGCGAGTTCGCGGCGCGCCCGGGCTTCCTCGACGCTCGGCGGGCGCAGCGCCTCGAGCTCGGCGATCTTGCGGCGAAAGTACCAGACGAGCGCCGCGGCGCCGAACGTGATCCGACGTGCCATCTTCTCATGCGGCATCCCATCGACTACGAGGTTCTCGACCTGACGCGTGCTTAGATCGAGGGCACGGGCGAGTTCGAGCTTGGTCACGAAGCCGAAATCCCATTCGGTGGCCCGGACGCTGCACGATTATCGCAGCCTGCGGCACCCGCCGTGGAAGCTCCAAGAGGGACCCGCGATTTCATTAGGAACTCTAATGCTGTGCGATGGCGCTTCCGTGCGTTGCATTTTTTACAGCAGATCACGACGTTCTCGATACCGTGCCAGCCTCCCCGAGATCGGGGGATTAGGTGGTCCATGCTCTTGGTCCTTGAGGTAAGCCCCTCGCTACAATAGGGACAAGTCGCGGCCATTCCGAAGAGCAGCCGCACCACCTGTGGCGTGAGCGTCCCATCCGATACCAGCCCTGCCGTCTTCTTGGCGTACAGCCTCTGCATTTCAGCAGCCCTGAAGTCTGGATCGTGATGATACCGAAAGTGGTAGGCAATTAGTCGTTCGCTCATTGAGAAGACGGCGTCACCTACCTCGCGCAACAGCACCACGAATGCGATCGCAGTCATCGTCCAGCGCACGCGCTGCGGCTTGCGTCTAACGATGATGCGTTGATGCCCGCGCGGCGCGTACGGGCGGCCAGTCCTTATCGCGTGCCAGTGCCGCTCCGACTGGCGCTCTATCGAAGACCGCCCCTTCCCCTTTCTGCGGCCACGCGCGCGTTCACACGTTACACACAGACGCCAGCCTTTGTTCGTCAGACGAACGTTCGCGCCGCTGTACGCATGGCCTCGTGGGCAGTGCGTTACGGCGCGCGAGCTCGCTGCACTCACGTCTTCAATCCCTTGTAGATGCCGAGATCGGGCACGACGATCGGCGACTTCTGAGGATCGCCCATGCGATGCACGAGCTCGTGCCCGATCGCGAGCAGCCCATAGATCAGCACGCGATTGCCCGCGATCTCCTGCGATGTGTTCAGCTGCACGTTGCCCGTCTTTGGGTCCAGCAGCACCGTTACGTGGATCATGTGGTTCAGCTCCTTCGTTGCGCGACGTCGTGCCGCGCGGTTCATCGAGCGGTGCGCACCGCCTGCTGGAATGCTGCCTCGTAGATGGCTGGCCAGGTCTGCTGCATCGTCTCGAGTGCGGTCGCGGAGAAGCGCAGCCGCGCGGGGATCGGGATGCGTTGCTTGTACGTCCAGAGCAACCGGATGTCGTGCGGTCCGGGTCCGATCCGCTGATAGACGCCGGCGACTGACACGCCGAACATCGTCTGATCGAGCACGAACGTCCGCTGCTTCCCCTGTAGCTGCTCAACGCCCCGCCGCGTGATGTGGCGCGTGGCCGCGAGGATGCCGGTGACGTCGCGCCGCGGCATCAAGCGCAGGTTCTTCGGATAGAGCGCGAGCGGCGGCACGTCCGTCGATGATGGGCGGAGCGCCGCGCTCGGGATGGCGATCGGCAGCTCCGGTGAGCCGGCCTTCGCGCCGCCCGCCTCGAACTTGGCCAGGAACGCCCGCTGGGGGTCGATCGCGACCGTCGCGTATATCGGGACGTCGTGTTTATCAGAGACGTGCGTGACTTGGACGCCTTGGACGACCCACGGCCGACGGATCGTGAACGCCTCCTGTAAGTGCACGCGAATCGCGTCTCGCACGGCGGTGGCTTGTCGATTGATCGCCAGCGAGGTCGCGAACGGGATCTGATCGCGGAAGAGCCGCTCGAGCCAGCCCTGCGTC
>JACXTT010008037.1_pt1 | contig 14703 bp, 14 predicted proteins | sample 9270951 | NCBI WGS metagenome assembly JACXTT01 (sample SAMN15532306, study PRJNA645909) | rock metagenome | isolation source: weathered quartz diorite | place: Puerto Rico | collected 2017-06-21
CCGGCCGACCGTGCCGGACGCCGCCGCCAGCGCCCATTGGACCCGGATCGAGCTGGAGCTGCGCTCCTCCATCCTGCAGGCGATCGCCGATGCGTTGCCTGAGCATATCGACAGCATCGTGCGGACCCGGATGAACGATGCGATCGAAAGGCTGTTCACGCAATTGATCGCCGAAACGCGCCTGGCGGTAGCTGCCTCGCTGCGCGACATCGTCGATCAAGCTGTGCGCGCCGAGCTGATGCGGCTGCGCCGCCAGAAACCCTGAGCGCACCAGCCGGTGTCATAGTGGCGTCCAGCGACTCCGAGCGCGTGCCCGCGTTGTCCAAGAGCTTCGAGCCGGCGGCCGTCGAGCGCAGCTGGTATCCGCTGTGGCAAGCGCGAGGCTATTTCCGCGCCGGCCTGGAACCGGGACGACCGTCCTTCGGGATCCAGCTTCCGCCGCCCAATGTGACTGGCATCCTGCACATGGGGCACGCGTTCAACCAGACCATCATGGACGCGTTGACCCGCTACCACCGGATGAGGGGCTACAACACGCTCTGGCTTCCGGGCACGGACCACGCGGGCATCGCGACCCAGATCGTGGTGGAGCGGCAGCTCGAACAGGAGGGTCTGCCGCGCAGCGCGATGAGCCGCGAGCAATTCGTCGAACGCGTCTGGCAATGGAAGCAGTACTCGGGCGACACGATCCTGGAGCAGATGAAGCGGCTCGGCGATTCGTGCGACTGGGACCGGGGCTATTTCACGATGGACGAGCGCCTGTCTCGCGTCGTGGTCGAAACCTTCGTCCGATTGCATCAGCAGGGGCTGATCTATCGTGGGCAGCGCCTGGTCAACTGGGACCCCACGCTGCAGACCGCGGTGTCGGATCTGGAGGTCGAAAACGAAGAAGAGGAAGGCCGCATCTGGGAGATCCGCTACCCGAACGTCGACGGCGGCGAGGGAGTCGTCGTCGCGACGACCCGTCCCGAGACGATGCTCGGAGACGTCGCGGTTGCGGTCAACCCGGACGATCCGCGCTTCACGGCGAAAATCGGCACCAAGGTCGTGTTGCCTCTGACCGGCCGCACGATTCCGGTCATCGCGGACTCGTACGTGGATCCGCAGTTCGGTACCGGCTGCGTGAAAATCACGCCGGCGCACGACTTCAATGACTTCGCCGTGGCGCAGCGCCATGGGCTGGTGCCGCTGCCGATCCTGACTCAGGTGGCCACGATCAACGAGAACGCGCCGGCCAAGTATCGGGGGCTGGACCGGTACGCAGCGCGCGAGGTGGTGCTGCAGGACCTGCGCGGCGCCGGATTGCTGATCGCGGAGCGGCCTCACCGGATGGTCGTTCCGCGCGGAGGCCGCACCGGCGCAGTGGTCGAGCCGATGCTATCCGATCAGTGGTACGTCGCGATGAGCCGGCCCTGCGCCGACGGCCCCAACGCGGGCAAATCGCTCGCCCAGATTGCGCTCGAGGCGGTCGACAGCGGAACCGTGCGCATCTTCCCGGACCAGTGGCGGGTCGTCTACCGCCAGTGGCTGGAAAACATTCAGGACTGGTGCATCTCGCGGCAGCTCTGGTGGGGGCACCAGATTCCGGCCTGGTACGACGAGCACGGCAACATCTTCGTGGCACGCTCCGAGGCCGAGGCGCGGCACCTGGCGGGCGGACGCGTGTTGCGACGCGACCCCGATGTGCTCGACACCTGGTATTCGTCGGCGCTGGTGCCGTTTTCCACGCTCGGGTGGCCGCAGCACGCTGGCGCCGACCGCCAGGCCTACGAGCTGTACCTGCCCTCCTCGGTGCTGGTGACGGGCTACGAGATCCTCTTCTTCTGGGTCGCGCGGATGATCGTGATGACGCGGCACTTCACCGGCCGGGTCCCGTTCCGCGACGTCTACATCCACGGCATCGTGCGCGACGCCGAGGGGCGGAAGATGAGCAAATCCGAGGGCAACACGATCGACCCGGTCGACCTGCTGGACGGCATCGGGCTGGAGGCGCTGATCCAGAAGAACACGACCGGACTGCGCCGGCCGCAGGATGCCCCTAAGGTCGCGGCCGGGCTGCGCAAGGAATTTCCGGACGGCATGCCGGCCTATGGGGCCGATGCGCTGCGGTTCACGATGGCCGCCTACGCGACGCTGGGCCGAAATGTCAATTTCGACTTCAAGCGCTGCGAGGGCTACCGCAACTTCTGCAACAAGCTTTGGAACGCGAGCCGCTTCGTGCTGATGAACGTCGAGGGTGAGGACTGCGGCTTCGGCGGCGGCGAGCTGGAGCTGTCGTTCGTCGACCGGTGGATCATCGGCGAGCTGCAACGTGCTCAGGCCGAAGTCGAACGTGGCTTTGCGGAGTATCGCCTCGACAACGTGGCCAACGCCTTGTACCGGTTCGTGTGGGACGAGTACTGCGACTGGTACGTGGAGCTGGCCAAAGTGCAGCTTGCCGGCGGCAGCCCGGCGCAACAGCGCGCCACGCGCCGCACGCTGCTGGAGGTGTTGGAGGCCGCGCTGCGCCTGCTGCACCCGATCACACCGTTCATCACCGAGGAGCTGTGGCAGCGCGTGTCGGTGCCGGCGTCGCGCCGGGGCGCCTCCGAAGACGCCTCGGTGATGGTGCAGCCGTACCCGCAGCCCGATCCGGCCCGTATCGATCCGCAGGCCGACGCGGAGCTGGCGCTGCTCAAGCGCATCGTCGACGCGTGCCGCAACCTGCGCGGTGAGATGAACCTCTCCCCGGCCGTACGCGTGCCGCTGGCACTGACTCCGCGCGATGCGCGCACCGAGGGCTTCGTCCCGTACCTTATGGCCCTGGCCAGGCTCTCGGCCGTTGAACGGGTCGACGCGCTCACCGGCACCGCGGGCGCCGGTGCCGCGCCCGTGGCCATCGTGGGCGACTATCACCTGATGCTGAAAGTCGAGGTCGATGTGGCGGCCGAGCGAGAGCGCCTGGGCAAGGAAATCGCCCGGCTCAAAGGCGAGATCGGCCGAAGCGAGAGCAAGCTGGCCAACGGCTCGTTCGTCGAGCGCGCGCCCGCGGCGGTGGTCGACCAAGAGCGCAGGCGCCTGGCCGATTTTCAGGCGACCTTGTCCAAGCTGAACGACCAGTTGGGGCGGCTCGCCGGGAGTTGAGCGTCTCCGCGATTTGCCGCTCGCGGGTGCCCCCGAAGTAACGCATCTGCGCTACCTGCGCGGGCCTTGTATCGTCTCGCGCCACACCCGCTCGCCCCGAATGTCGGGAAATGGCGCCGCACGGCGTCTTTAAGAGTGAGCGGCGGACGCCGACCGCCGCAGACCACAGACCGCTCGACCGCGACCCAACCTGGGAGACACGCCATGAACAAGCGCTTCACCCTGTCGACCCGCTCCAACGCCGTGGGCCTGACCGCCGGAACGATCCTGGCGCTGGTTGTCGCCATGGCCATCGCTTTCTTTTTCGATCTCCAACCCGCCGACGCGGCGAGCGGCGTTGATGTGTCGTACGCCGTCTCCGCCTACGCCTGACCGATTGCATGCTCCCCCCTCTTGCGGGCGCCGCCCCCGGCGCCCGCTTTCTTTTTCAAGACGCTCCGCAGACCCTGAGGATCGTGGTCGGTAACCCCCAAAGGGCATCTGCAGCGCCGAACCTTCGCCACGGTTGACGGTCCGGGTGAGCGGGCGGGATACTCCGCGGTCGCCGCGCTCCGAGGAGTTCACGATGAGAAAGGCCGTCGTCGTTCAGTCGCTTGCAGGACTCCTGCTCTTCGGCCTCGGCGTCGCCACCGGTCTTGTGACTCAACCCAACAGCGATTCGCCGCAGCGCGTCGAGCAAAAGCGCGCCGATCTGAGCGGCGCGCCTGGAATGGAGGTCATCGCCTCGACCGCGGAATACGTGCCAGGCGATGGAGTCGAGCTGCACTTCCACCACGGCGTCGAAGCCGCGTACGTCGTGCAGGGCGCGCGGGTACAGGCGCCCGGCCAGGAGGCGCGGACGATCGCGACCGGGGGGACGATCATGAACCTTCGCGACGTCAAGCATGGCGGGTTCAAGGTCGTCGGCGATACGTCCCTGAAGCTGTTCACCGTGCACGTCGTCGACAAGGGCAAACCGCTGTACGACTACTCGAAGTAACGCGCCAACGGGGCCTTTGGTCGCGGGTCTGGACAACCGAAACGACGTGCTGGCGTGGCCCACTGGCTCCGTTCGCCCACGCCCTCCGACTACGAGGCGATCGCCTCGTGGATCCCTGACGCAGCACAGTGCGTCCGCTTGGGCGGACCGCACATCCCCTTTCCTTTTTCCGGCTCCGAGCTGCCTCGATTGATCGCGAGCGCCCCTCCGATCGTGCCACGCGAGTCGAGCACGTCGTTTTCGCTGGTCGCGGAATCCACAGAATCGGCGCCGCCGCTGGGCTTCGGGCAGCTTGTTCGGCAGGATCGCGCAACGTTCCGCCTCGCCCGGCTCATCATCGCTCCGAGCCAGCGCGGCAGTGGCCTTGGGGCTGAGCTGTGCCGGCTTCTGATCACCAAAGCACCGTCGTTTCCGGAAGCGGAGTCGGTCACCCTGTTCGTGTATCGGGACAACGCCGCGGCAAACCACCTTTACTCGAAGCTCGGCTTTGTGGAGGCTCCCCCTCACCCCGGGGCGGAGGTCATGGCGATGCGCAAGAGCATCACGCGCACCGATGGATCCTTCTGAAATCGCCCTGCGCAACACGTACGACTTCGTGCGAGGCAACCTGCGCCCGCAAAGCCGAATCAGAGCGAATTCCCGTCACTGAGCAAGCGAACAGGCCACGAGATCGCCTCGAAGATCCTGCCGCTGGAGACCTCGCTGATCGAACGAGGCCGTATCAAAGCGATCGGTTTCAGACTGGTCGCAGCGCGGTGACCACGCGCGGGATCTACTGGGACTGAGGAGGGGGGGCCGGTGACGGGGTCGGCGATGGGGCTGGAACCGCGCCCGGGACCGGCGGCACGTCGGGCAGCACGTGCAGGGCGGTGATCCAGTATTCGGTTTCGCCGAAGCAACTGGACGGCAGGCCTTTTTTCTGCTCGTAGCTGAGCGTGACGCGCCGGCCCATCGACTGGTTGATCTGCTGCACCACGCCCTCGTCCCAAACGGTGAAGGCGAACTTCTCGGGAATGGTGCCGGGCATCGTCACCATCGCCATTTCCCCTTCCCAGGTCTTGCACAGCCAGCCTTTGCGGCTGAGTTTCTGGATCCAGCCGGCGCGCTCGCCCGTCGAGTAGCTCCAGTTCATCTCGACGAAGCCGTACAGCGCGAAGACGCCGAGCACCACCACCAACGAGAACCAGAACCAGCGCTTCAAAAAACCCTCTCCCCCACCCTCTCCCGCAAAGCGCGAGAGGGGAGTTGGTCACCGCCGCCGAAGGAAGTGCACGTACTCGGGCTCGACCGTCAACTGGCGCAGCAGGTCGTTGCCGGTCTGTTTGGCGAAAGCCTGAAAATCGCGGATCGACCCACGGTCGGTGCAGACGATCTTCAAAATCTGGCCGCTTTGCATGTCGGCCAGCGCCTTTTTGGCTCGCAGAATCGGAAGCGGGCAAGCCAGGCCGCGCGCATCGACCTCGCGGTCGTACTCTTCGACGATCATCCCAGGCGTATCGGCGCTCATTTCGTACTCCTATTCCAAATCCTCACCCCCTGCCCCTCTCCCGCAAGCGGGACAGGGGAGGAAAGCCACGCCTACAGTCGCTCTGCCACCCAGGCTTGCACCTGTCCCAGTGCAGTGGCCAGGCGCGCCGGATCGTTGCCGCCCGCCATCGCCATGTCGGGCCGGCCACCGCCCTTGCCGCCGACCTGCGAGGCGACGAAATTGGCGAGATCCCCGGCCTTGATCCGTCCGACCGCGTCCTGCGTGACGCCGGCCGCGATCTGCACCTTGCCGTCCTCGACGCTGGCCAAGACAATCGCCGCGCTCTTCAGCTTGTTCTTCAGCTGATCGAGCGTCTCACGCAGCGTGCGCGCGTCCGCCCCGTCCAGCGTCGCCGCCAGCACCTTCACGCCAGCCTTGACTTCGACCGCCCGCGTCGCCAACTCGTCCCCCTGGCCCGCAGCCAGGCGGCTTTTCAGCCGGGCGATCTCCTTCTCCTGGGTCTTCACCTCATCCAGGATCTGATCGATGCGCTCCTTCGCTTCGGTTACCGGGGAGCGCACTGAAGCGGCGATCGAGGCGAGCTGAGCGTCGAGCGACTGCACGTAATCGAGCGCGCCCGCGCCGGTCACGGCCTCGATCCGGCGCACGCCCGAGGCGATCCCGCTCTCGGCGACGACCTTGAAAAAGCCGATCTCGCCGGTGCGCCGCACGTGGGTGCCGCCGCACAACTCGGTGGAGACGTTCTCGCCGTCGGCGCCCATCGCGATCACACGGACCTCGTCGCCATATTTGTCGCCGAAAAATGCCAGCGCGCCCGAACGGATCGCATCGTCGAACTTCATCACGTTCGCGCTGACCGCGACGTTGGCGCGAATCGCGCGGTTGACGATCGCCTCCACGCGCCGTACCTCCTCCGCGCTCATCGGCTTGTCGTGCGAAAAGTCGAAGCGCGTCCGCTCGGCATCCACCCGCGAACCCTTCTGCTGGACATGCGGTCCCAGCACCGTGCGCAGCGCCGCATGCATCACGTGCGTGGCCGAATGGTTCAGCATCGTGCGGGTACGCAGGTCACCGTCGACCCGCGCCTCGACCGAATCGCCCGCGCGCAGCGTCCCGGTCAGCAACGCTCCCTGGTGGCCGAACACATCGACCTGAATCTTCTGGGTGTCGTCGACGCGGAACGTGCCGTGGCTGCCCGCCAGCTCGCCGCGGTCGCCGACCTGGCCTCCGCCCTCGGCGTAAAACGGCGTGGTGTCCAGCACCACGACCCCGGACTGTCCCGCGCGCAGGCTGGGCACCGCGACCCCGTCGGCGTACAGCGCCACGACGCGCGACTCGGAACGCAGCCGCTCGTAGCCGACAAACCGGGTGCGATCGCCCTCGTACTCGAGCCCGGCGCCCATCCTGAAGCGGCCCTCCGCGCGCGCCTGCTCGCGCTGGCGCTCCATGGCCCGCTCGAAGCCGGCCATGTCGACCGTGAAGCCGCGCTCGCGCGCGATGTCGGCGGTCAAGTCCACCGGAAAGCCGTGCGTGTCGTACAGCACGAACGCGGTTTCGCCGTCCAGCATCCGGGCGTCGCCGCTGCACAGCTGCCCGAGCGCCGCCTCCAGGATCTTCATCCCGTTTTCCAGCGTTTCGCCGAAGCGCTGCTCCTCCTGCAGCAGCACCGCCTCGATGCGCGGCAGCCCTTCGATCAGCTCCGGATAGGCGGCCCCCATTTCCTGCGCCAGTTCGGCCGCCAGCCGGTGAAAGAACGGCTTGCGGCAGCCGAGCTTGTAGCCGTGGCGCAGCGCCCGGCGCACGATCCGGCGCAGCACATAGCCGCGGCCCTCGTTGCCCGGAATCACGCCGTCGGCGACCAGGAACGCGCAGGCGCGAATGTGGTCGGCGATCACTTTCAGCGAGTTGTCGGTCAGATCGCGTGTGCCGGTTTCGCGCGCCGCGGCCGCGATCAGCCGCTTGAACAAGTCGATGTCGTAGTTGCTGTGTACGCCTTGCAGCACGGCGGCCAGCCGCTCCAGGCCCATGCCGGTATCCACACAGGGGCGCGGCAACGGGGTCAGTCGCCCGGACTGGTCCCGGTCGAACTGCATGAACACCAGGTTCCAGATTTCGACAAAGCGGTCACCCTCGGCGTCGGGCGAACCCGGCGGGCCACCGGCGATCTGTGGACCGTGGTCATAGAAGATCTCGGTGCACGGCCCACACGGGCCGGTGTCGGCCATCTGCCAGAAATTATCCGACGAGTATTTCGGCTGACCCGGGCGGTCCCCGATCCGGATGCAGCGCGAGGCCGGCACCCCGATCTCGCGGGTCCAGATCGAATAGGCCTCGTCGTCGTCGACATACACGGTCACCCACAGCTTCTCGACCGGCAGCCGGTAGTCGCGCGTCAGCAGCTGCCAGGCGTAGCCGATCGCCTCGCGCTTGAAGTAGTCGCCGAAGCTGAAGTTGCCCAGCATCTCGAAAAAGGTGTGATGGCGGGTCGTGTAGCCGACGTTTTCCAGATCGTTGTGCTTGCCGCCGGCGCGCAGCGACTTTTGCGCTGTCGTGGCTCGCCGGTACGGACGCGTCTCGCGCCCCGTGAGCACGTCCTTGAACTGCACCATGCCCGAGTTCGTGAACAGCAGCGTCGGATCATTGGCGGGCACGAGCGGGGACGCGCGCACGATCACATGCCCGTTGGACTCGAAGAACTTCAGGAACCGCTGGCGGATCTCGGCACTGTTCATGCCGGTAATGATACTGGGCGCACCGCCCTTCCACGGGCCGCAGTGGGCGGGTGCGGTGGAGCGAGGTCAGCACGGCCGAGCCCCCGTGATGGCGAAGGCCGTAACGCGAGCGGAACAGCACCCGCTCACTGCGGTCCGTGGAAGGGCGGCTTGGTTAGCTGTGGCAGACCGAGGCGAGCCAGATGACGGCCGGCGATTGCCAGCCGGCTATCAAGGCAGCGTGCGCCAGGTCGGAGAAGGCGAACAGCATCATCGCGATGCCCGCCGCAGGCCGCATCCACGTGCGCGCCCGCGCGCCCGCAGCGGCGCGACGCATCCGGGACGCCGCCAGCTCGAGCGCGGCCAGGTTCGGGATCGTTCCCAGCCCGAACGCGAACATCACGGCGGCCCCCTTGCCGACGCTGCCGGCGACCAGCGCCAGCGGCAGCGCCGCGTACACCATCCCGCACGGGATCCAGCCCCACGCCAGGCCGGTCAGCAGCGCGCCACCGGCGCTACGCGGGGGAAAGCTGCGCTGAGCGAGCGGCCGCACCACGGCCCACACCGCCGCCCCAAGCGGCTCCAGTCGGCGCAATGCGGCCGGCTGCGACAGCATCGAAAAGGCAATGCCCAGCAGCACCGCGGCAGCCAGCAGCAGCAAGCCCACCTGGACCGGCAGCACGTCGCTCGCGAAAAGGCCCGCGCCCAGCAATCCGATCGCCGCTCCCGCGGTCGAGTAACTGAGGATGCGTCCGGCGTGGTAGGCCAGCGCGAAGCGCACCGACGGAGCTCGCGCCGGCACACCCGAATGCAGCGCGGCGATGAACCCGCCGCACATGCCGGCGCAGTGCAATCCGCCCAGCAGCGCCAGCAGGAAAGCGCTGGCCAGGCGGGCCTCGAAGGCGCTCAGCAGCATGGAACCCTCACCCCCGACGCCTTTTCCGCCACCCTCACCCCCGACCCCTGTCCCGCTGCGCGGGACAGGGGAGCCAAATAGCCTCAAACGATCTTCGAGTAGGGCCGGCTGTTGTGGTCGTCGCGCAGGTAGCCGTCGAAGATCATCGCGATCGCACGCACCAGCAGCTTGCCACTCGGCGTTACCGTGATCCATTCGCGCGAGTTCTCGACCAGTCCGGCCTGCTCCAGCACCGCGAGCTCGCCCAGCTCGCGGCGGAAATACTCGTCGAAGCGCGCCAGGTGCGCCGAATCGATCGCTTCCTTGGAAACCGCAAAATGACACATCAGCGCCATGATCACCGCGCGCCTGATCAGATCGTCGGCGCTCAACAGCACGCCGCGCGACGTGGGCAGCCGGCCGCTGTCGAGGCAGTCGTAGTACTCATCGAGCGAGCGGGCATTCTGCGAATACGTCGGCCCGACCTTGCTGATGGCCGAGAGGCCCAGACCGATCAGATCGCATTCGGGCCGCGTGCTGTAGCCCTGGAAGTTGCGGTGAAGGCGTCCCTGCCGCTGAGCGCGCGCCAGATCATCGTCGGCCCTGGCAAAGTGATCCATCCCGATGTATTCGTAGCCGCATTCAGTCAGGCGCCCGATGGCCTGCATCAGGATGCGCAACTTTTCTTCCGAAGAAGGCAGGTCGGCCGAGCTGATCCGGCGCTGCGGCTTGAACCGTTCCGGCAGGTGAGCGTAGTGATACAGCGCGACGCGGTCCGGCGCCAGTGCGAGAACCTGATCCAGTGTTCGCGCGAAGGTGCTGCTGGTCTGCTTCGGAAGGCCGTAGATCAGGTCCAGGTTGACGGACTTGAAGCCCGCCTCGCGGGACGCTTCCACGGTGGCGCGCGTCATCTCGAAACTCTGGATGCGGTTGACCGCGCGCTGCGCCTGCGGATCGAAATCCTGAACACCGGCCGACAGCCGGTTGAAGCCCAATGCGGCCAAAGCATGCACTTTCTCCGGCGGCGTGGTCCTGGGGTCGACTTCCACCCCGTATTCGCCGCCCCGGCCGAGCTCGAAGCGCTCGGTGATCATCGCCATCAGGCGCTTGAGCTCCTCGCTGGTCAGATAGGTCGGCGAGCCCCCGCCCAGATGCAGCTGCTCCACGCTCTGCCGCGGCTCCAGATGGCCGGCCACCAGCTCGATCTCGCGCGCAAGATAGTCCAGGTATTCGACCGCCTTGCGGTGATCGCGCGTGATCACCTTGTCGCACGCGCAGTAGTAGCAGATCGTGTTGCAGAACGGGATGTGCACGTACAGCGACAGGGGCCTGACCGGCAGAACGGCGCGAGCCCGCAGCCACCCCGCAAATGCGTCGGCGCCGAAAGCCTCGATGAAGCGGTCCGCGGTTGGATACGAGGTATAGCGAGGACCCGGGACGTCGAAGCGGCGCAACAGCGACGGATCCGGAAGCGTCACTTCATGCACACGCTGCGACATCATTTTGAGGTCCTTCTTGCACGCTGATCTGCCACGCGATTTCCTGGCGCGCAAGAAATTGCTGTGGCTGAAAATGCTATCCTTTACCGGGGTTGGGGTGATTGACTGGCGTCAAGCGCCGTTAGCAGCGCCGGGCTCCCCGAAGCCCTTCATTCAAGAGCGCGCCGTGCCCGAATCTGCAAGCCCCGCCCTGAATCTCGCCCACCTGCGGGTCGCCTGCTCCAATTGCAATCTGCGCGAGCTGTGCCTGCCGCTGGGTCTTTCGCCGGTCGAAATGGCGCGGGTCGAACAGGTGGTGGCGACGCGGCGCAAGATCCGGCGCGGCGACGCGCTGTACCGTACTGGGGACAGTTTCGATTCGCTTTACGCGGTGCGGCTCGGCTTTCTGAAGAGCACGATGATGTCGTCGGACGGTCGCGAGCAGGTCACGGGTTTTCACATGGCCGGCGAGCTGGTCGGGTTGGACGGGATCGGAACCCAGACGCATCACTGCGATGCGGTCGCACTGGAAGACACCGAGGTGTGCGTGATCCCGTACGAGCGCCTCGAAGATGTGTCTGCCGAGGTGCCGGTGCTTCACGCCCACTTCCACAAGGTGATGAGCCGTGAAATCGTGCGGGAACACGGTGTGATGCTGCTGCTGGGCAGCATGCATGCCGAGGAGCGGCTGGCGGCCTTCCTGCTGAACCTGTCGCAGCGGTTCGAAGCGCGCGGGTATTCGCGCAGCGAGTTCGTGCTGCGGATGACGCGCGCCGAAATCGGCAGCTTTCTCGGTCTGAAACTGGAAACCGTCAGCCGCGCGCTGTCACGCTTCGCGTCGGATGGCCTGATCGAGGTCAATCAGAAGCACCTGCGGATCGTCGACTGGGACGGACTGCGGGCGATCATGGCGGGTCAGCCGCAGCCCGGCCCGCGTTGACTGCCGGCTTGCCGGCCGCGCTGGTCGGCGTGCCTCGGCGATCCTTTTCCACTTGCCGCTCGGTCTGCAAACGCAGACGGTTCAGCTGTTGCGCACGCGCCAGGTCGCGGTTGATCTGCAACCCGTGCTGATAGTAGTTCTCGTCGACGACCGGATCGGCTCCGACGACCGCCAGGTAAGCGGATATCAGGCTGCCGATCACGGCCACGGCGGGCCCCGACATCACGATCCACGGCCACGGCTCGCGGTACCACGCCCTGCGCCTGTTTGTCTGCTCCATTAACCCTCCTGCCAGCCGTCCGCGCGGCTCACCGGCGCAGACCGAAAAACACCGACTTCTCACGAACCTGGACTGCGGCATCGTCCAAAGACCGAATCGTCAATTCGATTCGGTTCGAGCCGGTCGGAATCGAATCGCGCGGCGCCTGCAGCCGGACCACGACCGTTCGTGTCGCTTCGGGATCGACGTCGAAGCTCGGCGCCGACGCCAACTGCAATCCAGCCAGGCCGTCGGCTCGGATTTCGTAAGAGCGGCGCAGCTCGCTGGTGTTCATCACCTGCATCCGGTACACGTTCTCGACCCGATCGCCTTCGACCTCCCGGGCCAGTGCACCGCGGTCGCGGATCACATCGACTTTCAGTGGAACGCGCAGCGCGATCGACACCGTCATTGCCGCCGCGATGGCGAGCAGGATCGCGCCGTACACGAGCACGCGTGGACGCAGTACGCGCCCCAGCGCCTGGTGCCCTTTCAGATGCTGATCGATCGCACGCGTGGTCGTATAAAGGATCAAGCCCGGCGGCAGAGCATTTTTCTGCATCACGTGGTTGCAGGCGTCGATGCAAGCGGCGCAGCCAATGCACTCGTACTGCAAGCCGTTGCGGATGTCGATGCCGGTCGGGCACACCTGGACGCAGAATCCGCAGTCCACACAGTCACCCAACCCCGAGGCGCGCCGGTCCTGGCTGCGGTTGATTGCACCGCGCCGCTCGCCACGCGCGCCGTCGTACGTGATGATCAGCGTGTCCTGGTCGAACATCGCGCTCTGGAAGCGGGCGTATGGGCACATGTACTTGCAGACCTGCTCGCGCATCCAGCCGGCGTTGCCATACGTGGCGAAGCCGTAGAAAAGGATCCAGAACGTCTCCCAGGGACCCAGGTCCAGGTGCAGCGCGGATGCGCTCAACTCGCGAATCGGAGTGAAAAATCCGACGAACGTGAGGCCGGTCCACAGCCCGACGCCGATCCACGCGGCGTGCTTGGTGCTTTTTAGCGCCAACTTGCGAGGCGACATCGGGGCGCGGTCCAGCGCCATGCGCTTCGAGCGGTCGCCCTCGATGCGGCGCTCGATCCACATGAAAATTTCCGTGTAGACCGTCTGCGGGCAGGCGTAGCCGCACCACAAGCGGCCGGCCACCGCAGTGAACAGGAACAGCGACAGCGCGCTGATGACCAGCAGGCCGGTCAGGTAGATGACGTCCTGCGGCCACAGCACCAGTCCGAACAAGTAGAACTTGCGCTGCACCAGGTTGAAAAGGACCGCCTGGCGGCCGTTCCAGGTGAACCACGGTCCCGCGTAGAAGACGAACTGGGTCAACCAGACGAAGATCCAGCGCCAACGCTGAAAGCGACCCAACGAATTTCCGACGCGTGCGCGCGGATAGATGTCGGGGGCCTTCTCGTAGAGGCTGATGACGACCTCGGTCGGGCCCTGCCCGCCCCCGCCCGACGCGGAGCCGTCCGCTTTCTCGAGCGCCCGCTGCGCCGTCCCGCGTGCCGCCATTCAGAGTCTCACCGCGCCGTTTGCTGTGAAGCCGAAACCGGCGCCGGATGGCTGAGCGAATACACGTACGCCGCCACCAGGTGGATCTGTGCGGGCGTCAGTACGTCCTTCCACGCCGGCATCACCCCGTGGTGGCCGTGCTCGATCGCCGAGACGACGGAGTCCACGCTGCTGCCGTACCTCAAGACCGCATTGCTGATGTTCGGCGCGCCCATCTGCGGATTGCCCTTGCCTTCAGGGCCGTGGCAGGCTGCGCAGATGACGAATTTCGGCTGCCCGCGGGCAGCCCTGACCGCATCGTGTGCCGACTTGGACAGCGATCGAACATAGTTGGCCAGGTCAGCGACATCATCGGCCGAACCCACCGCAGCTGCCATCGGCGGCATCATGGCTTCGCGACCGCCGGTGATCGTCGTTTCGATCGCCTCCGGCGTGCCGCCCCATATCTTCTCTTCGCGGCTCAGGTCCGGAAAACCGTTGCCTCCGCGTGCATCGGAGCCGTGACACTGCGAGCAGTTGTTCAGGAAGATGCGCTCGCCGATCTGGTGCGCGCGCGGATCGGCGGCGACCTGCACCAGGTCCTGCTTCAGGAAGGCGTCGAACATCGGGCCGAAGCGGGCATCGGCTGCCGCCACCTCGCTGCGATACTGCCCGGCCGATGTCCAGTTCAGCACACCCTTGTACCGGGTTCCCAGTCCGGGGAACAAGATGAGGTAGCCGAGCGCGAAGGCGACTGTCAGATAAAACAGGGTTACCCACCAGCGCGGCATCGGCTGCTGGAACTCGCGCAGGGTTTCGTCCCATACGTGCTGGGTCGTCTGAGGCTGCCCGTGCTCGTCCAGCTTTGCTCGCACGCGGCTCTGCGACTTCAGGAAGACCGCGCAGCCGACGATCGAGACGACCGAAATGATCGCCACATAGTAGTCCCACAGACCGCTGCTGAAGTCGCTCATACCACCTTCCCCTCGCTGCGGCCCCGGTCGGCTGCATCGTCGTCATCGTCTTCAAACGGCAGCCGCGCGGCCGCGTCGAAGCCGCTGCGCGCACCCGCGCTGTAGGCCCACACCAGAATTGCGACGAATACGGCGAACGTCAGCACCGTCCACACGATCCGTACCTCGATAAAGTCCATGCCCGTGCTCCTCTAGTCCCGAACGTTGCGCAGTTCGACCCCCAGCCCCTGCAGGTAAGCGATCAGTGCCTCGACCTCGGTGTGCCCGCGTACGGCCTCGGGCGCCTGCGCGATCTCCTGGTCCGAATACGGAACACCGAGCGAGCGCAGCACCCGCACCCTGGGCCGGAAA
>JACXTT010008038.1_pt1 | contig 14701 bp, 20 predicted proteins | sample 9270951 | NCBI WGS metagenome assembly JACXTT01 (sample SAMN15532306, study PRJNA645909) | rock metagenome | isolation source: weathered quartz diorite | place: Puerto Rico | collected 2017-06-21
CGGGAAAAATCGGACGTCGTTCGGCGCTTGTTTCGTCACAGACGGTGATGTCATAGGTGAACATCTGCCCGGATTTGAACATGTCGAAAACGCCTTTCGTTTTGTTCCCGGAAATGTCGATCCCGACTTCCTGCATTGCCTCCACCACGACCGAATTGAGCTTGCCAGGTTCAAGGCCAGCCGCTTTGGGCTTCGAATTCCTCGGGACAGATTTGATTGAGAAACGCCTCAGCCATCTGGCTACGGGCGCTGTTATGGATACAAACGAACAAGACTTTCTTTCTCATGGTGTATTCTCTGGTTTCAGCTCTGCACAGCAGCCCGACTCGCGAACGCAGCGGCAGACTAGAGTGGCCGTAGCTGCCCCGAGCACGGGCGCAGCAAGATAAATCCATAAATGTTCGAGATGGCCGGAGATGGCCGCTGGCGCAAGCGACCTGGCCGGGTTCATCGAAGCTCCGCAGATTGGGCCTGCAAACATCGCTTCCAAACGCGCAGCAATTGACTCCGGGCTTCTGCGCCTGAACTTCAAGGCTGGTGATATATTCAGATGGCTTCGTGCCGGCGGGAGATGTTCGATGATTTTGCGGTAAAGCGGATCTTCCCAACTGGTCATCGCCTCGATGTAGCTCGGCTTCGATTTGAGCACGACATTTTGCAACCCGGCATTCTTTGCCATCGTTTCGGTCTCACCGACGAGGACGGCTCTGGCGACACAACCGACCAACGCTTCTACCAACTTCGACACTTCCGCAGGGAGCGGTTTGAGTAGCGCAATGTCAGAAACCGCAACGCGCCCACCCGGTTTGAGGATACGGGCAATCTCGGCCCAAACCTGCTGCTTGTCGGGAGACAGGTTGATGACGCAATTTGAGATCACCACGTCCACGCTGTTATCCGCAATCGGTAGGTGTTCGATTTCACCCAAACGAAACTCCACGTTATCGGGACCTGTTTGCTGTCGATAGTTGGCGACGCTTCGCCGCGCTTTGGCGAGCATTTCAGGTGTCTTATCCACGCCGATAGCCCAGCCGGTCGCGCCAACCTTGCGCCCCGCGATGAACACGTCAAAGCCGCCACCACTGCCCAGATCGAGCACTACTTCGCCCGGCTTGAGCGTCGCCAGAGCGGCAGGGTTGCCGCATGAAAGGCCCATGTTCGCCCCTTCGGGAAGTGCCAAAAGTTCATCGACGGCATAACCCAGTTCCTTTGCCAGCTTCTCACTGTCCTGCGGTGACGAGCCGCAAGAGGATGCGCCTGGCCCACAGAAACCAGCCGAAGTGCCGTTGGCGATCTCCGCATAGCCTTGGCGAATCGTTTCGCGCACAGCTTCCGAATCCATCGGAGTCTTGTTCATAAATCACTTCCTTGAAGCGTGCGCGACTTTTTCAACCCACTCGCACTCGCAGCGCATCTTTTTGAGCCGTTTCAGGTCTTCGCGCAAGATGGGATTTGATTGGACGCAGTCCTGCAAGCAGCGAAGCTGCAGATCAAGCTCCGGCGGCGCTTTCTTCGGCAGTTGGTAAATCATCCATTTTTCATGGCGCCGGGCCACGACCAGTCCGTTTGTCCGCAAGTAGGCCAGGTGTTTTGAGATCGCGACCTGCGACTCCTTCAAAATGTCCTGAAAATGGCAGACGCAAAGCGGTCCCTGCGTCAGCAAATGCAGAATACGGAGGCGCGTTTCGGCGCAAAAACAACGATAAATTTGCACGAGCTTCATATACGTCAGATAACATATACTCCATACGGTATATGTCCGTCAACCAAACCAAATGAAAAGAAAAACCTATGAACGCTCGTTTTAATCCACGCCCCCAAGATCTGCAGCGCCTACAGGTTGGTCCAATCGGCCCACATCTATCGGGCTTCGCAGCTCTGGTTTCGGACCAAGGTTACTCCAGCGTGACCGGCTGGCTCAAAGTCAGATTGGTTGCAAAACTGAGCCGCTGGCTAGTGCAACGTCGCCTCCCACTCAGGGAGTTGAATGAGGCGCGAATCACCACGTTTTTCAAGATCCGATGGAAGCACCTCAAACGGCACGTTGGAGATCAAGCCACGATGGCCCTCTTACTTGGACATCTCCGGCAGTCTAACGTTGTGCCACTGCCAGCGGCGTTGGACAGTGATATTGATCTCATCTGTGCGGATTATGAGGGCTTCCTGTTGAGAGAGCGTAGCGTGATGCCGTCGAGTGCCGAAAAGTATCTCAAGGCGGCCCGCCGTTTTTTGTCTGACCGGTTTCCAAGCGGGAGAATCTATTTGAAGAGACTGCGAGCCAAGGATGTCACTGAATTTCTTTTGCGCGATACATCCAATCTCAGCCAGCGGTCGGTCCAACTGACTGCAACGGTGCTGCGCAGTTTTTTGAACTTTCTTTTTCAAAAAGGCCGAATCGCGGCGAACTTGGCTGCGGTGGTGCCCTCGGTGCCTCATCGCCTGGCTGAATTGCCTCACTATCTGGAGCCTTGGGAAGTTGAGAAAGTATTGAAGTCGTGCGACCGGCGACGGAAGATCGGCAAACGGGATTACGCCATTTTTCTTTTGCTGGCTCGACTGGGCCTTCGCGCAGGCGAGGTTGCTCAATTGACATTGGATGACATCGATTGGCGAGCTGGCGAATTGCTCGTGCGAGGCAAGGGTGCCCGAGTAGATCGTCTGCCGTTGCTGCAAGATGTAGGTCAGGCCCTGGCAGATTACCTGCAAAGGGCCCGCCCCGGTTGTTCATCCCGCCGGTTGTTCATCCAATGCAAGGCCCCCTTCCAGGGCTTCGCCGGTCCTCAGTGTGTCAGCAATCTCGTTCGAGTGGCACTGATCCGTCTTCGGCTGAGTCCGCATCGGGGCGCACACGTGCTGCGCCACTCACTGGCAACTGGGCTGTTACGCAACGGCGCGTCCCTGGCGCAGATCGGTCAAGTGCTCCGGCATCAATTGCCTCAAACCACAGAGATCTATGCGAAGGTCGATTTTGGCGCTTTGCGGCCGCTCGCTCTGCGATGGATCGGAGGTGCCCAATGAAGAACCTGAGGCAGCACCTGAACGATTACTTAAAGCTTCGACGTCAGTTGGGATACAAACTTCAAGACGCGGAATTTTCGCTGCGCAATTTCGTAAGCTTTGCCGAACAGGAGGGCACGGGCATTATCACCGCGAAGTTAGCTGTCCGATGGGCTGCTCGACCGAATATGAAACCGGCGCACAGCGGCAGTCGCCTGAGTGTCGTGCGCCGGTTTGCTGCTTACGTGAGCGCTCACGACAAGCGCACGGAGGTTCCCGCCCAAAAACTCCTGCCGTATCACCTTTGCCGTCGGGACCCTTACCACTACAGCGATGAGGACGTTCAGCGCCTGATCAATGCGGCTCGCCAGATTGATCCGTCCGGCAAGATCAAAGGCCCCACCCTGGCGACCTTGTTCGGATTATTGGCAGTGACAGGAATGCGGGTTGGCGAAGCGCTCGCGCTGGACTGCGCAGATGTTGGCCTGCCCCGGGCGCTCTTGACGATTCGCTTGGCCAAGGGGAACAAATCGAGAATCGTTCCACTCCATCCTTCAACGGTCATTGCACTCGAACGTTACGCGTCCATCCGGGACAGTGTTTATCCGCGGCGAACAACTCCGAGCTTTTTCGTCTGGGAGGGAGGGGACCGCCTGATTTACGACAGCGTCAACCGCTGGTTCCTCTTGGTGGCCTGCCAGGTTGGATTACGCAAACCGGGCGACCGACTCGGGCCACGTGTGCACGATCTGCGGCATTACTTTGCCATTCGCACGCTGTTGAATTGGTATCAATCCAATGCAGATGTTGAAGCGCATCTGCCTGAACTGGCCACCTACTTGGGGCACGTTCATGTGCGCGATTGCTACTGGTATCTTTCCGCCGTTCCGGAGCTGTTAAAACTGGCCACGCATCGATGGGAGCGCGCGGAGAAGGGAGCAGCATGAAACCTGCGGCGACTTTCTCCGAATTATTGCAGGGCTTTTTCACCGACCGCTTGATGGGACAGTGCAACGCGAGCCCACTGACCATCGCAAACTATCGGGACGCTTTTCGCCTTCTGATCACGTATGCCGAGCGATCCCTGAAAAAGTCGCCGGCCAAACTTGCGGTTCACGATCTGGACACCGCATTCATCACCCGCTTCCTGGATTACCTGGAACGAGAGCGCGGCAACTCCTCGCGCAGTCGAAATGTTCGCCTGGCCGCAATCCATTCGTTCTTCAATTATGTGGCCCTGCATGAGCCCGGTGCTGCTGCGGTAGCACAGCGCGTGTTAGCGATCAAAACCAAACGTTGTCCCAAAAAACCGGTGGACTTTTTAACCCGACCCGAAAGCGAGGCCATTTTGGCCGGACCCGATGAAACCACGCGGTCTGGTCGACGCGACCGGACATTGCTGCTGGTCGCATTGCAGACTGGCTTGCGCGTCTCGGAGTTGATCGGCCTCCGTTGTCAGGATGTGATCCTGGAAACCGGCGCTCATGTGCGCTGCACTGGAAAAGGGCGCAAAACGCGCTGCATCCCGTTACGCAAAGAAGTCGTTGCCGCATTGCGTCAGTGGCTGCGGGAGCGCAACGGCCAACCTGCCGATGCCGTGTTCACAAATACCCGCGGCCAACCTCTGAGCCGCGACGGGGTCCAGTATATCCTGGCTCAACACGTGAACAACGCGCGAGCAAAGTGTCCGACGTTAAAGGGCAAACGTGTTTCCCCGCACGTTCTGCGCCATAGCACCGCGATGAATCTTCTGCACCACGGCGTGGACCGATCAGTAATCGCGATGTGGCTCGGCCACGAATCCATGGATACGACCCAAATCTATCTCCACGCCGACATTGAACTGAAAGAAAAGGCTCTCGCGAAAACAGAACCGTTTCGGGTTCGACGCGGCCGTTATCGTCCCCCTGACCAACTGTTGGCCTTCCTACAAGGACTCTGATAATGCCGAGTTGTAAGGATTAGAAAGGGGCGTTCTGTTCGATTTTTGAAAGAACGCCCTTGAACTCGGCATTATCACAGGCTACAGAAAATAGCCGTTATGCCGAGCTCGGCATAAGGGGTATTTTCTGTAGCGCCGGATAATGCCGAGCACAGGGAGCGATTCTTCAAAACACTGAGGAATCGGTCCTTTTTTGTCTTCGCTACTCGGCATTATCCTTCTCGTCAATAGACGAAGTCAACGGTGCCCAGAAAACCAGTTCGGCAAACGCCGGCTCCGAGCGGCACCCGGCGTAGTGGCGCAAGAGCTGTTGGTCGGTCAGACTGTTCACTCACAGAATAGTAACCGCCAAAGTGATAACGCGACACTGAGAGGAAAAAATCCATTTCGAGATTGCGCAGTTCGGCAGCGACATCGCGGCGAAGGCGCCGCGGTAATTATCTCGTCGACATCGTTGTGTCATTTGGCAACGGCCGGTGCTTGCGGCGCGCTCGGCCTCCAATAGCCACTGCCGCTGCTGCCAGCGTTCTTGCCAACGCCGTGCGACCTCCGGCTGTTTAGACCGATTTGAAAGAGCTGATCGTAATCGTCATCTACCGGAGCTTTCTCTGCTATTATCATTTCGTCCGCCTCTAGATCGCCTATGTTTCCCGTTCTCATCACCTGGTATCGTGCAAGAGTAGCGTCGTCCACCATGGACTCGAAGTGAGGCTTTAGTTGCGAAACGTCCGTGGGCAACTCACCGTTGGTTGCTTGAACATACTTTTGCAGAGCTTTTCCTATCTGGGGGGCAAAGTTCTGCTTGGCGATATCTCGCAGAACGGACATGGCCTGCCGAACCCCTTCATCCGTATCAAGACTGGCGGTTTGGGCGATGCGCGCCCACGTATCGGGATCGAGATATTGTAACTCCGGGATGTTTTTGTCCGGCATTTGCTCCGCCTGTTTTTTTAGCAGGTTGATTTTGCCTAGCAAGGTCTTGGCCGCCGATTCCATCGGATCCTTGTCTGTATGGGTGTCGGCGGACTTCAGTTGTGCCAACTCGCGCGCGTCCGCTCGCAGGCGCGCTACTTCGCCACGCAGCTTGAGCAGTTCGGAGGTGTTGCGATCTAGGACGGCGAGTTGGCGCGAGGCGTCGTCCCGCTCACGAGTCAGTTGCTGGATTTGTTCGGCCAGCGCCGTTTGCTGTTGCTGGAGCGTTTGGTTTTGCTTGCGCCATTGCGCGGCTCGGCGGGCTTCGAAGAGTCCTGTTCCGACGGCAGCGGCGAGAGCCGCTCCGATAATGGTTTTCTGTAGCATAGTCATGGCGATGGCTTTGGTAGCGGTTGCAATTGCCGGGGTGGCAATGGTTGTTCCGGCGAGCGCGGTAGCGGTGGAAATTGCGATGGCCAGTCCAACTGGCGCCGCCTGGACGGCGTTGGCCGAAAGCACCACGGAAAGGGCCGCGGTAGTTGACGCGACACCTCGGCGCTTCAGCAACAATTCCAGTTTCTCCAAGGCGCGGCCCACACGCATTCGCGCGGCGTCTTCATTGCTGCCAATGGCCTCACCGATTTTGCGGAAGTCCTGCTGCTCAAAAAACCTGAGCAGGATAGCCTTGCGGTCTGGTTCGCCAAGCTCGTTGATGGCTTCGTCGAGAATCGGTGCGACTTGGGAGAAATTCACCTCGGACTGTTGTTGGAGCACATTCATTTCAACGGCCTGCCTTTCACGAGATTGACGGCGACGCTCGCCGCGCATGGTCTTGGCCGCGGAAAAACAAGTGTTCCGATGCAACCAACCGCCGAGCATGACATCGTTTGGAAGAGCGCGCGCCGTGCGGGCCAGGTCCACAAATACGGTTTGGGCCACGTCCTCCGCCCGATGCGTATCGCCCTCGACCAACCGGAGCGCAGTCGAATAGACCAGGTCAACGTAACGACTGACCAGTTCGCGAAAGGCAGCGTCCGACCCGCTTTCGATGTATTCGGCAAGCAATTGCTGGCTTTCCGTCATCTTCAATCACTAGAAAAAACCCGCCGAAGGAACAAACCGAACAAAAAAGATTGGAAATCTTCTTCGAAATGAAACGGAAAGGCGACCGGAATAGCTTCGAAGTTGAGAAGTGAGAATTGATTCAACTGCTGCGGCTCTGAAATAATGCCGAGTTGAAAAAAGAAAAAGGGGGCGATTCGTTGGGTTTTTGAAGAATCGCTCCCTGTGCTCGGCATTATCCGGCGCTACAGAAAATACCCAAGACCGCGCAAGGATCCTTCACCTTGCCCCCGTCGTTTTCAACCAAAAACGCGCCTCAATCTATGCTCGAATATTGGTACAAAGAAAAACGCACCCTGGTTGATTTCCGGCGTGGCCCGATAGGTCCTCATTTTGATGGCTTTGCCGCTCTCCTCAAGGATCGTGGATATTCCCACGATTACGCCAAGGAGGTCCTTAGCAAGTGCTGCCAGTTCAATGGCTTTCTGTTGGAGCAGCGCGTCACGCGCTGTTATCAATTGTGTGCGGCTCACGTCGAAGCTTTCCTGGAGGCTTACTACGCTCATGTGCACGACTCCGTTCGTGGCTATTCCCCCAGACGAACGGTGCGGCGTGCGATCCAGTGTCTCTTCGACTACCTGATTCAGATCCGAGTGCTGAAGCCGCCAAAACCAGAGCGGATCAGCAAACCCCTCGACTGGCTTCTGTTGCCCTACCTTCGTCATCTCCGGGTCGATTGCCACTTTTCGGAGCGCACAATCAAACGATGTGGCGTCCACGTTGGTTCTTTGCTTGAGGCAATGGGCCGAAGCAGTCAGCGGAGCCGTTTTCGTGCCCTCAAGGCCGCGAGGATCGAGAACTTCGTGAAGGGGCTTCTCCGAACCAGCACAGACCCGAATGGCCTGGCTGGGATGTTACGCCGGTTCTTTCGCTACTGCGCTTCCCGTCGACACACTCGGGCCGACTTTTCCGGATTGGTTCCTCCGATCCGCCGCTATCGCCATGCTCCCTGCCAAAGGGGCTGGATGACTCGGTGCTGGGGAAACTGCTCCAAGCAATCCCAAGGACACACCGGTCGGGGCCAGAGACTACGCGCTCATCGTTTTGATGATGGCCTATGGCATCCGCGGTGTTTCGGCGGCCGAATTGCTTCTGGATGATCTGGACTGGCAGCACTCGCGCATCCGCATTCGCGCGCAAAAGGGCGGCAAGGAAGTGGTGCTGCCGCTGATGCAAGCGGTGGGTGAGGCGCTCATCCAATACCTTCAGCATCGTCCGGGGCAAATCCCGTGCCGAAAACTTTTCCTGAGCGCCAAGGCTCCGTTCCGTCCGCTCGACAGTGTGGCTATCTCCATGATCGTTCGCCGCCATCTGGAAAGAGCTGGCGTTAAAACCGCCGGGAGCGGCTCTCGAACCCTCCGCCATTCCTGGGCGATTCGCGCCTTGCCCATGACTCCCCGATCAAGTCCATCGCCGATGTGCTGGGCCATCGCTACATCGACACGACTTTTATTTACGCCAAGGCGGACCTCGCTTCGCTTCGCCAGGTGGCTCTGCCGTGGCCATGCAGGGACTAAAGCGTATGGCAACGTGGTTTTTCCGCAGCGCGCTGGCACCACGGCTTCAGGCTTTTTGGGAGAGTCACTATGGGCGGGGCCAGGGTGGAGTCAGCAGCCATAAAATCCTGCTCAGCCTGGATCGCTTCCTGATGGGTGAACTCAAGCCAGGACAGCCGATCAGCCGGGAGTTGGTGGAGCGTTGGAATGAGAGCATGCTTCACTTGAGTCCCAATACCCGGATCAACCGGCTGTGTGTTCTGCGCCGGTTCTGCCGTTACTTGAGCTATTTTGATCCGGACACTTACATCATCCACTCCAGCTTCTCGCCTCGACGGACACGTCCTGTTCCCCACATCTACTCTCGCCGCGACATCCGCCGTATCATGGCGGCGGCGCGGCGACTCGGCCCACCGGGAAGTTTGCGGCCGGTCGTGGCCGCAAACCTGATCGGACTCCTTTATACGACCGGGCTTCGCATCGGTGAGGCATTGAATCTAACGCTGCGGGACATCGATTTGAAACGGCGGGTCATCGAGGTTCGCGAGGGGAAGTTCAGCAAATCCCGTTACGTGCCTCTGTCCTCCTCGACGGCACGGCAGATAAAGGACTATCTGCGTCAGCGTCGCCGCGCCGGTTTTTCAACGGACCCTGCTGCGCCAGTCTTCCTGAACATCATCGGAACCCGGCACGGACATCCGGGCTTCGTGACACTCTTTCTGGAACTACTGCGCGGCCTTGGCCTGCGCGGCCCCAAAGGTCAACCGGGGCCTCGCATCCACGACCTGCGCCACACCTTCGCTGTCCACCGTCTGCTGGCGTGGTATCGGCAAGGTGCCAACCTCGCTGCCAAACTCCCACTGCTCTCGACTTATTTGGGGCACAGCACAATCACCGGCACCGAAATCTATCTCCAGGCCACGGCGCAATTACTGGAACAGGCTGGTCAGCGTTTTCATGCCCGGTTCGCCGTACCATCCGCCCAAGCCAAACGTGATGAGAACATCTGATCTGGGAACTTTGCTTCGGAACTTCTTCGAACAACACCTGGTCGCCCAGCGGGGACTCAGTGCTCATACTGTGCTGGCCTATCGCGACACGTGGAAGCTCCTGCTGCAATTTGCTTCCGGGCGGCACCGTAAAACCTGCGCCCGTCTGATGTTGACCGATCTCAAGGCCGACACGGTGGGCCGCTTTTTGGACTACCTGGAGCGCGAGCGACACAACGCCGTGTCCACGCGGAACAACCGGTTGGCAGCCGTTCACGCCTTCTTTCAATACGTCGCTCAGACCGATCCACGCGATCTGGCCCACTGCCAATCCGTTCTCGCAATCCCATTCAAACGGCACGCCCAGCGCGTGCCCGAATACCTGGAGCGGGAGGAAGTTCTGAAAATCTTTGCGCAAATCAACTGCCGGACGCTGATGGAGCGGCGCGACGACGGCTTGCTCCGGCTGCTCTACAACACCGGCATGCGCGCTCACGAACTGGTGAGTTTGGATGTCAACCACGTCCGCTTCAGCCGCCCCTACCATGTGCGCATCTTCGGCAAAGGCCGCAAAGAACGAACCTGTCCGCTGTGGACGGAAACTATCCAAGCCCTCAAGACCTACCTGATCGCGCGCGCCGTGCGCCTCGACGGGGCTGTTCCTCTTTTCGTTAACGCCAAGGGTAATCGGCTCACTCGTTTCGGTCTGCGACACATCATCACTCATCGAGTTACCGAGGCCGCCAAGGTGTGCCCGTCGCTGTTCACCCGCAAGGTCACTCCCCACACTTGGCGCCACACCACGGCGATGCACTTGCTCCAATCGAATGTCGATCTGAACATGATCTGTTCCTGGCTGGGCCACGCCTCCATCGAAACGACCAACAGCTACGTCGAAATCGATCTGGAGATGAAACGCAAGACTCTCCACTCGGCCGAGAAGCTGATCCCAAACCAAAGAAAGCGCGGATGCTCGTGGCACAAAAGCCCCGACATCCTTGCCTGGTTATCGGCGCTTTGATCGTGACGAAAGAACCGCAGTGCTCTCAAAAAGCACTGCGGTTATGTGAAGCGGTGTCAATCAAATCCATCATGACGGGATTTTTGCCTCCTTTGGTGGGCGTTGCTCCGCTGTCCTTGCGTCCATTGCGTTCGGGGAACGCAGTTCAATAACCCCGGGAGAGACGCAGGTAACCTGGACGTGATTGCCAGGCTTAAACCCGGCTCGCTCAAGCCAGCGGCCCGTGAGGCGGATTTTGGGGTTGATCAGCCCCTTCCACGTATCGCCATCAGCCTCGATCTTCAACAGGCGGACGGACGCACTTGGCCCACACCCATTGAGAGGATCATTCGGTTGCACAACGCTCCTTTCGACAAAGAACCTGCGTTGGTGCCAGCGCATCCGACGGCCGGCTGCACATAAACCGGCGCTCCACATAACACAATTTATGTGCCGCGGCACATAAATTATGCATGATGAGAACGGCGGCGGCGCTCGTGATCACAGCAACCCGGAACACCTCGCGTGGATGCACGAGCAGTGTATCTATCAGGCCGATGGTGAGGAGCTGGTGCCCTTTCACCCGGCGACGCGTGTTCAAGAGTAACACGACGAGGCATTCACACTCCGGGTCGAAGTATGGATTCGTCTGCACGTGCAGCCGCCAGTATTCGGCGGCGCGGTCAGGCGTGTCGCACAAGTGCAACTCGTCAGGCAAGGGACATTCCCGCAACGCAACCACTTTGTATTCCTTCGCTACGGGAAGTTTGGAGTTCGCATCTTTCATTTGTCTCCTTTCGCCGTCCACCCGTGTCAGCGGGGTCGCTCTTCTGGTTTGGGTGCTCTCGCTGGAAGCGTGGACGGCTGTGTCATTAGCGAGGTCTTTGCGGCCGTCATGTGTTCGCGGCCAGGTGGGAAAAGGCAGCCTCCCCCGAAACGAGGGAGGCTGTTCGATCAGTAATCCTGCGGTAGCAGAATCGTAGTAGCGGAGCGGTCAGCTTCGGTGATGATCCAAAACTTTACGCCGGCGGCGGAGTGATAGATCGACAAGAGTCGAGTGCACTCGATGAGGGCCCGTTCGTTCGCTTGCCGGTCCTCTCGGTCCACGTCTTCCCAGTCGCCGGCCTGGTGCCGCTGAAGAGCGGACAAGATGTCCTCGTTCGGAACGTGTGCCAGGGCATTCGGCGTGGCGACGATCCGACCGATGCGGAATTTGGCGATCGGAACTGAGGTCATAAGCCAAAGTCCTCCATAGTAGAAGCGATGCCGTCCTCATCGTCGCCGAGGGCTTCGATGAGGGCTGCTTTCATCGCGACCCTTTCGAGGTCGGGCTTGGCGCCCTTTGGACAGCACGGGCAGTGCCTCACATCGAGAATCGAAGTGCCGAATTGGTATCCGGTAGCCTTGAACTTCTCGCGATAGCGCGGTGAGAGCCGAAGTTTGGGTGACAAGTCACACCATGCTTCGGCTTCCGCTTGATTGAGGTCCGTTTCGAAAATGGCGTCGTGCCTGAGGTGGTACACATCCCACGGCTCGCCGCATGATGAGCAATGAACGTCCATAGAATCTCCTTTCTGTCGAGAGATTGTTCAGGCAGCACTTCCTGGAACCTGAAGTTGCACATCGTCATCTGGGAAGCTGTTCATCGAACCGGAAACGAATTCGGCTTTGGTCTGATCCACCGGCAGTTCGTGCGCGCGGTCAATCGCCTCACTAACCGAGCTGGCTTCCACCTCAACTGCGTCGCAGACCGACCAATACCGCTTGACGACGTATTTCACGGCTCACCTCCTGCGGGGGCTTCCTGTTCACGAATGGTTCGAAGCGCCTCGTCAAGGTCGCGGCTTGTCAATGTCCAGCATCTCCTGGGCAACTCGGCAATCACTTGCCACTTGAAGCGCTGATACAGGTTCAAAGCCCGTTCATCGTCGGACAGGTGATCGGCGAGCATGGCGAGCGCCAGCTGCGCCGGCCCGCTGCCGCCGTAGCCCCACTCGAATCCGTCAGGACTGTGATTCCACAAGTCGAGCCGGGGATTGAGGGGGCGGCCGTTCACGGTGACGCGGACGGCATAACCTTCACGCCGTCCTTCATACGTTTTCAATTTGATCTTCCTTTCTTTTTGCGCACTGCGAGTCAGCGCTGTTTGTGCTCTTCTTGTGCGCGGGGTTTGTGGTTGAGAATTTCCACGTCCGCCTTTGATGAGGTGCGGAACATGATAGGCGACGGCTGGAAACGAATGGGCTTGTCAAATCGCGTCGTGAAGTGCCACAGAGGACGATTCATGAGAATCACTGCGGCGCATTCGCTTACACGGATGACCCGGCAAGCCGTCCTTGGTGTTAGGCACACTTCGCCGACGCGCAGTCGGCATGGATACTGGAAGGGCCTAGAAGATAAGGCCGAAAAACTCGGCCGGTTCGCTCGTGCCGTTCATTGCAGGGCCTCCAGAATTTCTTGCAGGTTTTCGGCGACTAATTCGTCCGGCTGCGTGTTCGGTTCGTCGAAGACATGGACTTTGACGAAACAGAATTTCGCCAAGCGCGCGGCGATGTCGTCACGGCCTGCTCTGCCGGCCTCGTCCTCGTCAAGCATGACGAGTACGCGGCTGTCTGCGTTCGTGTGTCTGCGAAGCAGCTCCGATTGCGCGGCTGACATGGTGCTGCCCATCAAGGCAACGACCTTGCGAAAGCCGTGCTGATGAAGTTTCATGCAGTCGAAGAAGCCTTCGACGATGATGAGTAGGGTGTCCGGTGGTTCCTTGATGGCCCGATCGAGGTTGAAAAGTTCGAGGGATTTTCGGAAACCCGGGGGCAGCTTGTATTTCGGCATATCGGCGGCGGGTTCTCCCGGGAAACGTCCGGCGTAAGCCAGGACCTCGCCCTCCGCGTTGTGAATGGGAATGGCGATCCGGCCCGCCATCATACCCTTCTCACAGTACCCTGCGCCGAAATCGACCACCGTCTCAAGCGTCAAGCCGCGCTCGACAAGGTAGGGGTGGTCACGCTGGAGCTTGTCTAGGTGGAATTTCAGGGGCTTGTTGGGGGCAGCCTCGTCCTCCTTGGCGTTCGGTGGTGCCGCCGATTTTGGTTCTGCGGTTTTCGGGCTCTTGCCGTTTTCGCTTTCTGTGGGACGCGACTGCTCCTCGTCGCCGGCGGTTTGCATCGCCCCGAGATCGAGGTGAAACCACTCGATGGCTTTAATGGCGGCGGCGTGAATGCTCACGTCTTCCATCTTGGCGATGAAGTCGAGGACATTCCCGCCGCGTTGGCACTTGCTGAAGCAATTCCAGATGTTTTTGCTCGTGCTGACCCGAAACTGGGTGGGGTTGCTGCCGCGGTGAATGGGGCATGGACCGGCAAGGCCGTCTCCGCTCTTTTTGAACTTATCTAGCAGACCGTAATGGTCGAGGACTTGTTCCATGGTGACGGCCGTTTTGACGGCCTTGAAGTTGACGAACAATGATTTGGGCATGTAGTGCTCCTCAGGTTGAATTGTGAAGGGACGATTGGCGGCTCAGGAATTGAACCGCGTTCTCTGGAGTAATGGTATCGACAGAAGCAAAACCAACCAGACGGCAAATCTTGTCGTTTTGGGAAAGAAAAAGCCCCGTTTCTTCAAACGGGGTGATTGCTGCTAAGCTGCCTTAAGGGAATCCACGACCGCTCGCATCGGCGTAGGTCAAACCAGAACCCCACCCAAGCGCGCGCCGGCAAGCGGCCAGGGTGGTTCCCGTGGTCACGACATTGTCGATGAAATACACAGGCAAAAGCTTCAGGGGACCTGCAATGCGAATGATGTGGTGATCTTCGACGGTGAGGCCTGGCAGTCCTTGAACACGGCGGAGCGATGAGGCCATCACGACCTTCGTGCGAGCGAGAGCGCAGATGACGCGAGCACCGGAAACGAGGTCAGCGATGGCGTTAGCAAGAGCACGATTTGCACGCACGCTTCCGTCACTTGCCGGCACGGGCACGAGCCAACAGGGACCTTCGATGAGTGAAGCCATGTGTGGTGCTGCTTCGGACAAGTGTGAGATACCGATCGAAGTTCTCCTCGGCCTCTGACAGTTCTTTTTCGTTCAATTGCGGGTAGAGCTCGCGAAGAGGTGGATTGGCGTTATTTCCCATCAGTCAGAGAATAACGGGTTGGCTGCAAGGTCTGAAGACGCCAGAACTTGCTTTTTGCTGCAGATTTCCGGCGCAAGCATGCACAAATGACTAAGAGTGTGTTCTAATAAGGT
>JACXTT010008039.1_pt1 | contig 14700 bp, 14 predicted proteins | sample 9270951 | NCBI WGS metagenome assembly JACXTT01 (sample SAMN15532306, study PRJNA645909) | rock metagenome | isolation source: weathered quartz diorite | place: Puerto Rico | collected 2017-06-21
AATTAAGCCTGCCCTTTTATAAACATCGGTCCCGATGTGATTTCCATATACGCGCGAACTGATTCATCCCGCATCACTCTACATGATGGCCGTGCACCTGAAAACCAGCCGTTTCAATCGTTAAGCCACTATCAAAACATGAATACGATGGTATGCGCAGCACTCTAGGCCGCTGTTTTCGCAGGCCGCACCCGTACCTTTACTTCAACCCGACACCCGAGCCGGTTGATGATTGATATAAGACGGTCAACGGTGAAACGTCCGAGATCCGCATTCCGGATGCGGGAGAAGTCTGCCGCCGCTATGCCGGTGCGCCGCTGGGCCGCCCGGACGGACAGCCGTTCCCGGTCAACCGCCTTGATGATTTCGGCCGCAAGCATTGCCTTGAACTGTTCGGCATCCGCGTTGTCATGTCCGAGGTCACGGAACACGTTGCCGCTGCCCCGCATCGTCTCCAGTTTTTCTTTCATGGGAGCCTTATGTTGTCATAACTGACAACGGCCTGCAACTGCCACGCCATTTCAAAGTCCGGTGTTTTGGGCGAATCCGCTGACGCGGACCGGGCTCTATTTCGCTCCGCTCAACCGAGCCACCTGCCAGCCGCGTTGCGGCGATCAAAAACGTAACGGTGTCTCGGCCCATGCGGGTAACGATCCCGTTTCGCAAATGCGGAATTGAAAACCGGTTGCTATGGGGCTCTGCCCCTCGCGCGCGCAAGGAAAGCTGCGCCGCTCGACCGGGTTTCCCCGACCTTCCGCGCCGCGCGCGTTTCACGCGCATAAAAACGCGGCTTGTGCAGGCCGGGTGATACCCCTCCCGGATCGGCGTCCTTGCGCTTGCTACCCCCGGTCTCGCCGACGGGCAGGGGTGCATGTGCATGAGCACAGCACCCGTAACCCAAGGAAAGGAAACCGACCATGAATGCCTCAGAACTCCACGCCCAAGAGCCACGCTTCGCCCTCGGCCAGATCGTCTCGACCCAAGGCGCTATCGCCGCCTGTTCCAGCGGCTACATGCTGGAATGCCTCTTTCGCCACCAGCGCGGCGACTGGGGTTGCGCCTGCGCGGAAGACAAGGCGACCAACGAGGAAGCCGTAGGCGCAGGGATGCGCCTGATTTCTTCCTACCCCATCGACCCCGCCAAGCCCTGCGCGGGCTGGGGCGACAACACGCTCTGGGTCATCACCGAAGCCGACCGCAGCGCGACCACGCTCCTGCTGCCGAGCGAATACTGACCGTGACCACCGGAAGGCACAATCCCGCGCCTTCCGGTCTTTTCATCCTTGAAAGCCCGGTCCATGCGGACCGCCGCCAGCAGATTCACGTCGAGCGCACGGCTCCAATCCTCGTCGGACAGTGCAGAAAAACCGCCGTTCGGCGCCTGCGATCCGCCCACGCAGTTGATGAGGATATCGATGCCGTCCCACTCCCGGTTCACCCGCTCAATAACGGCCCCAGCGCCGTTACCCGATCCGATATCGGCCTGAATGAACAAGGCCGGGCGCTGACCCGCCGGAAGCGGGGAGCGCGCAGAGGTTGCGACGGAAGCCCCGGACGCGACAAATCGCTCCACGATAAGCGCGCCCATGCCTTTCGTGCCGCCGGTCACTAGTACGCGCTTTCCCTTGAATTCACTCGCGGAAACGGGAAACGGATAGCTCATGAACGAATCTCCAGCGAGACGACCTTGCCGCCCTCCAGAGTAAAGACTTGGTTTACTTCCACCGGACTGCCGGGGAAGTCGCCGGTCAGCCGCGCACGCACGGTCACGGTGTTCTCATCTGCCGACGCCGCCAACGGCTCCGAAACATAATTGTAGTTCGCGTCCACTTCCTCTTTCCACTCCCGGATCGCCTCGCGTCCGCGACGGTCCTTGCCTTCGTCGTGTACGACGCCGTTCTCGGCAAAGCACAGGGACAGCCGGCGCGCATCCTTGGCGCGCTCGGCCTCCAAATATTCGGCGACAATCGGCGGTACGTTCAACGGCATGTTTTCCTCTCGCTCACGGTGTTTCCTCCTTGAAATGTCGCATAGCACTGACAATAATGGTAGTACGCACTTAAAAGTAAGTATGGAGGAATGATGGCCAAGCGGTACACGCCGATTTCGGCGGCAGCGGACGTTGAAGCGGCGCTGCGCATGCTGGAGGGGAGATGGAAGCTGGTGATTCTCTTTCACCTGTTCGGCGGCAAGGTCATGCGCTTCTCCGAATTGGAGCGCGCAATTCCGAACATCACTCAGAAAATGCTCGGCCAGCAACTCCGGCAACTGGAGGCGGATGGCATCGTCCACCGGACCTCATATCCGCAAGTGCCGCCTAAGGTTGAATACCGCCTGACAGACTGGGGACAATCCTTGTGCCCGACCCTCGATAGTATCCTCAAGTGGGCCGATCGCCGTCCGAAAGCGAATTCATAATGGGTGTCCCTTCGGCGTCTACTTTTTGGGCCCTTTCCGGCGCTGAATCGTTTGTAAGACGCTGATGGAGCAGGGATGCCCAAAGAGACGAAACTTGCACACTTACTTACACAGTTTCACATTCTTAAATTGTAATTAGCCTGCTTTCAAATAGATCCCAGCACGCATGAGGGACTTAAAAGTCCGATCGGGTCAGCCGTTGTTTCGTGCTACGTTTGAAACTGTGCGGGCGTGGCGGAATCGGCAGACGCATCGGACTTAAGCGCAAACTTGAGTGCTCGCCGGGAAACCGGCGATGCAGAACTGCTCAAATTCGGGGAACCCTGTAACATGGCGATCCCGAGCCAAGCCCGGCTGAAACTGGCCGGGAAGGTGTAGAGACTAGACGGGCAGCACCTGACACCGGAGCCAAATCCGGGAGATGGTGAAGGGATAGTCCAGACCCCAAAACCCTGGCAAGACAACAGGGGCGGCGAAAGCCGCAGACGGGTATGAAAATCCGTTGGGCCGCAAGGCCCGTGAGGGTTCAAGTCTCACCCCGGGCACCAATGGAAAGATCATAGTCACCTGCGGCGCGTGGGCTAGCGGGAATTTCGAACGATAACACGTGGCCACTGCCAGTCTTCCGCTTTTCGAGATTGCCTGGAGGACCTCGTCGTCCCGGCGGGTGCAAGCCCCGCCTGATAGTGCAGGCTCTCTAACGTGCCTCAGCCCTGTCAATCCGAGGCCGAGCAAGTGTATACTGAATGGCGCTGAGGATACCGTCATGAAAAACATGAAAGCCACACTGTTTTGTCTAGCGTCATGCCTTTGTCTGGTTGCGGGCGTTGCGACCATCCTGGCTCAGACGCCCAAACCGAAGCACATCAATCGCGCCATCGAACTTCTGGAGCAAGGCCAGCCGATCTACTACACCGGCTCGCACTCCGGAACCACCGGAAGCTACGACCAGGGCATGAAGGACGCGCAAACCTACGCCGATTACATCAGCTACGACATGGAGCACGCGCCATTCGATGTCAAGGGCCTGGCCGATTACATGCGCGGGCTCGTCGCGGGCGGTCCCACCAAGAGCGGACACCGCACACCGACCGTGATCGTCAACGTTCCAGTGAACGGCACCGATGAAGCCACGGTGCGTGCCAACGCCTGGATGTTTGCGCAAGTGCTGGCGACCGGCGTGCACGGCATCCTGTTGACTCACGCCGATACTCCCGGCGCGGGTCGCGCGTTTGTCGAAGCCGTGCGCCTGCCCGTCCATAAACAAGGCGTCGATCACGGCGTCAGCGAAGGCCGCCGCGGCGTGCATGGTGTGGCCACTGCTTCGCAGATCTGGGGCGTCTCACAGCAGGAGTATATCGACAAATCCGACGCCTGGCCGCTGAATCCCAATGGCGAGCTGCTGCTCGGCTTGAAGCTGGAAGACAAGTATGCGCTCGCAAACGCGGAAGAGAATCTCAAGGTGCCCGGCATCGCCTTCGCCGAGTGGGGACCCGGCGACATGGCGCTTTCGCTCAACGTCCGCGGCCCCGGCAACGTGGCCGAGACCAATCCTCAAATGCTAGCCGCTCGAGCGAAGGTCTTTGCCGCCTGCAAGGCCAACAAAATTTTCTTCCTGAACTCGATGAATCCCAAGAACGTCATCGATATGATCAAGGAAGGCGTGATGGTTGGCCCTGCCAATCAGGAAGCGACCGAGATCGGACGGAAATATACGAAGCGGCAAATGCCCTGGTAAGGGACGGATCGCGGCGGCGCTACGATCTTTTCCTGAGCTTCCGAAACGCCGCCAGGATTAACGTACCACCCACCAGCCCCAGCGTGGATGGCTCCGGCACTCCAGCTGTCACATTACCGATGGTCAGGCTATCGAGACCCCAGGAATCGCCAGAATTCGCAGAATCGACCGTAACGCGATTAAATGCGAGAGTAGAGATTACTCCAACGAAAGAGTCGGGTACGGTTTGTGGTCCAAAGGTGACGGTGCCTACTAATGTCGCTCCATTAAATAGATTGATCACCGGGCCACCCAGCGGCGCTCCGTCCGTTACCCAGTAGCCGAAGCCCGTGTAGCCGGCGTTGAGATCGAAGTTGAGACCGGCAGTAGCAAATATGGGCGATGCCAATTCACTGGATAGAAAATGATCTCCTGAGTGGGTCGACGGGGACATGGGAAACGGCAGCGTCGCAATGGAACCGACCTGCGCATGAATACTGCCGTTGTCTCCGTTGGTGCTAACCATAGTGATCCCAGCCAATTGGTTCGTGATTATGGTGCCCGGGGCGAATCCCTCAAAGTCCTGCGTCGTGTGCGTGGCTAGTGTGGCGAGGAACGTCGCCTCGTTGGTAAAAGTCAGCGTAGCGGCCTGTACCAAGCTGACGAACCCCAATGGGATCGCCAATAATGCAGCTCTCATATGGCACTCCTCCTTAATACGATTAAGCCGGGATTTGAGTCTTATTTACCGGCTTAAAAAAGTATACACGTGAGTGTACCCTTTTTGTAACCGTAAAGTACAATAAAGTACAATTCTCCAAGAGCAGTACTTCCCAGTACAAAGCACGGGCTTGGTCCGAGGTCGGAACTACTTGATGATAAGAACCATAGATACTTGCCCCGGCCGATTCCGTGCGGGCGATTACCGGCCGTGTCGAAGCAAACCTCGACGATCCACGCTCTTGGACCCAGCCAGCGATTCTCCTTGAACGAGTCCGCGGAATCTCGCCATTAGAACTAGTATGCTAGCAATACCGAGAGGAGGGTCTCACGATGTTGAATCGCCGTGAATTCATGGTCGCGGGCGCCGGCGCCGTCCTGCCAGCTCAAGGGGCGACCAGCGACAAGATGCGCTTTGCCATGAGCGGACACGAATTTAGGCACACACTCCCGCATCCTGAAACGGGAATCAGGATGACGGCTCGATACGGATATCATGGCCTCGAGCCGTTCCAGGAAGACATCGCGAAATACCTTGACAAGCCGCCGGAGCAACTCAAGAAAGTGCTGGACGAGTCCGGTCTCGCTTTGGCAACCGTAGGGAGTGGCGGCCAATATCTGGACGCCACTAAGGTTCCTGCGACGATCGAGAACAATGCAGCGAGGGCGCGCTACATTTCGTATTTTGGCTGCAAGCATCTTAAGGTCAATCTCAGCAAGCGCGTGGGTAATGGAGCAGAGAACCTGAGTGACGAGAATGCAAAGGCTCTCGCTCGAAATTTGAATGAAGCCGGTAAGCGCACCATGGACGCCGGCATCAAGCTCGGGTTTCATCCTCACTGCTGGACGCTTGTGGAGCGCGAGCCCGAATTGAGGAAAATGATGGACCTTACGGATCCCAAATTTGTCCACCTGGTTCTCGATACCGGCCATGCGAGCTTGGGCGGCATAGATCCGGTGAAATGCCTGCGTGATTATTATTCACGCATTGTGGCTATCCACCTCAAAGACTGCGAAGCCAAGTACAGTGCCGGCAAAGGCTGGAAAGGGCCGGCCCCGAGCGAGGAAGAACATAACCGCGTGAATCTCTACAAGCGCCTCGGTACGGGCGGCGTGGATTTTCCCGCTGTTTTCCGTGTCCTGCGTGAGCGCGAATTCGACGGATGGGTAACGCTCGACTTCGACGCGCCGCGCCCCGGCGAGGGCACAGTCGAACAGGACATGGACTAACACAAGAAGTATTTGGTGGAGACGTTGAAAGTGAAGTTGAGAGGTTGATGTTGCCTTGAAAGGAGTCCTGGTATGCGCATCTGTCGTGTGGGGTTGCTCGCGTTAAGCTGTCTCGGCGTCGGGCTGGGCCAGTCGGGCAACGCTCCCAGGCTTGGTTCCAACGCTCCTACGCTCAGTTACCAAGAGGCGCCGAATTGGCCGGCTCCGGCCACGAGTGCAGCCGGCGCTCCTGCCGCTTGGAATTTCATACAAGTGTCTGGTGTTGCGATCGACATGCGCGGGCATATACTGCTGCTTCATCGCGGCGCTTACCCCTTGTTGGAATTCGAAAGCGGCGGGAAATTCGTCCGGTCCTGGGGCAGCGTACAGTTCAGCGAGGGAAAGGTCGCGGCCATTGCCGTTGGCGATCGAGTTCCGGGGCGATCGGTCTACTCGGCAGTCTATGGCCCGGCCGGATGCGATTCCTGCGGCGCACACTCCGTGCGCGTCGATCCAGAGCATAACATATGGGTGGTCGACGCCACTGGCCAGGTGATATACAAAATGGACCCCCAGGGAAAAGTCATCATGACTTTGGGACAAAAGGGAGTTGCTGGGACCGGCCACAACACTTTCAACCTGCCCACCGACGTAGCGTTTGCCCCGAATGGGGATATCTATGTGACCGACGGGTACGCCGGCGCCCGCGTTGTGAAGTTCTCGCACGACGGCAAATACCTACTCGAGTGGGGTACACGAGGAACGGGCCCGGGGCAGTTCGAATTGCCGCACAATGTGGTGGTCGACGCCCAGGGAAGAGTTTATGTCACCGATCGTGAAAACCGGCGGATCGAGGTCTTTGATGCGAATGGGAAATTTCTGAACCAGTGGCCGACTCTCGAGGGAGTTTCAGGACTGTTCATGACCAGGGATCAGCACATCTGGGCGGGAGCCGTGCTGTTGAATCTGGATGGGCGAGTCGTGGGACGATTGCCGAATGGAACGGCTGCGTCGGGGCACGGCGTCGCCGTCGGCGATTCGGGAGACGTTTATCTCGCTCAGCTCAGCGGGAAGGTGCAAAAGTTCGTCAAGCAGTGATGGCTACACTGGACCGCGACGGTCCGGAACTTGAACCGCACTTGCTCCAGCATGTCCGACCTGAAGAAAGTACAGGAGCTTGAGCGATTATGTGGACGTCCCGTTTCTTGCGATCTATCGCGCGGTGGGCATGCCGGGCGTCGCCGGCCGAGGCGATACCAATCTTGGAATCAAATGGGAGTTCCACAAAGAGTCGCGCGGCTCTCGTTTGCCTGCGTTGGGAGCCAGCTTGTATATCGAGTTTCCGACCGGCGATGTCAGCCAGCAGCTCGGTTCGGGATTGACCGACTACTGGCTGAACCTGATCGCGCAGAAGTCGCTGTCGGACAAGACGCGGATAAACGGAAACCTCGGCTATCTGTTCGCAGGCAACACCAGCACCGGTGTGGTGGGCATCCGAAGCACGCGCGGTCACGTTGAAACAGGAGGGCTCTCGATCCTGCACGACTTCACAAACCGTCTGGCGCTGGGCGTCGGAATTTATGGCGGCTATACGAACAACGGCGATCTGAGCAAAAGCCGATTCCAGGCGCTGGCGGGCGGCCAGTATACGATTCGCAACGGACTGACGTTTGATTTTGGAATCCTCGGGGGCAGTTACGTGGCCAGCCCCCGCCTCGGAGCACAGATCGGATTCTCGGTGGATCTGCCCGATGTTCTGCACAAGGCCACTCAGAATTAGAAAGTCTGCTCCCAGGAAGCGCCATGGCGTGTGATCCGGAGGTTCTGAAGAATGTCCCGCTCTTCTCATTGCTGGACGAGGACGAAACCGCGGTATTGGCCAGCCAGGTTGATTTCAAGAAGTTTGCAACGCGTGAGCGCATTTACAAAATTGGAGATCCGAGCCCTCAAGCGTACGTGCTGATCTCAGGCAACGTCCGCGTGAGTACTGTGGATGAGGACCAACAGGAGGTGGTCGTCGATGAGCCGGCTGGAGGAGAATTCTTCGGTTTTGCCTCCATGCTGGAGCAGACGCCACACCAGACTAACGCGTTCGCTCTAGAGGAGAGCGGTTGCGTGGAAATATCGCGGTCCGACATCGCGACTCTGCTGGAGCGCAAGCCGCATGCGGGCATGGACCTGCTTACTACGCTCGGGCGCCTAGCTTCACCCCACGCAGACGCTTGTCCGCATTCGGGCCAATCGGAATCCAAATGAGTTGATCGAAAAGCAGACGACGGTGGGTGAGAGAATCGCCGATTCGGTTGCCCGATTTGGCGGATCCTGGGCCTTCATTATCACTTTTGCGGCCATTCTGATCGTCTACTCAAGCATCACCGTCGTCCTGGACAAGAAGGCTTGTGATCCCTACCCGTTCATTCTGCTCAACCTGTTTCTTTCCATGCTCGCGGCCGTACAGGCTCCCGTGATCATGATGAGCCAGAATCGCCAGGACGTTAAGGACCGGCTGCGCGGCGAACTTGATTTTGAAGTGAACCGCCGTGCGGCATCGGAAATCCAGGGTCTGGCACGCAAGCTAAATTTGTTGGACGAGAAAGTGGACGACCTGGGGGACCTGCTTCGGGAGAAAAGCGCCAAGCATTAAGAAGAGAAATCGCCGATTCAGTCGCCCGATTTGGCGTACCCGAGTTAGACCAGCGTCGTAGGCGCGGTAGTCTGAGCCTATTCCTCGCGCCGGGGATATAATAACCGCTGACCACACGGTCAGGCTGATGCTGACTCGAAGGAGGATCCTCGTGTATGAGTTTATCTCGAATCTTGGGCGTGTTTCCCCTTGTTGGCGGAATTCTCGTCGCGCAACTGACAATGGATCAAAAAGTCGCCGACTTCCAATATCTGGCGAGCCTGTACGCTAAACGATACGGGCCATATGAGTGGAAGCGGGACATCGTAAAATTCGACCTTCTTAACATCGGTCCTTGGTTGAACAAGATCAACGCGACCAAGAACGATGTGCAGTTCTTTGATGTCATGTCGGAGTACGTCAGCAGTCTGAATGATGCTCACGACGTGTATACCTTACCTGCTAATTTCGTGGCCCGCCTCAATTTTTCCGTGGACATCTACGATGGCGTGTTGTTGGTGGATTCCATCAACCGGTCACGCCTTCCGGCCAATGAGTTCCCATTCCTGATTGGTTATGAACTGGTCTCGATGGACGGGGCAGACGCACAGCGGACGCTGGATGGGCTGCTGCGCTATGAAATTGCAGCCAATCCGCGAAGCACGCGGCGGTTGGCCGCGCAGTTGCTAACGACGCGGCCCCAAACGGTCATCCCCACGGCGCCAGATGTGCCCGAAATCGCCACCGTGGTATTTCGCAGACCCGACGGCGTTATGGAGTCGCATCGTATCCCGTGGACTAAGTCGGGCGTGCCTCTCACGACCGTGGGTAAGTATCCGTCGGCCCAGGGGCGAGTGCAGGTGGAAGACGAGGAGCCTTCCTATATCGCGCTCCTGCGCCGGCTTCAAAACTGTCGTCTGCCGGATCACGGCTACGAACGCACCGTACTGGGCTTCGGCTCCCGAACTCCGGTATTTGCAAGCGCGCTGGCGGCTTTGGGCGATCGCTTCACACGTCGGCTGGGAAGTGCGGACAACGACGTCTTTTACTCAGGTGTATTTCAAGTTGGCGGCTTCAAGATTGGGTTTATCCGAATTCCGGATTATGCTCCCCTAAACGTGCAAACCGCCCTCAGCCAATTCGTAAATGAAATCGCGTTCTTTCAAGCCAACACAGATGGACTCATTATTGACGAGATGCGAAACCCCGGTGGCAGCGTTTCTTACGCCAACACATTGCTCAGCCTCGTAATTCCCTACCAGTGGAAATCGATTGGATTTGAAATCAGAGCGACATCAGAATGGGTAATTGAAATCTCGTCCGCTCTCGAGGACGCGAAAGCGTCTGGCGCGCCATCCGACATCATCGCGCTCTTGCAGGGGCTCAAAGCTGTAATCCAATCGGCGAACCATGAATATCGCGGCCGAACCGGCCCGATTCCCCTCGATGATGTATCGATCGAGCGCTCGCCGGCCAGGGACGCTCGAGGCAACCTGCTCGCTTACACCAAGCCCCTCATGGTGCTGGTGGATGAACTGTCGGCTTCCGGTGGCGATTACTTTCCTGCAACCATCCAGGACAATGCGCGCGGCCCACTGTTTGGCTTTCGAACGATGGGCGCTGGCGGCAATGTCGAGGACTGGGAGGGCGGCAGTTATTCGCAAGGATTCACACGCGTCACCGAGTCTCTCATGAGCCGCAATATCGACGTCGTGACCCCTGACTTTCCTGTCACGCGCTTCGTCGAAAATGTCGGCGTGCGTCCAGAAATCGAATACGATTACATGACTCGGGACAACTTGACGCTGGGCGGCGCACCGTTCGTGGACGCGTTTCTCCAGGCAATGACTCGCCAAATTCAGAGCAGCAAATAGGGGGCAAACCATGAGAAAACAAATTGTATTCCTCACTTTTGGCGTCGCCTCGCTGGCGGCTCAGAACTTAACGCCTTCCCAGAAGGATGCGGATTTCCGTTACCTGGTTAGCCTCTATGCGACCTATTACGCACCTCTGAATTGGAAGAACCAGTTGTTTCAGTTCGACGCCTTGAATATCAAACCATGGCTGGCCAGGGTGTCTGCAACGACGTCGGATCTGGATTTCTACGAAGTAGAGGCTGCTTACATATCCAGTCTGAACGACACTCACGTTCAATTCACATTGCCTTCGGATTTCGCGGCGCAATTGGGATTCGGTGTCGACATTTACGACGGCGCGCTATTGATTGACACCATCAATCGCGCACTACTGCCGGTCGGGCAATACCCGTTTGGGATCGGCGATGAATTGATATCCATCGATGGTGAGGACGCCGTCGCGCTCACGGACAAGCTTTCCAAATATGTGCCGCAAGGCAATCCGCGCGCCGCCCGGCGTCAAGGCGCCCAGCGCTTGACGTCCCGTTTCCAATCCCGATTCCCGCACGCAACGGATCTACGAGATTCCGCCACCGTTGTGATCAGGCGTCAAACCGGCGCTACCGAAACCTATACGATCTCGTGGATCAAGACCGGAACGCCGCTCGAAGCAGGGCCAATTCCTTCGCCCAAAAGCGCCGGGAACTCGTCCCGTGACCTCGAGGAAATCGATCCTCTCGAGGAGCTCCGGTTCTCCGGCGTATTACCGCAGGACCTGGATGGCGTGAACGGGTATGGCGCCCGCAACCCAATCTTCATCGGCGGCTTGGGTGCGGGATTTACTCGCAGGCTGGGTGGAGCAGCAGCCGACTTCTTCTATTCGGGAGTGTTCGAATTCGCCGGCTTAAAAATCGGCTACATCCGAATTCCCAACTATGCTCCAGCTTCGCAACCCGTCGCCTTTCGACAGTTCGAAAACGAGATCACATTTATGAACACCAACACGGACGGGTTGGTGATCGATGAGATGCGCAATACCGGAGGCAACTTGTGTTTCGGCGAAGAACTCGCTAGACGGCTCACGCCGTACGAGTTTCGCGCGACTGGGTTTGCGCTGCGTGCCTACTGGCGCCGCGTTCTGGGTTTCTATAACGCATACATCAACGCGGTGAACACCAACCAACCGCCCGACGTGGTGGCAATGTATCAGATGTTGTACAACGAGATGCTCGCCGCCAATCAGGATGGAAGAGTAGTGACCAATCCTCTACCGATCTGCACTAACAGTCTCATGCGGCAACCGTTAGCTGCTGCCGATGGCTCGCTGATCGCCTATCTGAAGCCGATCATGGTTTTGATTGATGACTTCTCGACATCAACGGCCGACTCGTTTGCAGGAATGATGCAGGATTCCGGGCGTGCGATGCTCTACGGGATGCGCAGCAACGGTGCCGGTGGAAACAACACCTCGTTCGATGCCGGAAACTACTCGGAATCCTTCGTCGGCATGACCCTGGCGCTACAGGTGCGAAAGGACGTAAGGACCGTCGATGGTTTTCCTGCCACAACCTATATTGAGAATGTCGGCGTGCGGCCGCAGGTGGTCAATGATTACATGACCAAGGAAAACTTGCTCAGCAACGGCGCGCCTTTCGTTGCTCAATTCTTGCAGGCAATGGCAGACTATATCCGCCAACAACCGTAATAGGCCTTTTCTTTTTCAGTTTGGCAGGCATGTGTGTCTTTCAGTAGTTTCCGAAAGGCCTGTGGTTCGCCAAAGATCTATCTGGCAATGACATCGACGAAATAGACGTTTCCAGGGTCCGCGATGAGATATCGTTTCTGCTGACCAGGGTAGTCTTAACCTATTTGAGCGCGTTCTTCCGCTCTCGCAGCGATCTAGGATTTGAGATTCCTCGCTGCGGATTCAGCTCATCGCTTTGAAGCGAAAGCGGCATCGTCCGCGGTTGCGCAGGGTGGACCGCATCTTCTGGGTCACTACTCGCCGGCTGTGGTCTCGCTGGCGTGAAACCTTGCTCATCGTGCAGAGCGAAACCGTAGTAGGCTGGCATCGCGTCGGCTTCCGGCTATTCTGGCGGCTCAGGTCGTGGACAATTAAGCTTGGTCGACCCACAGTTACCGCAGAGATCCGGTGTCTCATTCGGCAGATGGAGCAAGAGAATCCCGGTTGGTGTGCCCCGAGGATTCACGACGAGCTCCTGAAGCTCGGATTCGAGGTGTCCGAACGCACGGTGTCACGCTGTCTGGCCGCCTGATTCCCAACGGGAGTGCGGCCAAGCGCTGGTTGGCGTCTGTGAAAAACCACAAGGAACTGATCTTTACTGTCCACGCCTGGGCCTTCCGGATTCTGTACTGCTTCTTTGTGATTGATCACCGCCGTCGGCGCATCCTGCACTTCAACGAACGTAGCATCCGGCGGCAGAGTGGGTAGCTCAGCAATTTGGGCGAGGCGTTCTCAAAAAGCACCCTCTATCGGTACGCGATTCTGGATCGCGACGGAAAGTTTAGCAAGGAGGTGCAGGCAGCGCTTAAGGCCAGCAGATTGAGGCCAATCGTTACAAACCTCGAAAGTCCTTGGCAGAACGGCATCGCGAGTGAGCGGCCTCCATCACCGCTACAAGTGGAGTGAAGCGGCGTGAAATCGGACTTTTGGCGACACACAACTCCCATTCGGTTTCGGACGGCAAGTGTGTGCACGACTGGAGTGACCAAAAGCCGTCCGAGGAAGAGTACGGAGCGGCTTGCCTCTTGTTGATTGGTCCGTGTCGAATCGGATCGATCATATCCGCACGGCGTGGACAAACGTACGCTTGCCGATGTGACTTACTCGCAATACAATCCGGTTCATGGGAACCATCGCGCCCACTGAAGCGGATTCTATCCGCTGAAAGCCGCACATCGCGCAACGGAGTTATGCAACGGGTGGCTCGCGTCGGGCACATCGCGGACTATCGCGCATGGCAAAACGCAGCTACGATGGATCGAAGAAGCGGATCAACAATAACAGGACACTCGCAGAGTAATGCTGCATCTTCTCGCTATACCTGATGCCTGAAGACGCTTCGAGCCGCGCCAGGATCGTCGCAGCGGAGTAGGGGTCTCCGATACGACCCGGCGCGCCACGCACTCGGCGCGTATGAACCACTGTTTATAAGGCTTTCGGGGATCGTGACGATCGCAGACACTGTGTCCTATTACCAGCTTGCGACGCTATAACGCCGAGAAAAATGCCCAAGATGATTGCGCGAGGGCTATTAAATTGGCATTATCTTGCTATGGTTTGGCGTGTTCCGTTTGCCGTTCTCATATTGACCTCTGCTGTGATTGCGGCGCCTCGCTCTTGCGCCAGCCTGACGAACTTAATGATCACGAATACCGCGATCACCTCGGCTGATGATATGCCGGCTGGACCATATACTCCTACCGGTGTCGGAAATCCGTTGAACCTTCCTGCATTCTGCCGCGTCCGCGTGATTTCCCATCCGGTAAGCGACTCGCAAATTCACTTTGAACTATGGATGCCGCCACTGGCGACCTGGAATGGAAAATTCGAAGGAACTGGGAACGGAGGATTCTCAGGCGCGATGAGCTATACGACCATGGCTGCCGGCCTGAAACAGGGCTACGTCACGGCTGGATCGGATACCGGGCATGAAGGCGGTGATCTGAATTTTGGGGTCGGCCATCCGGAGAAAATCAACGACTGGGCGTATCGAGCCGTTCATGTCATGACCGAGATGGCGAAGCTCATCATCCGCGATTATTATGGCCACCTGCCGAAATATTCCTACTTCAACGGCTGCTCGACGGGAGGCCATCAAGCGCTCTCGGAGGCGCAGCGTTTTCCCGCCGATTATGATGGCATAGTAGCAGGAGATCCAGGCAACAATCGCATACATCTCATCGCTGGTTTCCTCTGGTCGTGGGAGGCAATCCACAAGGATACGCCTCGACCCTTGCCTCCATCCAAACTTCCGATGATCCACAAGGCCGTTATGGCCACATGCGATGCCATTGACGGGTTGGCGGATGGCATTATCGACGACCCGCGCCGCTGCAAATTTGACCCCGTCACTTTGTTGTGCAAGGAGAGCGACGGCGACAACTGTTTAACTGCTCCCCAGGTGGAATCGGTA